>OGUM01001105.1_pt1 | contig 20707 bp, 27 predicted proteins | sample 1553631 | NCBI WGS metagenome assembly OGUM01 (sample SAMEA2580228, study PRJEB22360) | human gut metagenome | biome: human gut; feature: human-associated habitat; material: faeces | place: Denmark | collected 2008/2010 | reverse complement strand
AAGAAGTCTTGATACCCCGGAACATGATACGGCTCTTAGTCATCTTATTGACTATGTCCGTCTTTGTGGTCTTAAAATAAACACATAGCGAAAAAGTAAATTTGGGCAAAGCGTAGTGAATTAGCTGATAGAGCGTTCGTTACGCTTTGTTTTTCTATGGGGCAGAGCCAACGAAATACCACCTCGAAGCCAAACAGCGCAGAAGTTCAGTTACCACCTCATTACCCCCGTAACGGTGTAAGGGGCAGAACGAAAACTCCAAAAGGGAGAAAAGAGATGAAACGATTGTAAAGTAGATAGTTAGGAGAGAACAGCCAAATTTCGGCGCTTGAATTTAGTTGAATTTTTGATGTAGAAATTTCAAGAATAGCCTACCGAATTTAGGGGTTGCTTTAATTTTGGGTTGTGTCTGCCCGAAAAACGAACCCGCACAACCATTTAAACGTGGTTTGTGCGGGCTTTAAAGTATATGACCGACCTGTCCCCTATTTGAGCGAGTTCAGGCGCAGCGAGGCTTTGATAAAAGCAAGTGCCCGGATACGGCTGACGTGTATCTCCATCGGTTTGTGGTGCTCGTTGTAGCTGACCAGCACGATGTGATCAGGTATATCGGATTTTTGCAGGTATTTCACCGAAACGTATTCGTCTCCGTCAATGTCGAACGAAATCAGATACATTTCACCCCATATAATGCTGTGCATGATGTCATGTACCTGCTTGTAAAACACGATGTCTCCGCTTTTCAGCAGCGGGTACATCGAATCCCCTACGATACGCAGTCCTCCGTCGCATTTGGGGATCAGTGTCGTCTCCATGACCTCGACGATCGACTGGCTGTATTGGTCTGCAAACAACGGAACAAGACCAGCGACGGCCTCCATGTCATATATAGGTATCTGCTGGCGGTCAATCAGACGATCGGTTCGCAGTTTGAAAACCTTATCTACGGTAACATCGGCGACATTCTTCTCGTAACTCTCCTCTCCTTTCGGGTATTCGGTATTTGATAAGGAATTTTGGAGTTTTCGTTTCTTATCAAATTCCTTATCAAAATTCTTATCATTTGATTTGATAAGGAATTTTGGAGTTTTGGTAAGCAAAATTTCTCCTTCCCCTGTCAATAACCAGATAGGCGATATATCTTGCGCATAAGATAAGAATTTTGCCAGGTTATCCTCCGAAATACCGGTACCTTGGTCAAGCACCCCCCGCGTGACCTGGCTATCCTTATAAAAGGAGTATTTGCTAATGCCTTTTAATTCAAGATATTGTAAAATTCTTTTCTTAATAGGCGATTTTTCTTGCTTATTTTCTTGCATAAACAATATATCTCGCTTATATTTGCGTAAAGTTTAATGCACAAATGTATTTAAAAAATTCGATTATGAGCACAGAAAACCGAGAAAAACGACTTGAGGCCATTCGGAACGGTCTCCGGCGCGGGGATAAGAAGCATATCGCCCGCCTCGCAGGCGTGCATCCGGTGTGGGTCTCCTACGTGATCATGGGTCGCGGTGTAAGTGAGCGCGTTCTGACGATTGCCGAGGGAGTGATCGCCGAACGGAACCAGCAAAACTAATGTTTAAACAATTACAAGCATGACAACAACAGAACGGCACTCGGCCAACATGATGTTAATAGCAGGACAACGCTGGATAGAAACCGGGAGACCAGAAGATCTGGCGACCCTGCACCGACGTATCAATCAACTCCAGCATTATCGGGACCTTGTAAAGGCTCAATGTGCAGGTAAAAATCGAGATCCTCGATATGTGCAAGATGTTTCTGTACGCAAAACGCACGGAAAGCGGCTTCAGTCTCGGCAATCCTCGAAACGCACCCTTGAATATCGATCGTACAAAAAACCTCTCTGCAATCGTCAGCAAGAGGCAAGTTGTCGGAGATCTCACAAGAGCAGCACGGAAAGCACACCTCAAAGCAACGCAGCAGTTTGCGGATTTTTGATACTTCTTTCGTCTTTACCACGATAGAAAATACGCAACTGGACCATAGTCTGATCGGGTTCTTGGGCATCATAGAGAACTTGATTAAGTGGTTAGATTCTACAAGTTAGTTAAAAGTTTCGAAAATACAACGTTTAAACCGACTTTAACCATGTTACCGGAACTGGAACCCTACATCGCCCGGTATTACGACAAGTGGCTTAACTATTCGCAGTATATCTGCACACGTTTGGGCATCCGACGCGAAGCGTATGACATTATGGCTGATGTCCTTGTTGAATTTTGCAGCAAATCGGACGAATCTTTATCCGATTTGTTGGCCTACGAACAACGAGGAGAGTGCAAACTGCTTATGTGCATTATAAAGGCGATCAGATTCCGGGCTGTTGACTTTATTCGACAAAAACGGGTGGTTTCTTGTGATATAGAAAAGCATGTATATCATTTATCAGCCCCGGATAACGATGATCTTCAGGCCGAAATCTCCAACGAAATGCGCGAAGCCGAAGCGATGTTTCGGGATGACAGCCTTGTGATCCCAGTTGCCACGTCAACAAAAACAACCATTTCAAGAGGTGTGTGGTTTAGTGGATACATTTACAAGCGCTCCTGTCCGGAAAAAGCGAGATTGCAGATTGTGTATCGAGCACATATCTACGCCCGCGGGAAACAGCTCAAACAGCTTGCACGTCCAACTCGCAGCGAAGCTATGGCTGCCATGCTCCAATATCAGATGCAACATACCATCTAAAACGAAACAATTTAATACCACCATAATGATTATGATACGTAAATGGATGAAAAAACTTCTCGCACCGATCGTGCGAGAAGCTGTAAAGCAAGAATTAGCTGCTATCCGGACCGCCGAAAAAGAGGCGGCAATCAAAAATGCGCTACAAGAAATTCGTAGCCCCAAAAGGCGGCTAATGACCCCAGAAGAGATGCAGCGTTATATTGGTCATTAGCCGTTTGAGATTCGACATAAATATGAGCCACATGATCGTAAATATATTCATCAGGTTGACAAAATATACGTTCGTCCGGACTGGCCTCCAAATATTTGTCTTTGCATATCGGCTCCCCTTTGCAGAAACTAAACCCCATAAGGTCGCAGAATTGCTGCAATTTCGAGAAATCATAGACCTCCTTGTCTACGTTTTCAATCACAAATAGAAAATGGCTCTCCATGACAATCAATTTTAGTTAAATAGGTTTTGCACCCACAAGTTAACTAAAAATCCCGTGAATGCAAAGGCATTGTTTCGGAGCGATACCGACACGGGAGCAAAAACAAGGTTTTAAACGGCTTTAAACACGGTTTTAATGATACTGCCAAACGACATACTGATACGCGCGACCCCCGACGGGCAAACCGTCTGGGTGTCGCAGCGTATGGTATGCGAGGCATGCGAGCTTACAGATGAATATATGTGGGTCACTCAAACTCGCTACAAATCCTCCCTTCCTCCCTCGTGGCGGAAGGTCGCCGATCAGACGGAGTTCTTCCTGGGCGACAAACCCGGCAAGGCCTGGCGTTGGGGCCGCAAGGGCGGGCAGTATTACTACGACTACGACCATATCCCGAACCGGAAACCGACCTGCTACCGGGACCTGCTGCCCTCGAAAGAGGAGTTGATCGCCGCCGTCGAGGATCAAAAGTTGGACGCCTACCTGTGCGTCTGCGAGCTTATCTCGATCCTCGAGAACCTGGCGATCATCACGCAGGCCAAAGCCTTCGTGTCGCTGATCAAGCTGATCCGAGGCAAGAACGACGAAAACGTAATTTACGATTTGATCAATGAGAAAAATGCTGATTATTCTGCTCGCAGCCCTTTTGGCCGCGTGCAGTCCAAGCCTCAAACTGCAATCTTCGCAGACGGAGGCGACCGATACGGTGACCGTGACCGAACAGGTCCGGGATACGGTGGTGGTCCTCGAACGCGACCAGTCGATGCTCCGGGCGCTTCTCGAATGCGACAGCGTGGGTCAGGTGCAGATGCGCCGACTGATGGAGTACCAGGCGGGGAACCGCTTGAGGCCTCCCGACATCGAGGTCCGCGATAATGTCCTGACGGCTACGGCCCAGGCCGACAGTATGGCTATTTACCTGACTTTGAAAGACCGCATCGAACGCCATACGTCTACCCGCAAAGAGTTTCAAGTCGTCGAGGTCAATCGCCAGAATACCTGGCAGCGGACCTGGATGCGTATCGGACAGGTTTCAGCCGTGTCGCTGATCCTGTTCGGGGTCTATAAAACCCGCAAACTGTTAAAAATCTGAAAACATGAATATTAAAGACATGAGCGCCGAGCAGCGCAAGGAGGAGCTGGCCCGCCTGGCTGATGCCGTGAAAGCCGCAAAAGCCGAAACCAAAACCGCAAAGACACGGGTCGCCGAGGGTAAGGACGCCGTGAAAGGCGCTAAAACCGCCGAGGAGAAAGCTGCCCTCAAGGAGAGCCTGGCGGCCCTGGAAGCGGCTTGTCAGGCCGCCACGGCGAAGGTCGCCGAGGCCGTAGCCCGGGAGGCTGATTTCCGCGCCGAGGCCAAAGCCATCGAGGATGCCGAGAAGGCCGAAGCGGATCAGGCCCGCAGGGAAGCCGAGGAGGCTGCCGCCGAGCAGGCCCGTAAGGCCGACCCGTTCAAGGCCCTGGCCGAGAAGTATGCGAAAGCCTATCCCGACTGCAAGGCCTTCCACATCACCAGCGACAGACAGGTGTTCCTCGACAAAGACAAGAACCTCGCGCAGTACCATCAGAAGGGCCTCGGCGAAGGCGAAGTACGAACCATTAACGTGCGATAACCATGGCATTACCTAACGTAACCATCAACCTCGAGAACGGGAACCTGGGCCGTATCGCACAGAGCGACGACGGTGTCGCCGGGCTGATCCTGACGGGCGCCGCCGTCTCCGACAAGCTCGCGCTGAACGAGGTCTACCTGATCAACTCCTCGCGGGACATCGCCCGGCTGGGCATCACGGCTGAAAACAACCCCCTTGCACACAAGGAGCTGACGGCCTTCTATACGGAGACGGGCGACGGCGCCGAGCTGTACCTGCTCGTCGTTTCCGAGGCCACGCTGCTCTCGCAGATGTGCAGCATCGAGGAGGGCTCGCCGCTGAAGAAACTGATCACCTACGCCAAAGGCCGCATCCGCCTGGTCGGCATCAACCGTCTGCCGCCCGACGAGTACAGCGCCGACACCACCGATACGGGCATCGACAAGGATGCCGTGACGGCGGCCACCGCGGCGCAGTCCGTCGGCGAGAGCTTCGCCCGGAAGGTGATGCCCTTCCGGTGCCTGATTCCCGCCGCTGGCTGGGACGGCAAGACCGACAAGCTCTACAAGCCCCGCGAGGGCAGCACCAACCGTGTAGGCTTCGTTATGGCCTGCGACGATCGGACGAACAAGACCGCTGCAATCGGGCAGATGCTCGGACGCGCCGCACGGATTTCCGTAAACCAGTCTTTGGCCCGCGTGAAGTCGGGAGCGATCACCGCCGAGGGATGGCTGACCAACGGCAGAACCCCCGAGGAGTGCGACGCGATGCTCGACCTGCTGGACGAGGCGGGTTACATCATCTACCGCTCCTTCTCGAAGAAGAACGGCTACTACCCGAACGACGACCACATGGGGGCCCCGCTGTCGGACGATTACAGCAACCTGAACTACGGACGTGTGGCGGACAAGGCCACGATCTACGCCTATACTGCCTACATCGAGGAGATTCAGGACGACATCGAGACCGACGACGAGGGCAACATCCCGCAGGAGATGTGCTCGTACTACGAACGCCTGATCGACAACGCCGTCGCAGTGGCGATGCAGGGCGAGATCAGCGACTTCAAATCGTATGTCGATCCGGCGCAGAATGTCCTCTCGACCCGGCGCATGGCGGTTTCGTGCAGGATCAGACCGCGGGGCACGCTGCGGTACATCATCGTAAACCTCGGATTTGAGAATCCGGCAATCAAGCAGTAGCAGCATGAAAATACGAATCAACGGAAAAGAGTACGACTGGGGCACCATCAAGATCATCATGTGGGGCCGCCCGGTGGTCGGAGCGACCAGTGTCGACTACAAGCTCACCAAGGCAAAGGAGGCTCTGTATGCTGCAGGGCGTTACGCCAAAGGCATCCAGCACGGTCAGCGGGCCGCGTCGGGAACTCTGACGCTGCTGCAGAGCGAGATCATCGCCATGAACCGCGCCGCCCGTGAAAAAGGCTACAAGGACATCCTCGACGTGGATGTGGATATTCTGATCTCCTACATCCCCGAGGACAGCACGGCCATCACGGTCGACCAGATCATCTGCGCCTCGTTTTCGGAACTCCCCTCGGGCATGAAGGCGGGGGACATGAAAAGCGAGCATGCCATGCCGTTCGTCGCTCTCGACATCGACTACGACATCGCGTCGAAATAAAACAAGCCCACGGCATCGAACCGTGGGCTGTTTAAACACCCTTTAAACCCGCATAAAATCATTATGGAAAAGAAGGATATGACCGCGAAAATCGCGGCATGGAAGAAGAAACACGGCGACGTGTTCGCCTATGAGGTCGACGGTAAGACCTGCTACCTGCATCGCCCGGGACGGGATGTGATCGCTGCTGCATCGGTGGTCGGCAAAGAGGACCCGTTCAAGTTCGCCGAAGTCATCCTGTCGAACTGCTGGCTCGGAGGCGACGAGGAACTGCGCGACGACGACCGCTATTTCATGGGGCTGTCGCAGCTGATTTCGGAAATCGTAGAGATCAGGGTCGGGAAAGTAAAAAAACTTTGAGCGGCACCGAGGTCGTCAAGGGTGACGGGTGGCTGCATGCGGGCAACGCCCTGATCCGCTCGGTGCTGCACATGGACCCCGACACGCTGTCGGACGAGGCGTGGGGCTTTCAGGTGAGAATGGCCGAATGGGTGGAGAATGAGCGGGTACGCAGATATACGCCTACCGCCTGATTTGCCACAGGTCGCGCCACTTGTCGATGTGCATGGCACATTTGAAGCCCTCACCCAAAAGGTTAAGCAAAGCGGCAGCCACAAAGATCAAGAATATCCAACCTGCAACAGTCATAGCAATACAATTTCTGCAAATATATGGATAATCGCGCAAATTACCAAGTAGATATCGGCGGGAATGTCTTCATCGCGATACAGAATATGTTTGCGGAGTTCACAAAGATCGTGCAGGTCGTCGAGAAAGTTGACGAATCCGTGCAGAACTCGACCCGGCAGATTACGGAACACGTTGACAAGTCGGCCAATGCATTCGGCGGTCTGCAAAAACAGATCGAGCGAATCAGTCTGACCTCCATTATCGAGCAGGTCAAACAATTAGCCGAAGGTGTTGCGAATTTAACAGGTCCCGGCATCGGCTTCGAGCAGTCGATGGCCGACCTGTCGTCGATCACGGGTATCGCGGGCGACGAGCTGCGCGACCTGGGGAAAGTCGCCCGGCAGACGGGTAAGGAGAGCGGGCTGGGTGCGCAGCAGGCGGCGAATGCCTTTGCCCTGCTGGCCTCGCAGATTCAGGTGGACAAGATCGGCATGGAGGGGCTGAAGGCCCTGCAGCAGAACACCATCACGCTGTCCCATGCTGCAGGGATGTCGATGAACGATGCCGCCACGGCCCTGGCCGGAACGATCAACCAGTTCGGTCTTCAGGCTACGGAGGCCAACCGGGTGATCAACATTCTGGCGGCAGGTTCGAAGTACGGAGCCGCGGAGATCGTCGACCTTTCGCAGTCGTTCAAGGTCGTCGGTGCGGCGGCCAATGCCGCAGGCCTCACGGTCGAGGACACGGCAGGTGCGATCGAGGTTCTATCGAAAAATAACCTGAAGGGAGCCGAAGCGGGTACGGCCCTGCGCAACATCATGCTGAAGATGCAGACCGTCCTCGGCGTGGACTTCCGCAAAAACAGCTTCTCGGATGCCCTCGATGCCCTGAAGCCCCGCCTGACGGATGCCGCCTATCTGTCGAAAGTGTTCGGCATGGAGAACATCGCCGCAGCGCAGTTTCTGATCAAGAACTCGGATGCCGTGGCCGCAATGACCGCCCAGGCCACCAATGTCGCCCAGGAGCAGGCCGCGATCCGCACCGACACCGTGCAGCAGATGATGGCACGCTGCCAGGCCCGGATCGACGACCTGAAGATCGGGTTTTTCGAACTTACGGGATCAGCTGGCGGTTACGCCACGATCATCGCGCAGCAGGCTGTAACCGTCGCACAACTCGTACCCTTATTCATGTTGTTCGGCAAAGCCATCAGCTTTGTCTCCAGCGCCGAAAAGCTGCACACCGTACAAGCCGTAGCCGCAAAGGCGGTGACAGCGGCATGGACGGGCGTACAGTGGCTTTTGAACGCTTCTCTGTGGGGCTGTCCGGTCACCTGGATCGTGGCAGGGATCACGGCCCTGATCGCCGTCATCACCGTTTGCGTTACGAAGGTCGAGGGCTGGGGCAAGCAGTGGGACAGCGTCGTCAAGTTTATGAAGCTGACGGGCAAGTTGTTCGTCGAAACGATCAAGTACGAGTTCAGCACGATGGTCAACGGCATTATGATCGGCCTGGATTACATAAAACTCGGGTGGTACAAGTTCAAGAAGGCCGTAGGCCTGGGCGACAAGGCCGAGAACGAGGCGATGATCTCGCAGATTTCGGGCGACATCGACAGCCGCAAGAAGGCCATCGTCGACGGGGCCAAGAACCTGAAGAACCTCGCCCAGGATGCCGGGAGTTCCCTCTCCTGGGAACTCTCCTGGAAAGACGGCAAGAATGGCGCAGTCAATGCCGTCAGTCCGTTGATTGCAGCTTCTGAAACCCCGGACGGCACGAAGACGCCCCGCACGAAACAAAAGGTAAACATCGACTTCTCCAAGACGGGGACCGGGACCGGGTCCGGGAGCAAGACGGTGCTCGATCTGAACAAGATCATCCCCGACATGAAAGGATCGGCGGCCTACACGGCCATCGCCTCGCGGCTTTCGGCGGTGCGGGTTCCGTCCCTGGCGACCGCGGCGGCATCGTTGGCCATGCCGCTCACGGTGGCGGCCACCACGCTCCCGCAGTCCGGGGGAACGGCCCGGCCGACACCGACGGAACTGGCATACAACAGTCAGCGCCGCGGAGGTGTCACGATGAGCAAATTCTGTGACACGATCGAGATACACATCGCCAACGCCGACGGGAAGGGCTACAATCAGATCGAGGAGGAAGTCACTGCCGTACTGAAAAAAGTCTTGGACGAATATGAAGCATAAGTATAACATCGAGCACCTGCTGCAGTCGATCATCGGCTATAAGGGCCTGCCTTATCCGGGAGCCTTTTCCCCGAATCGTCCGGCTGGCAGCTACACCGGGGACAACTTCGACATCCCGACCTCTCCAGCTCCGCAGCAAGAGCTCGTGAAAGGTACGCGCCTGTACAAGAAGGATGCCCTGGGCAGGTGGTACTTCATGCCCGTATTCATCAGGCATCAGGACATACGGGGCGAGGATCACACCCTCGAGCTGGAGAACGCCGTGATCAGCATTACCGGAACCAAGAACATCGTGCGCACGCCCCTGGTGGGCCGCCGCGGGTCGGTCAAGGAGCTGATCAGCATCGGAGACTACAAAATCTCCGTCGCGGCCTTCATCAGGTCCGCAGACGGCAGTTATCCCGAGGCGCAGATTGCGCGCATGAAGGAACTTTACAACATCAACGAATCGGTCGAACTGATCTGCGTGCTGACGGACCTGCTGCTCGACGAGGGCGACCGGGTCGTGATCACGGACATCCAGTACCCGCCGACGCCCGGTGTGGAGGATGGCCAGGCGGTGACGATCGAATGCGAAACGGATTCACCTTTTGAACTGATCCTGCAATAGCCATGTATCTACCGTGCAGTAAAATAACCATCGGAAGCAAGTATTTCGGCGGAGTGCATGACATCAAGATCAAGCGCTCGATTCATACGATCGGGGCCACGGCTTCGGTGAAGGTTCCGGTGACGGCGGTGCTCCGGCAGACTGGGACCCCTCCGGCCTACGTCGAGACTGCACAGGTGATCAAGGCGGGCGATCCGGTGGAAATCCAACTCGGGTATGACGGACGCCTGTACACCGAATTTCGGGGTTATGTGAAGCAGCTGAACTTGCAGACGCCCCTCGAGATCGTTTGCGAGGACGAGTTCTACACTACCCGCCGCCGGAATGTCACGATTCAGGGAAAGACCACGCTCGCTGCTGTTTTGAAAGCCTGCGGCCTGCAGGTGGGATATGCCGCGACGCTGACCCTCGAGGCGTTCCCTGCGGACAATAAGCCCGTGGCGTGGGTCCTGGGACAGTTGCAGACCAAGTACGGCCTGGCGGTATGGTTCGACCTCGAGGGGCGTGTCTACGCCTGCGAGCCTTACAAGGTCGTCGGCGATGCCGTGAAATACCGCCTGCGCTATAACGTGGTGAAGGACGACGATCTGAAATATCAGCGGGCTGAAGACGTGAAGCTGAAGATCAAGGCCGTGTGCATCTACAAGGACGGAACGAAGGTCGAGGCCGAGATCGGTCCGAAGGACGGGACGGAGAAGAAGCTGTACTTCTATGACGTGAAGGACCAGCAGGAACTGGCAGCCTTGGCGGCGGCAGAATTGAAGCGATACAGCTACGACGGTTATGCGGGCAGGATCACCGCCTTCCTGCAGCCCTATGCCGCCCCGTGCATGGTGGCCGAGATCGAGGACGAGGTCTACCACGAGCGGGACGGACGGTATTACATCGAAGGAGTAGAAACAACCTACGGGACGGGCGGAGCACGCCGGACCGTGGAAATAGGGATAAAAATATGAGCAGTGAGAAAGAGATACGCGAGGTCCGCATGATGTTATCAGAGCGGTTGCGCAATGCGGCAAAGGCGGCCATGTACGGCACGGTCAAAAGTGTCGACGAGAACGCCAGGACGTGCGACGTGCAGATCGGCGGCATTGTTTACGAAGGGGTGCTGCTGTACTCCGTCGAGAAGGAGAACCTGCGCGGGAGGGTGCTGATCCCCAAGAGGGAGAGCGCGGTGATCGTCGCCCGGATTGACGCGAGCGATCGCTTGTATGTGGCGTTGTTCTCCGAGATCGACAAGGTGGTCTTCACCCTCGGGGATCAGGTGACCATGACCTGCGACGGGGAGCGGATCGAGGCCTCGGCCCCGAAGATCGTCCTGAACGGCGGCGAGCTGGGCGGACTGATCAACATCGAGCCGCTCACCCGCAAGATCAACGACCTGATCGAGGCCTTCAACACGCATACGCACACCATTCCCTCGGGAGCGGTGGCCGTGACCGGAAGCGCATCGGCGCAGAACAATCCCAAGCCCGTAGAGGTTCCCGCCCCGGCATCGAAGCACGACAAGGTCCGGCGCGGGGATTATGAGGACACCAACGTAACGCATTGATACGATGATCGACATTTTACAGACATCGACGGGGGACGTGGAGCTGTCCGACGATCTGATCCGGACCGAGGCGACGGAACAGCACAAGCGGGACCTGCTGCTGGCAAGCCAGGGCGATTTCAAGGAGGCGCCCACCGTCGGCGTTGACTGTGTATCGTTCCTGCATGACACCGATCCGGCGGACTTCCTCCGAACCGTGCGCAAGCAGTGCGAGCGCGACGGAATGCGGGTCGATGCCGTGGACTACGCTACGGATGGAACATTGACGATAAGCGCAGAGTATGACGACAGCAACAGTTAAGGCCCGGCAGACGGTCTACGACATCGCCCTCGAGCAGTATGGAACCTGCGAGGCCGTGGGCGAAATCCTTGCCCTGAATCCGCAGATCGCCAACGATCCGGAAGCCCTCGTGCAGCTGGGGATCGACAGCATCGGCGAAACGGGGTTTTACCTGGACGTGGCCGTTGCACCGGGGACGCAGCTGCGCATCGACGACGAAAGCGGCCTGATGCGCAAGAACACGCTCAAAGAGTTGGGAAACGACATAACAACCTACCGATATGGCCAGAACGATTAACGACATACAGCAGTCGATCATCACCGACCTGCAGACCTATTTCCCGAAGCTTTCGACCTCCAAGGTCGCCGAGTGGCGGCTGTGGACCTATGTGGTCGCAGCGGCGATCCACGCCTTTGAAATAATTCTCGATCTGTTCCGTCAGGAGGTTGACGAGCTGACGGCCAAGATCACTCCGGGCACCAAATTGTGGTATGCGGAAATGTGCTACCGTTTTCAGAACGGACATACACTGGTTTTCGACAAGAACACGGCGCAGTTCTACTACGAGCAGGACGACCCCGACAGCCGCATCGTGAAGGTCGTGGCTGTGAACGAGGTCTATAAAATGATCTCGATTCGGGTGGCCAAGACCGATAAAGAGGGCCAAATAATCCCCCTGGACGACAGCGAACGCCGCAACCTGGCCGACTACATCGACACGATCCACACAACGGGTATTCCTACGACGATCGTAAGCACGACAGCCGATACGATCCGCTACAACCTGGAGGTGTACTATGATCCGGCGGTCCCCTCGAGTGTCGTGCGTGAGCAGGTCGGACAGGCTCTCGAGACGTTCAAGACCTCGCTGTCATTCGATGCCGTATTCTATGCCCAGCGGCTCGTAGACGCCGTCATGCACGCCGAAGGTGTCGTGACGGTAAAGGTCGTAAGGCTCGAGCATAAGACCAGCGCCGGGGCGGATTTCGCCCCCGTCGATGTGTTGGCCGAACTGGCCGCAGGGTATTTCGAGTACGCAGCCGAGGGGAACACGCTGACCCTGACATCTACCAAATCGCTATGAGGAACTATAAGATAGACTTCCGGAATCAGGTGCGGCAGCTCCTGCCGGAACACAAGCGTCAACCCGTCCGTCTGCGGATTCTGCGGGCCTTTGTAAAGCCGCTGGCGGACCTGTTCGCCGCCTTCAGCCTGTGGCGCGACGAAACCCGGAAACTGCTCAACGTGACCAATCAGGAAGGAGTGCTCGAACAGTTCCTGCGCAACAAATACGGAGCGGCGGACATCACGATCGAATCCTACCGTGAAACGGGGTTTGCGGTCGGGATACGCTCCGAGGGCGTAGGCGTAGCGGTCCCCGTGGGACTGAACAAGGCCGAAGGTACTCCGGCGGTAGTATCGCTCCGGGGAGAGAACCGCGAGCAGTTCGGGGATGTGGACTTCATCGTCCATGTTCCGGCAGGTGTCGATGCCGAGCAGGTCCGGGCCGACATCGAGAAATACAGGGCTGCTTTAACAACGTATAAAATAGACCAAAGATGAAAAGACAAACACAAGTGCTCGGCGTCCGTAACTGGTACGGCGATGCGTTCGTATCACTCCAGGAGGAGCCGCTGAAGGTGATCGACGGCTTCTTCTCCCAGTACGGGGCTTTTGTCCTTTCCGGATGCGAGGTGAAGGCAAACGGCAGTAAGTACGACATAGCGCCTGGTCTGGTCGTGCTCGAAGGGTCCGGGGCCGACAATGCGACGGTCAAGGTCGTCGTGCCCTTTGCCGGAATTACTGCGACAGCCCTGCCCGTCTACCTCACACTGGGCTACGAAACCGAAACGGATGTCTACAACGATGGCAACGTCAAGCCCATCGCCCACATCTACAAGGCTGTGGCAACCACCGTAAAACCTGCGGGCAGCTATGTGCAGATCACCCGGGACGGCGGCGTGCGGTTCATCGACGCGATTCAGGATGCTACACATCGGCTGATCACTGATAACGAGCGCACTGCTTGGAACAAGGCCATTCAGGACGTAGCGAAATATACACCATTCGATTACGTTGTGGATAGCAACGCTACTTTGGCTGGACTGAACAACAACCCCAATGCGACGTGTGTTCTGATCAAGAAAGGGACATGGACGGCTCCATCGAGTGGCATTCTGCTGCATCCCAATACCAAACGGATTGTTGGACAGCCCGGAAGCCTCGTCCAATATGCAGGTAGTGATTCATGCTTAAAGTACAGCACAATTCCAAGTTTAGAGAGTGGTTGCAGCGCCCATGGAGTATGTGTAAAAACGACGGGACAAGGTCACGGATTTGTAAATATGGTTAACTTGGAGGACTGCAAGTGCGAGGGTGCTGATATTTATACGCCAGATGATCCCTATTGTTTCTTAAAATGCAAGAATCTGATCCGTTGCTCCATATTTATCCACTCGAAAAGTCATCAGGCTTGGGGGTTTATGGAGTGCGAAAATATGCTGCAATGCAATGTAAGATCAGATGAATATTCGATTGATTCGATTGGAATCTATCATTGCAGAAACCTTACTCAATGTATCAGCGATGGCGGTATACATTTCAGTTACAATGTATTCATGTGCCAGAGTAGTAGGTATGAATACAGTTATTTCAGCTCCACCGATAATGAGAACTACAAATGTGCCGACACAATGAATGGAGGCTGGAATAAGATCATTACGGCATGATCGTCATTCACAACAACCTGATTCCGCTGGGCAAGGCCCGGACAATCAACTTTTTCGGGGTCCTGTTCACCAAGAACAAGAACCTGACACCAAAAACAGAGAACCACGAAGCCATACACACCCGGCAGCAGATCGAGTGGCTGATCCTCTACGCGACGGCGCTCCTGGTGCTGATTCCTGCCTGCGGATTATCCTGGCGGTGGCTCTGCACTGTGCCGATCTGTTACCATGTCGTCCTGTACTGTACCCTTTGGGCCCTCGAATGGTTGCTGCCGCCATACGACACGGCATACCGAGACATAGCCCTCGAGCGGGAATGTTACGACAACCAGGCCGATCAGATGTATCTGAAACGCCGCAAATGGTTCGCATGGGTTAAATACCTGTTTAAACGACCTGTAAAATGATACCGAAATTACCGATATATGCCAAAGGCGACAGCATTGGGATTGCCGTATATCCGACGGGAGTTTCTCTCGAAGAGGTGGAGATCGACATGTTGGTTTACACGACCGGGAACGGGCCGAGAATTTACGGATCGACGCAAGGCAGCGGGCTGCCGATCGTCAAAGGAACAGATCGGGCTGTGTTCAATATCCCATCCTCGGAAACCGGAAAACTCGATGCGGGTATCGCAACGCTCGAAACGACCTATACTGTAAAGGCGTCAGGTTATAAAAAAACGTTGACCAACCGATTGCTTATACTTACAGATACAAAAATAATGGATTTTTATGGATGATAAACTAACCCATATTATCCTGGCAGATCATGCTTTGCGTTATGGACTGGACGGAAAGTCGGCCTATGAGATCGCACAGAAGTATGGTTATGAGGGAACCGAACAGGAATATGCAGAAGGACCTGTCATCGCAAAAGACAAAGCTAATAAGGCTGCTGATAGTGCGGATAAGGCTGCTGAACGTGCAAAAAAATCAGCCTCAAACGCCGACCAGCAGGCTGCGCGTGCGAAATCTCTGGCCGACCACCCTCCGAAGATCGTGGATGTCGACGATACGAATTACTGGGCCTTCTGGAATGAAGAGGCGAAAGACTATATCACCTCGTCCGTCCGCTCGGATGGCGGTCCGATCTTCGCTACGTTCGACATTGATCCGGCGACAATGCTTTTGGGCGTGAATTACCAGCCCGGCTACGGCCATGGTTCCGAGTTCGAACTCAAGGATGATGGGCATTTGTATTACGAAATTAACGACTGACAGATATGGCAAAGACAAATTTAGGGAAAGTGGGCCTTACGCCCAAAAAGGCGTATTCGGCGAGCATTACATACGAGCGCTTGGACTTCGTAACAACCGGTGATTCGTCCTACGTTTCACTCCAAGACAATAACCTCGGACACCCGGTGACGGATGGGGCTTGGTGGCAGGGTTTGGCCTCCGGGGCCGCTTCGACGGAAGCCGCAACCGCCGCCCTCGACGCTGCCGCCAAAGCTCTTGAAGCCGCCGCAGCGGCCGCTCCCGTCGTTGTCAACGTCGAAGGTGCGGATGTCACGATCAACGTCGAAGGCAACCACAAATACATCTGCGGGGAGCTGACCTCGCTCAAGATCGGGACCGTGGAAAAATCGGCCCGGACTTCGGCGATCTTCTTCACATCGGGAAACGTTGCCACGGAACTCACCTGGTCGGATGACCTCGTGGACATCATCGGCTACAAGACCCCGGCGCCGAATCGAGCCTACGAGATCAATATCGAGGAACTCCGCGCAATCATCGAATAGCCATGGACCGCAGACGAAGTTTGTTGAAGATCGCCGCGCTGCGCAGCGAACGCGAGCAGCAGGTGGGGGTGAATTGCACGAAAGGGTATCTCCAATTACAGAGCGCCGGACTGCTTTTCGAAGGCCCGCGAACTCTTGAGTGCCTTTTCAGGTACATCCCCAGCGATAAAATGCAAGTGATAGCCGGGTTTGGCATTCCCATGATTGAAATTCATGCCCTGACGACAAATCAGCTTCGCGTCTATTGCGGGGGCGGAAACGCGACAGTAGACATTGTTCCAGGGGATAGCTATCTTGTTGATGTTGCCTATGACGGTACTACGGCGATATGCTATCTGAATGGGGCGGAGGCGGCTCGATTCCCGGTTACGGGATACAAGATCACTGATTTATTCAGGATCGGCAGCGATACATATATCCCCCAAGGCTCGCTCGTATTTTGCCGCCACTACAACTACGCCCTTTCCGCGGAAGAAGTAGCGGCGCACTACAACGACGGTGATCCCGCTGGATACATCTTGCCGAGGAACCTTAAGAATATCAAGGATATGGCGTTCACTTCTAAAACGTTCGAATTTGATATGGATAGCCCATATTATCAGCGCGTTTTAGAATCGGGCGAATTGGAATCAGGGGGAAAATATCGGGTCGATTATGTCGTGGAAGAATGGGATATTGCCCCCGCTGTCATAGGTTCTTGCGGTATAAGCTGCGGCGTGTTGTCGACTGTCGGCACTCAATATTGGCCTAATCTTTCTGCTGCCAAATTAGGTGAAAATCAATATGTTGTTGTAGACACGAAAGAAACAGGCACTCCGTATATGTTTGTTTACGCATCAAACCCTTCAGACACATATACTTCAAGACGCTTGAAAGTAACGGTTCACTCTGTCAAGATGCTCGGCTGCGTCGCCGAGTACCTGCCGCAGAACCTTGTGGGACAATGGCATGAGAAACCGTTTGATCTGTCGGGTATAACTACCTATACATGGACCGGAGAAACCGATCATGTTTACTATCAAGAGCTTTTATTGGGAAGATTTATTCAAACAGGCGCGGTCGTGATGATTAAAGGTTCTGTGTCCGATTATCAAAACGGAGAACCTTTTGTATATGTAGGGAATAGGCAGGCTATGATCCCTGCGCAAAATGGGAGTTTTACGCTCAAGGTCATCAACAACCGGGACAATATCAACCGTATCTATTACTATGGCGGTGTTCATTTGAGTGACCGACGATTGACTATTACCATAGATAGTGTCGAGCTGATTCCCGATGTCGCCTTGTCCTTGCTCGATAGCGCCAAGCAGCTCCCGCTGAACGGCGAATACCTGCCGCCGCTGTTGCAAAGCGACGGTGGGTATGATTTGGCCGCGAACGGTATGCCGCAGATAATCATCAAATAAACCGAAAACATGAACAACTACGCAAAACTGATCGACGGGCGTCTGAAGTATGCGCCCAATTCAATTCGGACCGCCGACAGGCTTGTTTGCAACCCGCGGCCGGACAAACTGATCCCCCTGGGATACAAAGAGGTGATCTTCGACGAGCAGCCGGAACCGTTCGACCCTCCGAAGCATTACCGGGAGGTCTACACAGAGGAAGATGACCGCATCCGGGTCGGCTGGGAGGAACACACGCCCGATCCGGAGCCGCAGCCCGATCCCGAACAGTTGCGGGAGATGGCTTATCGTGCCGAGGCGGACCAATACCTGATGGCCTACGAGGGCTATCTGGCCGAGGGCAAGATACTCGAAGCCGACGAGCAAAAGACCATATACCTGGCCAAAAAGGCCGAGATCAGGGAGCGATTCCCGGATAAGTAACCTGTCGGTCGAACTCTCAAAATACCGTAAATATATGAAAAGACTTATCAATAAACTCGTCGGATGGCTCAACGCCATTGCTAAAGACAAATACCAGCACTTCGCAGTCGGGGCGGTCATCGCCTCCGCGGCATTGATTGTGGCCGTGCCGTTGGGCGCCTGGTGGTGGTTGCCTTTGCTAGTGTCGATGATCGCCGTCCTGACGGCCGCCGTTGTCAAGGAGCGCAAGATCGACCCGAAAGCCGACATGCAGGACATTCTATGGACGCTCGCAGGAGGAGGTATGGTGTGGCTGGCAATCTTGGCTGCTATCATTTTTGGATAAATATACCCCAAGTTACTACAATTATAAATAGAGATAGGGGGTAATCCAAATTTAAGGGACGTTTAAGTATGTTTTAAACGTCCCTTAAATTTTACTTTTTTTGTCGATATTTCAAGATCGGAGGTTGAAATCCGATTATTTCAAAGTGGAATTTTCGAAATGCCGATTATAAGGGCGAGACAGCGTGAAGGCGACAAAAAAAAATTTCAATGCTTTTGTCCTTAAGAATTAAGCAGATTGGTGCGAATACCGCCGGCGCGCCGCACAAAAAATCAAAAAAAAGTTGCAGACTAAAAAAAATGTAATACCTTTGCACTCGCAATAACCGGAATGGTGCGTTAGTTCAGCTGGTTAGAATACGTGCCTGTCACGCACGGGGTCAGGGGTTCGAGTCCCCTACGCACCGCAGAAACAAAAGGAACTTTCGGAAAAGTTCCCATGAAAATGAAAATCACCCCTGTCAGAAATCTCTCCGGCAGGGGTGAAATCCTATTTATACCCCATCTTGTCAGACACCCCTTTCACCTTTCACCTTTCACCTTCCACCTTCCACCTTTTCATCCCTCCTCCGCTCCGACATCCGCCGACTCCGATCTATTTATTTTCCATAGGAAATTTATTTTACCGGAAAATAATTAGCACTTTCGCAACGTTATTTCAATGGAAAACGTAAACCCGTTATAAGACAAACTATGATAAAAAATGCGAAAAAAGAGTAAACATATCGGAGTATGGGTCCTGCTAATGTCTGTTGGAGACGAATCCGTCGACATACTCTTTATCATGGGCAACGACAGCGAAAGCCTGCCTGACGAGCTTGTTTGCAACAGCGATCATAGCGAGTTTACCGGGTTTTCCGTTTTGCCTAAGCCGAGTATATGTCTCCCCGCATTTGGCATTGAACCGGCTGGCATTCCATGCGGCGACATAGATAAGTCCTCTGGTGTATGCGTCTCCGTTTCGGTTGATGTGCCCTCTGATGTTTACCGAAGTTCCGGATTGTTCGTAAGTAGGACAGATACCGAGATACCGGGACAGTTGTTTGGCATTTTGGAAGTAGGTGAAGCCTCCGGTAGTGATGATAAGTGCTGTTGCGAGCGTTATGCCTATACCTTTGATAGTTGTCAGCAGCGCGAGTTGTCGGCTGAACTCGACTTCGACAAGCTCCGTGAGTTCCGATTGCAGCCTGTCACGTCTCTTTTCAAGGAACTTGATCGTTTCGTCTACGGTATGGGTCGCTCCTTTGTCCGGAACAGGCAGGCATACGAGGGAGCCTCGGAGATTCGACATGGCCGTAATTTGCTTGGTGAGCTGACGTATGACCGTTCTCTTCTGTCGGAGCCGCAGGATGGCCTCCCCCTGCATCTTGAAAGGCTGCGGGTTCATTTTCTCCCCGTACAGGGCTATGAGCCGAGCATCGCTTTTGTCGGTCTTGACCGTGGAGAGCATGGCTTTGGCAAAGTTCTTTATCTTCAGCGGGTTCTCCATGCTGACAGTAATTCCGGCGACATTGAGCAAGTACAGCAGCATTGCGCTATAGTTTCCAGTAGCCTCCATAACACAGTGGATACTACCGTCTTTTGGGAGAGTCCCGATAAACTGCTTGATACCAGCGGTCGTGTTGTCGAAAGTGCGGATCTTCCCGCCTTTGTCAGCGGAGTAAGCTACCACAAACGTAGCTTTGCTTACGTCGATTCCAATGTACCCCATGGCCGTTCGGTTTTTAGTTTTAATGACATCGCTTACATCTTGGTCCTTCATTGCAAATACGGGTTCAAACACCTTACGAACTATCCGGATTCTGATGTAAAGAGCATGGGGTCAGAACATCTTATACGGTCTCGCAGACCAATGAAACGTCGGACTTATTCCATACTCTGATGTCTTAATTACTCAAATTTATAATGACAAAAGTTAATATACAATGAAACTGCTGAAACGACATTGGCCGACGCTGCTGGGAGCGGCGCTGGGAGCCTTGGGAGGCTATCTCTACTGGTATTTCGTGGGGTGCGCCGACGGCACGTGCCCGATCACCTCCTCGCCGCTCAACAGCACGCTGTGGGGAGCCGTCATGGGCGGACTGCTGTTGAGCATGTTCGAACCGAAACCGCCCCGGAAAGAGTGAAAAAACGGGCGCCCGGTCGGTTCCGGACGCCCGTTTTTGCGGCTGACGACCGCTATCGCCCCGTCACACGCATGTAACGCGCCAACGAAGTCCGGTAAGCGGCGCATGCCGAGGTGAAGTCGTTGCGGCTCCGGGTGTAGAGCGTCTCGGCGTCCAGCAGGTCGGTGAGCGGAGCCGTTCCGGCCTGGTAGAAATTGCGGTTCTGCCGCAGGTTCTCGGCGGCCGACGTCACGGAACGCCGCGTCAGCAGAATCTGCGCATAGGATTCCTGCACCTCGCTCCACGTC
>OGUM01001098.1_pt1 | contig 20753 bp, 29 predicted proteins | sample 1553631 | NCBI WGS metagenome assembly OGUM01 (sample SAMEA2580228, study PRJEB22360) | human gut metagenome | biome: human gut; feature: human-associated habitat; material: faeces | place: Denmark | collected 2008/2010 | reverse complement strand
AAAATTACTTTAAACGATATTCATTTTAGGCTATCCATGGGGGATTTTGTTTTAATAAAAGGCCCAACTGGCAGTGGTAAAACAACACTATTTAAAGCATTAACAAAGAAAATACGTTTTGATGAAAGGACGATACTTATAAATGGAAAAACTATCAGTAAATATAACTTTGATACTTTAAGAAGGAGCATTATATACGTAGAACAAGATATAAAATTATTTGACGATACTATTTTAGAAAATATAACTCTTGGACGCAAACTTAATCTAAGACACAATTTTAAGATGGTATTAGAAGAAGAATTTAAAAAGAAAGGCATTGATTACAACATTTTAGTTGATAGTGCAAATTCTAATTTATCGGGTGGTGAGATAGCCTTAATTAAAATAGCACAAGTATTAAATAATGATTTTGATATGGTTATTTTTGATGAAACGACAAGTAGCCTAGATACCCGCTTAGAAAAAAAAGTGCTTAGTGCTATAAAAGAAGACTATAAAGATAAGATAGTAGTTTTTATAAGTCATAGAAATTACAATACGTATTTATTTAACAAGATAATAAAAATAAAAGATAAAAAAGGAAGGACGATATATGATAAAACTAAAACAAAGAGAATTAAAAAAATTAAAGGCAGGCGCTTTAAGTGGTTGGGCAATCGCTGGTATTATAGCAGGCGTAACTTTTGTCGTAGGAATATTTGACGGAATTGCAAGACCATTTAAGTGCAGGTAGGAGGGATGATATTTTGAAAAAATTAAATATAAGTGAATTAAAAAAAATAAAAGCAGGGGCTACTTTTAGTGCATCATTAATTAATGCATTAGTAAGAGGCATAAACTCATTTTTAGATGTAGGCAGGTATTTTGGAAGTAGTATAAGAAGATTTATTGGAGGAAACTCATGTCCTCTAAAATAAAAAAGGTATCTAAAATATTACTTATAATATGCCTTTTACCACTTGTTTTAACTTGCATAAGCTACTCTTTAGAATTTTTAATGCAATTAGGTAGAATAATTGGTACATTAATCAGAATAATAATGAATTTAGAGTAAATATGGCATAATTTTTGCAAAAACTGTCCTTTTTTGTTACAAAAGGTGAAAAAATCATTGTAATAACTTTTTTAAGGTGTTATAATTACTATTAGAAAAAAAGGAGAGGGGGGAAAGAAAAATGATAACTGTTCAAGTTAAAAACGGAAACGTTGATGGAGCGTTAAAGAAATTCAAGCAAAGAGTAGCTAAAAGCGGTCTCCCTTCAGAAGTAAAAAAGAAACAAGCTTTTGATAAACCAGGAGTTCAAAGAAGAAACGCTAAGAAAGAAGCTATCAAAAATAGCCGTAAGGCAGCTAGACGTGAAAGACGCGATTCTTAATTTTTCTTTACTCGGTATTTAGAAAAGGCTTACTATGACTTCATAGTAAGCCTTTTTTTGCATACAATTATGTAGGTGATGTGCATTTGAAATTGAAAAAGATAATAGATGATTATGTAGAATGTAATAACTTTGAAATAAAGATAATAGATAAAAAAGTAAAAATATATTATTATGATAATATAGAACGTTTTACATCAAATTTAATAGAGGTATCAAGTAAAAATGACAGGTTTATTATACGTGGTAAAAACCTTGTTATAGAAACTATGTTTGTAGAGTATATGGTAATATCTGGTGACATAAAAATGATAGAGTTAGGATATCATAATGAATAGTTATGTAAATATAAGTATTGTTGGTAAGAATCCTAAACTATTTATTAAAAGATATGTCTTAAACCAGATTTCGTTTGAAGATTTTAAAGAAGTTAGTCATAAGCATGTTACGATAAAAATATCCTATGATGATTATTTAGAACTTTTATCTAAAAATAAAACGTATGAAATATATATAAACCGAAAGTATGGAATAGTTAAATATACATCTTATATTAAAGAAAATTATACTTTTGTTATATCACTTATTATAGGATTCTTATTTTTGTTTTTAATAAGTAACACCATACTTGAAATAGATGTTGTTCATAATAATAGTGATTTGAGAAACTTAATTTATGATGAATTAAAAGATAATAATATTTCTTGTTTTCATTTTGTGCCATCATTTAAAAAAAGAAATAAGATAATTAATAAAATAGTTAGTGATAACAAAGATAAAATAGAGTGGCTTGAAATAGAAAGATATGGTAGTAAACTTACTATAAAGGTAACTGAACGCAAGTTAAATAAAGAAAAAGAAGATGATAAGCCTCGTCATATAGTAGCTAAAAAAGATGGTGTAATTATGAAAATAGAAGCATCTAATGGGGTAATCTTAAAAAAGAAAAATGATTATGTATCAAAAGGAGAGACAATAGTATCAGGTGATATTATTAAAGATGAAACAGTAAAAGGACAGGTTCGAGCGGGGGGATGCGTATACGCTGAGGTATGGTACTTAGTAACGATAGAGTATCCCCTTAATTATGAAGAAGTTATATACTTAAATGACGTTAAACAAAACATTATAGTATCTTTTATGAAAAGGGAAGCCTCCCTTAGAAAAAACTATGCTACTAATTATTTGGAACATAAAAACGTGCTTATAAAAGAAAAAATATTTCCTTTTAGTATAAGAATGGAAAAACAAAGAAAAACAAAGGTTAAAAAAGAAAAATTAGGAACTAAAGAAGCAATTAAAAAAGCTACAAAACTAGCAGAAAATAAAATAAGTGTAAACCTTAAGGATGATGAATATATAATAAGTAAAAAAACTTTGAACTTTAAACAAAATAAGAGTAAAATAGAAATAGGTGTTTTCTTTAAAGTGTATGAAAATATTACTGATTTTAAAGATGCAGATACTTCACTATTAAACAAAGAAAATACAAATGAAATTTAAAGAGGTATAAATAATGTTTACAAGTATTTTTATGAAGACCATTCATAACGTATGGCCAATGATCTTTATTTTTGCAGTTATCTTAATATCAATTAGAATAACATATCTTTTATGTAATAAAAAGCAATTTGTTTTTTATAAAGAACTTTTAATGTTATGCTTTATTATTTACATACTTCTTTTATATTACATTGTAACGTTTCAAGATAACAATTATGGAACTAATAATTTTATTCCGTTTAGAGAGATATTTAGATATAACGTATCATCTAGACTTTTTATAAGAAACGTACTTGGAAACATACTTTTATTTGTTCCATTTGGTCTTTTTGTAAGCCACTACATTAAAAATAAGAAAATGTATCCTATATTATTAATATCGGTTTTAGTTTCTTGTTCAATTGAGTTTGCGCAAACAAAAATAGGAAGAACCGCAGACATTGATGATGTCATATTAAATACTTTAGGAGGTGTTATAGGATACTTTATTTATAAGTTTAGTGATAAATTAATAAAAAAACTTCCAAATTTTATGAAGAATCAAATTTTCTTAGACATCTTGTGTTTAGTTATAATTTTAATTATAATATATTTATCGTTTAAGTTTAATTTTTGGAGGTTGTTATCATGAATTATGTAGAATTTTTTAACGAGTATAAAAAACCAGTAGAAGAGCTAGATTTACTAAAGGATTTCATTAATTATGCTTTGGAAAAGTTACAATTGAAAAACGTTATGTTTAATGTTATAATTGTAGACAATGAAAGTATTCATAAGATAAATAAAGAGTATAGAAACATTGATAGGGAAACGGATGTTATTACGTTTGCACTAGAAGATAACAAGCAAATTGATGTGCCAGGGCTTAGGGTTTTAGGAGATGTATATATATCTTACGACAGGGTAATAAGTCAAGCTAAAGATTATGGACATTCCACTAAAAGAGAAATATGCTTCTTAGGTGTTCATGGCTTGCTACATTTATTAGGATACGATCATATGACAAAAGAAGATGAAATAAAAATGTTTGGATTACAAAAGGAGTTGTTAGATAGTTATGGCATCAAAAAAGAAAGTTAAGGTAGAAATATCAAGAGGAAAATACGTAGAAGAACAAGGATTTAAGAAAATAGGATTAAAAAGAATTTTTATGAGTTTTAAATATTCTTTTGATGGACTTAAATATGCATATTTACATGAACAGAGCTTACTTCTTCACGTTATTGTAATGACTATTATAATAGCTTGTGGTTTTGGATTTCATATAACACCAATTCAATGGGTTATAACACTTGTTATGGGGGCTTTAATACTTGTTACAGAGCTTTTTAATACGTCAATAGAAGCAGTTGTTGACATGGTAACAGAAGAGTTTCATCCACTTGCTAAAGTTGCAAAAGACACGGCATCAGCAGCCTGTTTTATAGCAGACATGATGGCAGCAGGTATGTGGCTTGTTGTGTTTGTGCCAAAGATAATTGCAATGTTTAGGTAAGTTATATGAAAAAGATAAAAAAGTTTTTTGATAGAGAACAAAACCTACTTATTCATATTATTGCAACTATTTTAGTTACTATATTTGGAATTATTTTTAATCTGAAAGTATATGAATGGTTACTTGTTTATTCGATGGTTACACTTGTTATTACATCAGAGCTTATTAATTCAGCAATAGAACTTACCGTTGATTTATATACAAGCCATTTTAATCCACTTGCAATGGTTGCTAAAGACGTTGCAGCAGCAGCTGTTGTAATATCTGCTTTTACTGCTTTTTGTGTTGGATTATATGTATTTTTACCAAAGTTTATAAATTTATTTGCAAATTAAAAGAGATTTAATTTAAATCTCTTTTTTAAAACCATCTTTTTGGTGGATATGGATTATATGGCATATATGGGTAAGGTGCATAGTAAATAGGTCTGTTATTATAACCATTATTCCAGAAAGCAGGAGCAATAGCAGCACCTGTTACACCACCTAGTAAAAATGGAAATACAAAACCACCTGCTAATCTTTCGTCGCTTTTATTATTTGTGTAGCCATATGGTACGTAGTAACCATAACCGGTACTATTTTGAGCATTCTGTCTTGAACTAAATCCTTGATTCATTATAAATCTCCTTCCTTATAACTTATTATATGATATAAAACCATTTTGGTTATTAGCTAGAAATATGATATAATCTAATTATAGAAGGTGAAGTAAAATTGAGCAGAATAAAAGTAATGGATGATATTTTAGCTAACAAAATAGCAGCAGGAGAAGTTGTTGAAAAATGTGTATCAGTAGTTAAGGAGTTAACTGAAAACAGTGTGGATGCAGGTTCTGATGAAATAAAAATTGAGGTAAAAGAAGCTGGAACAAAACTAATTAGGGTAATTGATAATGGATGCGGGATGGATCATGATGATGCCCTCTTAGCATTTCAAAGACACGCAACTAGTAAACTTTTAGATGAAATAGGTCTTTTTAGAATTTCTTCTTTAGGCTTTAGAGGTGAGGCTCTTCCTTCTATTGCATCGGTTTCAGAAGTTACACTTAAAACATCAACTGGTGATGTTGGCACTAAAATAGAAATAAAAGGTGGTAAATTAGTAAGTGATGAAGCAAGCGATGCAAGACGTGGTACAGAAATAACTGTAAAAAATTTATTTTATAATACGCCTGCAAGATTAAAATATCTAAATAGTATATATAGTGAGCTTGCTAATATTTGTGAGTATGTTAATAAAATGGCACTATCATATCCTGATAAGAAATTTACTTTAATAAGTGATGATAAAGTACTTTTAAATACTGATGGTTCTGGAAATTTGCTTAAGGTAATTAAAGAAATATATGGTAGTGAAGTAGCTAGAAAAATGAGAAAAATCTCTGTTTTTAATGATGATTATGACGTTGATGGATTTATTTCTTTACCAGAAGTTACAAGGTCTTCTAGAAATCATATGGTAACACTTGTAAATAACAGGGTTGTTAGAAATACTGAGTTAAACCGTGCAATAAATGATGGGTATCATACATATAAACCAGAGACAAGGTATCCAATTGTTGTTTTAAATATTAATACTGATCCATCTTTAATTGATGTTAACGTTCATCCATCTAAATTAGACATTAAATTTAGTAACTTTGAAGATTTAAAGGAATTAGTTAGAAAGGGAATTAAAGACGTTTTAGATAAGGCCTTATTAATTCCTAAGATAGAAAAGAAAAACGAAGTATTAAAAGAAGAAAAACCTAAAGTAGTACTTCAACAACTTAACCTAGAAAGAGAAAAGGTAATAGAAGAAAATACGATTGATTATTCTATTTTTGATGAGCCAGTAATGAAAGTTAATGAAGATATTACTGATTATAATGAAAACGTAAAAGACGACATAGAAAATTATAACGAAGAAAAAAAGAAAGTTATTATGCCTGAGATGTATCCCGTAGGGCTTGCTAAAGGAACTTACATAATCTGTCATAACGAACTTGGTATTTATATGATAGATCAGCATGCTGCAAAAGAAAGAATTAACTATGAGGGATATTTAAAAGCCTTTGGTAATCCATTAAAGGGAAGCATTAAAATGCTTATTCCTTTAACACTTGAATTTCCATCTAATGAGTTTATCATAATAAAACAAAACATAGATGTCTTAAAAGATATGCATTTTGATATAGAAGAATCAGGAATAAATTCATTTACCATAAAAGAACATCCAACCTGGATAAAAGAGGGATATGAGGTTGAAAGTATTAAAAAAGTATTAGAGGTATTAATTAGTGAGGAAAAACATTTTTCAATTGAAAAATTCAGGGAAAAGGCTGCTATTATGTTAAGCTGTAAAATGGCAATTAAAGCTAATATGAATATTTCAATGGAAGAGATGGAAGCACTAATTAACGATTTAAGAAAATGTGATAATCCATATACTTGCCCGCATGGTAGGCCAACTACAATATTCTATAGTAATTATGAACTTGAAAAAATGTTTAAAAGAGCTATGTAATTTGACATGGCTCTTAATTTATGTATAATATACGAAGTTAATAATTAATTATAAATCATTTTTATAATTTTTAAAGTTTAGTTATTAGTTATTGGTGGGGATATTATGGCAAGTGAAAGTGTTATTAGATTAACAAAAGAAGAGTATTTGAAATTAAAGAAAAACTTATCTAAATATGATAAAAAAAGCGGAGGATATTCAGACGTTTATTTTTCTCGTGATAAGGCATACAAGGTATATAACAAAGCACCTTACTTACAAGATAATTATGGAAACATAATATTTAGTGAAAAAGATGTACTTGAAAATCTTTTATATTTTAAGAAAAATAGGTTTGATGGTATATCAAATGTAAATAATATTTATTTGTTAGATGGATTTCTTGTTATGTATGAAATGGAAAATATAAATAATATGCAAAACATGAAAGAAATAAAAGAAGAAACTTTAGATGTTTCGTTAAAAGAGCTTTTATCATCTTGGAAGAGTGCTTTAAATCTAGCGGAAAAATTATCAAATAAAGGCATCGTTATGTATGACTTAAAAGAAGATAATGCATTTATTGGTAATGGTAATTTTAAAGTTTGTGATGTTGATTTCTATAAAAAAGAAAGTTTAGATAATTTACTTAATGTTAATTATATGCTAGTTAATACTATATTCATAGAATTTATAGAAAGATATTTATTCTTTGAAAACTATGAATGTAGGAAAGATGATTATTTAATTGAAACGAAAAATTATGCTGATTGTGCAATTGAAGACTTACTTTTAGCAAGTGGTTATTCTTCTAAAACATTAAAAGAAGTGGCCAAAAGTTTATAAATCAAGGAGACTATGATGGATGATATATATTTAAGTGGTGTAAGAATGAAAACCTTAAAGCCAGTGTCTAATAAACCTAGTGGAGTAAATGGATGCTGTTATAAATATAAGAATGGTGTTATAAAACTTTTTAATTATAATCTTACTAATTATGATAAGGAAAATATATTGAGTCATTTAAATAAAGAATCTAAAATAATTTTATGGCCAGAGTCTTTAGTTTTTAAAAAAGGTTTTTTTAAGGATAAATTAAAGGGCTATTATATGCCTATGGCTAAAGGAGATAATCTTATTGCACTAAGAAATAAGGTTTTAGAAGGAAAGAAAGACGTATCATTTGATGAAATTTTAAGCATATATTATGATAAGTTTTTACCTGAATTAAAGAAAGAAGAAGTGTTGCTTGGTGATGTTAAAATGGCACATGTATTTTTAAGCGATAATCTTTCTTTAACTGATACTGATGCGTTTGACATTCGTGATGATTATTGCGAAAAAATATATAAATGCAATTTAAGTCAGGTTAATTATTCTATAAAGATGTTATTTGACTATATTATATCTTCTGAGTTAAGATTTAATACTTCCAAAAGTGTGCTAAGTAAAGAAACGTTTTTAGATGATATGATTAAAGATATAAGTAAAGTGACAGATAGTAGCGTAAATTCGCTGCTAACATTAAACAATTATAAAAGGAGAATAAAATGAGACTAGATATAAGTTCTTGTGACATAGATAATTTAAAACCAATTACTAATGGTAGACATAAAGCCAGATAATATAATTTATTTAGATGGTGACTTTAAACTGGTAGACTGTGATTTTTATATGGTAGATACTAGTTTGACTTACTTTTGATTCTTTAAAGAAAAATAAGGAAATACTTAATCATGCATACGAAAAAATAATTAACGAATATTTTGAGTGTAAAACTTATAATGATAATGATATAATTAATACTAGTTTAAGGATGTGATTTTTATGATAATTGCAATAATAGGACCAACTGGTGTTGGTAAAACAAGATTATCTGTTTCTTTAGCTAAACGTTATAATGCAGAAATAATATCTTGTGATAGTATGCAAATATATAAAAAGATGGATATTGGTACTGCAAAGGTAACTTCTCTTGAAAAAGAAGGTATACCACATCACATGATTGATATAAAGGATGTAAATGAAGATTATTCGGTATATGATTATCAAAAAGATGCTAGAAGAATAATGGATAATTTAATTAAAAACGGCAAAAACATAATTATAGTAGGGGGTACTGGACTTTATCTAAAGGCTTTGCTATATAACTATGAATTTAAAGAAAATGATGGCATAAGAAATGATTATTCATCTTATACTAATAAAGAATTATATGATATGGTTAAAAAGTTAGATAATGATACAAAAATACATGTTAATAATAGACAAAGATTAGAAAGCTACTTAAATAATCATAGTGATGGTAACTCTAATAAGGTGTCAAATAAAATGATTTATGACGCTAAAATAATAGGCCTTACAAGACCTAGAGATGAACTTTATGATGTAATTAATAAAAGGGTAGATGAAATGATGGAAGAAGGCTTAGAAGAAGAGGCTAGATATTTCTATGACAGAAAAATATTTAGTAAAGCAATTAAAACTGCAATTGCTTATAAAGAATTATATATGTATTTTGATAAAAAAATAAGCAAGGAAGATGCAGTAAACCTAATAAAACAAAGATCAAGAAATTATGCTAAAAGACAATATACCTTCTTTAATCATCAACTTGATGTAAAGTGGTTTGATTGTGATGTAAATAACTTTGACAATACGATAAAAGAAGTAGTTAATTATATTGAAAATAATTGATTATTTTAGTATCATATTAATGATAGGAGATGTGTTAAAATGGCAAAAGGCAAAGTTGGAAGACCTTCAAAATTAGATAAGGATACCATGAAGGAGGCTAACATAAGTTTTATAATTATAATAATTATTTTATTAATACTTTTATCTGTTGCAACACTTACTGTTATTAATCCAGAAATTTATAACGCTCTTAAGGCTTCTATTATAAATTTATTTAACTAAAAAAGGACTTTTATTGTCCTTTTTATTTTGCCTCAATATATATTGAAGAATCAAAGTTATGCTCTCCATCATCTTTAGATAATAGTGTGTTTGTATCAATTAAAAAGTAATCTTCTTTTAAAGCATCAGAACCATCACTCATAATAGGATCATCCCAGGTTAAATCTAAATGACGCCAAGCACCTTCCACATAGACTAAGTTCCATTCGTGAGTGCTAGATGATATACGATAGTTTTTAACGTTCATTTTTTCAAGAAATAGTTGCATTGCATCACTGTAACCACTACATATTCCGATGCCATCTATTAAAACTCCATAAGCAGAGCTTGAACTTACGTTAGATAACCCGGTTGTATTACTTTGGTCATACTTAGTATGATTTACTATGTAATCATGAAATATCTTAATGTTTTCTGAAACGTTTTTGCTAGGGTCATAATTTTCTTTGTATATTTCATCTATCTTTTTATTTAAAGTATCTATTTGACTATCACTATATCTAGGTTCCTTTTTAAGTTTTACTTTGCCACTAGCTGCAAATGTTGTGTTAATCTTGTCAAATGTGTTAAAAGGATGAACAAAATTTGAAAGATCGGTTAAATAAGTATTATTTTGAACAATTTCTTTTATGTCGTTAGTGCAGTCTAGATAATCAGCATCACACTTAACGGTATACTCATTCCAACCAGCATCTAGATATGTGTATATCATATTTTTAACGTCATCTTTGTTTTTTAAAGTAGTATTTTCATTTATTTTTACATAATCATAATTTTCTTTTTTGCGGTATTTATTATCGGTTAAGTTCTGTCTTATATCTCCTTGAAGATACTTTGTGTATACGTATTCTATTTTATTTGTTAATAGATAATAATTATCTTTTATTAAAAATCCTAATATAACTATTATTATAACCGTAACTGCTACTTTAACTAGTTTTTTAATATTCATATCATCACCATAATTATTATACCAATAAAGCATAAAAAAAAGAAGTATAATTACTTCGTTTCATTTACTTTTTTAGCTAATCTTGATTTTAAGCGAGATGCTTTATTGTCAGTAATAATTCCTTTGTTACGTGCTTTATCAATTCTCTTGTTAGCAATCTTAAGATTTTCTACAGAAGCATCTTTTTCTACCTTTTTAACTGCAGTTTTCATACTACCTTTAACTGGAATGTTAGATTCGTGTTTAGTAGATGTAACTTTAACTCTTTTCTTAGCACTTTTAATATTTGGCATTTTTTCACCTCCTGGCGTCATTAACTTCTTATAGTTTATCAAAAAAATAATAAAAAATCAATAATAATTACTGTTTTTGGTAAAAATATAAAAGGGTGAGAAAAAAATGCATAAAATAGATTTAAGTAAATACGAAGTAAGAACTGATATGATAGTTGATTTATTAGATGAAGAAACTAGTAAGTTAAGTAATGAAACATTAGAAGATGGTGTTAAAATATCTTGGATGAAACTTGATGAAGATAATCCATTTAATAAAAAGCCAGGCAATTATCTAACTATTTTATTTGATGATGTAACGGATAGTGATGCTAGAAATTTAGTTAGTAATATATTTGAAAGAGAATTTAAGAAGATGCTTAAAAAGATAGGATATAACAAAGATTATAAAACCCTTGTAATAGGACTTGGAAACGAAAAGTCTACTCCGGACGCACTAGGCCCACTTGTTGTTTGTAAATTAATTGTTACAAATCATTTTTTCGATATGAACATAAATGTTGATGATAAATTATCTAAAATGGCAGCTATAGCACCGGGTGTTACAGGTCAAACTGGAATAGAAACAAGTGATTATGTAAAAGGAGTAGTAGGTGTATTAAAACCGGATTTGGTAATATTAGTAGATGCTCTTTGTTCATCATCGATAGAAAATGTTAATAAAAGTATTCAAGTTACAGATAACGGAATTTCTCCAGGTAGCGGTATTGGAAACAAAAGAAAGGAAATATCAAAAGAAACCCTTAATACCAAGGTAATATCGGTCGGAATTCCAACTGTTATAGATGCAAGTACAATAGTTTCAGACACTATTAATTATATGGTTAAAAATTATGCTTATAATAAAAGCCATATAAATGATAAATCAAATAAGTTTATAAAAGGATCAGTTAATTATCTAAATAAAGAAACTAAAATAACGCTTGCCGATAGAAAAAACTTTCTAGGGCTTGTAGGAGCACTTAGTGATAACGAAATAAAAAAGCTGTTATATGAGGTTTTAACACCTATCGGATATAATCTTATGGTGACTCCAAAAGAAGTTGATTTTATACTTTCAAAATTAAGTGACGTAATAAGCTACGGAATAAATCATAGTATTCATAACATATAACCTAAAACCGACAAATAAGATGCATCATCTATGATATTTTATAGATGGTGGGTGATACTATGAAAGAATTTAAATCAAGGAAAATTATAAGAAAAAGGAAATCTAAATTTAAAGTTATTATTTTTACTTTCTTTTTCTTTTTTTCATACATTTTTATATTAAAGTATTTAAAGGATAACCAGTTAAAAAATAAGATATTAAATGAAGATGTTAACTATATAAAATTTAATGTGGCACGTGAAAGCGAGGAAGTGTTAGATAATATAATTAATAATCCGGTAAGCCTTTTAAATGATAATATTAAAAAGGTGGGTAACGTAACTAAATCAGATAATAAAAAAAGTAATAATAGTGATGTAAAAACAAACAATGTTTCTTCATCTGTGCTTGATAGTCCTCCTATAATATACGTATATAACACTCATCAAACGGAAAGTTATAACGGATATGACGTTTATTCTGCTGCAAATTATTTAACTAGTAAATTAAATAATTCCGAGTATAAGGCTTCGTTAGAAGAAAAGAGCATGAAAGTTTTTTTAGAAAATAATAATTTAAAATACTATAAATCATATACGGCGTCAAAAACTTACTTAAATGAGGAGATGATACAAAATCCTAATTTAAAATATTTTTTTGATATTCATAGGGATTCTGCTGGAAAAAGCATAACAACAACTTCTTATCAAAATAAAAGTTATGCTAAAATCTTGTTTGTTGTTGGAACTGATAACCCTAATTATGAGAAAAATAAGGTAAATACGGAAAGGTTAAATAACATAGTTAAAGAAATTATTCCAACTATATCAAGAAACGTAGCATATCACGGTGGTAAGGGATATAATGGTGTTTATAATCAGGATTTATCAGAAAACGTATTCTTAGTTGAAGTAGGAGGAAAAGATAATACAAAAGAAGAAGTAGAAAACACGATAGAAGTACTTAATAATGCAATAATAAAGTACATAAGGGAAACTATATGATAAGTTATAAAAAGATATTTCATGGGTTTATTTGGTTATTATTCTTTTCCTTTTTAGTTTTGTATTTTGCACAAGCGGGTGGTTACTATGAAGATTTAAATAATAAAAAAGCATCACTTACCGAGGAGAAGGTAAAACAATTCGAAAAGGACGTTAAAGAAGGCAAAGAAATAAAGGTAGAAAATTACGTGGTTAATATGAAAAAGAATTACTCAAACAAGGTATCTAACTTTGGACTTTTTACCTCTAAAAGTTTTGCTAAAGGATTTAAATGGGGCATGAATAATTTATTTAATGGTATAGATAAAATGGTTAATGAATAGAATTTATGATATACTTTATATGGTGATTATTATGCTAGGAATTAGTTTCGAAATTGGAAATAAATATGACAATTATTTATATAAAATACTAGATGATATTACTTCTTCTTTTGATAACATAATGGTAGGTGGAGAAGTGTTTGATAAAAATGGTAACTCTTTATTTAAAAAGAATATATATACAAAAGATGAGTTTGAAAGCATTATAAAAAAAGGAGATTATTACATAGTGTTTTTATCACTTGCAATTTATGATAAAACATCTAATATGAGTTATATTTCAGACCTTAGTTGCTATAAGAAATGTAAACCGAAGCTTTACTTATCTGTGTGTGATTCCATTTTTGTATCATTATATTCCTTTAATGATAATATAGTTCGTAAGGCAAAGAGCAACGCTATTAAAAATCATTTTGATAAAATAGAGGATGCCACTTACGAAAAAATGTATTTTATATGATGTTGACAAAATAGCACTATTTCTATATAATTTAGTTATATTTATATTTAAATCGCTTTAGCAAGAGTAGTAGCTAAAATCTGATTATCCTAAGAGAGTAGCTGTTTGGTGGGATGCTATATAATCTTTTTAGTAAATGGACTTGCAAGATGATGCCGGAAAATTATAGTATGGCATTACGGAAGTTACCCGTTATCTTATAACATATGTATGATAGTACGTATTAGGTGGCATTAAACTTAAGAATTATAACTCTTATCCTATGGTTGGATTAGAGTTTTTTTAATATATAGGAGGGACTTTTTATCATGTTTACAAAACGATGGTGTATTAACAATTTAAATAAACATAAAAATATAAATAGAAGGAAGGAAAAGTTATAATGGGAAATATTATATTAACAGGAGAAAGACCAACAGGGCCATTACACATAGGACATTATGTTGGTTCACTTAAAAACAGAGTAAAAATTCAAAACGAAGGAAATTATGATGAAATGTATTTGTTTGCAGCAGATGCGCAAGCACTAACGGATAATTTTGATAATCCAAAAAAGGTAAGGGATAACGTAATAGAAGTTGCACTTGATAATTTAGCATGCGGCATTGATCCAGAAAAGGTTAATTACTTTATTCAATCTGAGGTTCCAGAGCTTACTGAGCTTACCTTTTACTATATGAATTTGGTTAGTGTAGCTCGCTTGCACAGAAATCCAACCGTTAAGCAGGAAATAGAATTAAGAGGATTTGAAGAAAGTATTCCAGCAGGTTTCTTTACTTATCCAGTAAGCCAAACAGCGGATATAACTGCCTTTAAGGCAAATATCGTTCCAGTTGGAGATGACCAGTTACCAATGCTAGAACAAGCAAGAGAAATAGTTAGAAAGTTTAATTCTATTTATGGTGATACACTAGTTGAAGCAGAAGCTCTTCTTCCAGAAAATGTAAACGAAAGAAGACTAGTTGGAATAGATGGTAATGCTAAAATGAGTAAGTCTTTAAATAACTGTATTTATCTAAAAGATAGCGCTGAAGAAATAAAAAGAAAAGTATTTAGTATGTATACTGATCCAAACCATATAAGGGTAGAAGATCCTGGTAAGGTAGAAGGTAACGTTGTATTTACTTACTTAGATGTTTTCTGCAAAGATGATTCGTTTGAAAAATTTATGCCTGAGTATAAAAACTTAGATGAGTTAAAAGATCATTACCGAAAAGGTGGTCTTGGAGATATGAAAATAAAAAGATTTTTAAATGATATTATGCAAGAAGAGTTAGCACCTATTAGAAAAAGAAGAGAAGAACTTGCTAAAGATCCAGAAAAAATATATGAGATACTAAGAAAAGGTACAGAAAAAGCAAGACAAAAAGCAAGGGAAACATTAAAAGAAGTTAAAAAAGCTATGATGCTAGATTATTTTGAATAAGAATCCTTAAATTTAAGGATTTTTTTAAAATGCCTAAATTTGTCGAACGATTTATAAAAAAGCACAAAAAAGAAAAAATGATAAGAAAAAACATATCAAAAATAAGTGTTCTGCTAAGACAAAATTGTTTTTCTGCATACTTTTTAATGCAGAAAACTAATTTGTAATAAATATCCTTTTAGGCTATAGTAAGGCCTTGGGATTATAAAGAAAGTGAAATATGGGAGAAAAATCTTGACATTCCTTTCCCTAAAGATGGTTCTAAATTCATATGGCGTGGATATGTAATAGATGCTGCTGATTTTGGAAATATAAATTATGGATATGTTGGAACACATATTCGTTTTCCAGAAACCATACTATATATGGGTGGCGGTTATCAAGAACAGGGTGGCTTTGCTTTAGAAGTATTTAAAGGCCCATATTACGGTGATAGACCTGAAGATGTTTGTGCTGTAAAAATAGGAATTGATGAATATTTTAAGTAATTGATAAATTAACATAAGTAATATATAATGTTATTAGGTGATAACATGAAAAATCGTTTTTCTAAAATACTGTTTATATTATTTTTATCTATAACTTTAACTTTCATTATATTGTTTTTAACTTATGTAATATTAATTTTGTTTTCAGGAGATAAAATACTTAATTATAATAAAAATAAGATACTAAAAAATTATTTTGTTCTTGAAAAAGATTTTTCGGATTCTATTGAGGAACTTCTTGTTGAAGAAAATAATATATATTTTGAAAAAACAAAAAATAATATTATTGTACAAATTCGTTTAGAAGGTAAAAAAAACTCAAATGCAGTTTCTTATATAAATGTAGAAAGTAAAGATTATAATAAATATAAAAGAACAATAGAGTTAATTAAGCGATTAAATATAAAGTATGTGACAAAAGATTTTAATCATATTGAATACCATTTTGGGTCCCCATATAGTTATGGTCATGGTCAATGTATAATATATTCTGATAATATAAAAATATATAAGTCAAAAAAGGAATCGGAGGGGACCCAATTTTATAAATTTGAAAAAATAAAAAAATATACCGCTTTACAGAGATTGCAACATTCTATGTAAAGCGGTCATCACTTCTTTTTTAATAAAGAGATGTGTCAAAAGTAATTCTGCTATTGTCTTGCTGCAAAGCTCGGATAGTTTTGATAATTACTTCAAATTTTGACACATCTCTTTCTTTTTTCTAATTGTCTTTCATTATTCAACGGGTATGATCTTTCCTGTTTTTCTGAGAAATTTTCAATTCTACTATAAAAGCAACTACCAAGCCCAAACCACCAAAAAGCAAGACATTTGCACCATAAATCAATGAAGTTAACTCGCTCATGCGCCAATTACGCTCTGTGAAATAATCGGGAACCGTGGTTGCACAAATAATATAACCAGTCAACAACCCTAGTCCCATACCCAGCAACAAACAGCCAAATTTCAAGGCCGAGAAAGAAATCGGAGAAGATGACATGAAAGGAGTTCCTACAGGAAGAGGCAGGCTAAGCCTGTTCCCCAACATGGAAGGATCTAACTTGTCTCCCAATTTTTCTATCATAGTAAGACGCTCTTTCTTACCAACAAAAAGTTCAAATAATTTGTAGATTCCTAATGTAATGATACCTACAACAATCCAACCGGTAATGTAACCCATAATTTATTCGTATTTAAGTTATTAATTTTGTTCCTTTGTATTCATTAGACGCTGCGTAGCCAAAGAGGTTACACTTTTGAGAAAGAAAAAAATATTTTCTCTTTTTATGTAACCTCTCTCCCAGCCCTGCGTCTAATAGACAAAATGGAAAACGACGAAACACATATTATTCATAGGATATTAAAAGGAGAAACTTCTCTCTACGAATACTTCTTGGATAAATACAGTCAGCAAGTATTTATCTTGATTATACGCATCGTGGAGAATCAGGAGGATGCGGAAGAGTTGACCCAGGATACGTTCTTGAAAGCCTTTGAACATCTTTCGTCGTTTAAAGCAGAGAGTAGTTTCTCTACATGGATATACCGCATTGCATATAACACCGCCATATCGGCAACCAGAAAAAGAAAACAAGAGTTAATTGTTATGGACAGTGCCATGTTAATGAATATATCCGACCAGCAAATAGACGATGCCCTGAATGATGAAAGCGGGGAACGGGTAGGAAAGCTCAATAAGGCCATCAAGAAACTGGATGCAGAAGAACGCGCCTTGATTTCCCTATTTTATAATGAAGAGAAAACTATCGGTGAAATCGCCCTTATCCTGGGACTGACGGAAAGCAATGCAAAAGTAAAATTGCATCGAATAAGAAAAAAATTATATATACTCATAACAGAAGCAGAATGAACGAGAAACAAAAAGATAAAGGATTAATGAAGGCTGTAAAAGAACAGCCCCAATTCCGGCTGACCTCCAATTTTACTTTCCGCACCATGCAGAAAGTAGAGGAAGCTATACTCTTACGTGAAAAGAAACAGGAGAGAAAGATGTTACTAGCTACTATTGCTGCTTCTCTATTCTTAATAATAAGCGGCAGCATCGGCCTGTATATTTATTTTGGAAATCACATTAAGGAAACTATGTATCATGCATTTCTTGCTGGCAGTCATGTTTTAAAAATACAAATTCCTCTCATTTATCTGCTATTCATCATAACTATACCCTTATTCATGGTTTTTGACCGATGGATGAGAAAACAATATTTTAAACGCCACTCTTGAAAAAACATTTTCCTCACCTATGATATAAAAAAGCATCGGAAACTTTACTATCCCGATGCTCCTATTATTTTATCTATTTTTCAAGCAAGTCTTTTAAAAATGCATCCAATTCTTCATCCAACCCCTTTAAAAGTTCATCATTCAGCAATAAAGTGTCTTCATCATCTATCAATAAAAGTTCGGTTACAGTTTCCCTATCCTCATCAACCAAAACAAAAGAATAAGGCTTCATTATAGCTAACTTATCCAAAACTCCCGTATCTTTCAATGCGTTGATCTCCCCACGAAGTATACGCTCTACTATTGTATAAAAATCATCTTCACTATAATCCACCCACTCTTCAATTATGGTACGTGACAATTCTTCGTCATCATCATTAAAAATAACTAATTCACCACTGTCCTGCTTAGGTTGCAAATGGATATCGGTGACTACCGTTCTCTCTCCATCCGCTATATATTTATCAACCGCTTCCCGGAGCGAAGACGCAATAGAAGCATGTGACTGTGCACTGAATTTCATACCAAAATCAATTTTATATATTATTTATATCCAAAAGTACAAAAAAAATCTTTCTCTCAACACTTATTCTCTAAAAATTATCATCAAAACGTTTCATTTGTATTCTCAATTGGGATAGCTTACTCTCTCTTTTCTCTAACTCCAATGAATAAAAGGCTATCAATTGTTCATCCCTGCTGCCTGATTTCACCAATTTCTTCGCTTTACCCAACCATTCCTTGGCCTGTTCTACATTATCCTTTATTTCATAATATAGTGCAATATTAAAAGCCGCTTTCATCTTTTGCTGGCCTTTTCTCTTCTCATAGGCTATCTTCCACTGACTATACGCTTCATCCCAATTGTTCTCACGAAGATATACACCGGCATCGCGCATTTCAATATTCCCGCCATCGTAATAAAAACGAGCCACCTCATCCCAATGTGGCAACAGATGTTCTACTGGAATAGAAGCGGCATATTCCGAAGCTTCTTTTACTATCTTCCGGTCAGAAAGAGCTGGTTCTATTTCCCAGGAAATGGTATCTTGCTTGGCAACTACAAACAAAGGTTTATCACGATTGGGAATGTATACTCTAACAATCGGAGATATAATTCCATCTACAGCATCTATAGGCATAGGAAAATCCGGATAGAACAGTACGCCGGGCTTAGTCTGAATATGAATACGATCAAAAGACAATATCATATCCACTCCCAAGTCCTCGCTCAGTTTCCGTACTTCCTCTTTAGTCAGAATGACATTAACCCGTGGCACTTTATCCTGTGCCCGGAATACAGAATCACAGATAATGACCTGATCGAAATAATTCACATTGGCAATATTCTCTGCCAAAGCTTCGGATGCCACTTTACCATCGCCTTCCAATTCGCTGCTCAGTATTTCATGATTATCTTTAGTTTTCAGTACAGGCATATTGTTTATCACAGCCACTTTTCTCACAGCATCCGGAAAACTGACATCGGCTGCCTGTAACTGATCAAAAGATATGGTCTGCAAACTGCTGCAGGAAGCAAGAAGCGTCCCAGCAACTAGAATTATTAATGAAACGGATCTTTTCATATTATCATTTTTTCTTAGGGAACAAAAATACGCTTATTTATGTAAGAAGTAAGTTAAAAGGAATAAAAAAAACGTCCGGGTAGTAAATTCTACCCGAACGTTTCTATAATAATCGTTATTTATCACGCATTTTGCCCGTGACAGTTCTTATATTTCTTACCGCTTCCGCAAGGACAAGGATCGTTACGACCTACTGTCTTCTCTGCACGAACCGGCTCACGCTTTACCTCACGAGTATCACGTTCGGCAGCAGCTTGCTGGTGAGGATCACTTAAATCCTGCTTTTCCTCTCTATACTGTTGACGAGGAGCCTGCGGTTCGGGAGCAGCTTCACGAACTTGTTCCGGTTCTTGAACCGGGATTTGTCCACGCATCAATACAGAAATGGTATTGTTATTGATCTTATTTACCATGTTGTCAAACAAATTGACAGATTCCAACTTAAAGATCAGCAGCGGATCTTTCTGCTCATAGCTAGCATTCTGTACAGAATGTTTCAGTTCATCCAGTTCACGCAGGTTTTCTTTCCATGCATCATCAATAGTATGAAGCAGAATCGCCTTCTCAAATGACTTCACAATCTCCTTGCCTTCTGTTTCATAAGCCGCCTTCAAGTTGACAGAGATATTATACAAGCGTTTGCCATCCGTAATAGGAATCATGATGTTTTCGTACATATGTCCTTGCATCTCATATACCTGTTTGATAACGGGATTGGCAATCTGGGCCATACGGTCTGTCTTGCGCTTGAAGTTGTTCATTGCCGCTTCAAAGGTTTTCTCAGCAAGATCTTCTTTTCTCATCTTGTTGTACTCCTCTTCTGTGAATGGTACTTCCATTGCCAATGTCTGCAATATTTCCATCTTCACATTATCAAAGTCGCCCAATTCTACAGCATAAGCGCAACGATCCCAAATCATATTCACGATATCCATACCGATACGCTCACCCATCAAGGCATGACGACGTTTGGTATAAACAGCCACACGCTGTTTGTTCATCACATCATCATATTCCAGCAAGCGTTTACGAATACCAAAGTTATTTTCTTCCACTTTCTTCTGAGCACGTTCAATGGAATTTGAAATCATCTTGTGTT
>OGUM01001045.1_pt1 | contig 21575 bp, 15 predicted proteins | sample 1553631 | NCBI WGS metagenome assembly OGUM01 (sample SAMEA2580228, study PRJEB22360) | human gut metagenome | biome: human gut; feature: human-associated habitat; material: faeces | place: Denmark | collected 2008/2010 | reverse complement strand
TCCACGCTGTTGATGGAAACCTCGTATTCGTTTCCGTGTATCTTGAATTTATATTCCTTCATTTTGTAGTTAAGTTTTTCTGATTAGAACTGTTACACACAGGCTTATTTGCGAAGCGGCTGCGAGAGGCCGTAAATCTTAGAGCTCCACGGCGAGTAAGCTTTGGCCACGCGGTTGATCGTCAATACGTGCGACTCAATGTCGTGCATTTCATCCTGGTACATTTTCAGCGCCATGCCGATCGCTGCGATTTCAGCTCCCACGATCGCTCCTTCATTCTTGATCTTCACGGGAGGTGCAACTGTGGCGGTACCCGAGGCTTTCTGCTTGTTGCGCTTTGCGATATGGATCATGAGTTTGCCGAGAGCCCAGAAAGCGAGGTAGAGCAGGATCAGCGCGGAGAATACCACGGCTACCGCAGTCACCGTCATGCTGATGCCGTGAGGGTCTGCCAGACGCATCTTCTCATGTTTGGGCATGGGTGGATTGGTGATGTTCGTTGCGAAAGGCGTAGTGCTGGTCAGCTTAGTGAACAGGATTTGGCCGGGAGCATCGTCTGCGGGGATGCGTCCGATCGAGATGTCGGCCTGCTGGTCGGCGAGGTTGTAGGTCACCTTGTCGATCGTGTCGCGTCCGTTCGCATCGAGGAAAGAAAGTGTAACGAGCTGGTCCGGGAGCGGCCGGTCGACCGAATCGGGGACATACCCCGGAAGCGTGGCCGGGTCGGCTGTTTCGCCGGTCAGCGTGAAGTTTGTGTGGAACGTGCCCTTGGTTTCGGAACCTTCACAGAAAAATACGGTGTAGGAACCGGGATCGAGCCACGTGCGGGCGTCGCCTTTGGGAATCCTGTACGAATAGCTTTTGCCGCCCGTTTCGAGCACGAGGTAGCAACTGGAGAGATTCACTTTCGAGTATCCCGAGTTGCACAGCTCGATCCACGAGACACGGTGGCCGTAGGCATCCTGGTAGTTGTTGCGGTTTTTGATTAACAACTCGTTGATAACTACGTCCTTGGCGCCCTGGGCGAAAGAGGCAGGAGCTGCACCCAGCAGCAAAAGCATTCCCGTCAATAAAAGTCTCTTCATCTTTACAACGGAATATTTGAGTGCTTCTTGGCAGGGTTTGACAATTTTTTGGTCGAGAGCGACTGCAGCGCGCGGATGACGCGGAAGCGCGTGTTGCGCGGTTCGATCACGTCGTCGATATAGCCGTACTGTGCAGCGACGTACGGATTTGCGAATTTATCGCGGTAGTCGGCTTCTTTTTCGGCGATGAACTCGGCTTTCTTCGAGTCGTCCTCGATGGCGGCGATCTCCTTTGACGAGAGCACCTCGATAGCGCCTTTGGGACCCATCACGGCGATTTCGCCGGTCGGCCACGCGTAGTTGATGTCGCCGCGCAGATGCTTCGAGCTCATCACGCAGTAGGCGCCGCCGTAGGCTTTGCGCATGATCAGGGTGACCTTGGGAACCGTGGCCTGGGAATAGGCGAAGATGAGCTTGGCGCCGTGGCGGATGATGCCGCCGCGTTCCTGGTTCTTGCCGGGCAGGAAGCCGGGCACGTCCACCAGGTTCACCAATGGGATGTTGAACGCGTTGCAGAAGCGGATGAAGCGGGCGGCCTTGTCGGAGGAGTCGATGTCCAGGCAGCCGGCCTTCACGTTGGGCTGGTTGGCGATGATGCCGACCACCACGCCGCAGACCCGGCCGAAGCCGACGACGACGTTCTTGGCGAAGTCCTTGTGCACTTCCAGGAAATCCCCGTCATCCACCAGGCGGCTGATGATGGGCTGGACGTCCAGGGGCGTGCGGTTGTCGCCGGGAATCAGGTCGCTCATGCCTTCGTCCGCGCTCAGGTCAAGCGGGGTGTCCAGCTTGTGGGGCGGTTCTTCCGCGTTGTTGGCGGGAAGGAAGGAAAGGAGCCTCTTCAGGATGTCCAGGGCGTGCGCGTCGCTGTCCGCCACGAAGTGGACGTTGCCGGACACGGATGCGTGGATGGCCGCGGAGCCGATGTCGTCCATCGTGCACTTTTCATACGTGACCTGTTCAATCACCTTGGGACCGGTGATGTACATGCCGGCGTTGCCGGAATTGCGCATGATGATGAAGTCCGTCAGGGCGGGGGAATAGGCCGCGCCGCCTGCGCAGGGCCCCAGGATCATGGATATCTGCGGAACCACGCCGGAAGCCAGCACGTTGTTGTAGAACACCTGGGCGTAGCCGGACAGGGCCGCCACGCCTTCCTGGAGGCGCGCGCCGCCGGAGTCGTTCACCGTCACCATCGGGATGCCGGCTTTCAGGGCGTACTTCTGGGCGTCCGCAATCTTCATGGCGTGCATGTAGCCGAGGGAGCCGCCCTGGGCCAGGAAGTCGGAGGCCGCGCAGGCGACCGGACGGCCGTTCACGAGGCCGAAGCCGGAAACGACGCCGTCGCCGGGGATTTCCTTCTTGCCCATGCCGAAGTTGTGGCAGTTGTGGCGCACATGCATGCCGATTTCCGAGAAGGTGCCTTCTTCAAAGAGGTACCCCATGCGGTCGCGGGCCGTCATTTCGCCCTTTTCGTGTCTCTTGTCGATCTTTTCCTGACCGCCGCTGAGGATGACCTTCTTGCGCCGGCTGTTCAGATCGTCAATCAATTTGGGATCAATAGCCATTGGTATAGTGGTATGGTGGATTCGGAGAATGTTACTTGCCGCATCCGCAACCGCCGGGGTGCTGGCAGAATTCGGTCAGCACGCCGAAGGTGCACTTGGGATGCAGGAAGGTGACCTGCGTATTGTGCGCGCCGGGGACGGGCGGGTCGTTCAGCACGGTAAGGCCGGCTTCCTTGGCCTGGGAGATGTTGTCAGCAATGTCGTTGGTCTTGAAAGCGATGTGGTGGATGCCTTCCCCTTTCTTCTCGATGGCCTTGGCGATGGCGCTTTCCGGAGAGGTGGGTTCGAGCAGTTCGATGTGGACTCCGGCAACGTCAAACATGGCGACGCGCACCTTTTGCGTGGGCACTTCCTCAATGTGGGGCTCTCCGAGTCCGAGCGCATCACGGTAGTAGGGAACGGTGGCGTCAAGGCTCTTGACGGCGATGCCGATATGGTCAATTTGTTGAATCATATGCGTATGATGGTTGTAGGGAATGCAGGTGGAAGCCTGCAATACATCAGGAGCCATTAAAGCGGATTTTTTTTAGATGTGAAGCGAAAAGCGGAAAAATGGCGAAATCGCGCCCGCTCCGTTTCACCTGCTTGATTGCCCCGGAAGATGAGGTATGGTAGGGGCATGTTCAAGAGGGGATTAGCCGTATTGTTCCTGCTGGCGTCGTGGTTTTCCGCCGCGTGTGCCTATGAGCTGCTGCCCGCCCATGTGGCCGTGGTTTACAACGGAAAATCCGAGCTGAGCCGCCGCATGGCCAGGGAGTATGCGCGGGTGCGCGGCGTGCCGGAAGGGAACCTGGTTTCCCTGGACTGCCCCTCGGCCAACGAGATTTCCCGGAAGGAGTATGAAGACCTGATCCGTGCGCCCCTGCTGCGGACGGCGCGGGAGCAGCGGTGGTGGGTGCCGTCCGGCATTGCCTCCGCCCCCATGATGGACCGGAAGATTTTTGCGCTGGTGCTGATGGCGGACCTGCCGATGAAGATACGCCATGAAGCGCCCGTTCCCCCTCCCGGGAAAGATATCAACCAGATGCAGACGGACCGCGCCGCCGTGGATTCCGAACTGGCGCTGCTGGCGGTGGACGGTTATGAGAGGAAGGCCTGGGTAGGAAACCCCTATTTTGACAGGAAGGAGGATTTTGTGGGCTCCGGCCTGCCCACGTTCCTGGTGTGCCGCCTGGACGGCCTGACGGCGGATACCTGCCTGCGGCTGGTCACGGAACCTGCGGAGGTGGAGAAGAAGGGCCTGTGGGGGTGGGCGGTGGTGGACCGGGGCGGCCCCTACGCCCAGGGGGACCAGTGGCTGGACGCCGTGTTCCGCCGCGTGCGGGAAGCGGGCATCCCCGTTTACCTGGATGACTGGCCCCAGACTCTTCCGGAGAAATTTCCGCTGAGCCGGGACACGGCGCTTTACTGCGGCTGGTACACCGGGAATGCGAACGGTCCGTTTACGGACCCAACCTTCCGTTTCCGGCCCGGAGCGGTCGCCATGCACCTGCATTCCTTCAGCGCCTCCGATTTCAAGATTCCCGGCAGGGGGTGGAGTTCCGCCCTGCTGGAAAAGGGGGCGGACGTGACGGTGGGGAACGTGTATGAACCTTTCCTGGGCGCGTGCCACCGCTTTGACATTTTTGCGGACCGCCTGCTGGACGGCTATACCGTGGCGGAAGCCTCCTGGATGAGCATGCCCGTACTGTCCTGGCAGGGGGTGGTGTTCGGAGACCCCCTCTACCGTCCGTACGCCCGCATGAAGGACATGGACGTGAAGCCGACGGAAGAGGACCGCTATTTCCAGGGCTGGTGGGCTTCCTCTGTACAGTTCGGGGACCGCTGGCGGGACCGTTCCGCGCGCCTGCTGGAATCCGCCCGGAAGGCACCCTCCTCCTGCCTTTATGAAGCGCTGGCGCTGGAATACCTGTACCGGAAGGAGCCGGCACGGGCCGGGGAGCTGGTTTTCTCCGCCCTTGACGGCGCGCCGGACGCCCGCACCCGCGCCCGTCTTCTGCTGGAGTCCCTGCTGGCGGACCGCGCCCAGGGCGGGGACAAGGCCTTCCTGCTGCGGATGGACAGCGTCCGCGCCCTCATGTCTTCCTCCGCCTTTCTCCCGGCGCTGGAGGAGTGGCATGCAAGGATAGCTCCGCCGCCGCCCCCGCCTAAAAAATAAAATTAAGGCCGTACGGCAAATTTGGATTGCCTTTTAGGGGATTATGGCCCATATTCTGCGTCCCGTAAGTTTTCCTTTTACTGATATTCACCAGCAATAGATAACACAAGATGAACATTATCAACAAAATCGAGCAAGAGCAACTCAAGGCGGATGTGACCCCATTTAACGTAGGTGATACCATCAAGGTTCACACTCGTGTTATTGAAGGCGGCAAGGAACGTATCCAGATTTTCCAGGGCATCGTGATCGCCAAGCGCGGTTCCGGCATCAATGAAGCTTTCACGGTCCGCAAGATTTCCTACGGTGAAGGCGTGGAGCGCGTGTTCCCCCTGCACACCCCCCGCATCGCCAAGATTGAAGTCGTGAACCGTGGCAAGGTCCGCCGTGCCAAGCTTCACTACCTGCGCGGCCGTATCGGCAAGGACGCCATGATCGTGAAGTCCGCCAACCGGTAATCGGAAAAATTGCTATTTTTGCTGGCCCGGCCCGCCGTGAGGCGAGGCCGGGTTTTCTATGCCCGGAAGGTTTTATTCCACCCCGGAGGAAGAAGGGGGCGGACGGGAAAGGAAGGCGTGAAAAAATTTTCGTGAGACCCCCTGTGAGGGCTACACGGTTTTTCCCGGTGAAAGTTCCGGAAAGGGGAGAGAGGCTGGAAGAAAGCCGGCAAGAAAAAGGAACGGGATGGAACAAGCCCTCCGGCTTTTCCGTTCCTTCCGGCGGGGCTTTGCCGGGGGGAGGGATCTAATCAGGAAGGCAGGCGGTTGGCCAGCCTCTTTTGCAGGAAATAGAAGTGGAGCATCATCAGCACGGAACTTGCCAGGCTCACCAGGAAGGCTGTTCCGTTGTACATGATGACGGGGCGCACCATGCCGTTCAGCAGGGCTTCCAGCTCCCGGTCCAGCGCAAGCACGTTTTCCGGGCTTTCTTCCGCCCATGCCCGGAGCGTCTCCGAGAAACGGAACAGGGGCTGGAACAGCGTATACAGGAAGATGAGCAGGGAACCCGGCACGCTGACGGCCCAGGCCAGCCATATCCAGCCTTTTCCGCGTGAAGGGCCGGGGAAGGAGAAGGCCTTGTTGACATCCAGCATGGCTTGAAGGGGCATCCAGATATTGCCCACGGGGAGGAAGAAGGAAAGGACGCAGAGCAGGGGAGAGGCGCGCATGGCTCCCTTCTTCACCGTTTCCGCATTCTGCGCCAGCCGGTAAACCAGCATCAGCCAGCAGACCACCAGCCCGGCCATGGACAGGTAAAACAGGCCGCCGTCCAGCGTAAACGGAGCGGCGGAGCCTGCATCCGCCCTGGCAAGGGAGAGGGAAAGGGAGGCGCGGTCCCCTTCCTGGAGTTCCTTCATGGTTTGAGCCAGCGTTTCCGAGATGGCTTGCTGAATCAGGGGAAGATCGTGGAAAAGCAGATAGAAGGTGCCCCCGGCCAGCGTCAGGGCAAACAGGCACAGGAGGAACAAGAGGACGCCGAGCTTCCGGAGGGGCGGAATTCCGGCTGAAAACGGTTCCGCAGGCATTATTCTTCCGCAGGTGCGGGGGCCAGTGTTTCCGCCGCTTCTTCCGGGCCGTATGCCTCCACTTCCGTCAGCGCCAGCGGATGGGCCGGATCGGTGGATTCCACGCGCAGGGCGCGCGCCTTGACCGGAGCTTCCAGCTTCCAGGTGGTGACGTTGGTGGATTTTTCCGAGGGTGTGGTGTTGAAGGTTTTTTCCGCCAGCACGTTCTTGTCATTGTCGTACAGAATCACCTTGAATTCCTCCATGGTGCCCAGCAGAGTCAGGTTGGCTGGCGTGTAAATAACCACTTTTTCTATGGTGCGGTTGGTCTCCTTGCCGAAGTCGATGCCGAACCAGGCGGTTTTTCCTTCCGCCACGCCGGTGGCGCTGATGGAAACGTCGGAAAGCTCGGAGCTGGTATTGCCGTCCACGGCCTTTTCCGGACCGTAGGCGCCCAGCATGTTGCGGTTGGAGCTCTGGCGCACCTTGACGCCGGGCTGAAGGCTCCAGTTGACTTTGCCGGGTTCGGCGGAGGGTTTGGGAGCTGCAGGCACGGGTTCCGGATGCGGGAGCGGGGCAGGTGCGGGAACCGCAGGGGCCGGAGTGGTGTTTTCCGCGACGGCCGGGGCAGAGGGCGCAGGCGTTGCCGGAGCATGGCGGCGCGCTTCCCTGTTCGCTTTTCTCGCCGCATCCGCCTTCGCGTTGTTTTCCTTCTGCACCTGTTCGTTGTAGTCATTGCGCATTCTGACGACGTCCTTCTTGTACAGGATGCAGGTGTAGGTCAGCACAATGCCCACGATCAGGGCCGGGATAAGGTAGTAGTAAACATTGGTCTGCCCTTTCTGCATATTCATGGCGGGGACGGGCGTGGAGGACGGCCGGGGAGGAATGGCTGCCGCGTTTCTTCCCGTGGGGCTGGCGATGGCCTTGTCCAGGTCCGTGATAAAGTCCCCCAGGTTACGGTAGCGTTCGCGGGTGTCCGGATTGATGGCCCGGGAGACCACGGCGTCCACGGCGTCGCTGCACTTGATCAGTGTGGAGGGCATGGCGAAGCCCGCTTCCATCGGCGTCTTGCGGGTCAGCAGGATGTAGAGCGTCAGCCCCAGGGCGTAAATGTCCATGCCCGGCGTGAAGGCGGCTTCCGCCCCGGTGACCCATTCCGGAGAGGCGAAGTCCCCCATGTCTACCGGGGGCTGCGCGGGATAAATGTTGATGGGTAGCAGCAGGGCGTCTCCGCCGTCCGCGCGCAGGGAAATCAGTTGGGGCGTGATGCCGCCGTGAAAGATGTTTTTCCGGTGCAGCGTCAGCAGGCCTTCCGCCATGTTCCGCACCAGGTTGAGCGCCGCCTGGGGGGATATCTGGGGGAGGGTTTCCAGGTCCGCCAGGCGCGGATAGGGGGAGTGTTCGGAAATGATGAAGGTGAACGGTCCTGCCTGTCCCACTTCGTAAACGCGCAGAAGGCCCTGGTGCGCCTGTTCCACAATGGTGAGGGAGCGGACGATGAATTCCGGATTCCAGCCGAAGACTCCGGCTTCCTCCGTGGGGACCACCCGCAGCATGACGGGAGCGAAATTGGATTTCAGGGTGGCGGTGAAAATTTGCTGGGGGCCTTTGGCCCCGACAAGCTGGATGTTTTCCAACTGGGGGAAGAGGGCGGCAATCTGGTCCATGGAAAGGGAATCGTCGGCAGGCATGGAAAAGGGAGGTGGAATAGTATCGGCAAACAGTCTACCTTAAAATCCTTGCCGGAAGCAACTCTATAAGCGGGCATATTTTGCTGGCGGGATGTCCTGACGCTGAACGGAAACCGCTCGTGCCGGGCCGGAACGGCCTTTTCCGGGCGGGGCGGACGCTCTCCTTTGAAGAAGGCGTCCCGAGGGGCCGTTCTTTCCGTATCCATACGGTTGACGGGCCTGTTCCTTCCGCTGGCGGAATGGTTTTTCCTGACGGGGAAGTTTGTTGGAAAAGGCGGATGTCCCCTCCGTTTTCAGGAAGGGTTGTTTCCTCTTCATTCCGTGGCCGGGAAATAACCTTTTCCTTATCTGCTGGGCAAAACCCGGAAGGCTGAACAAACCAGTCCGGAGCAAGCCGCAATCAGCAGGAAAAATTTCAGTTGCTTCAGGCGCCTGAGAGACATTCCTGTCCGAGTGGCCATGGCCATGTAAAAATCATGTTCATCCCAATTCTTGCGGATGCGGCAAAGCAGGTGGATAACTGTGGCGGTTGTTAAAGCCACCATGTACAGGGTGGCTAGGAAAAGAGCCGTTTCCGGACATCCGTTTGACAGGAAAACGGCGGATGCGAGCAACAGGCATAACAGAATGAGGAATAGGGAGCCGGCAAACTCAGCAAGGAGTTTGTATTTGTTAACGATTTCCTGAACCTGTTTCTTACCGGAAAAATGTTCTTCCTTCCTTGTCCTGAACATCATCCAGCCGGTCAGCAGGGACGTCAGGAGCAGCCATAGGATGTCATGCATGGGGCGGAACGGGGGAATTTCGGGAAATAAGCGCGGGCATTACGGCCTTTTCTGCATGATAGGGAACCCGATCGTCCCAGTACATCGTAAATCTGGGTGTGAAAGATAAAGCTTCAATTTTTGCAGCCTCAAGTTAATCTTATCATTGAACGCCTCAGAAACTCTTCGGTGGCCGGGGTGGCGTCAAGGGACCTTGAAGGAGCAGGGTTCGAACTTCCTTTGATAGTTTTCGCGTTTCAGAACATGCGGGGTATGCCGGATGGATGAAGAGGAGAAGCTTATTTACTCGCTTCCTGTGCAGAGCCTTTTCCTCCCCGAATTCCGCGTCAAATTGGACTAATTCCTCGCGGAGGCGAGAGAGAAGACGCGCAGGGTTTTTCCTGAAATTTCAATGAGGAAGCGTTCGTTCTCAGAGTTGGAGTAGATGAGGGGGAGAGGCGGGAGCGTTCCCAGGCCTCCGCGACTGCGGATGCCTGATCCCGAGGGGAGAGGGCAGGTCATGCAGGGTATGTAAGGAAGATGTTATGGAGAAATTGGATGTCTCCAGGCACTGGAGCCGTTGATCTCTTTCTTGATGAGTATTTTTTGCCTATCACGAAGAATCATACATTTTAACGTTGTCGATAATTCTTGTATAAACTTGCCTATTGCCTGATCAAAAACACCAAATACGATGTACGATTCATAGATATCGTTTCAACTCTGTCAGTTACTTTCTTCATGTAACGGCGCCCTCGGTAGTCGTAGCCGCATTCCACCACCGTACTGCCGTCCTGGCTGATGAAGCTCACCGCACGGTTAGCTTCATTGTATACTGTGGTCCAGATGCCCGTTGAAGTTCTAATCAGCGTCTGGTTGGCCGAAGCGTTATAGTCGGGAACAAAGGGTTGATCCAGATCCAGAGTGGAGGGTGATGCTAGTGTACTGTGCTTGAGTTCGTTGACCGCGTAGATGAGTTCTTCGGCCAGTTTCTACACCGTCTTGCGGTTGACGATGTTGTCTAGCTGAGGCATAGGGCGTCGTGCCTAGAGAAGCTCCGGTGAGTTCGTTCCTGCTGTTGTAGCTGAAGCTGTCGCTATGGACTACTTCGTTTTTCCGCTACTGGGTGCGGGTAGTCGGATGCCCCAGCGCAATCATAAGTTGGAGTATTTATTTTCTCAGGAAAATCCAGTACTGACATTTGTAAATACAGCTTATTGACATATTTCGCCTGTTCATTCAGCATATTTATTAAATTCTGAATATCTGTTTTTTCTAATTTTATATGCTTCTCCATATTTAATGCAGCAATTGCATTTCTTTGATCTTCTATCCAAGTCTCTATTTGTTTCTTTCTTTGTGAATCATTTTTCTGACTATACTTGTTTTTAATTTCTAATTTCTGAAATTCGATGATATCGTTTGGAGTAACATCAAATTTAGAGAAATTATATTTTCCTGGAACGAGATTGCGAAGGGATCCTGCTTGGTACATAAACCATTCTGTATAAATAAGATCAAAATGCGCCTTATCACTTAATTCACTAAAAATGTTTTTCTCAACATTTTGTTGTTTAATGTCAGAACAGTGCGTACATAACAATATAAAAGCTACATTAAATATTTTATTCATAGTTATTAATTATTTTTTATTAGGAATTATAAGAATCCATTCTTTCGGATTATTCGGATTATCTACTTGATATAATAATGTATTACTTAACAACAATACATTATGGCATTCCCATTTTCCCTTATTACAGGAACACCATTTATAGGCTTGAACGCTTACTCCTAATGCACTCCGAGCTCTTCCTACTCCTCTCAAAGGTTGGACTTTTCTATTGAAAGTATCACCTGTTTGACTATAACATGTTTTGTTATAGCAATCAAACCAAGTATAAACTACATAGCAACAATTTTCATTACATGTACCATTATGTTCGCATTTGGATGTGAACATAGGACTTTCAACTGATGCCTTAACATCAATTCCTTTTGTTCCTGCATCTTTAATAACTGGCCTTTCCTGCGATCTTTCACATCCTTTACAACATTTCGGACACGGATCGCCTGTTTTTGTGAATCCCTTTTTTAACCCTAAACCGTCATATTTGTTTATTACAACATTTTCTATAAACCCATACAAATTCCATCCCCCTTCTTCAGTGATGGGATCACGATTGATCCACCTTCCATCGGCGGGATTGTAATAACGGTAGTTGTAATAGACCAGGGCCAATTCTACATCGTTCATCTCGCTGGACCACTGCACCGGCTGGACGAGGTCCCCCGTGGAAACAACCTGTCCGTATGGCGAGTAGTCATAAGTTGCCGCAATAGCTCCCTCTCCAGCGAACACCTCCGTGACGTTCTTGTTAAAGTCCATTCCATAGCAGTAAAGGGCATTTTCCTGCACCAGGGCCAGGGGACGCGTGGCCACCGGTTCCAGAGGATCCCACAACAGTGTCCGAAGCACGTTCCGGTTGTCCAGCATGTCCAACGCCGCTAGTTGCAGGTAGCCGCGGTACAGGTAGCGTTCATGGCTGGCGACCGTTCCGTTGACGGTGACCTTCTTCATGTAGCGGCGTCCCTGGTAGTCGTAGCCGCATTCCACCACCGTACTGCCGCCCTGGCTGGTGAAGCTCACCGCGCGGTTGGCCGCGTTGTAGACTACTGTCCAAATGCCCGTCGAGGTTTTGATGAGGGTCTGGTTGCCCGAGGCGTCGTACGTCGGCACGAAAGGCGCCTCCGTTTTTTCTTCGATGCTGGTGTACTGGTTGAGGTTGTTGGCCGCGTAGGTAAGTTCCTCGGCCAGTTCCCGCGCCGTCTTGCGGTTGCCGATGTTGTCGTAGCTGTAACCGTAGGGTTCTGTTCCCAGAGTAGCCCCGGTGAGTTCGTTTCTGCCGTTGTAGTTGAAGCTGTCAGTACGAGTTGCTTCGGTTCCCCGCTGCTGGGTGCGGGTGACTGGGCGTCCCAATGCGTCGTAGCTCTGGCTGCGGGAGACCAGCGCGGTTTCCCCCAGACGGCAGCTTATGGCCACTGCCAGGTCACGGTGTTCTTCATAGGCAAGTTCCCGGACGATGCCGTTGGGCATCGCGAGGCTGGAGAGCAGGCTGCTTCCCGCCAGGTAGCCGTAGGCGAAGCTTTGCTCCGTTCCCTCGTGCATGATTCCGGCGCCGGCAAGCCTCCCGTTGGCTTCATAGCCCTGGCTTGCTTCCTGGAGGACGTCGGTTCCCTGTTTCAGGGTATAGCCGGAGGACCGGCCGTAAGCATCGTAGTTTTCCTGGAGCTGGCAGGAGGCGCCTCCTATGGTGATGCTATCGGTGTCCGGTTCGTTGTAGGGGGTGTAAGTGATGGTGCGAGAGCCTGAGGCGTCCGTCACCTGAGTCAGCTGGTTGAGGCAGTTGTAGGCGTACTGGATGCCGGGCGTGGAGTCGCTGTAGGAGACGGAGGTGTTGACCCCTTTCTTCAGATTGTAGCCCCAGGTGGTGACCACCCCCCGCGCGTCTGTGAGCGTGGATCTGAGGTTCAGGGCATTGTAGGCGGTGTCCTCATGCGTTCCGTCCGCGTAGGTTTTACGCGCCAACAGCCCCGTGGCTTCATCATAGCTCCAGGTGGTGACGTCTCCGTCCGTGCGTCCCGTGGGGTCGGTGGTGATGTCGCCCGCGTCCTCCCGGAAGGTGGTAAGGCTGACCATTCTGTCGGCTTCGTCGTAGCCGAAGAGCAGGGGCTGGGCGCCCGTTCCCCATTGCGCCGTATTGCGGCCCCGGAGATCGTAGTTGTAGCATGTCGTTTTCCCGAGGGCGTTGGTGACGGCGGAAGGCTGGTCGAAGTAAGGGCTGTAGGCCGTGGAGGTCGTGTTGCCCGCCGCGTCCGTCACCGAGACGGTACGCCCCGCGATGTCGGTGCGCGTCGTGGTTGTGTTGCCCCGGCCGTCGGTGTTGGTGTAGATGATGCCTGTTTCCGCATAGGCTCGGGTCTGCGTGGAAGTAATGCCCGCGTGGTCCGTCTGCGTGGTAGTAAAGTCGTCGATGACCGTCGCGGTGGCCGTGACATTGGAAGTGGGGATGCTGCTTTTTTGCGTCCGCAGGGCGCCTGTTCCGTATTCGCTCCACTGTGTGGATATATTTCCTCTGGGATAGATGGAGATCGTTTTGCTTTCCAGCGTGGACGAGAGGGAGGAAACCAGCGTCTTCTGCGTTTCGCCATAGGTAGTCCCCTGGCCGTTGTTCCTGGTCGCCGTGACGACGCGGTAGACGCCGTCCTGCGCCTGTTCCACGCCGTAGCTCCACGTGGTGATGCGCGAGTTGGACACGGTGGTCGGATCGGCAAGCTTCCAGGTTTCCTTGACCTTATTGCCGAAGTCGTCGTATTCCCACAGGGTCGGCGCCATCGTCGTAGCTGCGGTTTCCGCATCTGTCTGTTCCTTGGTCAGCTGTCCCTTGGCGTTATAGGTGTTCCTCGTGTAAATGACTCCCCCGATGGTGTTGGGCCGGCCCGTGCGCAGGGTTTCGCCGACGCCGTTGACGATCATTCTTTGCAGCTCGATTTCCGTCTCACCACAGATGGCTTTCGTGAAGGTCCGGATACCGTCATTGACCAAGTCAAGGGAATATACCAAATGCCGCTGCCCCGTGCCAGCCTGTTCCATAATCGTTCCGTCCGGGGCGTTGCGCGTGATGAACGTGGCTCCGGAGGGAGTGGTCTGCGTCGTCGTCAAGCCGTCCTGGCTGTAGGCGTAGGCGGTGACCCGGCCCAGGACGTCCGTAGAGGAAGTTATCCTCCCCAGCAAGTCGTACTCCGAGCTTTCGCTGGTCGTCATGGCCCCCGTATCCCGGCGCGTAGAGAGGATGCGCCCCGCCGCATCCAGGGTGTAGGTGGTGATGGTTTCCGGCGTGATGACGGTTTCCCCGTCCATTACGGCGGAACGCGTGGTTTCCACCAGTTGGCGCGCCGTGTCGTAGGCGTAGTCCGTCCTGATGCCGTTTTCATCAATGTCCCACAACAGGTGCCCGTCGCACATCAGCTCGCGCTCCGTTATTCGGCCATTGCCCGCCGTCCGCTTCACCCAACGGTTCTGCGTGTCAAATTCATAGGAGGCGCTGTCCGTGAGCGCCCATTCCCCGCCGGTGAGCAGGGCGTAGCTTTCTTCCCTGACGCGCTGCCCTTCCGCCGTGATCCAGGTCGTGGTGCGCGTGCTCTGTCCCGGCACGGTTTCCCCGTTGACGCGCGTTTCCACCGTTTCCGTGTAGAGGGCGCCGTGCTCCGTCGTGGCCGCGTAGTCGTGCCAGGTTTGCACGCCGGTGAGGTCCCGGGTCATCCGGGTGCGTCCGCGGGCATAGACGTCGGGCGCGCCGGCCAGCCATTGTTCCGTGGCCGTCAGGCGCGTTCCCGTCACACCTAACCCCGTGACCCTCTTTTCCGTCCTTTTGACGTGGTTGGCTGTCGCGTACTTGTAGGCCGTGGTGGTCAGCGTCTTGATGTGCCCTTCCAGCGGAAGCAGGTCTACCGTTTCCGTGGCGGGTTCGTCGTTGAAGTCGGCTTCTCCCGAATAGGCATAGGTGTAGCGCGTGATGCGCCTTCCGCTTTCCGCCCACGGTTCGTCACGGGAGAGCAGGCGGCCATAGAGGTCATACGCGTAATGAATTTGGCTGCCGTCCGGGGCAGTTTCCGTCTTGAGCCGTCCGCACTGGTCGTAGGCGTATTGCGTGGTTTGCGCTTCCGGGCTTTGATAACCTTCCACCATCGTCAACAGCAGGTCGCCTACGTCCGTGGTCTGGTAGATGGAACAGGTGCGCTCTGCCACGATACCTCCTTTGGAGGTTTCCGTCACCAGCTGCCAGACCGAGTCTTCCGGTTCCAGCTCCGTGCGCGTGCGGATGGTCGTGACGGCGTCTTCCCCCGTTCCCCTCCGCATGTTCCACGCCAGGCCGTCGTTCCACCAGGTGACGGCGTAGGGCTGCCTGGCCGGCGCCTGTTCCGTGACGGTGAAGTGGCCGTCCGCGGAAAGGGAAAGGTTGAATGTTTTAAAGGGTGTCCCGGTGACCGTATAAAATCCCTGTTCGTCCGTTCCGGTGATTTGGCCGGGGGTATAGAGAGCGATGGTGTAACCCGTGGAGGTGACGTTTTCCACGTTGAGCAGGCCGTCCCACAGGTTCCAGATTTGCCTCAGCGAGCCGTCTTCGGCATGCTTGACGTCCAGGTAGGATGACGCGTTGGAGATGACCTGCTTGTCGGTGGTGGTGTAGGAGAGGAGCATTCCTGTTTCCGCCGAGAAGAGGTATTGGCTGCCGTCTTCCACGATCCAGCGGAGGCAGGATTGTCCTTCCACCGTGGCCAGCGCCGCACGCCCTCCGCCCGACGTGTCCACGCCAACGGGCAGCACGGACCCGTTCATATAGCAGCGCATGGCAATCACCCGGTCTCCCTGCACCAGATTAAACCGCACTCCGGGTACAATTCCCCCTTGGGGCACGTCCAGACGGCTGTTCAACGGATGGTTGTAGGCCAGTGAGGATGGGCTTTCCAGGCCGGAGACAGTTTCCTCAGCCCTCAGTTCCACAAGGCCCGCAGGAATCCCTCCCAGTCCCCGGAACATTCCGAAGTTGCAGGACCAGTACATCAGCGTGGCCGTGCTTTCCGCACTCACACTGCACCCTGCGGAGGAATAGTTTCCCAGCGTGCTATTCCCCACCGCGGAGCCCGACCGGACCAGCGACGGGGAAGGCGGCGTTCCACCGCTGTTATCACACGTGTCTCCCTCGCACGGGCATTTCTCGGGCTCCTCCTTGCCTCCCGGCTCCGTCGGCACGACGTCGATGCTGTAGTTGCAGATGGAGACGTTGTCTTTTTCAGGCTTGTAGTCGATGTTGGTCTGGTTGACTTCCCAAATGTAGGAGCCGGAGGGCAGCTGCGCCCCGCCGGTCCCCGTGTGGTATTTATGGCCGCCCTGCTTGCCTGCCGTCTGCGAGTCTTTCTTCAGGTCCACCTGCGCCACCACGCTGCCGCTGGAGTCCTTCACTTCCAGGCTGCCCCAGTCGTCCACCCCCAGGAAGAGCGAACAGGTGCCGTAGAGCTTTTTTCCGTCCGCTCCTTCCGGAATGGTAAAGTAACCGTGAGCACTGTGTCCATCCGCCGACGTACTGGGCGGTCCCACGGTAATTTCATCGTGTTCGTGGATTTCCTCGAACGGTAGCGGATCGGGCTCCGGAGAGGCGCGCATGCCACGCGGCATGGGTTTGGCCGTAGAGCCAAAGTACCATTTGCGGTAAGCGGGGATGGAAGAAGGGGTGCCGGCAGAAGAAGTAGTTGGAGTATTCATAAGGCATTAAAGAACTGGGATTGATGATGAAATTAGAGGAGAGCAATCCTCCATGATCATTTTCCCAGTAGCATGATCCAGAGCCAGTGTCAATAAAGGTTATTTGCAAATTTTTGTTTGCCTATGAAACATAACGATTTTTTTCCATCAAAATATAATATAATAATTTTTATAATCAGCGCCTTCCTTTTACAGACATCAATATTATCTATTTGTTAGAAAAAATCCACAATAGGATGTCATTCCTGCTTGGCGCCAGTCAAATTCCTGTAAAAAATGTCTCTCTCATGGAGAAAGAATGGTTGATGATTCAGTAGTTTGTCTTTTCGAATTTGCCGCAACTTCTGAAAACCCTTAAACAAAAAATACATCTTTTCCGAAGTTTTTCTATGAAAACGAGAGGAGAAAGATTGCCCTCCATCCGTAGAACCCTTACAATTTTTGCCATGCCTGTATCTCCGGCGCGCATTCTGGAAGATTTGTCCCCCTTCTACCGGCAGGAAGAATTTCCCGTGCTTCTGCACCAGTGTGAAACGTGGGCGGAAAGCCGCCCGTTGGAGGGATGCCGTGTGATTGACGCCTCCCCCGTATTCCGGAATACCTGCGCCAAATACGCCGCCCTGCTGGCGGCGGGAGCGGAGTTGACGGCAGCAGTCTCTCCGGTGATGCCCCACGATCCGGAAACGGTCGCGCTGCTGGGCAGGTATGGAATACCCGTGGTGGAGGCGGAACGGGCGGACGGACCCTATGATGTGGTGATGGACTGCGCCGGGGCGCTCAGCCATGTTCCCAGCCGCTGCGGGTATGTGGAACTGACCCGGTCCGGAGCGCAGCATTATACGCGCTGCACACAGCCCGTGTGGATGGTGGACGCCGGAAAAATCAAGCAGATAGAAACCTGCCTGGGAACCGGGGAAAGCTTTTTCCGCGCGCTGGAAGCGCTGGGAATTGAGAGTGGCCCGGGACGGACCTTGGTAGTCATCGGGTACGGAAAAGTGGGCCGCGGAATCGTTCTGCACGCGCTCAGGCGGGGCTTGAACGTTATCGTGGCGGATGTGGAGGAAAAACCTCTCCCTCTGTCCTCCGCCTCATTCGTGCGCGCAACGGATGGAGAAGCTCTCACCAATGCAGTCAGGCATGCCTTCTGCGCCGTCACGGCCACAGGGCGGCGGCATGCCCTGTCAGGAGTGATTGACCCCGCTGTGACCCGCTCCTCCGGCGTTCTGCTGGCCAATATGGGCGTGGAGGACGAATGGGGGCCGGAGATCCCGAAGAACCGCCTGCTGAACGGAGGCCGCCCCCTTAATTTCATTCTGCCGGACCCTACGCAAATGTGCTACATAGACCCTCCCCTGGCGCTCCATAACCTGGGCTCCGTGGAGCTTGCCGCAGGCCGCGCCATGCCGGGCATTTTTCCGCCGCCTCCGGAAATGGAGGAAGCTTTCCTTTCCCTGATCCGCTCCCGCGGTTCCCTGCCGCCGGACATGCTGGACTGGATTTCCTGACTTATCATCTTGTCTTTGCAGGAATGAAGGAGTATCGTACAGAGTACGGCTGGGGGCTTCGCGTTCCCTGGCCGGCCTGACGCTTCATTGACTTCGCAACTCATGAACACTTATTATTCCTACCGCAGCTACCGGCTGGGAGGGAGACTCCTCGGCACCCTGGGGTGCGGCCTGGCCTGGGCATTCTTCGGGTCCGGATGGTGGAGCTTTCTCCTCGGCGCTCTTCTCTTGTTCCTGTGGCTTCCCGTCATTCTGGGGAGACCTTATTTTCTCACAATCACTTCCTCCTCCATCTCCTGGGGCAACAGCATTTCACGCAAGGAAATTCCATGGGAACTGATTGAGCGCATAGGATGTACGCCCGATCATGAATCTGAACCCGGACTGATGATTGAACTGAAAGACGGCCGTATTCTGGATGTGGAATCCTCCTGCTTCGGTTCCCTGCCTCCCGTACGGGAAGCCATTCTGCAAGCCTCCGGTTCCTATCCTTTCCATCTTGCTCCGGATTTGTTCGCCGATCCGGGGTTGTTGAGCGAATGACGCGGCGGAGCCTCCTTAGACCCGCTGCGGCACTCCGTGCCTTCCCTTGCGCCTGAACCGCACGTTCCCGGCGCCGGAAGGTGTTTATACGCGTTTTTTCCGGTGCCATGCCGGCACGCCTGTTTTTTCTCCCTCCCCCGGAAATCACCGTCCGGTTTATTGCCGACGGTGGAAAATGAAAAATGTTCCACGTAGAACATTCATGTGAATAACCCAGTCATCACTTTCATTTTCAATCAATAAAAAACAGGCGCCGTGACAGCACGGCGCCTGTTCTCGTATGAATGATTTTGTACCATCAAAATCAGTTGGGAGATCTCATTGGCATGAGCACGTACAGGAACTCATCACCTATCTTCAATACGCCCGGGCTCATTTCATCAATGAGGTTCAACGTAATGATCGTATCCCCGGCCATCGTCTTCAGGGGAGCCATGAAGAAATCCGGGTTGAAGGAAATGGAAAGCGGCCTTCCGGCATAAGTGATCGTCATGGATTCATGAGCTTCACCCACGCCTTCCGCGCTGGAAGCCACTTCGAGTTCGTTTTCACGGAAGTTCAGCTTGATGTTCGTGCTTTTGTCCACGGAAAGGAGGGACACGCGGCGCACCGTTTCCAGCAGTTCCCCGCAGGGCAGTTCAATGCTTTCCTTGCAGTCCGTCGGGATTACCTGGCGGTAGTTCGGGTAATTGCCGTCAATCAGCTTGCTGATCAGCAGCGTATCATTGATTTCAAAAGCGGCCTGGTTGCGGGTGAACCGTACGGTGACGGTCCCCACTTCATCCAGAAGGCGGCGGAGTTCACCAACGGCCTTGGTGGGCAGAATGGCGTCCAGTTGCTGTTCTTCCGGGAATTCCAGGGCGGTTTCCGCCAGGGCCAGGCGGCGGCCGTCCGTAGCCACCAGAGTCATCTTGCCGTTGCGGAAGGAAAGGGAAATGCCGTTCAGCACGTAGCGGGTCGTATCCGTAGAGATGGCGTATTCCGTGCGGCGGATGCAGTCGCGCAGCAAATTCTGGTCCACCTGGTACACGGTCGCCTGTTCAAAGGACGGCAGTTCGGGGAATTCGTCCGCCGGAAGGCCATTCAGCTTGAACTGGGAGCGGCCGCATTCCACAGTCGCCTGGTTGCGCTGGTTGACGTCCACCTGGACTTCGGCTTCAGGAAGCTCGCTGATGATGCTCACCAGCTTTTTGGCGGGAAGAGTCACGGTGCCCTCGCGCAGCACGTTCGCGGGAACTACGCCGGTGATGCATACGTCAAGATCCGTAGCCGTAAAACGTACCTGGCCGTTTTCAGCTTCAATCTTGACGTTGGAAAGAATGGGCAGCGTCGTCTTGGAAGACACCACGCTGGCAACCTGTCTCAGACCGTCGAGAAATACTTGCTTGGAAATGGTAAACTTCATGTGTCTGTGCTTTTATCTGCCTCGCATCCTCTCACAAGTGCCTCCTGTGATTCAAGCCATTTCTCCGTCAAACCCTAATATTTGGCAGTATTTTTTTAAAAGCATACCATATGTAGTAATATGCTATTTCTCCGGGCATATCTTGCATGAAACGGTTTTTCAAATTATTTAAGTATTCTTAAAAGTCCGTTCTCCGACGAACAATTCCCGGTTGACGCGCACGCGGATTTCGAATCCGGATGCCGTTCTTTTTCCTCTGGAAAGCGGCAAATTCATTGAACATATACACGATCCGGAAGAAGCACTGTTTATGTTTCCTTTCATGCTTTTATTTTTCCGTGATCTTTCTTTTTGTTAACCGGCTTGTTCTTAAAAAAATAATTTGACCCCGGATTCGAAATCCGCTACTTTTCAGCCAAGCTTCGGCGATTTTAAACAACAAAGACTTTCAGAATTTCTGTGAAACGTTCATTCATTATTTTGTCTTTACTGGTTGCGGGAGGCATGGCCCATGCGGCTTCTCCCATTTATTCCTGGGAGTGGACCACGGAAGGAACGCAAATAGCTGCTCCCGGCTGGAACGGTTCATTCAATTATACAACCGGCAACGATTATGCCACTTTCGGCAGCGGCTCCGGCGGAGGCACGCCCTACAACTCTGGCATAGCGGGAATTTCAGGCAGTTTCACCGTCAGCTTCGACCTGAAAAACCTGAGTTCCACCAACAACGCCTGGAAAGACGTTTTCAGCCTGTATTCCAATGGAACGGTTTCCGGAGAATCCAACAGCATGGTACTTGAATTCAATGCCTCCGGGGAACTTTATTTTTACAACAAGGGATTTGGAGGCCAATCCGGCGGAAACATCAATACAGGCCTGACCTGGACGGACCTCCAGCAGGACAACTGGAACAATCTGAGCATCGTTTCCGATCTTTCCTCCCAGACTCTCTCCGTGTACGTCAACGGCGCCCTGGCAGGTACGATCACCGGCTGGAATCCGTCCTCCCCTGCCCTGACAGGCTCCCAATTTGGAGCTTCCTTTGGAAACACCCGTCCCATGAACGGAACCATAGATGTCAACAACATCAAATTTTACGACGGCGTTGTGCTTCCTGTTCCGGAAGCGGCCACTGCTTCCCTGGGGCTGCTGGGCCTGGCCGCCCTGCTGATGCGCCGCCGCCGGAGCTGCTAAGCATTTGCCGTTATCCAGCAAGAGGCCGCATGCCGGGAAGGGTTCCCCCGCATGCGGCCTTTTCCGTATTCCGGCACTTCCGTCCCGGAATTCATGTTCCCGTGAATGTTTCCCCCGGCATGGTCCAGGCGCCGGGCGGAACCACCCTGCCCGGCAAAACAACGGTATTGGAGCCCAGGCGCACATGATCCCCAATGACGGCTCCCAGCTTGTTCCTTCCGGTAATTTCCAGCCTTCCGGCCGCCATCATCCTGTGCTCCCCGCCGTCATGGCGGAAATTGGAACACACCGTTCCAGCCCCGAAATTGACGTCGCTGCCAATGATGGAATCACCCGCATAGCTCAGATGGGGAATAAACGTCCCGTCTCCGATGATGCAGTTCTTCAGTTCCCCCCCCTGCCCCGCTACACAGCCGTTTCCCATGGACACATATCCCCTCAAATGGCAGTTGGGCCCAAGGCGGCAGCCGTCCCCCACCCATGCGGAGCCCTCAACCACCACGCCGGGCATCACCACGGTGCCCTTTCCCACACGGAGACTGCCCAGGACGTAAACGCCCGGCCGCCCGGAAAAATCGTCTCCCTCCATTCCCTCCATCACTCTCTTCTGCCAGTCCAGCAGGTCCCAGGGATAGACGAGGCGCTCCACAGCCGCCTCCCGCCCGGAAAAAACACGTGACAGTCCGTTCCCCGGCCCTTTCCGGGCCAGCAGCCGCCCTTCTTCATTCCGTACTTCCCCTGTCCCGCAGGAAGCAAGCCATGCGGCAGCTTCCGGGGAAAAATCATGCATGGACACCTCTACCACTTCCGCCGCACTTTCCGTAACGGCGG
>OGUM01001040.1_pt1 | contig 21643 bp, 15 predicted proteins | sample 1553631 | NCBI WGS metagenome assembly OGUM01 (sample SAMEA2580228, study PRJEB22360) | human gut metagenome | biome: human gut; feature: human-associated habitat; material: faeces | place: Denmark | collected 2008/2010 | reverse complement strand
CAATATTGGGGCTTCCGGAGGCGGCGGGGAAAATATGGTGAATGCCGGCGTGACCTTTGCGTTGGACCGCAAGAGCCATATTACTACCAGCCGCACAGCCATGGCTCGCGAAATCATGGATCTGCGTAAGGAAATTACGGAACTGAAGGCGGCCCGTGCGAACGGGAACTGGATGCTGGATCCGGAAATGACGAAGCTGTTCCCGGATGTACCGGAAAATCACTGGGCGTATGAATACATTGCGAAACTGGCCGGCAACGGCATCATTAAAGGGTATCCGGATGGCAGCTTTGCCGGCAACCGAATGATGACCCGGTATGAATTTGCTGCTCTTTTGTACCGCGCCATGGAAAACGGAGCTAATGTAGATGCTCGTGCGTTGAAAGAATTTGCGCCGGAAATGGGGCGAATCCGTGTAGATCGTGTATACGGTAAGGATAATGACAGGAACAAGATTGAACGTGTACGCGTGAATAATGAAAATACGCAGGAACGAGATACATATGGCTCTAAAATTCAGATAGCGGCGAAATGAAATGGTTGTGCAGATTTGAGTTTTGCTGTATAAGATGAGAAGCGGTGTTGCACAGTCACATCCCAGTTCGCAGTTTTGTACATTGGTTCCCGGACAATAGCGAATGAACAAAAACCTAAAAAAACAGAGCGTGTGCCTTTTAACGGGTACACACTCTGTTTTTTTGTGTCTGTGTTTCGTATAAGTTTACTGTTACGGCGATAAAGTCCGTATAATGGTGTAAATTCAAAAAATCAAAACGAGTCATCTGCTCAACCTTCTGGTATACTGTAGATTACCACACCAACATAATACTGGAGGTAAGCAAAATGGCTCAACTCAATATTACACTAAATCAGGAAGAAATTCTACAGTTACTGGCACAAGATCGTAATGAAGCTTTCAAAAGTCTATGGCAAAACGCTTTAAACAGTATCTTGAAGATTGAGTCGGAGGTTCAGCTTCAGGCGGCTCCTTATGAACGCACCGAGAACCGTACTGACAGTCGCAATGGGTTCCGTCACAAAGACCTGCAAACACAAATCGGAACACACCCTTTACCACCATGGTATTTGCTACCTATAACCAAAGTGAAGGCGTTCTGTTGGCTGCCATGGCGGAAATGGTCGTAAACGGCGTGTCCACCCGCAAGGTATACAAGGTGGTAGAACACTTTGCGGTACCAGTATATCTAAATCGGCAGTATCCAGCCTTTGTAAAGAGCTGGAAAAGGAAGTAGAAACGTTTCGAAATCGGGCTCTTACCGAGCACTACCCTTTTGTGACGCTGGATGCGACCTACTTCAAAGTACGAGAGAACAATCGGGTGATCGCCAAGGCCTTGATGATCGCCTATGCCACCAACCAATTCGGCATACGTGATGTTCTGGGCTTGTATAAAAATGAATCCAGAGAAACCTGGACGGACTTTCTCTCCCACCTAAAGAAATCTGAACAAAGAATTGAAACGTCGTTCTAAAGTAATTGGCATTTTCTCCAACGGGGACTCGGCGAATCGTCTTATGGGCTCTGTATTGGTGGAGCACCACAACGCCTGTCAGGCAAAGAGAAAGATATTCAGTCCGGAAAATTACCAGAAACTAATGAATTCGGGAACCAATCTTACACTGATTCACGTAGCGTAACAACAGCACCAACTGCTGGTTGCATAATAAATTCTATACCGGAAGGGAATTTACACACAAATTTGGACTTGACTTGAAAAAGTTGATGCGCTTGTGAAACGGGAATATAATTGTCTATAATAAAGCAATTCGTATAGAGATATAAATCAGTTTAGAAAAGGAGAGAAATACGCTATGAACAAAGTCTACAAAGTTATTTGGAGCAAGGCAAAAAACTGCTATGTAGTAGCATCTGAACTGGCGAAGAATCATACTAAAAGTGCCAGCAGCAAACATCGTCTGTCTACTCTTGTGATGGCAGGGGTGATTGGTCTGTCCCTGATAATACCTATGCATACTTTTGCGGCAGATAACACTCCTGGTACTGGAAACGGTGTGGCTATTGGGACAGGCAGTAACGCGCCGAAAGAGGAAAATGTGGCTGTCGGAAAAGGGGCAACAATTAAGTATTCTAATGGTGCTAGTGCTGCCACTGGGGATGTGGCTGTCGGAAGTGATGCCGTTATTGATAACTATGCCAGCCAGGGCGGCAGTATTGCCATCGGGAAAAATGCAAAAATAGAAAATATGACTGGGAAGCAGGAATCATTATTTGCATTGGGACAAACAACCTATCACTCTGGAAATTTTTTTGGAACATTACAAATTCCCGACAATCCGGAGAATGTGGCAGGAAGTATAGCTATTGGTGATAACACCTATGCACGGACGGGGAGCATTATGATTGGTTCTCATAATTATAGAGGAGATATAGGAGACCAATCTGTAGATACATCTAAAACAAAAGACTATGGAATCAATATTAATGCAACCACCTTAGGGACGAATAGTTTTAATCAAGGAGCCTTTTCTACCGTTAGCGGTGCTTACTCCATTATTTCCGGTAAATATAATGGGAGCGGTTTCTCATTACATGGTGGACAGAATTTTGGCGCCACCATTACCGGTTCTCTCAACAGCATTGAATCGGCAACTTCGTCATCCGCGTATTCTGGCGTGGCGAACAGCATCGTCGGTACAGCGAACAGAACGGCTAATTCTAACGGGTCCCTCATCTTCGGCGCAGGAAATGAAATTACTAATTCCATTTCTTCTATTTCTGCTCCATTTACTGGGGGAGATTCTGCACAGGCGCTGCAGAAGTCATTGATGACAGCAGTAAAAAATTCTAATAGCGGCGGTGCCACCCTTGCCATCGGCGGAGGAAATACAGCGGATTGGACCCAGCTTTCTCAAATTATTGGTGTGAACAATACGTTGAAAGGTACATCTGGGGCTATTAGTAAGTTTAACATGATTGATGGCTACAAAAATACCGTAACCAAGGCCGAACACGTGTCCGTGATTGGCTCCGAGAATACCGTTGAAAACAGCAAGGGCCAGACCGTTATCGGGGACAGCAATAAGATTACCGATAGAAATGCCGGTACGGTTTCTGGGAAACAGGAAGAAAGGACGAAGAATGTGTCCGACCTTGTGATTGGCAAGGGAAACAAAATTGAAGGCAACAATACCTATATGAAAGGGTATGAGAGCCTGACCGTCATCGGGAATAATAACGAAATGGTCAATCCCGACGCGGGTATCGTGATCGGGGATAACCAGAAAGTTGGGGCGAGTAAAGAATCTGTTGTTATCGGTTCCATGACACCGGAAGAAAAGGCTGATTCCGATATCGAGCAGAAACATGCCAGTGTCGTTGTCGGGTATCATGCCCAGAGCGGGACCAGAGACGGCGGCGGAATGAATGTGGCTCTTGGCCATGGCGCAAAAGCTTATGGCTGGCAGGAGACCGTGACAGGGATCAAATCCATTGTGGAGGCAGGCGATTTCGGCTTTGACGGCTATCTGGCTTCTGTCTATGGCGGTCTTAATACTGTAGCGTCGTCAAATACGGAGGATCAGTATGATGGGATGGCAAACACCGTCGTCGGTACCCTGAACAAAACAGAAGGCGCCAATGGGGCACTCGTTTTCGGCGCGGGCAATAGCGTTACACATTCTTTCGGGACGGCGCCGACCGATGAAAATGGAAACAGTATGAACGAACATTGGGGTGAAGCCATATTATTTGGGGGACAGGGATATGCCGGCGGAGACGGAATGTTTAGTCATGATGAGATCAGGAAAGCGATGGGACTGGCCATGTCGACCGGCGGCGGTTCTGTGGTCACCATGGGGAACGGAAATACTTCAGATTATGCCGTCCATTCCCAGATCATCGGTTCCGGAAATATCCTTACAGGTACAGCAAATACACCCGGTATCAATAATACGATTAACGGATATGCGAATACAGGCAGAAATGTGGAACGTGTATCTATGATGGGGACCGGGAATAATATATCCGGCAGCACGGCCGATGTAGTGATTGGGGATTATCACCATATGGACGGCGGTAAAAACAATGTAATCCTTGGATCCATGGCTACGGAAAAGAAGACTGTAGAGAAAACGTATACGATGAAAGATGCTTCGGGCAATGTTATTCTCGAAAAGAAATATAAGGTGATGGAAAGTGTACCGATTAAATCGCATACGGCGAACATAAGCAATGCGGTGATGCTCGGCTACAATACGGATGTGGAAAAAGACGGCGGCGTAGCGCTCGGTGCGGATTCCGTTGCCTCTGTCGATAAGGGAGCTGCCGGCTACGATCCTTCGGCCGATACGGTTTCTGCGGATACGTCAGCAACATGGAAAGCGACAGCGGCTGCTGTTTCTGTCGGTAAAGCGGCAGATCCGACCGGGGCGGCAGGCTCTCCGGCGATTACCCGCCAGATTACTAATGTGGCGGCAGGTACACAGGACACCGATGCTGTCAACGTGGCACAGCTGAAAAAGCTGCAGGAAACTGTTACGACCGCAGCCGGAGAGGCTGGAAAACATACCACCGTGGTAGCCGGCGACTATGTGACTGTTACAGAAAAACCTGATAATAAAAACGGTAAGGAGTATACTGTCAGTGGGCCGCAGTTGACATCGGTAGATGGGACTGTCAAGATTACGGATAAAGAAGAAAACGGTAAAAAAGTGGGCTATAACTTGTCTGTGGATACAGCTGCCTTAGGAATCGAAAACACGGTAGTGTCCGGTGGTGACAATGTTACTGTAGCAGTGAAGAAAGATACGAATACCCATACGACTACCTATACGATTTCAGCTAAGGACACATATACTACTGGGGGTAGCTATGATGCATCAACTAAGACAATCGAATTTACGCAAAATGATGCAACGAAGAATTATCGTGTTGATGTAAGCGGGTTAGTGGATACTATTTCCGGTGATGTGAATAAGGGGCTCAATTTTGCCGGGGATTCAGGCAGTGCCATCAATAAAAAACTGGGCGAAACGCTGGCTATTAAAGGCGGAGCTACAGAGCTGACGGATAACAATATCGGGGTAGTATCCGAAAGCGGCGAGTTAAAGGTGAAACTGGCTAAAAACATCACGGGAGTGGAAACGTTAACCGTAAAGGAAAAGATTACCGTAGGAGAAACGGTAATTGGCAAGGATACCGTGACCACTAAGACGATAAAGGCCGGCGATACCACCATTAACAACGATGGGATGACCATTAATAACGGGCCTGTAATCACTAAGAACAATGTGGATATGCACAACCAGCAGATTCATAATGTGGCTGATGGTACATCCAAGACGGATGCGGCTACTTTTGGACAGGTGCAGAAAGTAAAAGAAGAAACCAGCAAGGAAATCAATCATATTTCTAATCGCCTGAATAACGTGGACCGCCGTGTAGATAAGGTGGGTGCCGGTGCTGCTGCTTTGGCTGCCTTGCATCCCGTAGATTTTGATGCGGATGACAAGTTGGACGTGGCTGCGGGCTGGGGCCATTATAAAGGACAGAACTCCATGGCTTTGGGTGCTTTCTACCGCCCGGACGAACGGACCATGTTCAACATCGGCGGAGCCTTTGGCAACGGTGAGAACATGGTTAATGCCGGCGTCACCTTTAAGCTGGATAAACAAACAGGCCCGACCCATGCCATTACATCAAAAGTGCAGTTGGTCAAGGAAGTGGCACAGCTGAAAGCGGATAACACCGCGTTGCGCAGTGACAACGTAGAGTTACGTAGAGATAATGATGAGCTGCGTAAAAACAATGAGATGTTGTGGGAGCGTATGAAAGTGATGGATGCCAAGCTGGAGAAGCTTTTGGCAGAAAAATAAGAGCCTTGATTGCCGCCGCATGATGGAGCAGTATTCGTTAGTAAAGTAGAAAAAATGGTATAACAAAACAAAAAAAGAAACAATCTAACGAAACAGTAGAACAAAAGGTGTTGTAAGCTTGATCGTTTCTTGCTGAAATTTGAAAAACAGAGTGCAGTATCCCTGACAAGGTACACACTCTGTTTTTTGTTTGTTATTTTTCATTTTTTATTTGCTATTTATTAAATAATGAGCAAAATATAATTTTTAGATATAATAAAGTAGTAATACTAATTATGTATATTAAAATGAAATATTAGAGGAGAAATAACTGATAACGTGTATCAATAAAGCATTATAGTTTGGATTGCGCCGATTTTTGAAATCTTTTTATTGACTTATTTTATTTACTGGTGTAGTATAATAGTATGATAAAAACGAAGAGATGAATAATATGGTCCTAAAGTAGTAGTGCTTGCTTTTGCGAAAGATAGACCCGGAAAGCGGCTTGCAGTTTTTTCCTATGTCAATCAAGGTAACTGTCTCATTACCTTTTTTGTATATCCTAATTATATTAAGTGAATGGAGGATTTTTCATGGACGCACTCATAGTTTCCCTGCAGTCTGTATGGGCTGATTCAGGGTTCCAGGGTCTGACCGGCGGCAATGCGATTATGCTTCTCGTTGGTCTGGTTTTATTATACCTGGCAATTGGCAAGGGTTTCGAGCCGTTGCTGCTGTCCAACATTGCGTTTGGCTGCTTGTTGGGCAACGTTCCCAAAACCGGTTTCTTTACGGAACCTGGTGTGATGCAGGTTATTTTGTTTGGTATCCACAACGAAGTATTCCCCCCGTTGATTTTCTTAGGTGTAGGAGCAATGACAGACTTCGGTCCGCTGATTGCGAATCCCAAGACGTTGTTGCTGGGTGCGGCAGCGCAGGGCGGTGTGTTCGTTTGCCTGATTGGCGCGATGCTGCTGGGTTTTGACCTGCGCGAAGCCGCTGCGATTGGCATCATTGGCGGCGCTGACGGCCCGACGGCTATTTACCTGACCATTAAGATGGCTCCTCATCTGTTAGGGGCGATTGCCGTAGCGGCGTATTCTTACATGTCTTTGGTACCGCTGATCCAGCCGCCTATTATGCAGCTGTGCACATCCAAGGCAGACCGTTCCATCAAAATGGATCAGCTGCGTACGGTCACCAAGTTTGAACGTATCGTATTCCCGATTTTCTCCACGATTTTCATCTCTTTGCTGTTGCCTCCGGTATGCTCTTTGATTGGTATGCTGATGTTGGGCAATCTGTATAAAGAAGCCGGCTGCCTGGATCGTTTAAGCGATACGGCGCAGAATGCGATGATGAATATTGTCACGATTTTCCTGTCTGTAGGTACCGGCCTGACCATGCAGGCTGATAAGTTCCTGAATTACCAGACCATCCTGATCATCTGCCTCGGCTTGGTTGCTTTTGCGGCCGGTACGGCTTTAGGTCTGATCTTTGGACAGATCATGAAGGTTGCGTCCGGCGGCAAGGTAAATCCGCTGATCGGTTCTGCCGGCGTATCGGCGGTGCCGATGGCTGCCCGTGTATCGCAGGTGGTAGGTCAGAAGGCCAATCCTTCCAACTTCCTGCTGATGCATGCCATGGGCCCCAACGTAGCAGGCGTTATCGGTACTGCGGTAGCCGCAGGCCCCATGCTGGCTATGATCGGCCCTGCCGGCAAATAAGGGTAATACTCACACCGCAGCGGGCGTGACTATTATAAAACTAACTTCACTCCTCCTGCAGAAAGGACTTGAGACACCCTTCCTGCGGCTAACGGCAGATTGAGCGCCCTCCGTGAAGCTGAAGTTAAAGATCTTTTAAAAACACCCTGTGCATTTCCGTCAGCGCGGATCTGCGACAGGGTGTTTTTTCTATAGGTTTCTGTTTTGCGGTGTTCTCTATTTACTTAATTTACAATGCGTCGTTTTGACCGGTTTGGTCCGGTCAGTTAATTTTGCACAGCCGCCGCTTTTTGACAGCCCTTTTTGACGGGGCGTCAGTCAAACCGCCCTTTTTTGCTGTCGGACTTTTTCTCTGCTGCGGCCTTAGTCTGTACTTTTGCAGTTTGTACTTTCTTATCCTGTACTTTCTTATCCTGTAAAATGTCCTGCAAACGCCGCTGTACTGTCGCAGCGTTGGCAACCCCGTTCAGCGTCATGATGGGCTGGTCCCCCACCATCAGCATATGGGCTCCATTGGTCCAGACAGTGCGGGAATTTGCTTTGTTATGGTATACGGCGGCCAGATTGCCGGCAATCAGATAAGCCTGTTCCGCGCTGCTCAGAGATGTTGTTTTGGCGGGGGTATAAAAATGTTTTCCCTGTACCGTGATCGCGCCCGTGTCTTTTTCTACCTTCACGGCATTTCCGCTCCATTTGGTAATGCGGCGGCTGTATTCGTCCCGCCGGGATACACTGGTGGGATGATCGTTAAAAACAGAAGCGAAACCGGAACTTTCTTTGCCGTTGCGCTCCAGAATGTGCTGCCACAACGCGGCTCCGCCGCCTACATTATATCCTGCGGCTACCGCGTAATCGAAAGCCAGACGGTCCGCTTCTTTTTCCATGGGCAGAGTCACAAGGCGGGCCGTTCCCAAAGCATTGACCAATGTGGCCCCGATAATGGAAGCGGCATTGGGGTTCTGACTGGAGTACAAGGCGGCTAAAAGAGAGAGGGGGAGCCCCCGCTTTACACCGGCCGCCGGATGCTGCTTCTGACCGTGGCCGATTTCGTGGGCGACGACAAACGCGATTTCGTTTTCATTATAATTTAATTTATCAAAGGTCCCGATGTTGACACTCAGGTTATGACCCACTGTGCAAAACGCATTGAAAGACTTTTCATTGTTGACAAAGTAATTGTAAGGTTTTTTTGTAATGGAAGGGTCGCTTAAGGCGATGGCGTCTGACAGGCGCCCCATTATGCGGTCCAGCATGGCGTTGGCGGCAGGATCCTGATTTACGCCATACTTGTCTTTGATCTGCGCCATATGCTGGTTGCGTCCCTTGTTGTCCAGATAATGGATCTGCCTGTTCAGATACGCATATTGAGCGCCCACCTGGAACACCGCCGCACCGGCGGAAAGCCAGTCCCAGGCCAGAGCCCGGGCCGGCAGTAAAGCACCGGCGGTCACCGTCAGACAAAGGGTGGCGGCCGCCGCTGTTTTGAATACAAAATCTTTTTTCATTGCAAGATCCCTCCTCCATTAGGAAAATGGTTTTGAAACTGCTCTGTTTTTATTTTTATTATACCATAATTCCAATCCTTAGTAGTTGCGGAAATATGGCAAAAAACCTTTTTCACAAGAGCGGAAGAAAACAAAATAAAAAGATAACACAACATGGAAAAACAGCCTGAAACGACCGGCTGAACAAGGGTAAAAGTGTGCCGGGAATCCTTATTTTAACAGTTAAATCCGTGAATTGCCGGAAAAAGATGCGTAAAAAGAACCTTTTTGCAAAAAAAGCTTGCAAAAACCTGTATTTATGCTATAATGCAACTGTAGAGATGTGTTAGTCCCCCGGGCGGGCAGTTGATATAAAGTCTGCCGGCCGGGAAAAGTGCATTTCTTTATTCCCTATGTATTATAAAACACCGGAACGAGGATAACGGAGTTCGCGTCAGGCAGAGGAAACAAGGCGACTCGCGCCGCCATAGCGAACAGAAGGATTTCTCCGGAAGGATGTTTTGTAATAAATACAAATCGTTTTTCTAAAAGGAGGAAAACACTATGAAAAAATCTTTAGTATTAGCAATGGCTATGGCGTTGGGCGTAACCGCTTCCGCGTATGCAGCCAATCCGTTCAGCGACGTACCGGCCGGCCACTGGGCTTATGACAACATTTCCAAACTGGCTGCTGCCGGCGTTATCGAAGGCTATGGCGACGATACCTTCCGCGGCGACCGTCTGATGACCCGTTACGAAATGGCTCAGATCGTTGCGAAAGCAATGGCTAAAGGCGCTAACGTAGATCGTCTGGCTGCTGAATTCGCTGACGAACTGGATGCGCTGGGCGTTCGCGTAGCCGCTCTGGAAAAGAAAGCTGACAACGTAAAGATTGCCGGTCAGATCCGTTATAGCTACAAATCCCTTAAGGAAGAAAAACCCGGCGCTGCTGACTGGAAAAACAGTGAAGCCCGTCTGCGCACCCGTCTGATCTTCACCGGCAAAGTAAACGATAACTGGAGCTTTGTAAACCGTCTGGAAAACAACCAGTACTTCCATAATGATAAGGAAGAGGACAAAGACTTCAAAGGCGAAGATACCGACGTAAAAATCAACCGTGCTTTCATGACCGGCCGACTGGGCGGCGCGAAAGTGGACGCCGGCCGCGCTGCTATGTACTTGGCGGAAGGTATGATTTATGATGATACCTTTGACGGCGTTTCCGTAAAATACGGCGACAAAGTAAAATTGGGCGGCTACTACGGCAAACTGACCGAAGCAAAATACAATGCGAAAGATAATGACAAGGCCTGGGGCGTAAACGCGAAGGCTGCATTAGGCGATAATGTGGATCTGTTCGGCGGATATGATACCATGTCCTTTACTGGCGACACCAAAGATGATTTGCATATTACCAATGCAGGGCTGAAATTCAAGTTTAATAAAGATATCGCTCTGACGGGTATGTGGCTGCACACCAATGAAGGCGAACACAAGAATGGTGCTGACGCTATTCTGGATCTGTTCGGCGCTAACTACAAAGAGCCCGGCTCTTTCGGCTTGCAGGCCGTGTATTACAACCAGCCTTCCTACTCTGCGGAAGCGCACACCATGAATGGTGACTATGGTCGGCAGACCCTGTGGGCTGACGGTTTCAAGGGTTACAGCGTAGCGGCTTCTTACACTGTAGCTAAGAACATGATGGCCAGCGTAAAATACTACGACCTGAAGAGCAAAGAAGACAGCGACAAGAAAGAAAAGACGCTGTGGAGCGAACTGCAGCTGTGCTTCTAATCTGACTTTTGTCAATCATAGTAATGCGATGATCTGTCGGTTGCAGCGTGGTGTTGGATTGATGGAAGCATCGTGATAATGCAATTACTAAGCAGGACTGTTTCGGCAGTCCTGCTTTTTGGCGTTTTTGTCAGAATCGGGGGAAGGGAGCAGGGAATCGTATCGCCCAAAGCAGTGGCTTTGTTTTTTCAAATTCTTCCGGCGCAAAACCTTTGGGATTACATAGAGCGCGATTTCTCCGGTAGTCACAGAAAATTTTCGATTTACAGCTGGTGTAATCCTGAAAATTGTGGTATCATAAACCGTAGTAAAAGCCTGCCGTCAGGGATGGCGGTCAGTAGGAGGAGAAAAAATGAAAAAAATAGTTGCATTTTTGTTTGCTGTCATGGCGGTTGTTTTGCTGAACACGCCTCTGACCGGGACGGCGGAAGCGGCAAAGGTAGCGGTAGTACCCATTCAGGTCAATGAACAGGAAGTAGAGCGGGCCGGTGATTTTAACAGCTATTATTGGGATATCATCATTAATAAGCTGGAATACCCTGAGTTTGAATTGTTAGATGAAGATGTCGTGGCGAAAGCGGTGCCGGAAGAAGGCCTGAAATCTTTTGACAAGACGTCTTTGATGCAGGTCGCGTCGCAGACCGGGGCTGATATTGTCATCGCGATGCGGATTGACAGAGTACATGAGAAGTTTTTTAATTTTCGCACGGAATCCATGATCGGTATGACGGTACGGGGCGAATACGCTTCTTATAACGGTGTGACCGGCAAATACTATGATAAGAAGATTCGCTATTACGATGAAACCGAAGATGCGTATCTGATCCGAACCGATTGGCAGCAGCGGTGGTTTGTAAGTGAGTTGCGCCGTTATCTGGGACGCACGATCGCTGTAAAATAAGACAGAGGCTTTTCAGTTCCGGTACGAGAGGGCCTGTAGCAGTATAGCAATCGGATTCTGGGGCGGTGGAACCGGATTACAATAAGGGCAGCCCTGCGTCTGTATTGTTATAGCAATCGTACTATGGAAGTACGGCAGATAAGTTTGTAGAGGCTGAAGGCACATGTGCTTTCAGCCTTTTTGCATAAGTGTTTTGGACCTTTTGACAAGCCGGGAGTCAGTATGCCTTTCTTTCCTAATTACTATGTCAGTTTCGGCTTATGGTTTCATACCCTTTTCACCGTCTTGCCGTTCTTTTCACTATCTTTTTATGATTTTATCTGGTATAATAATATGGCATATTTAGTAGGTTTTACCAGGCATTGCCAAAGGATTTATACGGTATTGGAGGGGAACTTTTTGAAAGTAAAAGAGATTTGCCGGGAGACGACTACCCGCGGCGGCGGCAAAATGGGGTTTGCCTATCTGGTGTTGCTGGTGATTTGCTGCAGCTGGGCCTATGAGGCGTATCGTTTCAAGGCGACAGGCGTGTTCAGTCCGGTGGGGCTGGGGATGAATCTTCTCTGGCTGGGTCTTTGGATCTGGAAGGTTTTTTATCGCTATGAGTTGATTTTGCGCCGCAATGAACTGGAGATTATTACGATAGGGTTATGGAAGCAGGCTCACTATATTGTGGATCTTACCCGGACGGAAAGTTTTGCGCAGCGTTATCGCCGCGATTTCTTCCGTCGTACACGGATCAAACACTATATTCATCGGTATAATATGGCGGATGCAAATCCCACTCGTATTCTGGCTTTTAAAGAGGGAAAAGGCCTGGCGGCTGTAATCTTTTGCTGCAGTGACGAGTTTCTGCGGGAACTGATACGGCTGATGCCGGATAAATATCTGGAATTTTGACGGGCGCAAGAGCCTGAAAGGAGTAAGAGGTCATGGTTGATTTGTCTGCTGTGCCGATGGAAGCCTTTACCGGTCGGCTGCTGACAGTGTTTTTCCTGTCTTTCTTTATTATTATCGCAACGGCCCGGATCATTGGCAGCGAACGTAAGGCGCGTTGGTTTAAACGCCGCACGAATTATACGCTGTTGAACCGGCGGGGTATTTTCGGCGAATATCTGAATTTTGGTTATCCCCGTACCTGGGAGGGGCTGGCAGTGTCTCTGCTGATGTATGGTATTATTTTCGGCATCGGCCTCTGGTATCTGTGTTTTTATCCGTATGCCTGAGGGTGTGAGTGAGGAGTTAGAACGTGATTAAGGGAACTGTGTTGGAGACTCATGGCGAACGGGCCAAGGTCAGAGTGAACTTTAAAGAAACCGATGAACGGGGACTGCGGGCTTATATTGACTGTTGGAATCCCATCAGCGCGCATCCCGGTGATAATGTGATCATTGAATATCGCAAGGTGGATGAAAAGAAGGCGAAATTATTCCAGATCATTCTGCCTGTGATTTGTCTGCTTGCCGGCGGTATTTTCGGCTACGTAATGGCAGACTATTTTAAGCTGGAGTTCTGGTTCTGGCCTTTCGTGGCAGGCAGTCTGCTGGTGTGGCTGTTTGTGGCGTATAATTATATTAAAATCTTCCGCCGGGACGCGATCAGCAAACAGGAGCAGCTTACGGTAGCCAGCTTGGAACCGGTGACTTTTGAGATCAATCTGGACGAAAACGGCGAAGAAAAGGACGAAAAACCGCAGTCCTTTTTATACAGCGGCCGTTAAGCCTGACGCTATGCGGCAGGCACTATAAAATATAATTATCGGGAGTGTGATGTTTTGGCAGAGTTTATGATGAAAGACATGGCGGCGGAAGACAGACCCAGAGAACGGTTATGCCGGCTGGGGGCGGCGGCGCTTTCCAATGCGGAGCTTTTGGCGGTATTGGTGGGCAGTGGTACAAAATCCCGTTCGGCGCTGCGGATCGCGGAAGAGATGACGCGGAATGAGGGTCTGTATCGCCAGGTGGCCCGCTGGCATAAGGTACAGGAGTTTCGGCAAATCAAAGGCCTGGGCGTGGCCAGAGCCTCCCGCATCCTGGCGGCGTTGGAATTGGGCAGACGCGTGGCCTGCGCATCAGCTGTTGAGTATGAGCACATTACTTCACCCAGTGATGGAGCACAGTATCTGATGGGCAGACTGCGAAACGAGAATCATGAGCGGTTTCTGGTTTTGCTTCTCAACACAAAAAATAAAGTGATCAAGACGGAGCAGGTGGCCGAAGGTTCGTTAAACAGTGTGGCGATCCATCCCCGGGAAGTGTATGCGCCTGCTGTTCTGGCTCATGCGGCCTGTATTCTGGCGGCCCATAACCATCCTTCGGGGGATCCGGCGCCCAGCGCGGAAGACCGGCATTTGACAAAGGTGTTGTCTCAGGCCGGCGAGATTTTGGGGATTCCGTTATTGGATCACCTGGTGATCGGCGATGGCTGCTATTACAGTTTTAAAGAGCATGGCGATTTATAGGCCGGCTGCGCAGGCTGCGGAAACAGTGGCATCTTGCTGCAGGGTCGGCTATATGAGGTGAAATTTTTTATGTTTACTATTTTCAAAAACTTTTCCCATGATCTGGGGATCGATCTGGGCACGGCAAACACGCTGGTGCATTGTAAGGGGAAAGGCATTATTATCCGGGAGCCGTCGGTGGTGGCGGTGGACAGCGAGACGAATGAGGTGCTGGAGATCGGGGCGGAAGCCAAGCAGATGATCGGCCGTACCCCGGGCAATATTGTGGCGATCCGCCCTATGAAGGACGGGGTGATCGCGGATTTTGATATTACCCAGTCCATGCTGAAATATTTCATTCATAAAGCGCTGGGGAATCATTCGCTGATCCGCCCCCGTATCGTCATCGGGGTGCCCAGCGGCGTTACGGAAGTGGAAAAACGGGCGGTGGTGGATGCGGCCCTGCAGGCCGGCGCCCGCGAAGCCTATCTGATTGAGGAGCCTATGGCGGCGGCCATCGGCGCCGGGCTTCCCGTACAGGAAGCTACCGGCAGCATGGTCGTCGATATCGGCGGCGGTACCTGCGAAGTGGCGGTGATTTCGCTGGGGGGGATCGTTGTCAGCCGTTCCATCCGTACCGGCGGGGATGCCATTGACGATGCGATCATCCGCTATATTCGCAAGACGTTCAGCCTGCTAATCGGCGAGCGTACGGCGGAGCAGATCAAGATCACCCTGGGGACCGCTATGTTTGTGGATTCGCCGGAAACGATGGATATCCGCGGCCGCGATCTGGTCAGCGGCTTGCCTAAAAATTTGCAGATCAATGCCAATCAGGTCTGCACCGGTATTGCGGAGACGGTGGCCAATATTGTAGACGCGGTCCGCAATACGCTGGAAAGAACGCCGCCTGAGCTGGCTTCGGACATTATTGATCACGGCATTATCATGACCGGCGGTTCTTCTTTACTGCGCAATCTGGATAAACTGCTGTCGAAAGAAACCGGTATGCCGGTTTTTGTCAGTGATGAGGCTCTGGCCTGTGTCGTATTGGGAACCGGTATCTGTGTGGAAAATATCGATGTATATAAGAAAGGGTTCATGAATTCCAATGCTAAGCTGTAAGGAGCGTTGAGGGATACCCTATGAAGAAGCAACAATTTTTAGCGTTGCTGGCGACAGCGGCCTTTCTTCTTTGTACGGTGCTGGCTGTACAGCAACGCTGGCGTTTTCCGTTGGTTAATGCGGCAGTGAATTCGGTGTTGCTTCCTTTTAACCGGGCGGTGCTGTGGGTGCATGATCAAACCGCCGGTTTTATGGAGGAGCGCCGTACCAATGCGTCACTGAAAGAAGAAAACGCCGCTTTAAAAAAAGAACTGGCTAATTTTCACAGCGCGGAATTTCGTCTGGCCCGTCTGGAGGCGGAAAATCAGCGTTTGCAGATACTGGCCGATTATAAACAGACTCATCCGGAGCAGAAATTGTTGCCGGCCCGGGTCCTGGGAGTCAGTTTAGGTGATCTGCACGAGTATTTTTTTCTGGATAAGGGCGAGGCGGATGGTATCAAACCGGACCTGGTCATTATCGACGGGGAAGGCATGGTCGGCGTCGTGGATCAGGTATATCCTCATTACAGCCGTTTTATGCTGCTTTCCGGCAACCGTTCCCGCATCGGTGTGAAGGTATTGCGGGCCACGTCGAAGGCGGTGGGCGTACTGACGGGCAACGGCCCCCGGGGCGCCTTGCTGCAGGCGCAGTATTTCGGCCGTGATGACGACATTCAAACAGGCGACATGCTGGTGACCAGCGGTATCGGGGGAAAATACCCTGCCGGCCTGTATATCGGAAAAGTAGTGGATTTGAAGGGAGACATGACCGGGCTGCAGAAGGTCGCTTTGGTGGAACCGGCTGCCGGCCTGGGTTCGCTGGACAAGGTGTATGTGGTGTTATGGGAGGATGAGAGCCTCCGTTTAAATAAGGAAAGGAAAGAGGCCGGGGAGGCGCTGCCATGAGAATGTGGTCCTGGGTTGGAGCAGCCTTTATTCTGTTGATCTTACAGACGACTTCTTTGGGCTATTTCAGGGGCAATCTGTATTTTGACTTGCCCTTGCTTTTTATTTACGGCATCGGTTTGTTTTACGGTCCTGCGGGGGGGTTGCTTTGCGGTTTGGCCCTGGGCTTGCTGCAGGATACGGCCGCGCCGGATTTTTTCGGTTTTTACCTGTGTACCCGGGGACTGACGGGCTATGGCTTCGGGCGCATTAAGGAAATGATTTTTAAAAATAATTACCTCTACCATATTCTGATCATAGGGTGCCTGAGCCTGCTGTTGCGGCTTTTGTACGGTCTTTCTCTGTTTTGGCTGAGCGGCGACTGGGCTTCCGCTTTTGCGGCTTATGGGCGGGAGACGGTAGGGTATTGCCTGGGAAATATGCTGTTGGCAGCGCCTGTATTTTGGTGTATGGAGCGCCTGCGGCGTTGGGTGGCGGAGGAAGATGTGACCTATCCGGCGGAAAAACACAGGAAAAAGAAGCTCGAGCGTTGATGTTTGTCGGGTAAGAGACAGTTTGTTTAGCAAAAAGGAGAGGAATATTTCTCCGGAAAGGGAGTCGCCGTGCAGAACAAAATTCCGGCCGGAAGGCTGCAAAAAATGTTGGCCCTGGCTCTGGTCATCTTTTTGGTTCTGGCAGGGCGCATGGCCTGGCTGCAACTGTATAAAGGACTGTACTACGGGAAGCAGGCGGACGGCAACCGGATGCGCAGTACTTTGATCGTGGCGCCGCGGGGGCGGATCATGGATCGTCATGGCAAAGTGCTGGCCGACAGCGCTCCGGGGTATGTGTTGTACATCCGGGCCGGTCAGACCATGCCCCCTGCGGAAATGCAGCGGCTGGCGCAGTTGCTGAAGCTGCCTCTGGAAAAAGTAAAAGGCAAGGCGGCCAAAGCGGCCAGGACCTCTGAAGCGATCCCGCTAAAGCAGGAGCTGACAGCGGCGGAAATTACCGCCTTACAGGAAAATTCCCTGGAGCTTCCCGATATCTCTTTAGATCTTCAGCCGTTACGGCGTTATGTGATTCCCGGGTTGGCCGCTCATGTGCTGGGCTATGTGGGGGAAGTTTCGGAAAGTCAGATGACGCAAGGCCGTTATAAAGGACTTCCCGCCGGCAGCATCGTCGGGCAGGGCGGCTTGGAAATGGCCTGTGACGCGCTTTTGCGCGGCGTGCCGGGACGGAAAAGTGAAGAAGTGGATGTGCGGGGCAAGACTGTGCGCACGCTGGCCGGGCAAGCGCCGGTCCCCGGTAAGGAAATGGTGCTGACGCTGGATTATCAGCTGCAAAGGAATCTGGAAGCGGCGCTGGATAAACAGCTGGAAGCTCTGCGGAAAAGCGGTATCGCGCCGAATGCCTACGCGGCGGCGGCTGTCGCCATGGATCCCAACACCGGCGCTGTACGGGCGCTGGTTTCCCGTCCGGGATTTGACCCCAACTGGTTTGTGGGCGGCATCTCCACAGCGCATTGGAAACTGATCAATGAAAATACATTTCACCCTCTGAGCAATAAGGTCATCAGCGGGGAATACCCGGCCGGCTCCACTTTTAAAGTGGTGACCGGGTCGGCGGCGCTGGATCTGCATAAGGTAACACCGGAAGAATTGATTTATGACTCCGGTACTCATTGGCTGGCCGATATGGGAAATGCCGGCGGGGAAGCGTTGGGCTGGATCAATTTTCAGACGGCGTTTGCCATGTCGGATAATGTCTATTTTTATGAGTTAGGACGCCGGGCAGGGATCGAAGGCCTGAATACCTATGCAGGTTTTTACGGTTTCGGTAAAACGACCGGAATTGAACTGCCGGGGGAGATGAAGGGGCTGATTGCCGGTCCGGCGGCTAAAAAGAAGATTTTTGCGGAGGACTGGACTCTGGGGGATACGTTCAATGCTGCCATTGGGCAGGGACTGACGCTGGTGACGCCGTTGCAGATCTGTCAGATGCTGTCTGCGGTAGCGGCCGACGGCGTAGTGCATCCGCCCTATCTAATCGAGCGGTTCGTGAATCAGGACGGAAGCACCTATTCCGTGCCGGAACGCCCCGAACCGCATAAGTTGCCCATTTCGGCAACCACCATACATCTGCTGCAGCAGGGGTTAAAAGGGGTGACTCAGCCGGGCGGTACGGCAGCCTGGTTTGCCGGACTGCCGGTACCGGTAGCAGGGAAGACCGGTACGGCGGAAAATCCGCACGGGCAGGATCACGGTTGGTTTATTGCCTATGCGCCGGCGGAAAAACCGCAGCTGGTCATTGCCTGCATCGTAGAGCAGGGGAGTTTCGGCGCGACCGCAGCGGGACCTGTTGTGTATGATGTGTTGCAGGCCTGGCTGACAGGGACTAAACTATATAAAGAAGATAAAGATAGTAAAGAGAATAAAGGTAGTAAAGAGGAATAAGTTTCTCAGCAGGCGAAGTATAGCAATATAAAGGAAATATGACGCAGGCGAAAGATCACATGGAAGAAATAGACGACCGACAAAAGATAACGCAGGCGAAGAATATAAGGAGAAGCGTTGTTGCGGCGATACATTCGTAATCTGGACTGGATCTTAATATTGACAGTGTTTCTTCTGACCGGGGTCGGTCTGGTGCTGATTGCCAGCGCGACGCATACCGAGGCCCTGCGGACAGGGGTGAATTACTTTGTGCAGCGTCAGGGGCTGTTTCTGTCCGTGGATGTCTTGTTGGTGATTTTGTTGCTGCGTCTGGATTACCATGTGTTAAAACAGGTGGCGCTGCCTTTGTATGTGATTACCTTGATCTTGTTGTTAGGCGTCATGTTTTTCGGTCATTCCACCATGGGGGCGCAGCGTTGGATTCGGTTGGGGCCTGTTATTTTCCAGCCCAGTGAGTTCTCCAAGGTGTTTATCATTGTCTGTCTGGCCGCTTTTCTGGACAAGCAGGCTGGCAGCCTGGAGCATTGGAAGGAGTATTTGCCGGCGGGGCTTTTCCTGTTGGCGCCCTTTGTCTTAGTCCTGCGCCAGCCGGATCTGGGTACGGCGCTGGTCTTTGGCGCCATTGGTTTCTCCATGTTCTGGGTCTGCGGCTTTAAAACCCGGTGGATCGCCTGGATGACCGGCGTGCTGATCTGCCTGTCGCCCTTGATCTGGCATTTTTTGCACGAATACCAGCGGAACCGGATCCGGGTGTTTTTAAATCCCGAGCTGGATCCGTTCGGCGCGGGCTACCATGTGATTCAGTCCAAAATCGCGATCGGCAGCGGCCTTTTGTTGGGAAAAGGCTGGATGCAGGGCACCCAGAGCCAGTTAAATTTTTTGCCGGAAAATCATACGGATTTTATTTTTGCTGTAGCGGGAGAAGAATTCGGTTTTATCGGCGCAGTGGTTATTTTATTGCTTTATCTGATTTTGATCTGGCGGGGACTGACGATCGCCCTGAATGCGGAGGATCGGTTTGGCATGCTACTGGCGACCGGCATCACCGGCATGTATCTGTTTCATGTGTTGGTGAATATCGGGATGACGGCGGGGATCATGCCTGTGACTGGTGTACCGCTGCCTTTTTTGAGTTATGGGGTTAGTTCGCTGACTACCAATATGTTGCTGGCCGGCTTGCTGTTGAATATTAATCTGCGTAAGACCAGACTGCAATTTTAGAAGTTGGGGGGACTCTCGGATGAAGAAAGATTTAACGATTGACATGCTGGCTGCCGTAAAAAAACCGGCGCGTTATACAGGCGGTGAATTCGGCAGTATTTTCAAAGAGGAGGCGGAAGTCCGCCTAGCTTTGGCTTTCCCCGATGTGTATGAAGTAGGCATGAGTTATCTGGGGTTTAAGATTCTGTACCATCTGGTGAATCAGATGGAAGGCATAGCGGCGGAACGGGTTTATGCGCCCTGGATCGATATGGAACAGCTCATGCGGGAACGTGATATCGTCCTCACTACGCTGGAGACGAAAAAAGCGCTTTGTGAATGCGATATCGTGGGGTTCACCCTGCAATATGAGCTGAGTTACACCAATATTTTAAATATGCTGGATCTGGGCGGTGTGGCAGTCTTCGCCAAAGACCGCAAGACAGAAGATCCGTTTGTGCTGGTGGGGGGACCTTGTGTTTTCAATCCGGAGCCTTTAGCGGAAATCTGTGATTTCGCGCTGCTGGGCGAAGGGGAAGAGGCGCTGCCGGAGATCCTGACCTGTTATAAAGAGTGGAAAAAAGCCGGGCGGCCCGGCGGCAGGCAGGGCTTTTTGCATAAAGTGGTGCGAATCCCGGGGGTCTATGTACCTTCGTTTTATGACGTGACGTACAATGACGACCTTACGGTGCAGGCTGTTACATCCAATACACCGGATGCGCCGGCGACCGTGACGAAACGGGTGGTAGCGGATCTGAATACGGTGGATTTTCCTACGGCGCCCATCGTCCCGTTTGGGGAGATCGTACATGACCGCGTAATGCTGGAAATGTTCCGGGGCTGCAGCCGGGGCTGCCGCTTCTGCCATGCGGGGATGGTCTATCGTCCGGTGCGGGAGCGAAAACCGGAAATACTGCGTGAAATTGCCCACCAACAGATTAAGAATACGGGGTATGAGGAAATTTCCCTGGTGTCGTTGAGTACGGCGGATTATTCTTGCCTGGGACCGTTTTTAGATGAAATGATCGAGGATTTCAAAGAGAAAAAAGTCAGCGTGTCTCTGCCCAGTTTGCGTATTGATGCCTTCAGCGTCGATGTGGCGAAGAAGGTGCAAACGGTGCGGAAGAGCGGGCTTACTTTTGCGCCGGAGGCCGGCAGTCAGCGAATGCGGGATGTGATTAACAAGGGCGTGACGGAAGACGACTTGCTGCAGGCGGTCAGCGCGGCCTTTGCCAATGGCTGGAAAAAGGTCAAGCTGTACTTTATGATCGGTCTGCCGGGTGAGACGGACGAGGATGTAGTGGCCATTGCGCATTTGGCCCGCAAGGTGCAGTGGAAATATAAGGAGATCACGGGGCAGGGCGGTTGCCAGGTCACGGTCAGCGTTTCTTCTTTTGTACCAAAGCCCTATACCGCGTTTCAGTGGGTGCCGCAGGATACGTTGGCAGAGATTCGGAGAAAACAGGGACTGCTGATTGAAGCGACCCGTGTAAAAAACATGTTCCTGCAATACCATGACGGCAAGACCAGCATCATGGAGGGCGTGTTTGCCCGGGGCGACCGGCGTCTGGGACAGGCTTTGTATCTGGCCTGGCAGCGGGGACAGCGCTTTGACGGCTGGTCCGATGTCTTTGATTTTGACCGCTGGCAGCAGGCTCTGGCGGATTGCGGTCTGGATCCTGATTTTTATAATCATCGGGCGCGGACCCCTCAGGAAGTGTTCCCCTGGGAGCATCTGCAGCCCGCGGTGAACCGCGCGTTTCTGGCGCATGAATATAAAAAGGCGCAGGAGGCTATGCTGACGCCGGACTGC
>OGUM01001036.1_pt1 | contig 21677 bp, 19 predicted proteins | sample 1553631 | NCBI WGS metagenome assembly OGUM01 (sample SAMEA2580228, study PRJEB22360) | human gut metagenome | biome: human gut; feature: human-associated habitat; material: faeces | place: Denmark | collected 2008/2010 | reverse complement strand
TTTTTGTGTTATCTTGAATATATGTTAAAAAAGAAAAATAAGTCATGAAATTTTTTTTTTTGCCCTTTGCGTATATATGGTGCTATGTGCCATTGGGATGCATTCATTTGCTCAAAATGTAATTAATCAAACGGTTATCGTGTCGGGAGATTCGAATAACGCATCGTCTTCGAACGACGATATCGGAGGCGTAGAGTTCCGCCGTATACCTTCCGATCGAAAAAAATGGTACTATTTCGAGTTTGAGAATTACCACTCTTTCCCTGTTACCGTGAATTGGCAGGCAAGCATATCGAGCGATAAATTCAGCCATTGGTATTCGTATGGCGATGTGAAGAGTGGGACTATTGTAATACCGGTCAATAGCAAGAAGAGAACGGCCGAAACATATAGTTATGGGTATGATTTGGATTTTATCAGAGTGCGCCGACTGTAACGGTGGAGCGGCATGTCGATTGCGTTCGCTCGTATCGCGATGGGATGAGCAGATGGGATGCCGGTGAAAGAATCCGTAACGGAAGAATCCGGCTTCCGCATGAAGCCGGATTCTTTAATTCGATCCGAAAGACGTGGGTTACCGACGGAAACCGCGCGGCATCTGGGGCAGCTTCATCTTACCGCCGCCGGCGACCATCTTCATCATTTTGCGCGTGTCGTCGAACTGTTTCAGCAGGCGGTTTACGTCGGCCATCGTCGTGCCGCTGCCCTTGGCAACAAGCCCCCGTGTTACGAGCCGATCAAGGCAGTCTGAAAAGCTGCGCCGAGGGAAAAGCTCCATTCCGTTGGAGAGCTGTTCATAGAAGTCCTCTGCACGCTGCCGGTCTGTCAGCCGCCAACACAGTGCGGTCCAAAGCGTCATCTCCTGCGGATCCATTCCGAACTCACGGTGATCCATGAGAATGACCGGATAACGCCGGCCTCCGCCATCGTTTCGGCAGCGGAAATGTCCCAATGCCGTATAAAGTGTTTTTTCTGCCATACGAACTCCTCCTTATGCGCTCTTGATATCCTGTTCTGTGCAGGCGGTATAGAACTCCCGCACGATCCGCTCCCGGCGCAGCTTTTCCGCCGCCCGTGAGATACAGGCTCCGATGTAGTTTGGTTTCTTTTGATACAGTTTGGCAATGTCCGCGCAGCTGTAGCCTCTGACCCGCAGCTCCATCGCTTCGATCCCAAGCCGGGCGGTGCCGTGGTAGCGGTTCCTGAAATGGGAGAGCAGGGCGTCGGAGGAAACATCAGAAATCAGATCCTCCGTATGAAAAGGGCTGACCGGCTCCGGCGCTCCCATCTCGACAAAAGCATCCAGCGACAACAACGGCAGATTTTTTCGCGCAGATTGGATCTCACGGCAGCGATCCAGCAAATAATTTCGGATAACGGTTCTGGCGTAAGCAGGAAATGCTCCCATTTCCTCCTGATATGAAACCGCCGCGCGGCAAAGCGCGATACAGCCTTCCTGGTACAGATCATCATGTCCCATGCCGTCCACCGTCTCATTGGTCTTGATGCTGCGGCGAAGCACCTGTTCTACCAGCGCAAGGTGATCCTCCACTCTCTGGCGCTGGAGATCGTTCAAGGTAAATTCCATACTCATGATTTCCCTTCTTTCTGTGTTTGATTTTGCTATGCCGCTCTTGCTGCGGCGGCGCGAAACCTGCGGCTGAGCGCAATGACCTCGTCACAGCGCGCAGCGGAGAATTTAGCGATATGCGCATCCTCGGCGGGAAGCCCCATAGACAGCTGCAGCAGGCGGTAGGCTTCTTTTCGGCTCATGATGCCATTCTTCCAGAGACTGTCCAGGGCCACATGCGCATCGTGCCGCTTTTTCCGCAGGGCCTTATCCGCCAGCGTCCCCATGGGCAGCATCGTTTTCCGGTGCGCGGCCACATAGCAGTCACAGGCGGGATACCGTCCGCAGACATAGTATTTGGCATCGGGGTCTGGGGCCTTATCGCCATAAACCACGCTGGCCGGGCGAAGATACGCCCTGGAACCACAGGCAGGGCAGGTGATGTTGATTCGTTTCATGTGAGATCTCCTTTCTATTTCTGGTGTTTGGAAATGAGGGTGCAAGGTGATGAACTCGCAAGGTATTCCATCGGACACTGCTCGGAACTGCTCATTTCCCAGGTCAGGTATCTGGAAAAGAGGGATGAGAAGGCGTCCTTGTTGAGCGTTCCGATGCATTCTCCTGGATCGATCCGCTCTCCGGTTTCTTCTTCAAACTCCCGAACGCCGACAAGCAACGGCGCGCCATCCTGTCGGATCGCCGCGAGACAACCGGAACGGTCAACCTTGCAGGGATGTGGGCACGGCCCACAGGGGACATAAATGGCGTTGCGCCAGTTTCCTTTGCAGCTGAAAAGCAGTTCATACAGGTTTCGATTCATTTGATCCATGGGAGCCTCCTTAAAAATCCCTCGTAGTATTACGCGCCGCTCAAGGGGTGTATCGTCCCCTTAAAATTTGAACTTTTTGTAAAGAATAGAAAAAGCGGCCCGCTCATAGCAGACCGCTTGACAGTTTTGAAAAACTGCATATAATATAAATTATATTATCATAATTAGATTTATCATAAATGAATCGCAGATGCTGGAGGTGGCACAGGTGAACTTTATCGGACGAAAAGAAGAATTGAATACGCTGGAAAAGGAGTTCCGTCGGGATGGCGGCTTTGTTGTGATCTACGGTCGGCGCCGTATCGGAAAGACGACGCTGATTAAAGAATTCATTAAAGACAAGCAGGCATTTTACTTCCTTGCGACAGAGGAAGTGGAGTCCCAGAGCATGAAGCGTCTTGCCGGCGTGGTAGCCCGGGTCATTGGAAATTCCATGCTGCAGCGGGTCACTTTCACGGACTGGCTGGATCTGTTCCGTGAGATCGCCAACTACCGTCCGGAGGAAAAGAAAGTGCTGGTCATTGACGAGTTTCCGTATTTGGTCAAGACAAACGCGGCCTTTCCGTCCATTCTGCAAAATGCCTGGGACGAGATCCTGAAGGACAGTAATGTTATGCTGATCCTCTGCGGGTCGCTGATCAGCATGATGCAGAAGCACGCCCTTTCTCACGATAGTCCGCTTTATGGCCGGCGCAGCGCGCAGATTCGCTTGAAGCCGCTGCCGTTTATAGACCTCTATGCCGTGCAGGGGCAGCCGTTCTCTCAGGCCGTGGAGCAGTATTCCGTAACGGGCGGTGTTCCGAAATATCTGGAGTTTTTCGAGCCGGGGGAAGACCTCTACCGTCAGATTCAGGAGGTAGTGCTATCTAAAAACGGTTTTCTCTATGAGGAGCCGAACTTCCTGTTGAAAGACGAGGTGCAGGCTGCCAACAGCTATTTTTCTATCATTCGCGCCATTGCGGACGGTAACCACAAGCTGGGCAAAATTGCTGGGGCCCTGAGCATGGAAACCTCCTCGCTGACGCCCTACCTCTCCACGCTGATCGATCTGGATTTTCTGAAAAAGGCAACGCCGATCACGGAGAAGAATCCGGAGAAGTCCCGAAAGGGGCTCTACTTCATTTCAGATAATTTCATCCGCTTCTGGTTCCGTTATGTCTATCCCTACAAGGGAGAGCTGGAACTGGACAACCAGCAGATCGTTCTGGACGAGTTGGAGAAAGACTTTATCCAGAAATTCGTTGCCTTCTCCTACGAGGACATCTGCAAGGATATCTTTGCCTCCCTGTGCCGGAGCAAGGCGGTGGACTTCGCGCCGTCCCGCATCGGCTCCTACTGGCTCAATGACATCAACGGCGATACGGAGATCGATGTGATGGCGGTAGATCACCAGAAAAAGCAGGTATTCGCCGGGGAATGCAAGTACCACAATAAGCCGGTGGATGCGACGGTCTATTATGAACTGGAGGAGAAGGTAAAAAAGTCTGCGGAGCTGCGCACGGCTTTCCCTGGGTATAAGGTGCTGTACGGGCTGTTTTCCAAGAGCGGGTTTACGCAGCGGATGCTCGATCAGGCTGAAGGACGGGATGATATTCTGCTGATTCAAGAAGACCGCATTTTATAAATTGCCAAAGTGGCTGCACACGGCCTTCCCTGCATAGTCTCCTTCTTTTGTGCGCAATAAAACGTATTAGGAAACACACAAGGACTAACTCTTGACTTTTTGCGTATAATAGAATATGATTGTATTGCAAACCAATACAATTATATTTGAAAGGAGTGCTTTTATGGCTACAAGTGTTATGCAGGTGCGTGTTGACGAAGATCTCCGCGCTAAGGCTGCCGCTGTCTACGATGAACTCGGCATCGACCTTCCTACCGCTATCCGAATGTTTTTGAAGCGCTCTGTCGTGGTAAATGGCGTTCCCTTTTCCATGACGCTGCCCAAGCAGGAATACAGAGCTGACCGGGCGATCCGTGCCGTGAAAAGTCTGAGTGAAGCCGCACAGCAGAACGGCACGGCCGATATGTCGCTGGATGAGATCAATGCTGAAATTGCAGCGTCCCGGGCTGACCGTGCGTCAAGAAATGCTCGGAACGGAGCGTAACCATGAAATACTATGTTGTACTTGATACGAATGTAGTGGTTTCCGCTCTGTTTAACATTTCCTCCGTTCCCGGTATTATTCTGCAAGAAGCTCTTGCGGGGCGTGTAATTCCTCTGTTGCATGAGGATATTCTGGACGAATACAACGATGTTCTGCACCGCCCTAAATTTAAGTTTGACCGCCGGGACATTGAAATTGCGCTGACAGGCTTGATTAAGCGGGGTATCTTTTTGGACGCTGCCACGATTGAGGACTATGTCCCCGACCCCGATGACGCAATTTTCTATGAGGTGGTTATGGAAGCAAGAGAAACTACCGACGCTTATCTTGTAACCGGCAACATCAAGCATTTCCCGGTCAAGCCCTATGTGGTGACGCCAAAAGAGATGCTGGAAATCCTGAACGAAAATGAACACTGATTAGATTATTTCATCGTGGCATTGTTAGAGAGGCACCTCAGAGATGAGGTGTCTCTTGCTATATTTGTCAGCAGTTCACCCAATAATCCAAAACGGCCCGCCGGCGCCGGCACGTCTGCTGGCCTCGTTCAGAATGATGGACAAGTCCCAGACTTTTTGACTACGCCGGTAACTGGCGGGATCGGCCACAAGAATTTTCTCGTCCTGTACGCCACGCAGCACGATAAAATGTCCGGACTTTGTAAAATGCCCTTTGGTCATCAGGGCCACGACTAACTTCCCGTCTGCCAGGGCATCCAGAATGCGCTGCGGCTCCGTAGCGGTACACCCTTCAACAGAAAGTCCCCACGCCTGCGCCGCGCCGGGGATCAAAGTGTGGTAGGAGCCGCTTTTGCTGCACCAATAACCGTGCTCATATGCCCACCGCGCCATTTGGACCGGGTCAACTGTCTCGCTGGTCAGCGAGGAAACCACAATAGCCATGGAAGTTGGCCCGCAGCCATACCCCCCAATATGGTCGGTGCCATAAGGCTGATTGGCATAGCGTTCATCCAATTGGTTGAAATAAACGACATCTGTTGCGCCATCGGTAAAGCGCACATTGCCAAGAGCCGTAATGGTGTTGGTAGAAGGAGCATATTGAAACAGACCATCACCAAGAAACAGGCTGAGGTTTTCGGCGTAATTCTCCGCCAACTCTTTTTGCTTGTCGGTCAGTGCGAAGATGGTATCAGCAAAGTAGGCTTCACCATTATAGCGGATCGTGTAGATGTACCATGTTTCCGCCGTATCTTCCTCGCCGTCCTCCTCCGCAGGGACAGTACGCACCTCCATCGTTCGGCTGAAGCTGTAAAGGTGCGTGAGGCCCGCACGCAGAAGCTGCTCCATATCGGCAAGGGCAATGGAGGCAAAGTCCAGCTCTTTCGCCGCGCAGTATTGAGAAATAAACAGGTTGGCATTGCTGATAAGATCCCCCTCATAGGGATTGACTACTTCATAGTGATCCCCGCCTGTTCCGGCGAAATCGTTGGCGATGCGCTCCTGCACATTCTCAATGCCTTCTCCGAGAATCTGATTGATCGCAAAGGCAGCCTGGTTCACATTTTCCGTAATGGCTGCGTTGTCATTGAGGATCGGCTGCCCGGCTACTCTGGACGCTCCGCTATCCGTCAGGCTTCCAAAGATAATCCCAGGCAGGAGCAAAATAAAAAGCAGCGGCAGCGCCAGTAACACCAGCGCGGCCGCCGCTATTTTCCCGATATGTTTTCGTGCGGACAATGCTGCTCCTATGGCAGCTCCATAGGGCCCGCCTGCCGCAGCGCCCTTTGCCGCGGCGGAAATGGCCTTGCCGGTCCGTACTGCCTGCATGGTGTTGGATGCAACAGAAGCTGCCTCATCCAGTCCGGTATGGTTATGTTCGCTCATGGTCGTATCCTTTCCTGTCTAAAGGTGGCGCCTACTTCGCTTGCGGCAGGCTTTTTTTGCGTGGCAGATCGGAGCCTTCAAAAATCCACACTTCTCAATCCGAACAGTCTGTGGTAGAATACCCCTCGTGTGCGATAGGAGGGGAAGAATATTGTTTTATACGCAGGAAGAATCCGCTGTTTTAGGTGGCTTTCTCAGCAGTTACTTGAATCGTGACTCTGCATCAGACCATGTCCGAGATGCGTTTGCACGGTTTCAAGTCGGATTGGAACGGGGCTGTTTGCAAAAATCGGAGCTGCAATGGGCCGAACAAATGCTGCTTGCCCTAAAGCCGCTCTGGTGGGAAGAGTGGGAAGATCACCGTGCCTTGATGAGTGCGCTGCTCAAGACACAGGCACTTCTGCGCTCCGATGAATGAGGTTTCCCGCAGACATGAAAAAAGCCCCTGCTGCACGCAGGAGCCAGCATATAAGAATGGCCCTTGACTGCTTTCGTGTTCCGCAGCCAAAGGTCATTCTATGTAAGTCTTGGGCTCTACCATCATTGGTTACCTCCGATTTCTACAGATTTGAGGGTTACTGGTACATCGGACTCACCTTTCTTTCTGTGTTTATAAAATAGCAGATTTTCTATTGGTTTGCAATCCGCAAATTGTACGAAATAGTCATAATGCAAACTGTGCATCCACCTGATTTTAGACGGATTGCCGTTAATTTGATTGACGATGCAGGACACGGTACAGTATAATAACAGTGTTGTGGGGTTTCAAACAGCCCTAGCCAGGCAGGAAGGCCTATGCAGCCAGCTGCCAATTTTGACTTTCCAATGCCAAAAGATATGCGTATGTTTTTGGTGCGGCGCTGCAAAGCGCCGCCATTTTTTTGCTGTTATCACGGTAAGTGAGCCAGTACACGAAGCAGTCCGCAAAATACTCCCGCTCGTTGGTAAGCGCATACGGACGGAGCAGGGCTGCTGCGGTTCCGAACTCCTCCTGATAAAAGCCTTCCGTCTGAGACGGGAAGCCCATCAGCTCATCGAGAAAGTGACCAAACTCGTGGACGGTGGCCCCCGCCGAGGATACAGTGATTTGGCGGCTTCCGTAATTGGTTGCCCCAATACAGCTCATATTTCGCTCTTCACTCAGCCTTGCGAGGTATTCATAGTCAATGGTGTACTGCCACCCTCTTTCCGCAAATGCCTGCCGGATCGGCTCCGGGATCTTTTGAAGTTCCAGCAGATAGCTGTTCAGATGGACGCCCTCTTTATTGTTCAGAGGGATCGTCTCCAAAATGGGCGGCGGCGCAACGGTAAATTCCCCGGTCAAAAGAGCATAGAGAAGATCCGCAGCCTCGCCCCGTGTGATGATGTCTGTTCCCGCACAGGTGTCTTCGCATAAGCCAAAGCTCACGGCAGCGTGGAAAGCATTGTCCTGCGAAGACAGGGCTTCCCCCTCCGGGTAGAGCTGAGAACTGTAAAGGGCAATGTCAAAGGCAGCAAAGCCGCTTTCATAGATGGCATAGCGGCACAGGCGGGAGTCCGGCGCCGCCATAGCCGGCAGATTCAGCCATCCATCCGCATAGCCCTGGTTGATACAGGCATCACCGCCATAGCCGGCAGGATCCGAAAGGGCGTCTTCTTTATCAAAGGCCCGGCAGATCATTGTTGCCCATTGGCGCACCGTAATCGGTGTGTCCGGTGCATACCGGCCGTTTCCCGTACCGCAAGTAATGCCTCGCCCAGCAAGGTAAGTGACGCTTTCATAAAATGGAGATGCCTCCGGCACATCAGAAAAGCCGTCAGAGGCGGCAAAGGCGGAAACGGACAGCAGTGCGCTGATGATCAGCGTCAAAAGGACGGCAGCAAATCCTTTTTTGTGTTTCATAGTTCAGCTCCTCACATTAGAATTGGGAAAGCGCCCCGGATAGGGCGCTTTCCCTGAAAAGGGTTGGATTTAGTAGCCAGTCTTGGGGAGTGTAGGTGTATTCCAGAGACGGCGGATGATCGTCACCCAGCTTGCCGTTGCGGTCTGCCATGTGCCCTGATATTTGCCGCCCACATCGGCGCGGTTGACCATCTGATAGCCATTGACCGCGTTTCCGTTCACCATCACGCTCAGCGTGGGATTAACAACGCTTTGGAAGCCGACAGGAACCTTGCCGAAGTCAAAATAGATGTCGGTCACCACTTCGCCGGCCTGCATGGGAATGGCGTTGAGGCTGAAGCTGTAATTATTGCTGGTGAGTAGGTTGCTCGCCAACACCTGATAGCTCGTGTTGTAATTGGTTTTGTAAAGGATGCGGTAATTGAGCCGCGCGCTGTAGGTACCGGTGGTCAGCGTCGTGGGACGAGCCACATCATAGGGAATTTTATCGTGCCAGAAGAAGGATTCCAGCGGCACGTTGGAGGTGTTCGCCACCGTCAGATCGTAGCGCATGGACTGGCCCGCCATGACCTGCGCGTTGCCGCGCTTGGTGATGGAAACGCCAAGGTTTGCTGCTTTGTCGTAAGCAGAGATTTTGATAATCTGACCGGGATATTCCAGTGTTACATCATGCACGGTGGGGTCGATCTGCCAGAAAGACGGCGCTGTGACCTCGCGGATCTGGTAGCGCGTTAAAGGAAGCGGCTTACTGGCCGCAACGCCGCGGGCATCGGTGGTGATATAGTCCACCACCTTGCCGCTGCGGGCGTTGACAATCTCATAGACTGCTCCCTTCAGCGGCGTGCCGGGTGCTGTGCCGGTGACCTCGTTATACTCAGCGGCGTACTTATAAATCTGGATCTGGCCCGTGACAGCGGTATTTTCCCACTCGATCTCCACGGTCTTGCCCGGAGAGACATAGACGGTCTTATACTGCTTATCCAGCGTGTAGCCGGGGGCGGCTTCCAGCTCTCTCAGATAAAAGCGGCCACTCAGCCCGCCAGGGATCTCGTCAATGTAGATGTAGCCCTCATCGTCCGAGGTGTACTCGCCGATGGGCTTCTTGTTCGCATCATAGAGGACAAACTTTACGCCATAGATTCCCTCTCCCGTGGCGCTGTCAATTTTGTGGATGACGATGCCGCTGAGCTTTTTGTTGGTCACCTGCAGCGTCACACGCTTGCCGTCCTTGATCTCAAAATAGTGGGGCGTATCATCCAGCCGGAACGATTTGTTCGATGTGACCTCTTTTGCATAGTAGCTGCCATCTTCCAGAGACACAAATACACGGCCATTTTTGTCCGTCGTAACGGTATCCACCAAGGCATCGTCCACCTTGCGGATCTCAAAGGTCGTATTGGGGATGCGCTCACTGTGGTTATCCTCGTTGACCTTGATGATCTCCACGCCACCAATAGGCGTGTTGTAGAAGTGGAGAGTCTGTGTATCGTTGGGGTTGATCACCACGGTCTGGGTGCGGGTGTTTTCTTCGATGGTGTAGCCGGGGATTGTCTCAACCTCCGTCACCACCACGGTACCGGAAATACCGGAAATGGTGATTTTGCCTTCCTTATCCGTCCGGTACAGGCCGGTGGAGGACAGCGTGCCGCCTTCAGCGTCCACATAGGAGCCGTCTGCGTAGACGATCTTGAACTGAACGCCCTCCAACGGCTCCTTTGTGATGGAATCCTGCTTGACGATGATCAGGTTGCCCTTGGGGGCGTTACGAAACTCCAGCGTGGTGACTTCATTGGACTTGACCTTGACGGTCTGCGGGGTATCATCGAGAATGTAGCCTGCCTTCGCGCGGGTTTCCTTGATGATAAGCGTGGTGCCGGGGGCAACGTCCGTAATGGTGAATGTACCTGCGCTGTCCGTCACGAATTTGCCGTTGGCATTGCCGATGAGATTGCCGTCGGAATCCGTGACAAGGAACTCCACATCGGAGATGGGCGCATTCGTTACGGCGTCCACCTTTTTCACGAGCACGCCGCCCTTGGGCTGATTGCGGAACTCCAGCGTCATCACGGAATTGCGCTTGATCTTGATGCTCTGCGGGGTATCGTCGAGGATGTAGCCATCCTTGGCACGCACTTCTTTTGCGATGACCGTCATGCCGGGTGTCAGGCCGTCAATACGGATAGTACCTGCGCTGTCGGTCACATACTTTCCGTTGGCGTTGCCGATCACGCTGCCATCCGAATCAGTGATGGAGAACTCCACATCGGAGATGGGTGCGCCGGTCACGGCGTCCTTTTTGACGATGAGGAGGGAACCCATCTTATCATTGCCGAAGGTCACGGTGATCACGTCCTGATCCTTACCGGAGAGATAGACCGTTTCCGTGGCGTCGGTGATCACATACCCGTCCGGTGCGGAGATCTCCTCGCAGACATAAGTGCCTGCCTTGAGGCCAGTCACGACAATGGTTCCATTGCTCGAAGTGCGGTACTCGCCGATAACTGTCCCACCCGTACCGGAGGTGCCGCCAAGGTAGCGGATGCGGAACCACGCGCCCTCCAGCGGCTGACCACTCTCGCTGTCCACCTTGCGGATGATGATGGCGGAAAGGGGAGTGTTTTCAAAGGTCAGGACTTTGCTCTCACCACCGGAGATGAAGCATTCCTGCGTGGCAGGCTCCTTGATGGCGTACCCGGACGCCGGTTCCAATTCCGTCACTTTGTACCAGCCATCTTTGATCTCGGGGAGAATGATTTTTCCGCTTGCGTCAGAAAAGTAAATGCCGAGGTCATTGAGCTCGCCGGTGTCGGTATGGTTGCTGCCATACCAGATCTGGAACTTAGCGCCCTTAACAGGATCGCCGGTGACACTATCTACCTTGCGGATCTCCAGACTGGGCTTGAGGGCGTTGAAGAAGGTGACGGTGGAGGTTTCACCTGGTTTCAGCGCCACTTCCTGGGGGATGGGGCAGAGAATGACATGACTGGGAACATTGATCTCCGTTACTTTGAATGTGCCAACAGGAACAGAGTCGAGGAAGATGCGGCCATGGTTATCGGTGGTGGCGCTGGTGGAGAAGCTGCCGTCGATCTGCTCGATACGGTAGGTCACGCCCTCGATGGGCTCACCATTGGCGATGTTCTTCTTGACAATTTCAAGACCGGGCTTTTCATAGTCAACGAAAGTGACCTCGGAGGTTTTGCCGGGGCGCAGCGCCACGGTCTGCTCCGTATTGCTCACGATGTACGGCTCGGGAACGGATTCTTCACGCACAACATAGACACCGGCAGGAATGGTCGAGAGCGTTGCGGAACCGTCCGTGCCAGTCGTGACGGAGGTGGAATAGCTGCCGGTAACGGACTTAATGGAAAACACCGTGCCGGCAATCGGTTTGCCGCTCATGGCGTCCCGCTTGGTGATCTTCATATCGGGCAGTGCGTAATTTTCGGCAGTGACCGTGTACTGCTTGTCGCCATCGGTGGTATCGACATAAACGCTGATGGGCGTAGAGTCGGCGCAGAAGCCCTCCGGAGCCTCGGTTTCCACGAAGGACCACAGGCCCTTGGTGACATCCTTGACCTCAATGATTCCGCCATTTTGGGTCACATCGCTGCCGACGATCTGACCGTCGCGGTAAATATTAAATTTTGCGCCATCCAAACCACGGGTCGTTCCTGCGGCAACCTTCCGCAGCGTAATATCAGCGTCCCCAGCCGGCGGCTTTCCCGGCTCGGATGTATTGGTGACGAGTTTTCTCGGCGCATAATAGTTAAAGAAAGCCTGACGCCCCTTAACGCTGGATTTCGCGTAGACCGCCCATTTTGCAGCTTCATCTTCTACCACAGTGGCGATGATGCCCTGTTCTGCGTATTCTTCAATTTGGCGCTGAAATTCTGCGTCTTCCTTGGCCTTTTCTTTCAACATCCAATCGATATAGCCCAGGTACATTTCATAGGTATCGGCGTTGGCGTAACCACCGCCATCGATGTCACCATCGCCCTCACCCTTGAAGGTCTGGTGATCCCACACATACGTCTGCGCAGCCATAAAAAGGCTGCCGGGGATGTCACCCTTATAGTCCACGATGAATGACATCATCCATTTGAAGTTTTCAAGCTGCTGGGCATCCAGTTCACCCATGCCGCTCTGCGCCAGCGCCGTTTTCAGGACAGCGTCCGCGTCCGCGCCGGTGGCGGAGGTATAGGTGTAAGAGTTGAGGAACGACGGAGTACCCCAGCGGTAGCCATAGCCGCGATCCAGGCAGTAGAGCATTTTGCCTGCCGCCATCGGGGGCTTATAGCTGTAAGGCGTACCGTCATGGAGAAGCCGCGTTGTCCAGTAGTTTGTGTTGCTGGTAGGCTTGATCCCTGTTCCGGTGCTGGAAGCGGCCAGCGCGGAAGTCGAGAGCAGCGTCAACAGCGTCATGATAACGAGAAACGCCGAGACGAGCCTGGTTCTTAATTTTTTCAATGAGCTACCTCCTTGCAAAATTGCACAAGAAAAAGCAGACCGAGGCTTCCCGGTCTGCTTTGTGATATAGGATAACAGGATTTACTTTGTTGCCGGCTTGTCCACCGCCGAAATGTTGTATCCGCTGCGAAGAAATAGTTGGACACAGTACCAGCACTCCAAGCCGTTGGCGTCAGTCCCTCGTGCAAGGCCGACGCCGATAGCCGCATAGCTTTCATCGGTCATGTTTTCCATGTGTCCTGCGGATTTTGACCATGAATATACGAGCGTTTCCGCAAGCGCGGTTTTTTGCTGCGCAAGATAGAGCAGCGGAATCTGATGGATATTTTCCCCAACCTGCCTGCAGTCCGTAACGGTGTAATACTTCCTGCCGTCCGGTCTGGTATGAGAATAGTTACCTGTGGCAGCCATTTCATCGGCCCGCACCTGCGCGGCGCGCATCAGTTGATCGTCGGCCGTCAAAGCTGCGATGCCACGCTCCGCACGGAGGGCGTTGGTGCGAGCTACAATATCCTGCTTTGCAGCATCCACATCAGAAGGCGCAGCAGCAGACGGAACAGCTTCAGCGGAGGGAGCCTCGCCGGTGTAAGGCGCACCGGTTTCAATTTGCACACATCCGCTGTCCGCATCCCAGAACACATTGAAGCCGACCGCTTTGCCAATGTCGCGGAGCTTCACATAGTTGTGTCCAGCAATACCATACGCTTCCATTTGTACCTCCTGCCCATCGACAAAAATACGATGGTTGCTGCGTTCAGCGAGGATTCCCGCAGCATAGGCGGAAGCTCCGCCTGTGATAATAGCGCCGATAAAAAGGCCCGTAAACATCGTGAGGATCTGCTTCTTCATGGAAAAGCCTCCTTATTTTTGATCTACTATTCCTTTACGATCATAAAGCGGCTTTTTCAACAAAAGATTTTTAAGAGGCCTGAACAGCCTGCACACACCAGCGCTGACTGGAATCTCCGGCAACGCAGGTAAGGAGAGTCATTCGGTTATCCGTGGTAGAGGACAAATAGCTCCAATCGCTGCTGCTGATTTTGGTCACAGTCTCCACCAGATAGGTGCGGGTACCCATGGATGTGGTATAGGTGATTTTATCACCCACATCCAGATTCTTGATGCTGCCAATCACATATTTGGCGCCGCGATTATGCCCGCAGACAGCCACATTGCCGTTCCAGACGCTGGTACTGGTGAAATGCCCCAGCCCCTTTTTCATGCTGGCAGTCGTTTCACCTTCCCAGAGATAGTAATTCTTAACTCCGATGGCAGGAATGGAGATCTTTCCGACGGCACCGTTGGAGAGCAGAAAATCCTGTGTCAGCTCCGTGAAAGCGGGCGTCGCAGGGGAGGTTGTGGAACCGTCCTGCAGGAAACCTGGGATCTCGACAGTCCCGCCGCCGGGAGAAATTCCGTAAGTGCCGCTGCCGGATGCAGAGATGCCCTGAAGACCAGGCAGCATGATTTTCTCCATCACGCCGGTTTGGGTGGTGCTGAGCTGCCCGTACTCCAGCTTGGGGATCTGGTAGTCCACCACATTTTTTCCACCGTAATTGTAGCGGGAGCCGTAGACGTCTTCATAGGAAGAAGAGGGATAGTACTCCGGGGTGCCATTGGTTTCAAAGGAATAATCAGCAGCCTGTGCGCTGACCGCCATCACAGAAAGCATGGCAGCCAGAGTCAAAGTCAATGAGAAAAACTTCTTCATACGGGAGCCTCCTGTTCTTCTTCAGCGGGAACGGTAAATTCATGCCAGTCATTGTGCTTGCTGGCTTGGATCGTGTAAGTATGGTCACTCTGCGGGAAAGAAACGGTGAACTCGCGCCCAGCCAGATGTCTGGCAAGGGATTTTTTCACCTCAACCGCGACGGTATCTCCCGGATTCAGTGTGAGAGAGCCTGCATCGATAGCGGGAACCTCGCTGTCAGGCTCCACACGGAACTTTGCAATCAGCCGGTACTCTCGGGGCTTGCTGTCCGGAACATACACATAGACATTTTTGCGGCGGCGCAGCAGAAGCAGCCCAGCGGCGGCGATGCCCGCGCAGAGCAGCACGGCAGCGATGATCAGCAGCGGAGCGGCAAGGCTGTCGTTATCCCAGATATGTGTTTTCTCGGGGACGATCTCACTTCCGGTATAAACCACGGTATAAGTGATGCTGTCCACGCCTTCCGAAGTAACGGTTCCGTGATATTCCGCCGTGGTGACATAGCCTGTGGCAGCCTGATAGCTGCTGGAGGCGGAATAGGTGGCGACCGCCTGATACTGGGCGGGAACCAGCGCCTCGCCGACGAGCGCCGTGCCGGTGACCTGCCATTCCACATTGGCAAGGGTGAGCGTTTTCCCATTTTTGACGGTCGTGGCCGGCACATAGGACATGTCGTTGCGGTCCAGATTGCCGATCACCTTCGTCTCGGTGGTTTTGCTGTATTTGGTGGTGTAGCCGGACGCCTCTGTGGAAAGCGTGGTATGATCCAGCGCCAACTCGCCGGAGAAGCCGTCTTTTTCATAGGGCATACTGGGCGAAAGCTCTGCGAGGATCTGCGCAAGGTCATTTTTGGCGGTATTGACTGTGACGGTTTCCGTTACAGTTTTGCTTTCCAGATACGGGTGTTCCACCTTTGTGGTATAGGCCCAGGTATAAAGATAACCGTCGTAGGAAAAGTCCTCTTCCTTCAGCTCATCTGGGTCAACCTCCGGGGAAAGCGTGTAGGTTTTTACAAGCCGCTGCTGGCCGTTCAGGTTTTCCGCTACCAATGAATCGGGAACCTGAGCGGCAAAGGCGCTGACCGTCAGCGACATGGCAAGCAGCAGGCAAAGGGCCAGCTTTGATAAGCTCTTCATGGTGGCCTCTCCTTTTTTACAAATTCTGTTTGATGATTCTGGTGATGATGCCGACAGCGATGCCGCGTTCCTCATCCAGACGGGTAACGGCAAAGCTGACGTCGTCTTTTTTTCCGGGCATTCGCCGGTCATAGCAGGTGTGGGCAACCGCGTTGACACCGTTGTTGAGCCGGATGAACACAACGCCGTGCCGCACATCGGTCACTCTGCCGGCATATTTGCCCTGCAGGACGCATTTATCCAGATTGCTCTGGTTGGCGGCGGACGAAACGCTGCGGATATCTGCTGTGATGGAAATATGGTTGATGTCGTCGCGGTCAATGGTGAGCACACGGACAAGAACACGGTCGCCGACGCTGTAATACTCGCGGGCGTCACCGAACCATGCGGCAGACAGATCACGTGCGAAAATCGTACACTCCACGCCGAACACTTCCACACGCAGGACTTTTTCCGCAACGCCAATGACGCGCGCCTGTACGACGCGCCCTTCATAGATCATGGGGACGCCATCTTCGTTGGTGTCCAGATAGAAGGTCTGACGCTTACGGAGCATGGCGGCCTTGCGGCTTGCCACAACGCTGCGGGCGGTGTTATCCAGACCCCGGACGATGAAATCGATCTCCGCGGTGAGCATGGTTGCAAGGATACTGTTCATCCGCTCCATAAACGGCTTGTATTTCGCCCCATACGGAACGGGCCCGGAATAGAGCATCATTTCTTTCAGCGGGATCGCAATGCGATAACCCTTGTAGTCAACGACAACGATCGTGCGGCCGGAAGGGGTCTGCTCCACGCCGTCCAACGTTCCGGTCAAAATACGACCGGCAATATGCGAGGTCTTGATCTCATGCCAGATGACCTCACGGCGTTCTTCTTCCGTTTCGATACGGTCTTTTGCATCAACGGTCAGAATGTAGGAGTCACGGCGTCCGGCAGGTGCGGGAGGTGCAGTAGGCTGCGGAGCAGCTTCACCATCTGCGGATTCCGTTTCATCTTCAGCGGGCGGAGCATTTTCCGCATTTTCTTCCAGCAAAAGTGCATCCAGAGCATTTTCGCCGCTGCTGTCAAGGGGTGCCGGAGTGCTGCTGTTCAGCTCCTGCAAAATGCTGTCGTACTCCGGGTCCTCAGCCTTTTCATCGGAAACAGGGACAGTCTCTGCGGCATCAGCGGTGTTTTCGGCATCCGGCTCGTTTTCCTCAACATCTGCTGTGCCGCTCACATCGCCGGAGCCGAGATCAACTTCCGGGGGTTCTGCCAGCGGAGTTTCCGTGTTGTCGCTGCCGGCGGCCTCCACCTGCTGCTCAGAAAGTTCTTTGGCGGATTCGGTTTCCATGAACTCTGAGGAGAAATCATCAGGGGTCGGGATCGTTTTTTTCTTGGGCATTAAGTATCCTCCTTTTTCTTCATAATGGATTCTTTGGTTACGGCAACGACTTTTTCAGCCGACGCAGGCTTTTTCTTTTGCGCCGGCTTCTTATCCGCTGCCTGAGATGGCGGCGCCGATGGAGTTTGCTTTTCCTGCGGCTGATTTGCCCGCCATGCAGGGACATGGGAGGCGGCCTTGCTCGGCCGCAGCTTCTTCGCCTCGGGATGTTTGGAATAGTCGTACTTATCCACCTCCAGTACATTCTTGCCCCGAATGAGGATCAGGGCTTTATCAATATCCATACGCAGCACCTCGTCCATGGTCATCAGCTTGCGCCGGCCGACACCGCTGGTTTCCCGGTATTCAGGCGTGTAATTGGATACGCGCCATGTTCCGAGCTGTTTGGCTTTACTGGTGACAGAGATACTGGCCTCGCCGGTCCGGTCAGAAATAAATTCCGCCGTCAGAGCATCTGTACAGCCAAGAAAAAGCTGCACATCGCAGTTGCCCAGAATTTCCTGCCACTGGTTGTAGGGATAGCGGTTCTGAAGACCTGCTAAGTTCTGGAACACACATGACATGGACAGGTTTCTGGAACGAATGACCGAAATTTTTCTCGATAGATCTGGGATCACTCCACAGGCACACAGCTCTTCACCAAGTACATGAACAGGAACCGGAAGCGCCCCACCGGGGCAATGTTCGTCCGCATAGCGAACCAGGCGGATAAACACAAAGGAAAGAAACAGCGAGGAGAGGAAATCAAAGGTGCTGTCCTGATCGCTGGTAATGCAGTAATACGCGCATGGCTGCTTTCCCGGGAGTTCCAAATCGATCTCGTTGTAGGATGTGATGTTGCGAATATCCCGGTTTTGGAAAACCTGCAGTCTGGAGCCGAGCCCGATGATAACGCCGCCGCGCACACCCTCCGACGCCTGCTTGAAAATGCTGTATGGCGCTTTGGCAGGATGCGTGAGGGGAAGAACATCAAAAAGCGCATTCAGTTCCTTTTCGGAACTGGCGGTGAGCAATTGGTACACTTCGCCGATGTTTTGCTTTTTCTTGGGATAGCTGGTGGAAACATAGAGGACCAGCGCCTTGAGCAGATTCATTTCGGCGCTGTCCCAGAAGTGGTCACGTTCTTCGCCCCCTGTGTTTTTGATGATGACGTCACAAAAAAGCTGGGCCATCAATTCCTGACCGCCGACCTCCGCAAGACAATTCCATGAATCGGAGGCTGACGGTGTGACCAGATTGAACACACGGACGGTATAGCCCTGATCCCGCAGATATTCGCTGGTCTTTTCGTACAATTCGGACTTGGGGTCACAGATCACAAGGCTTGACTTCCGCGCCGCGCATTGGAGAATCATGTTGACGCAAAAGGCTCTTGTCTTCTTGGAGCCGCTGGCGCCGTAAACCGCAAGATTCCCGTTAAATCGAGTCTTTGGAGGAATACAAATGACCTGATGATCCAGCTCTCCGAGAATCGTACCGGAATGCTTGCGAATATCCGGGACAAGGTCAAGCACCTCGGTCAGCTCCTTGCGGGACATAAAGCCTGCGGTGCCGTAGGTTCCCTTGTCGGAATAGACCAGATTGCGCCGCCGGTCGTATTCGCCGCCCTCACTGTAGCCCATTCGCATGACCATGAGGATCAGCAGCGCCAGCGCACCGATGCAGAGGCCGAGCCCATACAGCCCATACGGAAAGTGGAAGGCTGCCGCAAGGCAGGGAAAGAATCCGGTGTCCGGGAATGCGGGAGACGTCCCAAACACGGCGCCGGCCTCCCGCCATGCACGGTAATTGGAAAAAAGCTGCGAGAGGTAGCCGCTCCCGTAGAGCAGCGCCAGCGCAGCGATTGGAATGATAATGAAAAGCTGAATCAGCTTCTTTTTAGGAATAGAGCACGCTCCTTTCAAACTGTTGAAAATCAATGCTTTGCAGCATCACACACTGCCCGCAGATCTCCCGCAAGGCTTCTTCCTGGTAATCGAAGCAGATCAATGTCCCCGTCATTCCGTGCAGCTCCAGCGCGGTATCGAAACGCCGGATGCGGGGAAAATCACAGGTGTAGGCGAATAGAACAGGATTCCCCTCGCTGTCAATGGCGTCGTTCTCGACGCGCCAATTTGGTATCCCCTCATGGAGCCCGTCTGCAAGGATTGCATCGAGCGTCCTGCGCTGCTGCGTGTCGCATAAGAGGCGAAGGATCGCTTCGCCATAACGGTCATTGGTCAGATAGTAGAAATGCGGAAAGCTTCCATCCAGCAGGAAATAGCTGTGCGCGTCCGGCTGCGTCAGGATAGAAAGTTGTTCCATGGTGGAGCCGAACACGATCCCGGAAATCTCCGCATCGGGCATGACCCCTTCGGTTTGCAGCAGAGCTTTGAACCGCAGTTCAGCCTTGTACTCCCATTTCATCTGCGCTTTGGCGGTGTTATAGGTCAAAAAAATACCGCCATCCGTCAGCAGGATGCCGGTTGCGCGTGAACTTTTGATTTTCGCCCCTTGCGGGCCGATCTCTTTAACCTCTCTGGAGGTGTAATAGGCGGGGATTGCCGCACTTTGGCTGGCAGCGGAAAAAGGGGCCTTTTCCCATGGAAAGGCCGGAATGTCAGCGTTGTGCATGATGGTCAGGATCTCAGCCATCCGGTGAAGCCGGAGCCGTCTGGAAATTTCGCTTTTGAGCTTGTTTGGCTCAGAACTGCCGGTCAGGTAGGCTGAAAACCATTCGGGAGCATCAGCCAACAGCAGCCGTTTGGCTGACGAGGTGAGCCGAAGACCGCGCAGGCCGTCTTTGGAGAAGGTACGCAGCAGCCCATCTCGCCGGAGGGCGGTAACGACACTTTCGAGGTATGCGGAACCACCCGGCAGGCGGCTGATTTGACGGATGGGGTATTCACCGCAGAGGGCGGTCAATGTCAAAAGAAGATAGGGCAGCGTATTTTGAGCTGGCAGCTGCCGGGGCTTTCGAGGCATAAACCGTGCTGCCTCCTTGTACGATATTTTACCGTAGGGCTTTATAGCTTGGGTAATTTTGCGGCCGGATCACCTTGAAAAAACGCAGTATTTTCAGGGCTTACAGGGTGCTTTTTGTACCTTGGAAAATAAGCGCCCATAAAAGGTCAAAAATCCGATATGCTTTTTACACCATTCTGGCGCTCTGCAAGCCAGGCTGGAAACTGCGTGCTGTCCATGAGAAAAAGCCGTGTGCAATCCTCTTCGCCCAGCTCCGTGGTGTTGTAGGCGTCGCACAGCAGCCCATTGTCATCCGTCAAGATGAAGGAGGCCGCAACATCCAGAAACTGCTTCAGTTCCAGATTGTCATAATCGCGGATACGGCGCTCTGGCAGCTCCTGCGCATAGATGTGGGAAAAACAGACCACACAATGCTGAAATTGCGGCATGGTGTGGTGGGCGGCGTAATCGGAGAGCGCGGAGGTAAACGGATCCAACAGAAACTCCGTGCTTTGGCGCTGCCTGCGCTTTGGCAGAAGGCACGGGAGCTTGATCTCCAGAATGCCGCCATTTTCGCTGATCTCAATACCCTGCATGGTTTCAGCAGAACGCAGATATTCCTCTTTTTTGATGCTGGTAGTGGCATAGATCAGGTGGCGCAGCCGGCAGGCGATCCGCTCGGCCCGCAGCGCCGCATCCGTGGACAGCACCTCGTAGTTGTCGGGATAACGCTGAATATCCGTCGTGTTCATGGCATAGAGCGCATTGTTCAGCCGTTCGATCTCAGCCAGAATAGATGTAATTCTTTGTGATATAATGGCCCTGTTCAAGAAAAAACTCCTTATTCGATTTGATAATACTGCACTTCGCCGCCCGAAGAGACGGTACAGTAGCCGCTGGTGTTTGGTGTGTGGATCTCGGCGATCTGCTCCGGCTGCTCAATCAGAACGATGTATTTGGGCGGAACCTCTTTTACCGTGGAGAGCATTTGGTTGATAAGCTGCTCTTTACCCGGCTCCGCGTAAATGATCTCGTAAACTTCGCCATCCGCAAAAAAGATGATTTTTGCGGGGTACTCGCTGACAGAGTGATATTCTACCTGCTCCATAAAGTCGGTAAGAACCCAAACGGCCTTTGAAAGCCCGTGATCGATGCTCTCCTCCGCATCAGCGGGAATGCGGTAATACCCGCCGCGCTGCACAATGCGGCCCTGCTTTTGCAGGTAGGACAGCAGATTTCGGATTTTACTTTCCTTGTGCGGATAGAGCTTCAAAAGCTGCATCTCCGTCAGAGCGCGGTACATGGAAACATCCCGCAGGATGCCGGCGGCTTCCTGCCCATAGATCTGTTCCCTCGTTTTCATTGAAACATCTCCTCGTTATGCGTATTGAAGCCGTATAATCGCCGTATTGCTGTTGGTTGTGGAGCGTTATACGTCTTAAATGCGTATTGTGTACGGATTAGCATGGATGCTGCTTTGGCGCAGCACGCTGAGCAAGCTCGGCCAGCTCCCGGCGATCCGTGGTGATCAATTCCTTTTCCATTTGACTGCATTTGATCTCCACGGCAATATTATTGTTATTTGTGCTGATGAGAGCGCTGCCGCGCTCAAAGTGCGTAATTTCCATCAGCTCGGCTTCAGAAAGGTGAAGAACACCCTGAACACGCTGGGCTTCCTCCTCTTCCAGATTCAGCAGGATCTTCGTTTTGCTGTTGTTGATGATGCCCTTGCCATATTTACCGTCGTCCAGCGCAAAAAAGTCATTGAGGTCCTGTGTGGCGCAGACAAGGCTGCCG
>OGUM01001024.1_pt1 | contig 21809 bp, 16 predicted proteins | sample 1553631 | NCBI WGS metagenome assembly OGUM01 (sample SAMEA2580228, study PRJEB22360) | human gut metagenome | biome: human gut; feature: human-associated habitat; material: faeces | place: Denmark | collected 2008/2010 | reverse complement strand
TAAAAACACGTATCCGTCGTGGAGATGCAGCTCCAATGGCAATTGTACAATTCGTGAAGTAGTAGTTACTACTTCACTTTTCTTTTAAGGAGAATTAAAATGAGTGATTTAGAACAATACGCAAAAGAACATCAAGTGCCTATTATGATGGATGGTGGGTTAAAGTTCTTGTTAGAAAAGCTTCAAGAAAATCAATGCCTGTCATTTTTGGAGTTAGGAACTGCAATTGCGCGTACATCTATTGAAGTAGCTAAGTTAGATCCTAGAATGAAAGTTGTCACAATTGAAAGAAATCCTGACATGATCGTTCAGGCAAAAAAGAATATTGAGGAAAGTGGATTATCTGACCAAATCACATTGATTGAAGGGGACGCTCTTGAAGTAGATGTAGATGGTATGTTTGACTGTATTTTTATTGATGCAGCTAAAGCACAATATCGACGTTTTTTTGAGAAATACTGTATCCATTTGAATGAGAATGGTATAATTGTATCAGATAATATGAATTTTCATGGGCTTGTAGAACATCCAGAATTATCGCGTAATCGCAATACACGCCAATTAGTTCGCAAGATCCATGATTATCATACGTATTTGGCAGAACTTTCCGATTATGAAACAGCATTTTATGATTATGGAGACGGAGTTGCCATTACAAGGAGGAAATAATTATGAATCTTTTTAAATTTTTAGTAGGTGCTGCAACCATTACAGTTGGCGCATGTGCAGTTGCTGGCAAAGTACGTCGTGATAAACAAAGACAGGAAGAGTTAGATGAATTCTTATGCCCAGATATTGATGAACCTATTGAAAAAGAGATTCGACCAAGTGTAAGTCCATTAAAAAATATGGAATCGGATATTATGGGATTTAAAGATGCTGAAGAAAAAATTCTTCCGGTCACACTTACATATAGCTTTGATTCTAAAGAGGCGGCTAAACAATTTCAAACAGAAATTGCTGAAAATGGATTAACTTCTTCGTATGATGATGAAGACAAACTTGTGGATGTAATTTATCATGAGGGTGTAAATGAAAGTGATTTAAAAATTTTGTCAGACACACTTGTAAATGCATGTACAAATACGAGTGCTGAATATAAAGGATTTCATTTTAATAAATAGTGGCTTGAGGGTGCTCAAGCCATTTTAATATGGTATAATAGTTCCGTTTATGGTGGAGGATATGTGATGGAAGCAATTGAAGTTTCACATTTAACTTTTTCCTATGATGGGAAAAATGATATATTAAAAGATGTTTCTTTTTCAATCCCAAAAGGAAGCTATACAACGATTATTGGACATAATGGTTCTGGTAAGAGTACAATGGCAAAACTAATCATTGGTTTGTTGGAAGCGAAAAAGGGAAAAATTCAAATTTTAGGTCAGGAACTAAATGAAGAAAGTGTATATGAATTGAGAAGTCATGTTGGAATAGTATTCCAAAATCCGGATAATCAATTTATTGGTTCTACAGTGGCAGATGATATTGCCTTTGGTTTAGAAAATCATTGTGTAGAACAAGAAAAGATGCAGGGGATTATTGAAGATGTCGCAAGTCGTGTTGGAATGACGGATTTTTTAAGTGCAGAGCCGACTAAATTATCTGGTGGACAAAAACAGCGTGTAGCGATTGCGGGTATCTTAGCGATTGAACCAGATATTATTATTTTTGATGAATCAACAAGTATGTTGGATCCTCAAGGTAAGGCAAGTATTAATGCGCAGATTCGCAAGTTACATGAGGAAAAAAATATCACTATTTTATCAATTACACATGATATGGAAGAGGTTGCTCAATCTGAAAATGTCATAGTATTAGAAAATGGTGAGATTGCGATGCAGGGAACACCAATGGATATTTTTAAACAGGAAGATAAGCTAGCTAAAATGCAGTTGGATATTCCTTTTGCGTTAAAGATTTCTAAAGAATTAAAGAAGCGTGGAATTTTTAAAGAAAATGTATGTCGTTTAGATGAGGTGGTTGAAAAATTATGTCGATTGAAATAAAGAAGTTAGAACACACATATAATGAAAATACCCCTTTTTCGCATGCTGCATTAAAAGGTATTGATCTTTCAATTCCAGAAGGGAAAGTTACAGCTATTATTGGGCAGACGGGTTCTGGTAAATCAACTTTGGTTCAACATTTAAATGGTTTGTTGATTCCAACAGCGGGTACTTTGGATATTTGTGGCTTCCATATTCAGCCTTTGTTGAAAATCAAAGATGTGAAGCAATTGAGAAAGGAAGTTGGACTTGTATTCCAGTTTCCTGAATACCAATTGTTTGAAGAAACGATTGGTAAGGATATTGCGTTTGGGCCAAAAAACTTTGGAACAAGTGAAGAAGATGCTTCCCAACTAGTAAAGAAAGTCTTGCCTGTTGTAGGTTTGGATGAAAGTTATTTGGATCGTTCTCCTTTTGATTTGAGTGGAGGACAAAAACGTCGTGTTGCGATTGCCGGTATTTTAGTATTGAATCCCAAAGTTTTAGTTTTAGATGAGCCAACTGCAGGTCTTGATCCTCAAGGTGCTCAAGAAATGATGACTTTGTTTATGAACTTAAATAAAAAGGAAGGCAAAACTGTTCTTTTAGTAACTCACGATATGGAGCATGTCATGAATTATTGTGATCATGTAATTGTGTTAAGTCATGGTGAAGTAACGCAGGAAGCAGATGTGAAGGAATTTTTTAAGCATCCTGAATATCTACAAGAGATTGGTATCAATCCACCTAGTATTGTGCGTTTAAAGATGCAATTAGAAGAAAATGGATTTGAGATGAATCCAGATATGATGGATATGAATTCACTTGTGGATTCAATAGAAAAGCAGGTGAAGAAACATGAATAATGTTGCGTTAGGACAATATATGCCATTAGATTCTGTGGTTCATAAGATGGATCCTCGATCTAAGATTATGATCATGTTGTTTTTAATGGTTGCGATATTTATTCCTGCAGGAGTCCTTGGATATGTGATTATAGGTATTTTTATTTTATTGAGTTTGTATTTATCAAAATTAAATATTAAATATGCATTAAGAACAATGAAACCAATGTTATGGATGATGGCTTTCTTGTTGGTTATTAACCTATTGGTTATTAAAACAGGAACACCTTTGTTTTCAATCAAAGGATTTACAATCTATAGTGATGCCGTAAATCAAACGTTGTATATTGTGGTTCGTTTAATGTTGATGGTCATTATCACAACTGTATTAACAGCAACAACAAAGCCTTTGGATTTGACTTTGGGAATTGAAAAATTGTTGAAGCCTTTTGAAAAGGTTGGTGTACCAGCTCACATTATTGCGATGATGATCAGTATTGCGTTGCGTTTTATTCCAACATTGATTGAAGAAACACAGCGTATTATGAATGCACAGGCAAGTCGTGGTGTGGATTTAGAAAATGGGAGTATTAAAGAAAAAATCATGGCTATTTTATCTTTGATTGTTCCATTATTTGTTTCTGCCTTTGATCGTGCAGATCAACTTGCGAATGCGATGGAAGCTAGAGGGTATGATCCTTCTAGAAAAAGAACACGTTACAAAGTGTTAAAGATGCAGACTATCGATTACGCTTCAATGATTTTAAGTGTTTTCGTTCTTTGTGCTTGTATTGGTATTTGGGTATTATGATTGTAAAAGCACTTGTCAGCTATGATGGTTTTAATTATGCAGGCTGGCAAAAACAAGAGAATGCGTTAGGCATTCAACAAGTGATTGAAGAAGCTTTGTATAAAATTACTAAAGAGAATGTGGATGTTGTTGCGAGTGGAAGAACGGATGCTGGTGTTCATGCGTTTGGTCAAGTCTTTCATTTTGAGACAAGTAAAAATATTCCGGCTATTCAATATGAAAGAGCATTAAATGCATTGCTTCCTAAAGATATTCGTATTTTAAAAACGGAAGAAATGCCCGATGATTTTCATGCACGTTTTAGTGCTGTAGGCAAACGTTATGATTATTTTTGTTCGTACGATATAAAGAATCCTTTTAATTATAAATATCGTAATTTATTAACTAAAAAATTGGATATTGAGACGATGAAAAATGCATCAAAAGTATTCTTGGGATCTCATGATTTTACGAGTTTTGCATCGAGTAAAATCGATCCTAGAAAGCCTAGAGTTAAAACGATTTCAAATATTGAAATTAATGAAGAAAGTACAGATGTGCATTTTATCTTTGAGGGTACAGGTTTTTTAAGGTATCAAGTTCGTATGATGACGGGTACTTTAATTGCGGTAGGCCAACATAAGATAGATATTGATGATGTGCAAAGAATGTTAGATGCGAAAGATAAGTCGGCATGTCGTTATAATGCACCGAGTTGCGGATTATATTTAGTGGAGGTAAAATACAATGAAACAAACTAATTTTCATACACATACTTCACGTTGTCATCATGCCTTTGGTAATGATGAAGAATTTGTTCGTACTGCCATTCAAAATGGTTTTGAAGTATTGGGCTTTTCAGATCATGCGTGTTGGAAATATGACTCCGATTTTGTGGCGCATATGCGTATGAAGCTTGATGAATTTGATGATTATAAAGATAGCGTTTTATATCTGAAAGATAGATATAAGAAGCAGATTGAGATTCGTTTTGGTTTAGAAGCTGAATACTTTCCTAAATATATGGATTGGTTATTGGATTTCTGTATTGAAAATGAAATTGATTATTTGATTTTTGGCAATCATTATTATGGTACAGATGAGGATCATATTTATTTAGGTGGAGCGAAAGGAAAATATATTAAAGGCTATTTTGATACTTGTGTGGAAGGTATGAAAACGGGTATGTATGCATACTTGGCACATCCAGAATTGATTTTAAGAAGTACGGGTGGTGTAATAACACCAGAAATCGAAGAGGGATTCCACAGAATTTGTAAGACAAGTCAAGATTATAATGTTCCATTAGAATTTAATGTGTTGGGTATGCAGCACAATTTACGTATGGGCTATGAAGAGTATCCACATTCTAGATTCTGGCAAATTGCCGGTCAATATGATGTCAAGGCTATCATTGGTATGGATGCACATGAGGTAGGCGATTTAAATAAAAAATGGTATGATTTTGCTTTAGAAAAACTATCTGAATTTGATGTAGAAATCATAGATGATATTCCTTCGATTAATTATAAAAAAATAAAAGAAAACAAGATTAAAGTTTAGCAAAAATAAAGCTAAACTTTTTGTTTTTTTCATTGACTTTTATAGGGATATTGCATATCATATTAGGTGGCTAAACTCTGGCCTTTTGAGCCCCGGTAAACGCTCAAATCAAGGAGGAAATTAGATATGCGTCAAACTACTATGGCAAAACCTGCCGATGTAACACGTACATGGTATGTAGTTGATGGAAACGGACAAACTTTAGGACGTTTGGCTTCAACTTGCGCTCATGTATTAAAAGGTAAACACAAACCTACATACACACCAAATGTTGACTGTGGTGATTATGTAATTGTGATCAATGCTGACAAGGTCGAAATGACTGGAAACAAGTTGAATACTGAAAAGTATTACAACCACTCTGGATACTTTGGAGGTATGCGTGTGCGTACAGCTAAAGAAATGAAAGAGAAATACCCTGTTGAATGGGTTGAAAGAGCAATCAAAGGTATGTTACCTCACACTAAATTAGGTGATGTACAACGTGGACACGTATTCGTATACGCTGGTAGCGAACACCCACATGCTGCTCAAAAACCTGTTGAATTGAAGGTAAGAGGATAAGGAGGAATAGAATATGAAAAAATCTAACACTGTTCAATATCATGGCGTTGGACGTCGTAAAAAATCTGTTGCTCGTGTCTTTTTACGTCCAGGTACAGGTAATATCGTAGTCAACGGAAAAACTTTGGAAGAATACCTTCCATTGGAAACTTTACGTATGGTTGTTAAATCACCATTAGAAATCACTAACACAGTTGATCAATTTGATGTGATTATCAACGTACAAGGTGGAGGATACACTGGTCAATCTGGTGCTATGCGTCACGGAATCACTCGTGCTTTAATGGAAGCTAGTGAAGACTACCGTCCAGTATTAAAAGCTGCAGGATTCGTTACTCGTGACCCTCGTGCTAAAGAACGTAAAAAGTACGGTCTCAAAGCAGCTCGTCGCGCTCCGCAGTTCAGCAAGCGATAATCGACTGCTCAGACTATATCAAAATGGTTCAAAAACCCCGGAAAATCAAGGTTTTCCGGGGTTTTTTCATATCATCGCGTCTGATTTGGTTTGTCGGATTTTTACCTGATTTGACCAGCTTTGACCCCGTTTTTTTGTGTTAATAAGTGGGCAAGTGGCCATTTTGGACCCCATTTGTGTTAAAAAATAGGGCAAAATTCGGTGCTGAACAGGCTTCATCGAGGTTGATTTTTGCTCCTTCAGGGCGCCGTTTTAGTCCCCTGATCGGTTCCATTTTCTGAGGTGAAACCGCTGGTGCAGTTTCGCCGGTTTTGATGAGATTTGATAAAAGCAGATCATGTTTCTATTGTTTGCACATTGGCAAATCCGGCTTGGGTTCGATATGCTGTAAGCACAAGGAGGGCGAAATGATAATGAGAATGAAAAGACGCTATCTTTATCTGAATTGTGAGGAAGCCAGACTTGTGCTGCAGAGCCTGATCCGCTTCAAGAACAAATTACAGCAGCAAGGACGATTTACCGATTGTGTGGACGAGCTGATCCTGAAAGTATCGGAAGTCCTTTGAAAAACTGAATATAAAGTATTACATATAGACCGCTTATTCTTTATCTAAGAGTAAGCGGCTTTTTTTATGCCCATACATAGCCGTTTGCTTTGCCGCTTACGGCTAAATAAAGGAAAGGAGGAACCCATTATGGTGAAAGTGAAAGTAATCTCCGTAGCAAATCAAAAGGGCGGTGTCGGAAAAAGTACCAGTGTGTACTGTATTGGCGCTGGACTGGCCCAGGACGGCAAGAAAGTCCTGCTGGTTGATGTTGACCCGCAGGGTGATTTGACCAAGATGCTGGGGCAGCGGAAGCCTCATGACCTACCACATACTCTTGGTGATGTCATGAATGAAGTTGTATTGGGAAAGGAAATTGCTGAACACACAGAAATCATGCACCACCACGAGGGCTTTGACTTTGTACCGGGAAACCGTGTGCTGTCTGCTGTGGAAGTTGGGCTTGTGAATGTCATGAGCCGTGAAACGGTATTGCGGCAGTATGTGGACAGCGTAAAGAAGGATTATGATTATGTACTTCTGGATTGTCGTCCCTCTCTCGGTATGCTGGTCATCAATGCTCTGGCAGCTTCTGACTATGTGCTCATTCCCGTCCAGGCGGATTATCTGGCGGCTGAGGACATGACCGAGTTGGTCGGTACAGTACAGCAGGTCAAGCGGCAGATCAATCCCAAGCTGAAAATCGGCGGTGTATTCCTGACCATGGCCAACGAGACCAATTTCCGTAAGGATACGGTTCGCGCCGTGAAGGAAAACATCGGCAGACATCTGCCCGTCCTGCAAGCGGTCATTCCTGCAACGGTTCGTCTGGCAGAAGTCAGCACGGCGGACAAGAGCATCTTCAAGCATGACCCGCGTGGACCGGCTGCTGCGGCTTACGGAGGTCTGGTAAAGGAGGTGTTGGAGATTGGCGAAAAACAGCGTAGCCGATCTGCTCAATGTAGATAGCCTTTTTACCACACAGACTGAGCGTGACGAAGCTCAGCGAGAAACCGTCCGGGATATTCCATTGGAGGAAATCCGCGATTTTCCCAACCACCCATTTAAGGTGCGTATGGATGAAAAGATGATGGAAATGGTGGACAGCGTAAAGCAATATGGTGTTCTGGTGCCTGCTTTGGTGCGCCCTAAAGTAGATGGCGGCTATGAAATGATTGCCGGTCATCGGCGCAAAAGAGCCAGCGAAATGGCAGGAAAACCTGTGCTTTCCTGTATCATTCGGGATATGACCGATGATGAAGCCACCATTGTCATGGTTGATTCCAACCTGCAACGAGAGCAGATTTTGCCGTCAGAAAAAGCCTTTGCCTATAAGATGAAGCTGGATGCCATGCGTCGGCAAGCCGGTAGACCGAGTAAAGATAATGGTGCAACACCGTTGCCCCATTTATATGGGAAGAAAAGCCGAGATGTTTTAGCAGAACAAACAGGCGAAAGTCATGAACAAATCCGTAAGTATGTCCGCCTGACCCATCTTATTCCTGAAATCCTGGATTTGGTGGACAACTCTGTTCTCCGTGAAAAGGATAAGCTGCAAATCGCTTTACGGCCTGCGGTGGAATTGTCTTACCTCACCGAAAAAGAACAGAAAGACTTGCTGGAGATCATGGAGTGTGAGGACTGTACGCCTTCCCATGCTCAGGCCATCAAAATGCGGCAGTTTTCTCAGGAGGGCAGATTGGACGCCAATGTGTTGCTGTCTATCATGCAAGAGGAAAAACCAAACCAGGTAGAGCAATTCAAAATCGCAAAGGACCGTATTTCAAAATTTTTTTCGCCGGGGACGCCCGCGAAAAAAATGGAGGATACCATCGTGAAAGCATTGGAACTATATCGGAAGCGTCAACGCGACATGGAGCGATGAGCGGTCCGCCAAGGGGAAACTATGCCTTTTTTTCTGCAACACAGCAGTTTTCCGCTCTCCCCCTCTCCACACCTCACCCCCTCTGAACCTGCTGTACCAGCCGAAAAAAGAGATATGGGGTTCTTGCAAAAGTGATGAGCTATGGAGCATCAAGGCAGCATGGCTGAATTTCTTTTTCAGCCAGTAAAAATGCAACGAAAGATTTGGAGGTAACAATGAAAATCAAACAGTTCTTCAAAAAGGCCGCGGCTATGGTTATGGCTGCGGTCACAGTTATGTCCCTGTTGCCGGCAACGGCATTTGCGGCAACGGGAGATGTGGGTACGATTTCCTTTACCCATACCTACGATTCGGCTGGGAATGTGATGCATTACAATTCCAGCGCCGTGATCAACGGCTACACTGCAGGTGGTACTGGTAAAAACAAATACCGCATGTATGTGGACGGTTCCACGGCATTTTGTATTCAGCCGGGTGTACCGCTGAAAACGGGAAACAAGCTGACTGAAAACTCATCTGAAACATGGAATGCTCTTTCAGCCAGTCAGAAAAAGGCCGTTGGACTGGCGCTTTTGTATGGCTATCAGGGCAACCGTGACAGTCTGACAGGCAGTGACGATGAAAAGTGGCTGGCAACACAGACGCTTGTATGGGAGTTCGTGACCGGATGCCGAAACGCCACAGGCTCTTTTGCGCAGACAGATACCACGGTTTACACCTTGCACTTTGGTTCCAACTACCCTAACAGCGGTGCGGCGGCAGCGTATGATCAGATTGTATCTGCGCTGACAAAGCACAATAAGGTTCCAAGCTTTATGAATGGCTCATCCAGAGAGTTGGAATATAAGGATGGCCAGTATGTTTTGACACTGACGGACACCAACGGTGTTTTGTCTGAGTACAGCTTCTCCAGCTCTGACCGCAGCGTGAACATTTCCAAGTCCGGGAATACGCTGACCATTTCTTCTGCAAATGCTTTTTCCGGCACTGTGCAGGTCACAGCAACGCGAAATAACATTCCCGTTGTAAGCGAGAGCGCCAAACTGATTGCTTATGGTGATCCTGACCTGCAGGATCTGGTTACTGGTGTGGAAAACGCAGATGATGTAAAGGCTTATCTGAACGTGGAAACGCCGACCGGAAGCATCGGTCTGAAAAAGACTTCCGAGGACGGAAAAGTGGAGGGCATCACATTCAAAGTTGAAGGCAATGGCATCAACCAGACCGTCAAAACCAATGCTGCAGGAGATATCCAGATCGACGGTCTTACTCCTGGCGTTTACACGGTAACGGAACAGAACTATGAGAAATACGAGCCGCAGGGCGTTCAGCGTGTGACGGTTATCGGCGGAAGAACTGCGACCGTGACTTTTAATAACGTGCTGAAGCGCGGCGCACTGACAGTGACCAAGACCAGCGAGGACGGACTTGTGGAAGGTATGAAGTTCCATCTGTATGGCACTTCTCTTTCCGGCATTGCTGTGGATGAGTACGCTGTGACCGACAGCAACGGAAAGGCGTATTTCCAGAATGTCCTGATCGGTTCCGGCTATGTACTGGAAGAAGTGGATACGCCGATTCGATATGTGATTCCTGAAAATCAGACAGCAGCGGTGGAATGGAACAACGTCACCGAAAAGAGCGCTGTGAATGTGCTGAAAAAGTGGAATGCCACTGTGACCAAGAGCGACCGGGAAATTGGAACTGCACAGGGCAATGCTTCTCTTGCAGGTGCAGTCTACGGCATTTATAAGGGCGATCAGCTTATTGACACCTATACCACAGATGCCAACGGTCAATTCACAACGGCATATTATGTTTGCGGAGATGACTGGTCCATTCGGGAAATCACCCCATCCGAAGGTTATTTGCTGGATGAAACCGCCTATCATGTAGGTGCAGAAGCGCAGCTTTATACGGTGGAGTACAATTCTACCGCCAACGATGTGAATGAACAGGTCATTAAAGGCAGTATCGCTCTGATCAAGCACACGGATGATGGGGAAACCAAGTTGGAAACCCCGGAGGCTGGAGCTGAGTTTTCGGTCTACCTGAAATCTTCTGGCAGCTATGATACCGCAAAGGACAGCGAGCGTGATTATCTGGTTTGCGACGAAAACGGATTTGCGCAGACCAAGCTGCTCCCCTACGGCATCTATACGGTTCATCAGGTATCCGGCTGGGATGGCCGGGAGCTGTTGGCCGACTTTGATGTGTACATTGCAAAGGACGGACAGGTTTATCGCTATCTGGCCAACAACGCCAACTTTGAGAGCTTCATCAAGGTCATTAAAGTAGATGCAGAAACCGGAAAGACAATCCCGTATGCAGGTGCTGGCTTCCAGATTTATCGTCCTGATGGAAGCAAGGCAGAAATGACCTTCACCTATCCGACCCCGACCACAATCGACACTTTTTATACCAATGACGAGGGCTATTTGGTAACGCCTGAAAAGCTGGAGTATGGTTCCGGCTATTCTCTCGTAGAAGTATCTGCACCGTATGGCTATGTGCTGAACTCTGATCCGGTTTACTTCGATGTGACTGCGGATAATGCGACAGAGGAAGGTTCTGTGACTGTTGTGGAAGTCACAAAGCCTAACATGGCTCAGAAAGGAATCATTAAAGTCAGCAAATCCGGCGAGATGTTTGTAACTGTAAGCGAAAGTGATGGTATCTACCAGCCAGTCTATGCGGTTCAGGGGCTGCCGGGTGCAGTTTATGAGATCACTGCGGCTGAGGATGTGGTTACGCCGGATGGCACACTGCGCTGCTCTGCCGGCGATGTGGTGGATACCATCACCACAGGCGATGATGGTCTTGCAGAAAGCAAGCCGCTGTATCTCGGAAAATATGAAATCTGCGAGATCACCGCTCCTTATGGAATGGTGCTGAATACGGAGGTTCATACCGCAGAGCTTGTCTATGCCGGACAGGAGATCGAAATCACCGAAACATCTGCCAGCTTCTATAACGAACGGCAGAAGGCAGCGATTTCTCTGGATAAGGTCATGGAGCAGAACGAAAAATTCAGCATTGGCATGAATGGTGAAATCACCGCTGTTACCTTTGGCCTTTATGCCAATGAGGAACTGACGGCAGCGGATGGCTCCGCTATCCCGGCTGATGGTATGCTGGAGATTCTTTCTGTGAACGAAAATGGTCATGCCATTTGCAAGACGGACCTGCCTTTCGGGAATTACTATCTGAAAGAAATCGCCACAGACAACCACTACATTCTCTCTGACACGGAGTATCCGGTTGTATTTGAATATGCGGGACAGGATACGGCCCTTGTTGAAATCAGTGCCAATGATGGAGTTGCCATTGAAAATGACCTGATTTATGGTGAAGTTCGAGGACTGAAAAAGGATGACAGCGGTAACGCCCTGGGTGGTGCGCTGATTGGTCTGTTCGCGGCTGATACCGAAGAATTTACAACCGATACAGCGATTCTGACTGCCACCTCCGCAGAGGACGGCAGTTTTACTTTTGCCCAGATTCCTTTTGGCAACTGGATTGTTCATGAGATCAAAGCTCCGATAGGTTATGTCCTTTCCGACAAGAGTTATCCGGTAAGCATTGAAGCAGACGGTTCTGTTATTGAGGTCGAACTGGAAAACACGCTCATCCGTGGAACTGTACAGCTTACCAAGGTAGATAAGGATTACCCGGATAACAAGCTGACCGGTGCAGAATTTGAACTCTATCGTGACAGCAACGGCAACAAGAACCTGGATGCCGAAGATGAAAAGTTGGGTACGCTCATGGAAGTCAGCACCGGTGTTTATGAAATGAGCGAGCTGACCTATGGCGGCTATCTGGTGAAGGAAACCAAAGCTCCGGAAGGTTTCTATCTGGACAGCAATGCTTATTACTTTGAGATCATCGAACGCGGAAAGACCGTGACGGTAGAAAACGAAGCCGGTAAGGGCTTTATCAATGCGGCACAGGTGGGCAGTCTGAAAATCATCAAGACATCTTCGGACGGAAAAGTGGAAGGTTTTTCGTTCCGTGTGACCGGTGCGAACGGCTATGAGCAGGTATTTACCACCGATAAGAACGGCGAAATTCTCATTGAGGGCCTTCGCATTGGCGATTACACTGTCAGCGAAGTTTCGGACAGTGTATCTCAGAACTATGTGCTGCCTGCAGATAAGACGGCCACAGTTTTTGAAGGAGCTGTAACCAAGGTGGAAATGCACAATGAGCTGCGGGATACTCCGAAAACCGGTGATGACAGCAATCCTACTCTCTGGATTGCTTTGACGGGAATTGCTGCTGTGGGTGCTTTGACCTGCAGCGTGCTCGGATTCAAAAACAAGAAGAAAAAGGAGGAGGACGAGTAATGGAACTGAAAACCGGGATTGCCATTGGATTGGTCGTGTTCATTCTGGTGGCGCTGGTCTTTTTGAAGCTCAGATCTAAAAGAAAGTAATGACCTGGGGCGGCTGAAATATGCCGCCCCATTTACATATCAAGGAAGGAGCGTTGAATAGAAATGAAAATCAGGGTTTATCAAATCAATTCTGGCAAAGATGAAAACCGAATGATGTTTATGGCATATGATCGGCTGGAGCTGTTTCAGGGAAGCTCAGAGATAGACTGCAAAATCTATGACAAGGTATATGACAAAGAAGTAGATTGCAGCAATCTGGAAGAAGTTTATACGCTGCTGAATATCAATCGTCCGGCAGATTACAGAGGTCATTCTCTCTCTGTTTCTGATGTGGTAGAGATTTATGAAGGCGATACGGCACCACATGGATTTTACTTCTGTGACAGCTTTGGCTTCAAACAGGTTACTTTCCACCCGGAGGATTGCGGTATCAGTGAACACATGAATAAGCAGGACGCAGAAAAAATCAGTGTTCTGTTTGTTGAACCGGGCAAATATCCAAGGATGATTGAGATTGAAGATTCTCTTGAAGCCATGCAGCGTGTCATCGAAGGCGATATTGAGGAATTTATGCCATATGAGGACGAGGTCGCAATTATCTGTAATGAGGAAAGCAAGATGAACGGTATGCCTCCGAACCGAGCAATTTATTATGAGCCGGAAGGCGCACAGAGCAGGAAGATGGCAGATATTATCTTCGGTTCTTTCTTTGTTTGTTATGCGCCTGCGGAGAGCGAGAAATTTCTCAGCTTGCCAAAGAAACTGGCGCAGAAATATGAGACACAGTTCAAATTTCCAGAGCGCTTTTTCAAGCATGGCGATGAAATCAAGGCGGTGCCATATAAGCCAAAGTTCAAGGAGCAGGAACGATGATAGAGCCATATTATTCCCCGTGGGGGAAAGTACAGCATTGTGAGGAACTTACTCCCAATGTCTTTTCTGTTTCTACTGCCAGTCATGGAGGCATTATGGCTGATGCGAGGAAAGCAAGACGTATCTTTTCTGCGGAGGCCATAAAATGCGCTTTTTATGAGGAAGGCTTTTATTGCTTTGAGGAGGACTGTGCAGCCCCGGTAGCAATTCGGGAGCTGATGGATAAAGAGCTATGGACACCCCCGGTCAACGAATACTGGAAGCCAGGTGCATACGAGAAATGTATCAATGACAGTGTGCAGCGATACTACCCGACTTACTGGAAGGCAAGGCAGGAGGGCAAGACAAACCAAACCGCACAGATGAGCAGTAAGGACAGAGGGGACGCACGATGAATAAATCCTGTTACAACATCAGGATACAGAGAAGCACGGAATGACTTGGAGCAAAATTTAACAATGACAGGAGGTGTACCAGATGGCGAGAAAATATGAAATCATTACGGAACTATACCGTAAAACGGTTCTGGGGCTGACGTCCCCACAGAATTGGCAGAGCTTTCTGTCCACAGCCTGCCATAACTTCCGCCTTCCCTTTGATGAGCAGGTGCTTTTATATGCACAGCGACCAGATGCAACCGCTGTTTTACCGATTGAAGGAAGAAACGGTTGGAACAGGCGCTTTGGCCGCTGGGTCAATCGAGGGGCAACGGGTATTGCCGTTTTTGACGGCGAGTCCGTAGGACGTTCTCGGCTGAAATATTATTTTGACATTTCGGACACTCACGAAAGTCGATTTGCGCGTCCCGTCCCGATTTGGACGATGCGCCCGGAGTATGAAAGCACAGTGATAGAATCACTGGAAAACAGTTTTGGAGAACTGGAGGACAAAGCTGACCTTGCTTCGGCACTGCTTTCAGCGGCCCAAAATGCCGTAGAGGACAATATGCAGGACTACCTCGCAGAGCTGAAATATTATAAGGAAAGCAGCTTCCTGGAGGAATTGGACGATCTGAACATTGAGGTGGAGTATCGCAGGACACTGGAAAACAGCATTGGTTTTATGCTGCTGGTGCGCTGTGGTATTGACCCGGCAAATTATTTTACGGATGATGATTTCCGCGATGTTGTAGATTTTAATACCCCGAATACCCTCAATGCCCTTGGCGCGGCAACCGGTGACATCGGACAGATGTGCTTATCTACCATTTCCAGAACAGCACTCACATTGCAAAGACAGGCTGAAAAAGCAAATCGCACATTTGAAGAAAAGCCTGCTATCCAGTATTCTGAAGCTGAAATAGATACCACAACACCTGAAAGGAGCGAAAATCATGAGCGAACTGACATACACGATGCAGAACGGATACCGACTGCCGAATCTGCTTCCGCCCCAGGAGCCGGAAATGCACCTTGGGAAATACGCATTGCTCCGGAGAACATACCTGAAACAACACCGGAGAGTGACTTACACGAATCTGCTAACATCGGGCAAGCTGAACCAGCATTTGATGGAGATCGAGCAGACAGCCTTCTCCCGGATGGGGCTGCTGACCAGTCAGATGGCGAAAGCGGAGAACGTGACAGAGGAGCTGAAAGCCAGCGACCCGATGAAATGGACCGGCCTGATGAACAACATCCGTCATTCAGCGGAGGAGATCATTCTGACGGAGCTGATTTACCATTAACCGAAGAACTTGATGAAACCCAGGAGGCGGACAGCGCAGAGCTGCCCGCCTTTTTGAATGATAAGCTGATCATGGCTATCATTTCCAATAAGGACGATGACCTGAAATATAAAAAGCAGCAGATTGAATTGTACTTTTCCATCCACCCGGAGGAAGCAGACCGGGCAGAGTATCTGAAATCTGCTTATCAGGACAGATATACGGAACTCTTAGTGGATGGCGTGCGTATCGGTTATAAGCCGCAGCCGGACGGACTTCTGATGTGGGAAGGCGCATACCTCTCCCGTACCAGCGAGTCCGTTTTTTCATGGGATATTGTTGCCGGTTGGACTGCTCAGTTGATCGACAAAAAGGAATATTTCATCAACACCAAGATCACGCCACCGAAGAACTATGACAGCCAGCAGTTGACACTATTTGACCTTGCTGATATCAATGCTGAGCCGCAGGAGCCAGGTGGGCAGCTTTCCTTTATACTTCGTCCGCAGCTTTCGCAGCAGGTCATTGACGAAGCACTTTGCATCGGTGCCAATGACCGCAACAGCCGTCTTATCATCTGCGCGTATTTTATGAAAGACCATACACCGGAAGAAAACGCCGCATTCCTTGCAAAGCACTACGGAACCAACGGAGCAGGGTTTTATATCAATGAGCGTAAACATGCGATTTGGTACGGAGAGGAAGGCATTCGCATTTCGGATGGCGAGTCTGCGCAGAGCCGTCATGCTACACTGCTGACCTGGGAACAGGCCGCAAGGCGTATCCGGGAACTTCTGGACATGGGGCGCTATATGCCGCAGCAAGAGCTTGACCGTGTGGTGGAGTATGAACAAAGAACACTGGCTGAACGCTTGGCACTGACTGCGCGTGATTTTTCACAGGATGCCAGGGATGCGGGCTATGCGCCTACCCTTAATCTTGCATTGTCCGCAAAAGGCGGTTTTCCGGAGATTGAGCAGCAGATTTTTGAGCTGTTGAAGAACCCGGATATGCTGCAGAAGATCACAGCGGAGTGGAACGAATTTGTGGAAGCGCATGAGAAGAATCGTGAGTTACTGCGATTTTCACATGCCCGTCCGAAAGAACTGCTCCAGTCGCTCACAGATTTGGAACGGGAGCCGATCACCTTCACTGCCGTCGAAGCGTATGAACCTCAGCGCCGTTTCTTTATCTCTATGGATGAGATCGACAATGTGCTTCACGGTGGAAGTGCGGAGTATCGGCTTGCTGTCTATTCCTATTTCGTCAACCATCCTGATTTGAAAGATCGGGAGAAATACCTGAAAAATTATCACGGTGAATACAGTGGTTATCATGGAGGTAACGATAACCGCACCTATACCAGCAAAGGATTGGCATTCAGTCACGGTGATCTGACGCAGCCCTATGCAAAAGTGGAGTTGAAATGGGGCAGCATTGCAAAACGCATCGGCATAATGATTTCGCAGGACAGATTCCTTTCTGACAAGGACCGTGAAGCAATGGCCGGCTATGAGATCAGGCAGCTTGCCAGAAGCATTCACGGCTTTTTTATAGATGCACCGGAGCTTTATCCGCGCCCCTATAAATTTAATGCCATTGCAGATTATTGGGAAGGTGTTCAGGAGGTATTTGAACAGCTGACTGTTCCGGCCCGCGTAGAGGAAATCTATCAAATGATGTTGCCACTGTGGGAAGCAACGCCCCAGGATGACCGGCATTATGAGATACGAAAAGCCGAACTGGAAAATATGCAGGCATATCGGGACGGCACTTATTCTGTGTTCAATCTAGGGCAGACACTTAGACCACTTTTCGCCACACCAGAAATACCGTCTAAAGAAAAGCAGTCCAATCATTATCATGACCTTGCATCAGAGCTTTTGCATTTCTACAAGGAATATGACCCCTATGACTATCGGGACAATATGGAATTGGGTGATACCGATGCAGATGCTCTGGACAGCCTGGAACAGCAGCTTCAAAACGCAGAACAGCGCAGAGGGATTCTTGATACCCTCCAAGCTTACCTGGATAATACAGACCCGGAAGAAGATATTGCTTCTGAGCTGGAATTGTTCATGGAGCAGTTGCAGGATCTTGCAGATGAGCCAGTTCCGAATGATGCGCTGGAAGAAGCAAAACTGCTTATCAATGAATATTGCATGGAAGAATTTGAGCAGGAAGCAGATTATTCCGACTTCAGTCATGTAGATTTGGCATTCAGCGCCACGTTTGACAGTGCTCACGCCGTAGAGATTTTTGCAGACCTTACTGCTTTTCGACTGGTGTACCAAGTGGATGGCGAAGTTGTCCATGAGATTGCCTGTGATAGTCTGACAGAGCTGAATAGTTATCTGGCCAATCTTGATTTTGATGAGATGGTTGCCCTTGCAGATGAGCAGTATCAGCAGAGGCATCCAGAATTGGAAGAAGTCAAAGTACCTGCCGAAAACAAGCAGCCAGAGGTTCTTGCTCCGCCCAGAGCCAAACGGGAACGAGTGGTGTTCACCACCCTGCACCCGGAGATACCTGCAGATCAGCGGCACAATTTTCGCATCATCGATTCTGAGTTGGGGTATGGGACACGGAGTGAAAAGTATGCGGCCAATGTTGCAGCTATTCGTTGCCTGAAACAGATCGAAACTGAGGAACGCCTTGCTACACCAGAGGAGCAGGAGATTTTGTCGCGGTATGTCGGTTGGGGTGGACTGTCGGATTGCTTCGATGAGCGCCACGGAAAATATCTGGAGCTGAAATCCCTGCTGGATGAAGAGGAATATGCCGCAGCACGTGCCAGCTCCCTTACCGCGTTTTATACCTCACCGGTCATTATTCAGGTAATGTATCAGGCGCTTGCTCAGATGGGCTTCCAGCAAGGAAACATTCTGGAACCGTCCTGCGGCGTCGGCAATTTCATCGGTATGCTGCCGGACAGTATGGCAGATAGTAAAGTCTATGGTGTAGAGCTTGATTCCATCAGTGGCCGAATTGCCCAGCAGCTTTATCAGAATAGTAGCATTGCGGTGAATGGCTTTGAAAAAGTGCAGATGCCGGACAGCTTCTTTGATGTGGCTATCGGCAATGTACCATTTGGTGACTTCAAGGTTCAGGATAAAAAGTACGATAAAAACCACTGGCTCATCCACGATTACTTCTTTGGAAAAACGCTGGATAAAGTGCGTCCAGGCGGTATTGTAGCGTTCATTACTTCCAAGGGAACACTGGATAAGGAAAATTCCGCTGTCCGCAAATATCTGGCTCAGCGTGCAGACCTGATCGGAGCGATTCGTCTGCCGAACAATGCGTTTAAGGCCAATGCCGGAACCGAAGTTACCAGCGACATTATCTTTCTGCAAAAGCGCGACCGCATGACGGACATTGAGCCGGATTGGGTGGGGCTGGATACGGACGAGAACGGCATCCGTATGAACCATTATTTTGTACGGCATCCCGAAATGATTCTGGGTGAAATGGTTATGGAATCTACACGGTTCGGCATGGACAGTACCTGCCGAGCCTATGAGAATGCAGAACTGTCTGAACTGCTTTCCGAGACGGTGCAGAACCTCCATGCTCAAATCACCGAGTATGAACTAGAGGAGCCGGATGAGGAAGATCTCTCGATACCGGCAGACCCGGCGGTGCGCAATTTCAGTTACTGCCTCGTAGATGGCAAGGTCTACTACCGGGAAAACTCCCGTATGCACCCAATGGAAGTGTCGGTCACTGCTGAAAATCGTATTCGCGGCATGATTGCGCTTCGGGAATGCGTGCGCAGATTGATTGAGTATCAGACCGAGGGCTACCCGGATGAGGAAATTCAGAAAGAGCAGGCTGAGCTGAATCGTTTGTATGACGCCTATACAGCAAAATATGGCCTGCTGTCCAGCCGTGGAAACAGCCTTGCATTCGGTGAGGATTCCAGCTACTGCCTGCTTTGCTCTCTGGAAGTGCTGGACGAGGAAGGAAAGCTCAAACGGAAGGCAGATATGTTCACCAAGCGGACCATACGTCCGCATGAGGCTGTCACCAGTGTGGACACAGCCAGTGAAGCCCTTGCTGTATCCATTTCTGAAAAAGCACGGGTGGACATGGAGTATATGGCAGAGCTGTCCGGGAAAAGTGAGGATGTATTGGCTTCTGAGCTTTCTGGCGTTATCTTCCGGGATATTCAATGCGCCGAGGAAGCCGTCTTTATTCCAAAGGCGTTTGTAGAACTGAGCCAGTTCCCGTTTGTCACAGCAGATGAGTATTTGTCCGGCAATGTGCGTAGAAAGCTCCGAATGGCAAAGGCGCTTTATGAAGTGTTACCGGCTGAAAAGAAAGCGTTGATTGCCAAGAATGTTGAGGCATTGGAGGCGGTGCAGCCGGTTGATCTGACCGCTGCTGAAATCGGTATTCGTATTGGCGCGAACTGGGTCCCTATGGATGTGTACCAGAAATTCATGGAAGAAACCTTCGGCACTAGTGTTTATGCCAGAAGCCGCATTCACATTCTGCGTTCCGAGGCCACCGGGCAATGGGCCGTTACAGATAAGAATGCGGACCGCAGCAATATCAAGGTGGTCACGACCTACGGCACCAAGCGCATGAACGCCTATCAGATTCTGGAGCAGACCTTAAACCAGCGGGATGTGCGGGTATTTGACTATGTGGAGGACGAAAACGGCAACAAAAAGCCGGTCCTGAACAAGAAGGAAACTGCAATCGCTCAGGACCGGCAGGAGCTGCTCAAGCAGAAATTCTCGGAGTGGATATGGAAAGATATTGACCGGCGTGAGCTGCTGTGCCGCCTTTACAATGAAACCTTTAATGCGGTTCGTCCCCGCGAGTATGATGGCAGCCACATCCGTTTTTCCGGCATGAATCCAGAAATTACTCTGCGGCCGCACCAGGTCAACGCCATTGCTCATATCATGTACGGCGGAAATACACTGCTGGCACACGAAGTGGGTGCGGGCAAGACCTTTGAAATGGTAGCCGCCGCACAGGAAAGCAAGCGGCTCGGACTTTGCCAGAAATCAATGTTTGTAGTTCCCAATCATCTTGTCGGTCAGTGGGCTTCCGAATATCTGCGGCTCTATCCGAGCGCCAATATCCTTGTTACGACCAAGCAGGATTTTGAAACGGGAAACCGCAAGAAGTTCTGCGGACGCATTGCCACGGGCGACTACGATGCAGTCATCATCGGACACAGTCAGTTTGAAAAAATCCCGATGAGCGTGGAACGCCAGAAAATGCAGTTGGAAAAACAGCTCTTTGATATAGAACGAGGTATCGAAGATGTGCAGGCTTCCAAAGGCGAACAATTCACGGTCAAGCAGCTTATGAAAACCCGCAAGAGTATCAAGGCAAAGCTCGACAAACTCAATGACACCAAGCGCAAGGATACTGTAATCGACTTTGAACAGCTCGGCGTTGACCGTCTGTTCATTGATGAGAGCCATTTTTACAAGAATTTATACCTCTATACCAAGATGCGCAGAGTGGGCGGCATTGCCCAGACCGAAGCCCAGAAGTCAAGCGACCTCTTTATGAAGTGCCGCTATCTGGACGAAATCACGGGCAACCGAGGGACGATTTTCGCAACGGGTACGCCCGTCAGCAATTCTATGGTAGAGCTGTACTCGGTGCAGAGATATTTGCAGTACGACACTCTGGTACAAAACGGCTTACAGTATTTTGACAGTTGGGCTTCTACTTTCGGAGAAACCATAACGGCTCTGGAGCTTGCCCCAGAGGGGTCAAGCTACCGCCCGAAAACAAGATTTGCCAAGTTTCACAACCTGCCAGAGCTGATGCAGATGTTTCGTGAGGTAGCCGATATTCAGACCGCTGATATGCTGAAGCTCCCCGTGCCAAAGGTCAACTACCGCAATATCAAGGTCGCTCCGAGCGAAATCCAAACGGAAATGGTTGCTTCCCTCGCAAAGAGAGCCGAGAAAGTCCGTGACAGACTTGTAGAGCCGTATATCGACAATATGCTGAAAATCACGAATGACGGACGCAAGCTGGCACTCGACCAAAGGCTTATCGACCCGATGCTGCCAGACTTTGAAAACAGCAAGGTCAACGCCTGCGTGGATAATGTGTACCGTATCTGGACGGAAAACGCCGATGCACGGGCGACACAGCTTGTATTCTGCGACCTGTCAACGCCGAAAAACGACGGCACTTTCAATGTGTATGACGATATACGAACAAAGTTGACCGACAGGGGTATCCCTGCGGAGCAGATACGCTTTATCCACGAAGCGACCACCGATGCACAGA
>OGUM01001016.1_pt1 | contig 21889 bp, 20 predicted proteins | sample 1553631 | NCBI WGS metagenome assembly OGUM01 (sample SAMEA2580228, study PRJEB22360) | human gut metagenome | biome: human gut; feature: human-associated habitat; material: faeces | place: Denmark | collected 2008/2010 | reverse complement strand
TCGATAATCGCCAAACGTTCCCTCTTGCGAACAAACAACTCAAATAATCCATAAATACCTGCACAAACGATTCCGACAACTAGCGGAACAGAAATAAAATCCATCATAACTGTATAATTTTAATTGATTCATTCATATTGTTTGCTAATTTGACGCAACAGTTTCCCATAGGTTACACCTCCGGGCTGAAAAATATTTTTTATTTTTGTTACCGCAAGTTGTAACCTATTTACCCGGCTTGCGTCCATTAAGTACAATGGAATTGTATACCGATATATATTACATACAAAGGATACAAGCGGGGGACGTGGCATGTTTCGCTTGCCTTTTGGACAAGTATAGCCGTCCGATTCACTCGTTGATCCTCAAAGTGGTACGAAACCAAGAGGAGGCTGAGGAGTTGGCGCAAGATACGTTTATGAAGGTATTCAAAAACCTCGCCTCATTCAAAGGGGATTGCAGTTTCTCCACATGGATTTACCGGATCGCTTACAACACGGCGATCTCGTCGGTCCGGAAGAAGAGATATGAGTTTCTAGCGATTGAGGAGACTACACTTGAAAACGTATCGGAGGAGGAGGTTACGAACCTGTTCGGACAAACCGAATCCACGGAACAGGTTCAAAGATTGGAAGTCGCCCTTGAACAACTTCTACCGGACGAACGGGCCTTGATCTTGCTCTTTTATTGGAAAGAAAAAACAATAGAAGAACTGGTCTCTATCACCGGCTTGACCGCCTCGAATATTAAAGTCAAGCTACATCGCATCCGAAAAAAATTGTTTGTATTATTAAATGAAATGGATCATGAGTAAGATAAACACAAATAAGGAACAACCCGATTTATTGGGGGATTTATTCAAACGCATACCGGAGGAGGAGCTTCCCGCCTCGTTCCGTTCAAACGTAATGCGACAAATCATGCTTGAGTCCGCAAAGGCGAAGAAACGTGACGAACGGTTCAGCCTGTTAGCGGCGATCGTGGCCTCGCTTATCATGATTTCCCTCGCGATCGTATCTTTCGTATATATGGAGATACCCAAGATAGCCGTCCCCACGATAAGCACATCGGCCTTGGCTTTCTATTTATACATAGGGGCCATCACGCTCATACTTCTATTGGCGGATTATAAATTGAGGAATCTATTTCACAAGAAAGAAAAACCACGAAGCGACCCCCGTCTGTATACGAAGAGTCGATAAACAAGGCGCCGTCCAGCCGCTCGGCGATCAGGAGACAGATAGAGAGCCCCAAACCCACGCCGGGCTTGTAATCGTCCAGCTTCTCAAAGCGGTTGAATATGGTAGCCTGTTTTTCAAGGGGGATTCCGGCGCCCGTATCCGTAACGGCTATACATACCTTCTTCCGGTCCGGCTCAAGTTGAAACGATAGATTAATCTCGCCTTTCTCCGTAAATTTAGCGGCGTTTGTCAACAGGTTTGTCAACAGTTGTTGCAGGCGCAGATTATCTACATGTACCACGATTGGTTCCCCGGCGGGAGAAAAAGTCAATTTAACCCCATCCGGTATCCGATGGCGTACACTCTCCAAAGCCATTTGGCAACATACTAAAAGCAGATGATCCTTGATGTCAAAATGAAGGTCTCCGGTCTCCATCCGGGATAAGTCCAATACGTCGTTTACCAGATTCAACATCAGATCCGTGTTGTTCCGGATGATAGACGAATATTCCTTCCGCTCCTCCTCATCGGTAGAAGGTTCCACCAATAAACCGGAGAACCCCACGATAGCATTTAACGGAGTCCGGACCTCGTGGCTCATATTCGCAAGGAAAGCGCTTTTCATCAAGCTAGCCTCTTCCGCACGGGTCTTTTCCTTTATCAACTGTCTTTGAGATTCCAAAAGCAACTCTTTCTCCCGCTGCAACTGGTTCTTCAAGGATCGTAGATGACGGTAGTACAAAAACAGGACATAGAGAAGGATCAACAGCACGACCGATATGGATAGGATAAAGATCAGCAGATCCTGTTTCCGGGCGATGCGTTGCCCGGCCTCCTTCAATTCCGTTTCTTTCAACTCCTTTTCATGCAGCTCATGCAAGGTACGCAATTGGTTTACCTGCCGGAGAAAAGAAGTTCCCCGCCTTTTCGTCAGCGTACTATAAAGTTCGTCATATAGAGCCATGACCTCCCCAAGTAGTCCCTGTTCCTTCAAGATATCCGCCTTGAACTGGATATCCTCGGGCAGCCGCTCGATCTCCAGCACTTCATTTATACAATGAAGCGCCAGCGGAATGTCTCCTGCCGCCTTATGATAACGGGCCTTAACCGCCAGGTAGGTATTGATCGCATAATCTCCCTCAACCCAATTACTATCCGCATAAGAAGAGGCTTGATCCAACGAACGCTTGGCATTCTCCAAGTCTCCTTGCGAAAGATAAAAACTCGTGTAAAAAGAATAAAGTAACCAATATTCTCTTTTAATAGACAAAAGATCGTTTTTCTCTTGGTAGATCTTATACTGCTCATCGAGCAAAGCCTTATATTGCCCTAAGATCCGTTCCGTCGACGCGTATTGCTTCGTCCGTACGCTACTCTCCAATTGATAAGAAGTTAACCGGACCTTAGTATCCATGATATCCGGCACATCCTTTATATCCTTCAATAAATCAAGGCTTTCCTGAAAAGAGACGACAGCGTCGCTATCCCTCCGGATTCGTTGGTAAATCAATCCTAATGTCTCCGAGCAACGGAGCAAGCCATATCTATGATCCAAGTTGCTCGCCAACCGATACAGATCCATAGCTTCGCTCATCGCCAGCTCATAATTCCCAAGCCAAAGGAGATCTTGGCTGGAAAGGCTCTTCACGTCAAACAACACATTCGGGTATTCATGCCGGGCCTTGGCTATGGAGTCTACGAGAGAACAATAATATTCCAAACTATCACGTACAGACTGATCGTAATAATATTCGGCTAAGTTCTTCAATCCCAAGTATGCGACAGATATAGAATCCACCGCCATCGCATTTTCATAAAGACGTTCATTATAAACCTTCATCTCGGATTGCTGCTGGTACAGGAATGCCAACCGCCGCAATAAGGGCAAGGTAGACGCTATTGTCGGGCAGTCCGGCAATAACCTCTCCAAGCTGTCGATCTCCGTTAAACGATCCTTGGCGGGAGGAGGTGTGGAAGATCTCATCGAACCGCAAGATACGCCTAGGAAGATCACGATGACCATCCCCATACGTATGGATATCCAGTTATTGAGTCGATTCTTCTGTCTCATATGGGGGTCTCAATTAAATTCGTTGGATGTATAAAGACAAACCGGGCTCCATCCTTATAAGAGATGTCCACCGATAAAGAGCCATTAAGCTGCTCCGAGATGATCTGGCAAACAGATAGTCCTAGGCCGGTACCTTGAATAAAGTCGTCCAGTTTCTCAAAACGCTCGAATATCTTTTCGCACTTATCCTCCGGGATCCCGCAGCCCGTATCCGTAACGGAGAAACGGACCTCCTCCTTGCCCTCATCCACGGTAAACGAGAGATTGATCTCTCCCTCAGAGGTGAATTTAGCGGCATTCGACAACAAGTTAGTCAGCAACTGCTGTAAACGCAAGGCATCCGTATTCAAGGTATAAGATTCAAGCGAGGGAGTAAACGTCAATCGGACCCCGGGCTTCACCCGATGGCGAATCGAATCCAACGCCCTCTGGCAACAGGCGACCAGATCGTTTGGCTTCACGCTGAACTTGATCTTGCCGGATTCCAAACGGGATAAATCCAGGACATCGTTCACCAGATTCAATAGCAACTCGGAACTATGGTTCACCTCCCCGGCAAACCGGATCTTCTCCTCCTCGCTATACTCGCTACTCGCCAATAATTCCGAGAACCCGACAATGGCGTTCAACGGCGTACGCACCTCATGGCTGATATTGGCGATAAATGCGCTTTTCTTCTTGTTCGCCGCCTCCGCCTCTTTCGTCACGACCCTCAGTTGCTTCTCCGAAGCGATCAAGGAGTCTTTCTCCTGAAGCAACTCATTTCTCAACCGCTTAGTATGCATATAAATACGCCACAACATATAGAGTAGGCCCATCAAGACCAATAGAAGACCGATAGATACGACAATCTGCTTCTGCTTCAAAGCTTCTTGCTCCGATTTCAGCTTCAACTCCCGATCTTGCTTTTCCATGTCATTCAAGTCATTCAATACACGGAGTTGCTCGATTTGCCGGTCGAAGGCATCCATGTTGATCGTCTCCGTCTTATTGATGATCTCCTCATAGATAGTGACCGCCTCTTGCAATTGGCCGGACGATTGCAATATCGCTTTCTTCATCTCCAACTTATCCAGATCACGATTGATCTTTAAAGCCAGATTGACGGCGGACAACGCATGCCTATAATCTTTCTCCTTCCAATAATAAAATGATTTTGTCCGCAGATATTGAGCCTCCACCCTATCCCCAAAAGAACTATCCAAATAAGCGGTCGCCTGATCCAAATACGCCTGTGCCTTTCCCGAATTCCCTTTCATGGTATACAGCTCGCAATAATAGCAACTCATCAAGCAACGATGACGTTTTACCGGAAAAATCTTTCCCTCCCCATTATACTTCCTTTCCAAGGAATCCAATAAATGATCATACTGTTTCAAGAGCGCCCCCGACTCGGACAAACGTCCTAATAGCAGGGTAATAACGACTCAAGCCAGCCATCGCATCGTATACGATCCCGATGGAATCCAAAGGCATCGCGATATCGATTATCTCTTTCAACGCTAGTACCTCCTCCGGCAATTGCCAGTACAAGCCGATTAATTCTTTAAGAAGGGGTATCTTATCCTGAGGTTTTTGGATACGTGATAAAGATTGGCGTATGCTATCCGCACGAAATTTACTCACGGCATTCTGCGCACTTGTGCCCACCGCAAACAAAATCCACACTATTCCTATAAAAGTATTGACGCTGGACTTTCTTAAAAATCCTCTACTCATTGATTTATCGCTTACAATTCGCAAACTTACAAAATAAATATCAATAAAAATCAACAGTTTTCCGTAATTACAGCCAACACGGCCCAAATGAATGTTTTTACCCCTCAAAACTCTTGTCAATCAGAAAAAAAGCATTACCTTTGCCCCGATTTTTGAGAGATGACAACATAAAGTCTAACTTACTAATTAAAACAAACTTAGTATTAACAATTAAAGAATGGAAAATTTAAAAAACATCCAGCCAGTTGAAGATTTCAACTGGGACGCTTTCGAGCAAGGCGAGACTTACACCGAAGTAAGCAAGGACGATCTTGTAAAAACGTATGACGAGACCCTAAACACGGTAAAAGACAAAGAAGTGGTTATGGGTACCGTTACTTCTATGAACAAACGTGAGGTTGTTGTAAACATCGGTTTCAAATCTGACGGTGTTGTTCCTATGTCCGAGTTCCGTTATAACCCGGATTTAAAGATTGGTGACGAGGTAGAGGTTTACATCGAGAGCCAAGAAGACAAAAAAGGACAATTGATCCTTTCACACAAGAAAGCACGCGCTACACGTTCTTGGGATCGTGTTAACGAGGCTCTTGAAAAAGACGAAATTATCAAAGGTTACATCAAATGTCGTACGAAGGGCGGTATGATCGTTGACGTATTCGGTATCGAAGCGTTCTTGCCGGGTTCTCAGATCGATGTGAAGCCGATCCGCGACTACGATGTATTTGTAGGTAAGACTATGGAATTCAAGATTGTTAAGATCAATCAAGAATTCAAGAATGTTGTTGTATCTCACAAGGCTCTTATCGAGGCTGAGTTGGAACAACAGAAGAAAGATATCATCTCCAAATTGGAGAAAGGACAGGTATTGGAAGGAACTGTCAAGAACATCACTTCTTACGGTGTATTCATCGACTTGGGTGGCGTAGACGGTTTGATCCACATCACAGACCTTTCTTGGGGCCGCGTTAGCGATCCGAAAGAAGTGGTTGAACTGGATCAGAAGCTCAACGTTGTTATCCTTGACTTCGATGACGAAAAGAAACGTATCGCTCTTGGCTTGAAACAACTGACTCCGCACCCATGGGATGCGCTTGATACTGACTTGAAGGTTGGTGACAAGGTGAAAGGTAAAGTGGTCGTTATGGCTGACTACGGTGCATTCATCGAAATCGCTCCGGGCGTAGAAGGTTTGATCCACGTATCTGAAATGTCTTGGTCACAGCACTTGCGTTCTGCTCAGGACTTCATGAAGGTAGGTGACGAAGTAGAAGCTGTTATCCTGACTCTTGACCGTGATGAACGTAAGATGTCTTTGGGTATCAAACAGTTGAAACAAGATCCATGGGAAACTATCGAAGAAAAGTATCCTGTAGGTTCTAAGCATACTGCAAAAGTACGTAACTTCACTAACTTCGGTGTATTCGTAGAAATCGAAGAAGGTGTTGACGGCTTGATCCACATCTCTGACCTTTCTTGGACTAAGAAAGTAAAACACCCATCAGAATTTACTCAGATTGGTGCTGACATCGAAGTTCAGGTATTGGAAATCGACAAAGAAAACCGTCGTTTGAGCCTTGGTCACAAACAACTCGAAGAAAATCCTTGGGATGTATTCGAAACTGTGTTCACTGTAGGTTCTGTACACGAAGGTACAATCATCGAAATGTTGGATAAGGGTGCTGTTGTAGCTCTTCCTTACGGTGTAGAAGGTTTCGCAACTCCGAAACACCTTGTAAAAGAAGACGGTTCACAAGCACAGTTGGATGAGAAACTTGAATTCAAAGTGATCGAGTTCAACAAAGACGCTAAGAGAATCATCCTGTCTCACAGCCGTATCTTCGAAGATGTAGCTAAGGCTGAAGAAAGAGCAGAAAAGAAAGCTGCTTCTGGTGCTAAGAAGTCATCTTCTAGCAACAAGAGAGAAGATTCTCCGATGATCCAGAACCAGGCTGCTTCAACTACGCTGGGCGATATTGACGCTCTTGCTGCATTGAAAGAACAGTTGGAAGGAAAGAAATAATTCTTATTTCTATATAATGGAAAAGCGCTCCGGTGATCGGGGCGCTTTTTTTTGTTTGCCCCATGATAGCGCAAATATCAAAAAACTTGTGTACATTTGTGCCGCTATGGAGAAATTTGAACTACATATACTTGGATGCGGTTCTGCTTTGCCCACCACTCGCCATTTTGCGACATCGCAGGTTGTGAACTTGCGTGAAAAGCTTTTTATGATTGACTGTGGGGAAGGGGCTCAGATGCAGTTGCGCCGTTCTCGCCTGAAGTTTTCCCGTCTGAATCATATCTTTATTTCTCATCTTCATGGCGATCATTGTTTTGGTTTGCCGGGACTGATCTCTACCTTCGGACTGTTGGGACGAACGGCAGATTTACATATTCATTCACCTAAAGGACTGGAAGAACTGTTTGCCCCATTACTCTCTTTCTTTTGCAAAACACTGGCCTATAAAGTCTTTTTTCATGAGTTTGAGACAAAGCAACCGGCACTGATTTATGACGACCGTTCGGTGAGTGTGACTACCATCCCTCTGAAGCACCGCATTCCTTGTTGCGGCTTTCTTTTTGAGGAAAAGCAACGTCCCAATCATATAATCAGAGATATGGTAGACTTCTACAAGGTACCTGTCTACGAACTGAACCGAATTAAAAACGGAGCTGATTTTGTGACTCCCGAAGGAGAAGTCATTCCGAATCACCGCTTGACCCGTCCGTCTGCTCCCGCACGAAAATATGCGTATTGCTCCGACACAATTTACCGACCGGAGATTGTGGATCAGATAAAGGGGGTAGACCTTCTTTTTCACGAAGCAACTTTTGCGCAGACTGAGCAGGCACGGGCGAAGGAAACCCACCATACAACGGCTGCGCAAGCTGCACAGATGGCATTGAATGCCGAAGTGAAACAATTAGTAATCGGACATTTTTCCGCACGCTATGAGGATGAAACTGTGTTGTTGAATGAAGCAGCGGCCATCTTTCCCCAAACAATTTTAGCAAGAGAAAATATGTGTATTGAACTCGAAGGAGGAGCGGTACATGAGAAGTAAAAGAAAAACCATAAATAAACATACAGATACGAGAGATTATGACCCCTTATAACGAACGTGAAGTTCTGAAACTCCTTCAGGAGGAGAGTACGCAGCGGAAAGGATTTGAGTTGATTGTGGCGCAATACAGCGAGCAGTTATACTGGCAAATCCGCCGGATGGTACTATCGCATGAAGATGCGAACGATCTTCTGCAAAATACCTTCATTAAGGCATGGACGAATATTGATTATTTCCGTGCCGAGGCGAAGCTGTCTACGTGGCTCTACCGTATCGCGCTGAATGAATGTCTTACTTTTCTGAACAGGCAGCGTGCTACAACGATGGTGGCTATTGACGACCCCGAGGCAGTAGTTGTGCAGAAGCTGGAGAGTGATCCGTACTATTCGGGCGACCAGGTGCAGATGCTATTGCAGAAAGCATTGCTGACTTTGCCCGAGAAACAGCGGATGGTGTTCAACCTGAAGTATTATCAGGAAATGAAGTACGAGGATATGTCAGAGATCTTCGGGACTTCGGTCGGAGCCCTGAAAGCCTCCTATCACCATGCCGTGAAGAAAATAGAGAAGTTTTTGGAAGAAGTAGATTAAACCTTTTAAAGCAGACATTGTCTAATCAAAAGAGAGGAGAAAAACGTATGAAAGAAGAAGATACCCTATTGAAGAAAATCGGAAAGGAGCATTCCTTCAAAGTGCCCGACGGTTACTTTGAAAATCTGACTTCAGAGGTGATGAACAAACTTCCTGAAAAAGAGAAAGTCGTTTTCAAGGAAGAGCCTGTTTCGACATGGACGAGATTGAAACCATTATTCTATATGGCGGCTATGTTTGTAGGAGCTGCCCTGATTATCCGGGTGGCGTCGTCAGACCATAAACCGGCAGCAGATGATATAACGGTGGCAGTAACGGCTATGGAGACGGATACGGAACAAGTATCCGACGAGATGATTGATGTAGCGTTGGACCGTGCGATGTTGGATGATTATTCGTTATACGTCTATCTGAGTGACGCGAGTGTAGAATGATTTATTAAAACAGATTGAATAATAGAAAATGAGAAAACTAATCACTTTAATCGTTTTGTTATGTGGCTTTATGCCTGTTCTTTGGGCTGCCGATGGATGTGACCAGCATTTGTCCCGTGAGGAATTCCGGAATAAACAGAAAGCGTTTATTATTGGGCAGGCCGGATTAACAAAGGAAGAGGCTGCCAAATTCTTCCCGGTTTATTTTGAACTGCAGGAGAAGAAGAAGAAACTGAACGATGAATCGTGGAGTTTGATGCGTCAAGGTAAAGACGATAAAACAACAGAAGCCCAGTACGAAGAAATTGTAGCAAAGGTATGTGACAACCGTATCGCTGCCGACCGTCTTGATAAGTCTTATCTGGACCGGTTTAAAAAGATACTTTCCAACAAGAAGATATACCTCGTTCAACGTGCGGAGATGCGTTTCCATCGGGAAATGCTGAAAGGCATGAACCGCAATGACGGAGGAAATGACCCGAAAAGAAAGAAATAAAACGGAGGCTCTGTTGGGATGAAACAGACGCTCTGTCAGAGTAAATCAGAGGCTCTATTCTATGCGGATAGAGCCTCTGATTTTTGTTTCCGGATGAATTGTTAGCTTACCTTTGTTGTTTTACTAAAAGAATAGACTGCTGGAAGTGGGAATAACAGAGTTTGGACACGTATTATACCCGTTCCATAAGGAAGGAGGATGGGGTTACAGTCCTTTTTTCTTAGCTTCGTTCCAAATAGCGTCCATCTCCTCAAGAGACATATCTTTCAGGTTTTTCCCTTCTTTAATCGTATGTTCCTCCAGGTAGTTGAAACGGCGGATGAACTTTTGATTGGTTAGTTCCAAAGCATTGTCCGGATTGATTTTGTAGAGGCGTGCCGCATTGATGAGGCTGAACATGACGTCGCCGAATTCGGCTTCTGCTTTCTCTTTGTCCATATTGGCTACTTCTGCCTGGAATTCTCCGATTTCTTCTTTTACCTTATCCCATACCTGTTCCCGTTCTTCCCAGTCGAAACCTACATTGCGGGCTTTGTCCTGAATGCGGTAAGCCTTGATGAGTGAAGGGAGTGCAGCTGGAACACCGCTTAATACACTTTTGTTTCCGTCTTTTTCTTTCAGTTTCAGCTGTTCCCAGTTTTCGGATACCTGTCCGGCAGTCTCAGCTTTTACTTCTCCGAATACGTGAGGATGGCGGAAAATCAGTTTGTCGCACAACTTGTCACAGACATCTTTAATGTCGAAGTCACCTGTCTCCGAACCGATCTTTGCATAGAATGCTACGTGCAGCAGCACATCTCCCAACTCCTTGCAAATATCTTTTTTGTCATCCCTCATCAAGGCATCACAAAGTTCGTAAGTCTCTTCTATAGTGTTGGGGCGCAGACTTTCGTTCGTCTGCTTGCGGTCCCACGGACATTTGACCCGAAGCTCATCGAGGATGTCCAGAAAGCGGCCGAAGGCTTCCATCTGTTCTTCTCTTGTATGTATCATTCCTTTGATTTTTTTATAAATAATGTTGCAAAGATAATGCTTCCTTGTCTTTTATAGCCTTAATCGGTACGAAAACAAAAGCAAGGGAGTTAATAAAAGTCTTTTTATTGGTCTGATGCGGTTTTCGCTTTCCATACTTGATACGAAATCAACAGCCCGATCACTTCCGAATAGTTTTTTCTTCCGCTTTCTATTTTGTTTCCTTTCAGGTAGAGGTCGTATATCCAGTTTTGAACATCACCGATCAACGGACTGTATTTAGCCATCCAGTATTCCTGATTCTTTTTCGCCAGTTCTATAATCTCCGGTCGGATACGGTTGATTATATCGGCGTATTCTTTTTCACTCAGCAGCCGTCGGGCGTTCCCCAGTACATGATTCAGAATCGAGAAGTAGCCGCTGAAACGGATTCCCTTTATTTGTGAACGGGTACAAACCTGATAGGCATAAAAATTGGCCTCTGCCTCGCTCGAAATTCCCAGTAGATGAGCCAGTTCGTGAGTGTACGTTGCCGGATAGTTGATGGGGAGCAAGTCTCCGTTTAAAGTGAATTCGCAGAAGAAAGGCCCCATGCTTCCCGTCACTCCGACCATTGATATGAATGGGGTGAATATCATCGTCTTGACCCGTGGATTGGGAAATGGAGGGCGGTGTACTCCCAGGCTGTCGCTTAATTGATTGTAAAGTTTGACAGCTTCGTCACGTACCTGTTCCTCATGGATTCCTTTTACGGGAACAAACGAACTGTTCAGTGAGTCGATATAGTTATCCACAAACTCTTGAAAAATCTCCGGTGTGTAAGCTGTATAAGGAATATGCGTACGCTGGTAAAAGTTTGGCTGCGAATAGTTTAACCCCCACGCGAGGTAGAACCATACGTAAACCCATAACAGATATTCTCCGTCACGCAGCAGAATCCTCTTCCACGGCAGTTTCTTGCGGATACGGGCATAAAATGGATAAACGATGACTCCCGTGATACTCCCGAAAATAAATAAATCCCCTATGGCAAAAGGGAATAAGTTGGAGAAGAATGACAAAACGCGGGAGATGACAGGATAAACGGTTTGTGAATACAGGTTTCCCAAAGCGGGAATCGACTGTGTCATCCATACCAGAAGCAGCAGTACTCCCAGGGGTATATATCTAATTATCAGTTTCCGTTTCATCATCCGTGCAGATTTTAGTCAACAAAAATATGCATTAAATAAACGTCACGCGAAAAAATACCTCTATATTTGCAAAAAAACTGTTAAACGAAAGATGGCTACCGTAGAAGAAATTGAAAAGTATTGCCGGAATTGCGTGTCACGTGATTTCGTGAATGGGAAAGGGCTTGTTTGCAAACGTACCAGAGAGCTTCCTGACTTTGACGAAGAATGCGAAAACTTCGAGAAGGATGAAGAACTGTTGAAGATGGCTCCTCCCAAGCCCGACGACTTTCCGGTGTCAATGACGGAAGAAGAACTTCTCGCCGAAGAAAATCTTCCCAAAGGAGTGCTGTATGCATCCGTCGCGTGTATTTTGGGGGCGGTGGCATGGAGTCTTATCTCCGTTTCTACAGGTCTTCAGATGGGATATATGGCTATCGGAGTCGGATTCCTGGTCGGTTTCGCCATGCGGCAGGGGAAGGGGATACGTCCCGTCTTCGGTATTTTGGGAGCGGTACTGGCATTGATCAGTTGTGTATTGGGTGATTTCTTATCCATCATCGGCTTTGCTGCCAAGGATTATGATATGACGTTTTTCGAAGTGCTGACGGGAGTCGATTATGGCGAAATCTTTTCTGTCATGGTGAAGAATGTGGTGTCGATGTCCGCCTTATTTTATGGAATTGCTGTTTATGAGGGATATAAATTATCTTTCCGGGCACAGAAACATCCTGTGGGTGGCAAGATTTGAATTAAAATTATTAATTTTGCAGCCGTTATTTTTTGAATATACATTATCATATACATAAAGAAACATGGAATTAGCAAGTAAGTACAATCCCGCTGACGTGGAGGGAAAGTGGTACCAGTATTGGTTGGATCACAAATTATTCAGTTCGAAACCCGATGGTCGTGAGCCTTACACCGTCGTCATCCCGCCCCCCAACGTCACCGGTGTGTTGCACATGGGACACATGCTTAATAATACCATTCAGGATATTTTGGTTCGTCGTGCCCGTATGGAAGGCAAGAATGCCTGCTGGGTGCCGGGAACTGATCACGCTTCCATCGCTACCGAAGCAAAAGTTGTAAACAAACTTGCTGCCCAGGGCATCAAGAAGACAGACCTGACCCGTGATGAGTTCCTGAAACATGCCTGGGACTGGACAGAAGAGCACGGAGGCATTATCTTGAAGCAACTCCGCAAATTGGGTGCATCCTGTGACTGGGACCGTACCGCCTTTACTATGGATGAGGAACGCAGCAAAAGCGTATTGAAAGTATTTGTAGACCTGTACAACAAAGGATTGATTTACCGTGGTGTCCGTATGGTAAACTGGGACCCGAAAGCGTTGACTGCCCTTTCCGACGAAGAAGTGATCTACAAGGAAGAGCACGGAAAACTGTTCTATCTCCGCTATAAGGTGGAAGGTGATCCGGAAGGCCGCTATGCAGTAGTAGCAACGACCCGCCCCGAAACAATCATGGGCGATACGGCAATGTGCATCAACCCCAACGACCCCAAGAACGCATGGCTGAAAGGAAAGAAAGTAATCGTTCCGTTGGTAAACCGTGTTATCCCTGTCATCGAAGACGATTATGTGGACATTGAGTTCGGTACCGGTTGTCTGAAAGTAACTCCGGCCCATGACGTAAATGACTATATGTTGGGTGAAAAGTATAATCTGCCCAGCATCGACATCTTCAACGATAACGGGACTTTGAGCGAAGCTGCCGGGTTATATATCGGTATGGATCGTTTCGACGTCCGCAAGCAGATTGAGAAAGACCTCGATGCTGCCGGATTGCTCGAAAAGACAGAAGCCTACACAAATAAAGTAGGTTACTCAGAGCGTACCAATGTAGTGATCGAACCGAAATTGTCTATGCAGTGGTTCCTCAAAATGCAGCATTTTGCCGATATGGCATTGCCTCCGGTAATGAACGATGAGTTGAAATTCTATCCTGCCAAATATAAGAATACATACCGGCACTGGATGGAGAACATCAAAGACTGGTGTATCAGCCGCCAGTTGTGGTGGGGACATCGTATTCCTGCTTACTTCCTGCCGGAAGGTGGCTATGTAGTGCCTGCCACTCCCGAAGAAGCCTTGGCGTTGGCAAAAGAGAAAACAGGTAATGCCGGTCTTAAACAGGAAGACCTTCGTCAGGACGAAGACTGTCTGGATACTTGGTTCTCTTCCTGGTTGTGGCCTATCTCCCTGTTTGACGGAATCAATCATCCGGGTAACGAGGAAATCAGCTATTACTATCCGACCAGCGACCTGGTGACCGGACCGGATATCATCTTCTTTTGGGTGGCACGTATGATCATGGCGGGTTACGAATATGAAGGAAAGATGCCGTTCAAGAACGTTTACTTTACAGGGATCGTTCGCGACAAACTGGGACGTAAGATGTCCAAGTCACTCGGCAACTCACCCGACCCGTTGGAACTGATCGACAAATATGGTGCTGACGGTGTCCGTATGGGAATGATGCTGGCAGCTCCCGCCGGAAACGATATTCTTTTTGACGACGCGCTCTGCGAACAGGGACGTAACTTCTGCAGTAAGATATGGAACGCCTTCCGTCTGATCAAGGGCTGGACGGTTGACGATAATATTCAGGCTCCGGATGCCGCTAAACTGGCTGTCCACTGGTTTGAATCCAAACAGAACGAGGTAGCTGCCGAAGTAGCGGACTTGTTCAGCAAATACCGTCTGAGCGAAGCATTGATGGCTGTTTATAAATTATTCTGGGATGAATTCTCTTCCTGGTATCTGGAAATGATTAAACCGGCTTACGGACAGGGAATTGACCGTACCACTTATGACGCTACTCTCTGCTTCCTCGATAACCTGTTGCATCTGCTTCATCCGTTTATGCCGTTCATCACAGAAGAATTGTGGCAACAGATGTACGAACGTAATGCGGAAGAAGGAGAAAGTCTGATGGTAAGTGCATTGAGCATGGATACTTATGTAGACACCGCATTCGTTGCACAGTTTGAAGTTGTCAAGGGAGTTATCAGTAATATCCGCAGCATCCGTCTGCAAAAGAACATAGCTCAGAAAGAACCGCTTGATTTGCAGGTGTTGGGCGAAAATCCGGTTGCAGAGTTCAATGCGGTGATCCAGAAGATGTGTAACCTTTCTTCTATCACAGTGGTAGAGAGCAAGGTGGAAGGTGCTTCTTCCTTCATGGTAGGAACTACCGAATACGCTGTGCCATTGGGCAACATGATTGATGTAGAAGCCGAAATCGCCCGTATGGAAGCTGAACTGAAACATAAGGAAGGATTCCTGCAAGGTGTATTGAAGAAACTCAGCAATGAGAAATTTGTCAATAATGCCCCCGCAGCCGTTCTCGAAATGGAACGTAAGAAGCAGGCCGATGCGGAAAGTATCATCAGTTCTTTGAAAGAAAGCATCGCAGCTTTAAAAAAGGCATAATGAACTGATACATAAAAATATGTAATGGAGAGGCATCCCGATAGATTTGGGATGCCTTTCTTTTTAAAAGATAAAAATAATACTATCTTTGCTTCCACTTTTAATCACACAGCAAAATGAAACAATTACTGCGAATATGCTTAACAGGTGCGTTCTTTCTTCTTTTCGAAGGACTCCTTTCCCCTATGTTGGCAGATAATGGGAAATCAGATAAAGAAATATTAGTTTTGAATTCTATTAACTTCAACCTTCCCTGGGCCAAAAACTTCTATTGGTATGTGCACGATGTTCTTCAGGAACAGGGAATAACCGCCAGAGCGGAATCATTGTCTGTCCCGGCCTTGCAGGATACGATGGAGGTAAATGCGGTCATCGAGCATCTGCGTCAGAAATATCCGCTTCCTCCTGCCGCTATTGTGATAATTGGCGATCCGGGCTGGATTGTCTGCCGTCCTTTATTTGACGACCTGTGGAAAGATGTTCCGGTGATCATAACGAACTCCCGTGACCGCCTGCCTGCTACCTTGGATATTCTGCTCTCTCATGCCCCGTTGAATGAGACCAACAGCGTCCCCGCCCAAGAGTGGAGAAAAGGCTACAACCTGACTACCCTGAAACAGCATTACTATGTGAAGGAAACCGTTGAACTGATCTATAGCCTGATACCTGATATGGATCGCCTGGCATTTATCTCGGACGACCGCTACATCAGTGAAGAAACCCGCGGAGACGTGAAAGAAGCTGTTGAAAAGCATTTCCCAAACCTGCCTTTAGAATTGCTTTCTACCACTCACTTGTCAACAGAAATGCTTCTGGACACCTTGCGCAGCTATAAAGCAAACACCGGAATTATTTATTATTCATGGTTTGAGTCGCATAATAAAGAAGATAATAATTATCTTTTTGATCATATTCAGGAGATTATCACCAATTTTACGTCCTCTCCCTTGTTCCTGCTTTCTTCCGAAGACTTGTCCAATAATACTTTTGCAGGAGGCTATTACGTTTCTGCAGAATCATTCGGCGATTCCTTGCTTGAAATTATTGGCCGTGTGCTGCATGGAGAACAGGCGGAGGACATTCCCGAAAGTATAGGAGGAAAGGCGAGTGCCTACCTCTGTTATCCGGTGCTGGAATCCTACAATATTCCCTATCACCTTTATCCCGAACGAGCTGTTTATGTCAACGAACCTAAAAGTATATTTCATCAATACTGCGTTGAAATCCTTTCCTGTTCCATTTTCCTTCTTATTTTGATAGCAGCGATCATCTATTATATACGTATTCTTCGCAAGGCATACACTCGTCTGAGTGAGGCAATGGAAAAGGCGGAGCAGGCGAATCAGTTGAAATCCGCCTTTCTGGCTAATATGAGTCATGAAATCCGCACTCCGTTGAATGCGATTGTCGGCTTCTCGAATATGTTGCCGGATATAGAAGATCGTAAGGAGATGCGCGAATATGCAGACATCATCGAAACAAATACCGACTTGCTTCTTCAACTGATCAATGATATTCTGGACCTCTCACGTCTGGAGGCGAATAGGGTGACTTTGACTTGGGAAGAGTGTGATGTGGTGCAGGTATGCAGGCAGGTGGTAGCATCGGTCAGTGTTTCGCGGCAGTCCGGCAATCAGTTTCTGTTTGCCAGCGATTACGAGTCATTCGATATGGTGACGGATATACAGCGTATGCAGCAGGTGATTATCAACCTGATGTCTAATGCGGATAAGTTCACCAAAAAAGGAAAGATCACACTGGAATTCTCGGTGAATAAGGCGACAGGTATGGCCGTGTTTTCGGTGACGGATACGGGGTGTGGCATCCCGAAGGAGAAACAGAAACTGGTATTCGAACGTTTCGAGAAACTGAACGAATATGCCCAGGGAACAGGTCTGGGATTGTCTATCTGTAAATTGATTGTCCACAAATGGAAAGGTGATATATGGATCGACTCCGAATATACGGGAGGAGCACGGTTCATGTTCTCACATCCGCTTAAAATAGAAAAAGAATGAAACGATTTGCATGTATCTACGTATGGCTTCTTTGCCTCGTGCTCTCTGTTGCGGCACAGGAGAAAATTGTGAAGCTGAAAATTGTACAGACAAGTGATGTACATGGTAATTATTATCCTTATAATTTTATTACCCGTAAGGATTGGCAGGGCAGTCTGGCGCGAATATATGCTTTTGTGCAGAAAGAGCGCGAACAGTATAAGGAAAATCTTATCTTGCTCGACAACGGCGATATACTGCAAGGGCAACCTACCGCCTATTACTATAATTATATAGATACGGTTTCTCCTCATCTCTGCGCGGAAATGATGAACTATATGAAGTATGATGCCGGAAATATGGGAAATCATGACGTGGAAACCGGGCGTGCCGTATTCGACCGCTGGATAAATACCTGTGACTTTCCGGTGTTAGGAGCTAACATCATCGATACATCGACCGGAGAACCTCATCTCCCTCCTTATAAGGTGATGGAGCGTGACGGAGTGAAAATCGTCATTTTGGGAATGATCACTCCTGCTATCCCTGCATGGCTCTCGGAGAATCTGTGGAAGGGGCTGCGCTTTGACGATATGGAGGAGACAGCACGCAAATGGATGAAGATCATCCGTGAAAAAGAGAATCCGGACTTGATGATCGGTTTGTTTCATGCGGGGCAGGAAGCTTTCAAAATGTCCGGTAAGTACAATGAAAACGCTTCTCTGAATGTTGCAAAGAATGTTCCCGGTTTTGACATTGTACTGATGGGGCACGATCATGCACGTGAATGTAAGAAGGTAATGAATGTGGCAGGAGATTCAGTACTGGTTATCGATCCGGCAAGCAACGGAATCGTTTTGTCCAATATCGACGTAACCTTAAAGTTGAAAGACGGAAAGGTGCGCAGCAAAGATATCCGGGGAGTATTGTCCGCGACAAAAGATTACGGAACCAGTGAGGATTTTATGAAGCATTTTGCTTCCCAATACGACACTGTCCGCAACTTTGTTTCTAAAAAGATCGGTACATTCACCGAGAGCATCTCGACCCGTCCGTCTTTCTTCGGGCCGTCTGCTTTTATCGACCTGATTCATACCTTGCAGCTTGATATCACTGGTGCGGAGATTTCTTTTGCTGCACCGCTTTCATTCGATGCGAAGATTAATAAAGGGGATGTGTATGTCAGCGATATGTTCAATCTGTATAAGTATGAGAATATGCTGTATATGATGACCTTATCCGGGAAAGAAATCAAGGATTATCTGGAAATGTCTTATTTCATGTGGACCAACCGGATGAAGTCTCCGGACGATCATTTGCTTTGGTTCAAAGAGAAACGCCGCGAAGGTGCGGAAGACAGAGCTTCTTTCCAGAATTTCAGTTTCAATTTTGATTCGGCATCGGGTATTATCTATACTGTGGACGTCTCCAAGCCGCAAGGAGAGAAGATAACCATTATCAGCATGGCGGACGGCAGCCCTTTCCTTATGGATAAGATTTATAAAGTGGCTTTGAACTCTTATCGGGGCAATGGCGGCGGTGAATTACTGACTAGAGGTGCAGGTATTCCACAGGAGAAACTGAAAGAACGTATTATCTTCTCTACGGATAAGGACCTTCGTTTTTATCTGATGAATTATATAGAAAAGAAAGGTGCGATGGACCCGAAGGCGCTGAATCAGTGGAAATTCATTCCGGAGAAGTGGACTGTTCCGGCTGCCAAACGCGATTATGAGTTTTTGTTCGGAGATAGTCAATAAGTAGGGAAAAATGTTCTATTTGACTGATAATATCTGACCTTAGGTTGCATGTCTGATTATTACTGGTATCTTTGTCGCAAATAAAAAGAGAAAGTATGGATATTCAAGGTGTTCCTAAGATAGGTATTTCTTCGGTAGTTCATTCTAAGCATATAGATCCTAATAGTATTGATGTTGTCGATAATGATATAGCGCTTTTCGATACGGAAAGCGTTACTTCCCTTTATAATGGTCTCAGCAAACTGGAAGTGGTAAGCATCGGACTTTGTCTGGAAGGCTCCACCCGTTTCAATATCAGTTTGCGTGAGTTTGAGCTGATTCCGGGAAGAATGGTTATTGCGTTGCCCAACCAGATCATCGAGCATCGTCAGTTTAGTGCTAACTTTAGGGGGATTTTCTTTGCTGTATCAAAGAATCTGCTGGAATCATTGCCCAAAGTCGGAAATGTGCTCTCATTCTTTTTCTTTCTGAAAGATTATCCTTGCTTTGATCTCAACCTGCACGAACAGGAAATGATTAAAGAGTATCATGCTTTCATCAGGAAGAGATTGAGGAATAAGGAAGATATGTATCGCAGGGAGGTAGTAATGGGATTGATGCAGGGGTTCTTCTTTGAACTTTGCAACATATTCAACAGTTATGCACCGGATTCTTCTGCTGTTGTCAAAAGTAAAAGCCGTAAGGAATACATATTTGAACGCTTCTATGAATCTTTGATTCAGTCTTATCAGTCGGAGCGTAGCGTGAAGTTTTATGCCGATCAATTATGCCTGACACCGAAACATCTGTCCGGTGTTGTGAAGGAAATCAGCGGAAAGACAGTAGGGGAGTGGATTGATGAATTAGTGATTCTGGAAGCAAAGGCACTCCTGAATTCTTCGAGCATGAACATACAAGAGATAGCTGACCGGCTAAACTTTGCCAACCAGTCATTCTTCGGTAAGTACTTCAAGCATTACACCGGCATGTCTCCCAAAGAATACCGGAAAAGCAGATAGCTGAGAAATGGTGAATGACTACGGCAGCGATAACGGGAGATTTTCATCGCTGGGACCGGCATTCTACAGGACACCTGAGCGTACGCGGCTCAATGTTTCCGGTGTCATCAGCAAGTAGGAAGCGATATCTGCCAGGGGAGCCCGCTTGATGATTTCCGGATGGGTCTCGAGCAACAGGTTATAACGTTCGCGGGCGGATTCGAAACGCCAGGAGTCAGCCTTGGTTTGCGATACAATCAGGGAATATTCCAGTATTTTCCGGTAGAACATGTTGATTTCCCAGTTTTGTTTTGCCAACTGCAGCATCTTGTCATAAGGACACAGGTAAATGATAGCAGGTTCCAGCGTCTCTATAATCAACCGTGTAGGAACCTGTTTTAGTAAGCTTTCGATACACATCACGATACATCCCTCGTATGAAAAGTGTTCGGTGACATCTTTCCCGTTTTTATAGTAATATTGCCGGAGCATCCCTTTCCCGACAAAAACTAATTCATGGGCTACTTCTCCTTCATTGAGTGCAATCACTCCTTTGGGAAATTCTTCACGTATCAGGATGCTTTCTATCTGCCGGCGTCCCTCTATACTCATCTCAGGGAAGCGGGAATTTACGACGGCATTTACTGTTTCTCTTAGTAGTGTATCCATGTCATTAATAGTCTTGTTATGTGCAAAAGTACTAAAAACGGTTGATATAAATCGGGTTGATTCAAAAAAGATGTATCTTTGTCTCCAAAATAAGGATGTGTATGATGATGAATAAGATAATAGGATTGGCAGTTCTACTGCTTTGTATGTCAGGTTGTGTCAGAGATAATGATGCTATATATTACCCCGTAGGCGATGTGGATATTGAAAGAGGAGGTCCGGCACTGGAAGTCGGAGAGGGGGATGTCTTGGTGGTGCGAAGCTATAATGAAGAAGATTATGTATTGGATACGATAGCTCAATACCCGAATGACCCGACTTTGGGTAAACTGACGTTTATGATTGATCTGAAAAACCAACAGAAGGATCAGAATGTTGCCAGTTTTAACGGAGCTGGTAAATCAAAACTGACCATGAGCCTTGGATATAAGGATGGCAATTACCCTGCGGAAAGCCAGGTTCCTATATACACTTCGCAGGATATTACCGCTAAATATGCAATCAAACTTCGTCTGAAAGGAGAACTGACTGTATCCGGTGATGAATGGATGATAGATTATGTATATGCCCAACTGGCTAGCCTGTTCCAGCCTTATCCTCCGACAAGCTTTCCTGAAGTCTTTATGTGCAAGGGAGGGATGAAACTGGGAACTTTCGACTCCTTCCGCAGAACCTGTACTTTTGATATCGTTTATGATCGTTCCGACCTCTCTTTTAGTCAGTTATACTTCAATTTATTTATCAATTTAGCCGGTCAGAAGCGGGAAAACAGGGTCAAACTGCGGATTGATAAGGAATCTTACTTCGAACTGTATGAGCAGAGTGAAGAACTGTAACTAGATAGGCGTTTCTTCAATTATAGACAGGTTTCTACGTGAAAGATGGCAGTTTTGACTGGATATAACATTCTTTTACAGAAAAAACTTTGAATGTTCAAATAATTATTAAATTTTATAATGTCCTAATACTACACTAATAAGCATCACTTTCTTTTTTAAATTACGCTTATTTTACCTCTTCTACTTCATATCCATCCTCTGCTTTCTTGCATTTGAAAACGCAGTAATCCGGATTACTTAAAGCATTATCAAGGCTTTGGGGCAGAACGATCTCTTTCGTCTGTTTGTCGATTGCTATCAATGCGTAATATATACCTTCTTCTTTACATTGCTCAATCAATACCTTTTTCAATTCTTCTACGTTATATTCCATTTTTTGAGATATGAACACAATAAAAAAGCCTCTTACTTCGATGTAAGAGGCTAACTAAAATTGAGTAGTGGGTACGAGAATCGAACTCGTATTACATGCGTGAGAGGCATGTGTCCTAA
>OGUM01000999.1_pt1 | contig 22136 bp, 20 predicted proteins | sample 1553631 | NCBI WGS metagenome assembly OGUM01 (sample SAMEA2580228, study PRJEB22360) | human gut metagenome | biome: human gut; feature: human-associated habitat; material: faeces | place: Denmark | collected 2008/2010 | reverse complement strand
TGCCCCGCGATTTAATAGAACCATACTGGAATGTAAAGGTTTATACGCTTCCTGCATAGCTTCCAGCGTGTCCGATTTAATAGAACCATACTGGAATGTAAAGTTTGTTTTTTCCGGAGCCGTAAAGGTTGCTTCGATGATTTAATAGAACCATACTGGAATGTAAAGGTTAGCTGCCGCAGCTTATGCAGTGCCTCTGCCCGAGATTTAATAGAACCATACTGGAATGTAAAGTAAGCATGAGCCCCGCTGGCCCATTCCGGCCGGCGATTTAATAGAACCATACTGGAATGTAAAGTAATAAGGAATTGCCACATCCGGGGTTGCATGCATGATTTAATAGAACCATACTGGAATGTAAAGTTGTAATTGCTGTAAATCTCGAGGTTAATCGACGTGTGATTTAATAGAACCATACTGGAATGTAAAGTTTGAGGATGATTGGGATTAGCGGATACGGACCTCGATTTAATAGAACCATACTGGAATGTAAAGAATGACGACCCGACAAATGCAGGGACGCCAGGCTATGGATTTAATAGAACCATACTGGAATGTAAAGGATCGTAAGGTCGAAAATGCACTGTACAAATCCTGCTTGATTTAATAGAACCATACTGGAATGTAAAACAGCAAACGCAGGGAGCACAGCAAGCGGTACCGTCGATTTAATAGAACCATACTGGAATGTAAAGTTGTTTGCATATGATATGGACACGATGGTATTTGGATTTAATAGAACCATACTGGAATGTAAAAGTCTTTAACAATCTGCTCCGGCGCGTTCGGCATTTCCGCCAGTTCTTTTAAATCCGCGACAAAGATAAGCCCTAGCTCATGCGGGAAAGTGGACTCATCGGCAGACTCAAACAATGAGACGACCCGGCGACCGGTTTCTTCAAAAGAGGTAGCACCGTGAACGGTCTTCCCGTTTTGGCGCTGTTCAAGGGTATAAGTGAGGGTCTTGACGGCTTCTTCAGCTTCTGATAGACTAATATCAGAATAAGCATTATCTTTGCGAGCGACCAAATCTCCTTGGGTTCCGGCTATACTGCCTGAAGGAGTGTACAACGCACCGTCGCCGGTGGCGGCCAATGGGGTTCCGCTCCCATTAAAAGATAATGCTTTTTCTTTTGCCCTAATAACTTGCTTCTTCGTCTGAGGTAAAATACTTATTACAGTATAATAATCCCCGTCATCGTGGCATAAATCAAGCACTAATACTTCGCTTTTTTCAGCTCCTTTATCCGTAAAAAATTTTAATCTTTCTCCGCTCTTAGTCGTTTCCGCCACAACATAAGCATGCTCTTGTAAAATTTTATAAACAGCTTTTTCTACAGATCCGTATCCTTTAACTGTATTGGGGTGCCGGTTAGTTATATGTGTATAGCCAGCTCCAGCGATATCTTTTCCAACCTGAAAACCTATCTGCATTCTGATTGGTGCACCTTTTATAACGGTGCCGTCATCTGCCGTTAGGTCGTTGATATAACCCCAATCAACATCCCCCTTGGAATTTCTAATGTAAGTTTTATTTTCTTTTCGGATTTAATAGAGCCATACTGGAATGTAAAGGTTGTTGAGAAAAAGGCCCTTGGTTTTATGCTCACAGATTTAATAGAACCATACTGGAATGTAAAGACGGGTAAAACGCAATCGTCCCGGACGTGGTCTTTAGGATTGAATAGAACCATAGTGGAATGTAAAGATAATCAAATCACGGACGCTATATTAAGCAGCAATCAAAAGCGGCTGGCAAATGCGGTATATGTTGCTACGCAGGAGCGTACCCGGTACTTTGCGGAACGTATCGTCCGCACGGAACTTGCAAGGGCCTACCATGACGGCGTGACCGCCCGGTGGGATAATGACCCGGATTGTGTGGCGTATCAGTGGAGAATGTCACAAAGTCACCCGGTAACAGATATATGCGACTTATACGCTGGAGCTGACTTATACGGTATGGGGGCGGGGGTATTCCCCAAAGGCAAGGTGCCGGAATTACCGGCTCATCCGCATTGTATGTGTTATCTACGGCCGCTTATGAGCGGTTCGCTCAAACTGAAAAGCGAGACACCGACAGAACGGGTCAATAAAGGCGGCAAGGAGTGGCTGGATAAGCAATCTAAAACGGCCCGGCAGAATATCCTTGGGGTAATGGGGGAGATGCAGTATAAAAAAGGCGGTAACTGGCAATCCGTTGCCCGAGGATATGGAAACCGGTATATGAAAAGCCGATTAAAAGGCCTTGGCGCACATGGCGGTAAAATCGGTGATTTTGAAGAGGTAAAGGCTGAATTTATCAAGCACATAAAACCGGAAGAAATAATACCAACCCTCGAAGAGTTTGAAAGAAAAAATGTCAATCTGCCTTATGAAGTGGCCGTCATTGCTTGTAAAAACGGAGATGTTTACAAGGTTAAAGGGGCTAAAGCAAATGTAAATTTTGGCGTGCTTGGAAAAGAAAAACTTGAGGGGGCGTTTGTAACCCACAATCACCCCGAATCGGAAACGAGGTTTTCGTTTAGCGGCTTTGATATTGGGGAATTTTTTGAATATAAACTGAACACCTTGAGAGGTTCCGATGTAAAATACATCTATGAAATTAGAGGGATTCCTGATACAATCTATGGTAACAAAGAGAAAATAATAAGTGATTTTACCGACTTATATTACAAGAAAGTCATGGATAACCATAGGATTAAAGATACTTGGGAGTTGAGCATTGATATGGATGCTGACGGATACCATGAAACCGTAAAGTTGATAGCTAATGAATTTCACTTTGAGTATTGGAGAAAAGAAAATGACGGAAGCTGAACTGATACAGAAAAGGAAAAAGCTGTTTGAAAAATACGAATCAGATCGTGCTGCATTATGGGAAAAGTGGAAAGAAAAGGCTTTAAAATCCGGAGGCTTGGACAGCCCCTATTGTGGGGAAGAAAAAAGGCTTACGCAAAAATTTATGGAAGAACTTCGGGCGCTAAACGGATACGCGCCAAACAGTAAAACCAAATAAACCAAATGGTTATTAGCATCTACAACAGTAGGTGCTTTTTTATTGGTACTGTTTCATAATACTTAAATACTATATGGAGCCAATACATCATATTTTTTTTAGAGTTGGACACAACGGGTTTAGTGAATCGGGCGAAAATAATAACATTCCCAGAGATTTATGCTCATATGGACAAAATCCGTTTATGGGCAATGCTATGCTTTACTTACACAAAAGACAGATACATGAGAAAGAAAATTTTAGAAAGGCCTGGTGGTTGCTGTGAAAGTGATTAAGTTCTGCTTTTATTATCTTATCGGATGGTTACTCGCACCTGTTAAGCCCAGAATCGTGCTGAATGAGATACCACGGGAAATTGATGTTTGCAGTACGAAAGAAAAAGGAGGAAACACGCAAGATAGCAAAATAGAAAGAGGATGGCGCAAGAAACAGATATGGTAAACGATTTCACAGAATCTGCAATACAGAGTCGGTAATACAAAGTCTGCGATGCAAAGTTTGTGATCAATTCGCTGGTATAAAAACGGCACAGTGTCTGTAAGAGATGCTGCAGAAAGCCCGGTATGTATTGACAGATGCCGGGCGGGAACGATATGATATTCTGCAAAAGGAGTATGGGATGTGATGACTTGAATTCTTCCAGACAGGATTATCTCCAGACGATCTATCGTTTATCTGTGGGAAAAGGCTATACAACGAACAAAAAAATTGCAGATTTTTTAAGCGTGAGTAAGCCCTCTGTCACTGAAATGATCGGCAAATTGCAGGGGGAAGGTCTGGTTGCGATGGACGGCGCACATATTTTTCTGACAGAAGACGGCGCAGAACAGGCGAAACGTCTTTTGTCAGATCATCGTCTTTGGGAATATTTTCTTTGCAGTGTGTTGGGCATGCCCGAGAATACGGTGCATGAGCAGGCTGATCTTCTGGAACATGTGACGGGGGATGAACTCAGGCTGGCCCTGAATCGCTTTTTGAACTATCCTAAGGCGAGTCCCACGGGGAAAAAGATTTATGATAATCTGCCGGAGAGAGCAGAACAAGGCAATAAATTGAAAAAAAGTAAAGAAGTTTTCCCCGTTCATCCGGTGTGAGCGGGGATTTTTCTTGCACAGTTGTAACAAATGCAATAAAATAGGAACATAGAATGCAAAACTTTAAATCTTAGTAAGCGAAAGCAGTGGAGGGACTATGGAAGAAATCAGAAGACCTGATTCGATGGAGCGTATTGCAACTCCTGCGCAGGCAGAAGCATTTATTGAAAAGCAGGTAAAAAAATTAAAGGAACAGATTGGTGCAGATAAGGTATTATTGGCGTTATCCGGCGGAGTGGACTCCTCTGTGGTCGCCGCGTTGTTGATCCGGGCGATTGGCAAACAACTGGTGTGTGTACATGTCAACCATGGCCTCTTGCGTAAAGGCGAACCGGAACAGGTGGTGGAAGTATTCCGGCAACAATTGCATGCGAATCTGGTGTATGTAGATGCGACGGAACGCTTTTTAGGGAAATTGGCTGGTGTAGCGGATCCCGAAACCAAAAGAAAGATCATCGGTGGAGAATTTATTGAAGTATTTGCCGAAGAAGCCAGAAAACTGGACGGTGTGCGTTTTCTGGCCCAGGGGACGATCTGGCCGGATATCCTGGAAAGTGAAGGGGGCATAAAAGCCCATCATAATGCAGGTGGCCTGCCAGAAGATTTACAGTTTGAACTGGTCGAGCCTGTCCGCATTTTGTTTAAGGATGAAGTGCGAATCGTCGGCACTGCGTTGGGGTTGCCGGATTCTATGGTCAACCGTCAACCGTTCCCCGGACCCGGCTTAGGTGTGCGCTGTACCGGCGCCATTACCAGGGAGAGATTGGAAGCTGTACGCGAGTCCGATGCGATTTTGCGGGAAGAATTTGCGAAAAACGGACTACAGGGCAAGGTCTGGCAATATTTTACCGTGGTGCCAGACTTTCGTTCTACCGGCATCAAAGACGGCAAACGCAGCTTTGAGTACCCGGTGATCATCCGCGCTGTCAATACGAAAGATGCCATGAGCGCTATGGTGGAAAATATTCCGTTCGCTCTGATGCAGCATCTGACAGAGCGCATTACCCACGAAGTGGCAGGGGTAAACAGAGTGTTGTATGACTTCACACCCAAACCTACGGGAACGATTGAATGGGAATAAAGAGGCTGATCATGTAATGCGATTGTCCAAAAAAAATCGTCGGATCGATTATGAATCAGTTAATGAAAAAATCTTTTTAATCCTATTGTATGGAGATTTTCCTTTTGGTATAATGGGAACGTAATTTCTGTTTGAACAGGCATGTTAAAAGGAGCGAGAATAAATGGAAAAAGTATATGTAGGTAAAACGAAAAACGTATATCGCCTGGAAAACGGGCACTATCTGTTGCAGTTCAAAGATGACGTGACCGGTAAAGATGGTGTCTTCGATCCGGGTGAAAACCAGGTAGGGCTGACGTTAGCAGGTTCCGGCCGGGCTGCTTTGACCCTGACGCAGTATTTCTTTGACATTCTGAAAAAAAGGGGCATCAAGACCCACTACGTATCCGCTAATCTGGATGATGTGACCATGGAAGTGCTGGAAGCCCATCCTTTCGGCAAAGGCCTGGAATTCATTTATCGCTATAAAGCGGTAGGTTCCTTCTTCCGTCGCTATAACCAGTATGTAACGGAAGCACAGGATCTGGGTGGTTTCTTTGAAGTGACGCTGAAAAATGATGCGGCAGGGGACCCTGTCGTGGCGAAAGAAGCATTGGAATATTTCGGCGTTATGACGGAAGCGGAATATGCCACCATTGCAGCCCAGACCAAAGTGATCTGTGATATCGTAAAGGAAACGCTGGCGGCTCAGGGTCTGGATCTTTATGATATTAAACTGGAATTCGGCAAGACTGCGGATGGCGAGATCATGCTGATCGATGAAATTTCCGGCGGTAACATGCGTGTGTACAAAGGTGACCAGTATATTCAGCCGTTGGATCTGACGAAAATGATTCTGGAAAACCTATAAGAAAGCGTGGTCGTTAAGCGGGCCTGGGAAAATGAAAGCGATTTTATCTGCCTGCCGTTGTTTGCGCCTGTTTTTCGGAAATTTTAGGTTTTCAGATACTTTGCGACACTACAGATAATAGAATAGCGTAAAAAATAAATCGGTTACGGGTCAAAAGAATCTGTAACCGATTTTTTGATGTGAAATAGCACAATTGTTACAAATTTTTCTTTAAATTATTTCTTCGGCTTTTCTTTGGTTTAACTTAAAACATAATATTTTAGGATTATATATAAAAATAGAATTAACTATGCTATAATATAAATGGAACCCACTCTTTTGGGTAATATAAAGAAAATTTTATGCTTTGTAAATGTTGAATTGCACCAAATTGGAAATGCAAAAAGGGAGAAAGATTATGAAGTACATAGTTAAGTTGGAATTGGCACAAAAGTATATAAAGTCTGATTACAGAAGAACAATCATAAGTTTTTTTAAAAAATCTATTTCTTCGTATATGGAAGGATATTTTTATGCTGATTTGTATGAAAGCGGGGCTAAAAAGAAACCTTTTGTATGGTCGATTCGTTTTCAAGAGCCTGTGTTTAATGGCGATACAATAAATTTGGGCGGTACTGATGTAGAGATGACTTTAAAGTTTGGAGATACACAAACAGCTCTTATTTATTATTCTGCGCTATTAAACTATAAAAATATTTCGTTTCCGCTTGGTGAAGCGAATTACATGATTCTGAAAAGCATAAAGTTAGTTAAGGAAACCGAAATTACAGAAGAAATAGCGGCGTTTAAAGTTCTTTCTCCCATTTGCCTTAAAAGGCATAATAGAGAGGATAACAAAGATGTTTATTTTACAGTTGAAGATGAAGAATTCGCAACGGAGATTAAAAGAAAATTAGAAGAAGAATTGCCATATATGCAGGATGAAGTCAGTGAATTGAGATATAATTTTGATGGTCTGAAAAAAATAATTGTGCCTGCTTACGGATTAAAAATTCCTGCTACTATTGGAGTTTTCGTAGTATCAGGTAATACGAAAATACTAAATCACATATTGAAAAATGGGATAGGAGCGAAACGTAATTCCGGATTTGGCCTTGTTGAGAAAACGATGTAAGGGGGGTGGAAACAAGTGATTCTTGAAGGCACATTTGATGAGAACGGTGTTATTTATGATCGCCGATTAGAACCATCTGATTGGCGGTATTCTGCAGCGGCTGTCGGTATGGTCCGTTTTTTTAAAAGAAGAAAGATTCAATATTTTAGCAAAGGAAGATACTTATACTATAATTTCAAAGATATTTATCCTGAAGACGCAAAAACTGAAATTAGCAACGACAGGGAATATCTCTTATTTGCAGAACATTGGTTTTCAGATGGGATGCCCCATAAAGCGGTAAAGCAAAAAGTTTCTCAGAGTCAGTTCTCAGAGAATGAGATAAAGGAGCTTTCGAAAAAGCTTACTGCAAATAAAGTAATGAAAAAAATTTTTCAGGGTATTAAATTGGGGAAGGATGCCGGTGAAAAACAGATAGAGTTATTGAAAAAAATTAGTAATTTAATTGAAGCAAACCGACTCGAGCTTATTCAGGAAACTTTTCTAAATTCAAAAATTGGCTATGGCAAATTTAATAATCCTAGCAGGTTTCGATGTGCAAAAGACGAAATATGCCGTCTGTGGGGCTATTATGTCGATACTAGAAGAAAAACAAAGTCGCTTGGATTTTGCTTTGATAAAAAGGCTAAGGTAGCCAGGGACGAAGTTGAGTTCGATTTTATCCCGTTTGCTTTTTCGCGAGGCAGGATATCAATTTTTATTAACAATAATACATCAATAAAGTATCTTATTCAGGCCAATGATGAAATGGAAAATTTTTTGCAGAAAAGGCTGGGAGAACGTACTTCGTGGAATACGATCTTTTATGTAAATGAAGTTGGCAGTTGGTTTATTGATTATGACGTGGAAGTTATAAAAAAAGATGCGGAAAAGGAGTGGTATGAAACAATCTTTATAAGAAAGAGCGCAATTCAGGTATTTCAAGATTTGGATGAGGCCTGGAAAGCTGAGAATCGTTCCAATCTGCTGGACATGGTTCTCGGACGATCTATAAAGATTGGTGATAATTATTATATCAAGATTATGGACGAAGTAACGGAAAGTATATTAAATGAAAGGCCATTAGATAATTTAATTGAACGCTTACTGAAACTTGAATATAAAATCGATGAAGAGGTTCCTGATACGTTTCTCTTACGTAATTTGATTTGTATTAATTTAATTGTGTATAAGAACTTTTTACAAGTGGAGGGCAAAATGGGAAATAATGCAAAATTAGAAGGATCGCATTATGCAGCTAAGGATGTAGTCAAATACTTTAAAATAAATAAACAAGAAAATAAAATAAAGATATATAGGCAAAGGTTAGCCAATACACTGGTAACCAAAGACTATGATCGTTTTATTGAAATTATGCTTCAATTATCGTCGTATACGGAATTGCCATTTCCGTTCTTGCATCTGCTGATAAAAGATTTTGAAGAAAATAAAAATCAAGCCTATAATTTTGTGAATTCTTTGATTGAAGAAAATAAGGAAAGAAAGTCTAAATGAGCGGAGGAAATAAATAATGAAAAATAAAGCCTTGACATTAACAGTAATTGCTAACATGACTTCTAATTATGGGGAAGGTTTGGGCAACGTAGGAAGTATACAAAAAATCTATAAAAATGGAAAAACCTATGCAATTCGTTCTCGTGAAAGTCTTAAGAATGCGCTAATGGTACAAAGTGGAATGTATGATGATTTGAAAGTCGAAATTGATACAAAAGTAACGCAAAAAATGGCGTCAAAAGAAATCAATGCAGCAAATCACAGAGCATTAGAAGGCGGCTATATGAATACTTCTTCCTCAAAAAAGATTCGTAAAAGTTCTTTTTATTTGACAGATGCTATTTCGTTTAATTCATTTATTAATGAAGTGCGATTTCATAATAATTTATTTCTGGCGCAAACATATGCCAAGGAACATAGTATTAATTTGCAAGAAAAAGAAGCTAAATCCGGTCTTATGCCATATCAATACGAATATGATAAATCTTTGAAAAGATACAGTATCACTATTGATTTAGACAAGGTCGGTGTGGATGAAAATTATCATGCAGAAGCAGCCCCACAAGAAAAGGTCTTCCGGGTAAAGAGTCTTTTAAAAGCAATAAAAAATCTTTCACTGGTGGTGAAAGGTAATTTGGATAATGCTGAACCTCTCTTTATTGTTGGTGGTATTGGCAATCGAAAAACACACTATTTTGAGAATGTGATTCATATGGATGGAACAAAACTTAAAATAGGAGAGGACTTAAAAGCAAAAGTCGGTGAAGATTACCATGTTGGCTTGTTAGAGGGATATAATTTTGAAAATGAAAAGGAGATAAAAAGCGAGTTACCAACTGTTTCGATGGAGAAATTCTTTGCGGATTTAACGCACGAGGTGGAGGCTTATTATGAAAGTTCTGCGGATTAAATTAACGCAAAACCAAGCTTCTTACACGAGAGAAGAAACGGTTAATAATCGTATGACTTATCCATTACCGTCGTATTCTACAATTATCGGAGCTTTGCATAATGCATGTGGCTATACATCGTATCATGAAATGGATGTTAGTGTTCAGGGTAAGTACCGTAGTATGCAAAAGGAAGTCTATGTAAACCACGCTCTCCTGAATAAATATCAAGACGACAGGAATATCTTGATTTGGTTGCCAAATCCAAAACTAAGCGGAGGGTATATAACTGTAGCTGAAGCAGAGAAAGCCCAAAACAATAGCTTTCGTAAAGGGGTAACGGTACAAATTTACAACGAAGAAAAAATCAAAGAATACAGGGCGCTTAAAGATAAAGCGGAAGAAATGAAATGTTTTTTAAAGTCCGTTGTAAAGGTATCTGAAATAAAGTGGAAAGAGGAAGAAGCGAAGCTAAAGCGTGAAATTGAAAAGGCCGGAAAAAAATCAGAAATTGGTCAGAGATTGGATGAGAAAATCAGACAAGGAGAGGAACGGATTAGGACGTTAAAATCGGATTATGAAAAAAAGAGTTACGAAGAATATGAAGAACCGATGAGTCATTTTCAGACCTTGACAAAAGGACCTCAAATGCAGGAGGTGCTTTATGATGTAGAGCTTGTCATCCATGTAAAAGCAGGAGACGATGTTCTTGCAGATATTTTAAGGCATCAAAATGATTTTGTATCGCTTGGTCGTAGCGAGGATTTTATTGATTTAAAAGAAATGAAGATGGTTGAACTCACGAATAAAATTGATGATGACTACTACTTGCCGGCAGGGTACAGCATTTATGTAAATGCCGATAAAGTAAGGTTGGATGCGGGAGATGTTGGAAAGGGATATTATTTAACCAGTCATGGTAAAAAACTACCGGCTAAAGGTACAGTTTATTATGTGTCCAAAGATTATGTAATTGACCAGGGTAAACGAAAATTTAATAAAATTCCATGTTTGTATTCTTCTTATATAACAATTTCTGGGGATTCGTGTAATATTTTATGGGATGCAGTTGGCGACAATAATGGGGATGGATATATTGTAAATTTAAATTAGGAGGTCTGTATGCTTCTTAAAAATACTTTGCCCGAGTTTTACAAAAAATACCAGGCAAAGCCGGGTGAAACCCTTTACGAACATACTGCTAGTGTATTAAAAAATCTCGAAAAGTTAAAATTAATAGCCAAAATTCCTTATGTTGATTTAATTGTAATATGCTGTATCTATCACGATGTTGGCAAAACTAATCCATTATTCCAGGAAAGATTGTTAGCATCAGTTTATTTTGATGCGACTAAAGAAGTTGGGCATAATATTTTATCTGCCTATTTGCTAAAAGAATTAATATCGAAGGATGAAATTGATAGTTTAGGCAGAGAAAATTTCATTGTTATTTTATATGCCATAGTGAATCACCATCATTATATTGATAATTTATCCTATCTTGAAGAAAAGAAGGAGTTGATAAAAGAGAATTTGCAAAGAATTGATAGGGAATTGTTTGAAGGATCCAATCATGACCGAGAACTTTTTAAGAATTTGGGCAGAGCCGAAAAAGAAGATTTAATGAACATCCGTGAAAATCCAAGTAATAAAGCTATTTTGGTAAAGGGCTTTTTACATAAGTGCGACTATGCAGCAAGTGCTCATGGGGAAATAGAGATTCCGAACTATGATTTGGATGATCGGTTGAAACATTTTCCTTATGAATGGAATGCAATGCAATTATTTGCTAAAGAAAAAACAGATTCTAATTTAATCTTGATTGGTTCTACAGGTTTGGGTAAAACAGAAGCCTCCCTTTTGTGGTTGGGAAACCATAAAGGCTTTTATGTATTGCCTTTAAAAACAGCTATTAATGCCATGTATAAACGAATTCATAAAGAATTTTATTTACAAGATTTTACAAGAAATTTGGGCTTGCTTCATGGGGAAATGAAAAATATTTATTTAAATGAATTAGAGAAAGATTCTCTCAATGCTGAGGAGGAATTTTGGCAGTATTATGAATTAACGAAATCTATGGCAATGCCCTTGACTATTGCTACACCTGATCAGATTTTTTTGTTTGCATTCAAATATCCTGGATATGAATTGCCGTTGGCGACGTATAGTTACTCTAAAATCATTATTGATGAGATACAGGCATATTCACCCGATGTCCTTGCAACTTTAATTTATGGACTGCAGTGGGTTAATAGTGTGGGAGGGAAGTTTGCGATTACTACGGCAACGATGCCTCCATTTATTAAAGATCTTCTTGTGAATTCAAGAGGTGACGTCGAAAATACAGGAGAGCCTGTTACATGCGAAGAGGGGACCTTTTTAAACAAGAGAATCAGGCATAAAGTAGAACTTAAAGATTGTGAACTAGAAGTAAATGACATTGTTAATTTTGTTAAAGAGAAAATTGATGATGCAAGCATGAAAGTATTAGTTGTGGTAAATACAGTGAGCAAAGCACAGGAACTATACTGTAAATTGAGAGAACAGCTTGCTTTAACTTCCGCTTATGGGTTGGAATTGTATCTTTTACATTCGAAATTTATGGTAAAGGATCGCCATGCAAAAGAGACCAAAATATTAAATGACGGTAAAACTTCTTGTAAAAAGAAAGTTATCTGGGTTACGACGCAGGTAATAGAGGCGAGTTTAGACATTGATTTTGACTATCTGTTTACGGAGTTATCTGATTTAAGCGGACTTTTACAAAGAATGGGTCGTTGTAATAGGAAAGGCGTAAAAAATATAAAAAAGTCAAATGTTTTTGTTTATACCAAACTCAGCACACGCTTATTTAGGAGAATTAAAGGAAAAAATGCCTATGCACAAAAGGGATTTATTTATCAATCATTGCTTGAATTAAGTAAAGCCGCCCTGTATGAATGGCAACAAAAGAATATAGGCAATGAGATGAGTGAGTCAGATAAGAACATGATGATTAATAATTGGTTTACCATGGATAAACTTAGAGAGTATGAAGACATCTACTGTGACAGCTCATATTTATCAGATTACTGGAACGCTTATGAACACTTAGAACATATTTCCGCATATGCTACATCTTTGGCGGAAACAAAAATGGAATTTCGTAATATCCTTTCGGTCAAGGCCATTCCTAAATGCTTGTATGAAAATCTAAAAGGAATAAAAACTCTGATAATGGAAGTCAAAGAAAAAAAGAGAGAAATGTATCGAGCGGATAATATAACCATAAAAAATGAGATAAAGACAAAGATTTTACGTTTGAAAAATGGAATTAATCAATTCACGATAATGGTGGATTTTTCCAATAGTAATTCTTTGAAAGAAAAATTGAATATTGACGGAGAAATAGTTTATTTAACACACGATAATTATGATAAAGAATTGGGCTTATTAAGATCAAAAAAGGCGAATAGCGAGCTTATTCGGTCATAAATGACATAAATTGGCTGAAATCATGATAGATGATTATTTTAGATATTATGGAAGTGGAAGAAGAAAATATGTTATATATTTAACTGTCGACCGCAAATAGTGAAATTAACTGGGGGAATCGACAATTATATCACCTGTACGTCACCTCAGGGATTTCTGCAAAAACTTTTCTAATTATGATAAAAGACGCAGCAATTTTAGGTAGAGGTCGACAAAATGGTTTCTACAAAGTGTGCTATATCAAGTTTTTAATAGGGACGGATTTGAATAGAACCATAGTGGAATGTAAAGGCGATAACAACGATAAACAATATTATCTAAACCCAGATTTGAATAGAACCATAGTGGAATGTAAAGTTGCGATTATTTATCTGTCAAAATTTTGACTGTAAATTTGAATAGAACCATAGTGGAATGTAAAGAAGCCCTTGAAATGCAGCGTAAGCAAATGGGTATTGAATTTGAATAGAACCATAGTGGAATGTAAAGGGTTACAAACTCTTCTTTGATTTACGGTACTTTTGTATTTGAATAGAACCATAGTGGAATGTAAAGGAAACAAGGTGGGACTTGTGGTATTTACCGGACTACTCATTTGAATAGAACCATAGTGGAATGTAAAGTAATCAACGAAATAAACAAACTCGAGGAAATTGTCGATTTGAATAGAACCATAGTGGAATGTAAAGGAAGAACGACAGGAAGCGCGGATCCTTGCCTTGCAATTTGAATAGAACCATAGTGGAATGTAAAGGCATCCACTTTTCATAACATTCCGCGGGAATACAAGATTTGAATAGAACCATAGTGGAATGTAAAGTCAATTTTTTCCCTTCTCAGGTGATTTTGCTTTTAATTTGAATAGAACCATAGTGGAATGTAAAGTTCTACTCTCACGTATCTCAGCCATAGCTTCAGAATTTGAATAGAACCATAGTGGAATGTAAAGTAGGTTTAAGATTGGTGTGGTTGATGGTGCGACTAATTTGAATAGAACCATAGTGGAATGTAAAGGCCGTATTCCACCGGCGGAACAATACACGGTGGAAAATTTGAATAGAACCATAGTGGAATGTAAAGTGCAAAACTTGTGAGCATAGGCGGCCTTTACTTTGTATTTGAATAGAACCATAGTGGAATGTAAAGACGTAACTTGTCTTGCCCTTGCGGAGTAGGGACAGGATTTGAATAGAACCATAGTGGAATGTAAAGTTATTTTGATTCAATTTATGATGTGCAAGATCCTGATTTGAATAGAACCATAGTGGAATGTAAAGCAGATAGGTCATCGTCCGCTGGGTTACCGGTGTGGTATTTGAATAGAACCATAGTGGAATGTAAAGGTATTCGTAGCTGCTGACCAGTACCCTGTATTCGTATTTGAATAGAACCATAGTGGAATGTAAAGTGCTTATGACATAAGCTAAATGCGTTAGTACATCACATTTGAATAGAACCATAGTGGAATGTAAAGACTGCTGTTGCGGCAAAAGTGCTGCACAAGTCTACGATTTGAATAGAACCATAGTGGAATGTAAAGATAAAAATACCCTTGCTGGCAATCCACGCCACCAGTATTTGAATAGAACCATAGTGGAATGTAAAGGTTGACATCATCTGCGCAGGAAGCCCCTGTCAGGAATTTGAATAGAACCATAGTGGATTAAAATGTCTTTTACAAAAAGATGTAACAGTGCTTACTATACCCGATTTTTATTGTAATCTTTATCATTTGAGCTCCTATACTTTACGTAAAAATCCCCTTCGCAGGATTTTTCTGGCAAAGGGGATTTATATTTCGTAAATTTTCAATGTTTGGTGTTACTCGTAGTGTTTGATCTCCGTGGGAGAGCTTTAAAATAGAGATATTTATAGTTTATGCATCACCAACGTGTTACTTTAAAAAATCCATAATTTAGCAATCAGCATGGGGAGCCAGTTGAACCAGATGGCGATGCCGAGCAGTACCAGAAGTACTCCGGCGGCAATCTGAATTTTTGGCAGCCAGTCATAAAAATTCCGCAACCGGGAGAGATACTGATTCCATACTACCGTCAGGCAAAAGAAGGGCAGAGAAAAACCCAGCGCATATATAAATAACAACAATGCGCCTTTGACGATGGTGGCGGATTCGCCTGCATAAATCAGAATCGTTGCTAAAATCGGTCCGGTACAGGGCGTCCAGCCCACGGTAAAGGCCATGCCCAGGAGAAAGGCGCCGAAGGGCCCCTGAAATTTGCGGTTCAGGAAAGGTCGGTATTCCCGATTGAGCACGGACGTGCCAAGCAAACCGATCATGAAGAGCCCCATCAGGATGATAAGGAGGGCCCCTGCCTTACGGACGAACGCCTGGTATTCAAAGAGGAACTGCCCCAGAAAAGAAGCGGTAGCCCCCATGAGAATAAACATGGTCGTGAAACCGGTTAAAAACGCGGTCACGCTTACATAGGGACGGCGGGATCCCCCGGCTAAAATGGCAGAAAACGTCGGCAGCATGGGCAGCACACACGGGGAAAGAAAGGACAGTAACCCTGCCAGAAAAGCGCCCACTAAGGTAACGTTTTCCATACTTATTTTTCTCCTGCCAGTTTACGCAATACACTATTTAATTCCGCTTCTGTAATGGTACCGGCTTTGCGTAGCCGAATCACGCCCTGTTGGTCGATGACCAACGTGGTAGGGATGGCATTGACTTTGAATTCGCCACCGATCGTACCGCCTTTATCAGAAAGTACGGGGAAAGTGAAGCCGTTGCTGCGGACAAAGTCTTTTACCTTATCGGCAGGTTCATCCAGATTGATCGCATAAAATTGAACCTTCTCCTTTTGCTCCTGGTAAAAACGCTCTAAATCCGGCATTTCAGCCCGGCAGGGCGGACACCATGTCGCCCAGAAGTTCAGTACATACAGTTTTTTATCTTTTGCAACGTTGATAGAGATTTCTTTCCCATCCAGATCTTTTAATTGGAATGCAGGGGCGATTTTGCCGACGGTCACGCCAATCTCAGCGGCTTGTGCCTTTTTTTCACTGGCGTCTTTTTTGTCTGCGGCGCACCCGGTTAATCCCAGACATAAAACCAAAACCAGCGTCAGAATACTCATCAGTTTTTTCATGGCCGTTCTCCTCGTATCACATATTTATAAGCAGGATTCCGCCTTGCTTATATCAAACAATCTACCACTCGTTCGTGGTGCTTATTTCTTTAATACAAATAATTTTTATCCATAGAATCATCACTGCGGCAGGAAATGAAATATCCTTTTTGATTTTCTCTTGAAATTCATAATGATTATGGATTCTGTGAAATTAAGTGTACCATGTTGTAAGCGATAAAATCAAGCTTACAGGGGCGTTGAAACGCTGTAAAGAAGTGAAATAATTTAAAATTCTGTGGAGGAACTTTAAATTTTGCATAGGTGTTCGGCAAGGATTTAAAGGGTTTGTTGTTTAGATGTCGAATACAATACACAAGAATCATAATACAATGAAACTGTAGTCTTGCGTTGTATTTATGATGAAGGTTAGTTTTATTTTTTGCAAATATTGTTTTTTATGAAAGGAGCAAAAACATGAAGGGTTATGCAATGCTGCGAATTGGTGAAACCGGTTGGATTGAAAAAGAAAGACCTGCCTGTGGCCCTAAGGATGCGATTATCCGCCCGTTAGCGATTTCCCCTTGTACTTCTGATGTGCACACTGTTTGGGAAGGCGCTTTGGGCGAGAGACAGAATATGATTCTCGGGCATGAGGCCTGCGGTGTGGTAGATGAAGTAGGTTCCGAGGTAAAAGACTTTAAAGTAGGCGATCGCATTATGGTGGCTGCGATTACGCCTGACTGGGATTCGATTGCCGCGCAGAGCGGCTTTCCGATGCATTCCGGCGGGATGCTCGGCGGCTGGAAGTTCTCTAATTTCAAAGATGGTGTATTTGGCGAATACTTCCATGTAAACGATGCCGATGGCAACCTGACGCTTCTGCCGGACAGCATGTCCGTTGAAGAAGCTTGTATGCTTGCTGATATGGTCCCCACGGGTTTTCATGGCGCAGAATTGGCTGATATTCAGTTTGGCGATACGGTGTTGGTTGTCGGTATCGGTCCCGTTGGCCTGATGGCGGTTGCCGGCGCCAATCTGCGGGGTGCCTCCCGTATTATTGCGGTAGGTTCCCGTCCTAAGACGATGGAAGTGGCTCGCGGTTATGGCGCGACGGACTTCGTTGACTACAAAACTGGTCCGATTGAAGAACAGGTATTGAAACTGACTGATGGCGAAGGGGTGGATAAAGCCATTATTGCCGGCGGTAACGTCAACACGTTTGAAGCGGTGATCAAAGCGTTGAAACCGGGTGGAAAATTAGGCAATGTAAACTATCTGGGCAGCGGCACTTATATTCAGATCCCGCGTATTGAGTGGGGCGTAGGCATGGGCCATAAACAGATTATCGGCGGCCTGATGCCCGGCGGCCGTTATCGTCTGGAAAAGCTGGCCCGTCTGATCACGACCGGCAAGCTGGATGTAAAACCCATGATTACCCATCGTTTTGAAGGGTTTGAACATGTGGAAGAAGCCTTGCTGTTAATGAAAGACAAACCGAAAGACCTTATTAAACCGGTTGTAGTTTTGGAAAAATAAGACAATAGCTTGACGAAGGCATGTTGCCGAATTGAGCTGAATTTTAAATTCCAAATGCTTTTAAATTGCAAATTCATTTAAGAAAGAATTCTAAAGATCAAGATGCAGATATTACTTATTTCGGGTTTTTTAGGAGCCGGAAAAACCACATTTATTCAGGCGATGGCGAAGGCGACAGGTCGTCACTTCGTCATCGTCGAAAATGAGTTCAGTGAATTCAGCATTGATGGGCCGTTGCTCCGGGCGAAGGGTTCTGATCCTGTCCGGGGTGAGGCTGCGGATCTGGAAGTGCGGGAGTTGTCTGAGGGCTGTATCTGCTGCTCAAGCAAACTGGATTTTTCTTCTACCGTGATTACTATCGCTAATACGCTGAATCCGGATTACTTGTTGGTAGAACCCAGTGGCGTGGCTTTTCCCAGCCGTATCATGCAGAACCTGAAACCTGTGCTCTATGAAAGAATCGGTTTATTGGAGCCAATCACGATTTTGGATGGCTTGCATTACCGTAATGAGAGGCAGGAGTTTCCGGCTTATTTTGAGGATCAGGTATATAGTGCTAAGCACTTGGTAGTCAGCAAGTCGGAAGGTTTTTCCACACAGGATTTTGAGGCGGTGGCAAAAGATTTACAATTGACGGAGGATGTGCATTTCCCCTTGACGCATTACAGTCAGTGGTCTAAAGAAGACTGGCTTTCTTTGCTGACCAAGGCGGGTGAACCGGTGGTTCTTGAGGCTCGTGGCAAAAGTGAAGCCGACGAATCATTAGAAAATATGGGATTTCAGCCTTTCCCCTGTCGGTCGCCGGATCAATTGCTGTATCTTCTGGAAGAGCTTAACTCCGGCAAATATGGTTATATCGTTCGTTCCAAAGGGTATTGTAAAAATGAGGCGTTGTGGTATCGTTTCGACTATGTGGACGGACAATTTCAAATTGGCGGCTGCGAACCGATGGAAGATACGCGGGCTATTGTGATAGGACGAAATTTGAACCGCACAGGGCTTAAAAAACTCTATTTGTTTGAATGAGTACGTTTTGCCTGTGTAGATTTGCGTGGACGTCATTTTCTGCGAAGGGCATTTGCCTATAGTACCAAGGATTTGCAAGACTTTAAACGTGTCAATCAATTTGTCAATGATAGAACCTCGGACTTTTTCAGTTCGAGGTTTTGTTATATTTTTAAATTTTTTTTGTAATTAAGTGAATTTATGGTAAACTTATACCATACTTATATTATAATCGAGGGAAAATTTGTATGAGTTCTTCAGTAGTTTGTATTTTGTTTACGATTGCCGCTTATTTATTAAGTGTGCTTTTTGTCGGTTTTTATTATGCGCGAAAGAACGAATCCGCAACAGATTTTTATTTGGGCGGCAGGCAGCTTGGTCCGTTGGTGACAGCGATGAGCGCGGAAGCTTCGGATATGTCCAGTTATTTGCTGATGGGCCTGCCGGGCCTGGCTTATCTGTCCGGTGTGGCGGATGTGGGCTGGACGGCGATCGGACTGGCGATCGGCACCTATTTAAACTGGTTATTCACGGCGAAACGTTTGCGCATTTACACACATCTGACCAAATCGTTCACGTTGCCTCAGTTTTTCTCCAACCGCTTTCACGATGATAAGCATGTGCTTTCTACTATAGCCGCCGTTATCATTATTATTTTCTTTATTCCGTACACGGCTTCGGGATTTGCGGCCTGTGGCAAACTGTTCCATTCTTTATTTGGCGCGGATTATGTGATGGCGATGGTTCTTTCGGCGATCGTTATTGTAGCATACACCGCAGCCGGGGGATTTTTAGCGGCGTCTATTACAGACTTTATCCAGAGCATTATCATGACCCTTGCTTTATTGTTTGTATTGGTCTATGCAACAAATATGGCAGGAGGAGTAGATACAGTGTTGACCAATGCACAGGCTCTGCCAGGCTATCTTTCGTTAACGGAAACCTTTAAGGTGGATACGAACTCCGCTTCTCCTTACACGTTGTTTACGATTGCGTCTACGATGGCCTGGGGACTGGGATACTTCGGCATGCCGCACATTCTGCTTCGTTTTATGGCGATTAATGAAGTGGAAAAACTGGATCTGTCCCGTCGGGTAGCCAGTATCTGGGTCGTGGTGGCCATGGGTGTAGCTGTGGCTATCGGTATTGTAGGGCGGTCTTTAAGCGCATCCGGCCTGGTCAGCACGTTGACTAATGCCAATACGGAGACGATCATCATTCAAATCGCCAATGTGATTTCCGAACATGGCCTTTTGATGGCCTGTGTCGCCGGTCTTGTGTTGTCGGGTATTTTAGCGAGTACGATGTCCACGGCCGATTCACAGCTTTTGGCTGCGTCTTCCAGTGTTTCGGAAAACATCTTGCAGGAAGCGTTAAATATGAACCTGAACATTGATCAGCGTATCCGCGCGGCCCGTTGGACGGTAGTTGCGATCGCGATTTTAGGTATGGTCATTGCCAGAGATCCGGCCAGTTCTGTTTTTAAGATCGTATCCTTTGCCTGGGCCGGATTTGGAGCTTCTTTCGGGCCGTTGGTGCTGGCTTCTTTATTCTGGAAGCGGGCGACCTACCGGGGTGCATTGGCAGGTATGGTGACCGGCGGCGCAACGGTATTCATCTGGAAGTTTTTAATCGCTCCGTTGGGCGGTGTGCTCGGTATCTACGAATTACTTCCTGCCTTTTTGCTCAGTTTGCTTGTGTTGGTGGTCGTGAGCCTTTTGGATGAAGCGCCCGGGCAGGAGATCATTGCTGAATTTGAGGAAATGAAACGAAAAAATGGCTAATATAACATTTGTTGCAACAATTGACGGAGGCACCACCAATACGCGTGTGCGTATCTGGAATCGGACTGCCTCCGATTTTCTTTTGGCCGGGGAAGCCGCTGCGGAAGTCGGCGTACGGAATACTGCAATTGATGGAAACAACCAAAAACTGTTGACTACGGTAGACTGCCTGTTGACGGAAGCGGCGACCGAAGCCGGAATAAAGCCGGAGAATTTATCATTGGTTTTGGCCTCCGGTATGCTGACGTCGGATTTAGGGTTGACAGAAGTGCCTCATATTGCGGCTCCGGCAGGGGTGGACACGCTGGCGGCTGCCATGGTGCCCAGGAAGATAGAAGGCCTGTCACCGCGGGAGATATGGTTTATCCCCGGCATGAAAAATCTGGAGGACGAGGTGATTACCGCGGAAACCATAGTCCATATGGATATGATGCGGGGGGAAGAGACCGAAGCGGTCGGTATGTTGGAGCTATACGCGTCGGCAAGCCTGATGCACGATCCGGTACACCCGGGAAAGGAACGCTCTGAAGCGAATCGGAAATGCGAGGCGGAAGGAGCGGGCGCAATGGGAGCGCGGCCGTCAGCGGAACCTTTGGTCCTGGTTTTACCCGGTTCGCATAATAAGTACATTGCAGTGGATGAAAAAGGAGTTATACGAGGCAGTTTGACTACATTAGCGGGAGAATTACTCCGTTCCCTGACTTTAGACAGTATTCTGGCCGGTACCGTGGAGCGACGCTTTGTCGAGATGTTTGAGGCGGAAGCTTTTCTGCGGGGCGTTGCCTGGGGACGGTCTATGGGACTGGGGCACGGCGCATTTTTGTGTCGCATTTGCGGTTTGTTTGACGGTTATACGCCGGTACAGGCGCAAAACTATTTACTGGGACTTTTGCTGGCGGATGATGTACGGACCTTGCAACAGGATCCGCTTTTTTCCGGTTGTCAGCAAGCGCGTTTTATTGTGGCAGGGCGCCATGTGCTGCAACAAGCCTATGCCTGTCTTCTGCAAAATGAAGGATATACCGTGGAACTGGTTCCCCGGGAATCGCAGAAGGTGCTTTCCGGTAAAGGGGCACTGGCTTTGGCTCGGCGGCGCGGTCTGATCTGAACGTAGTATAAAAATCCGGCTCTAAGTCAAATGTCAGGCTTGTAGTGCAGAGGAACACATAAAAAAATTCCGAGCCCTTAGAAAAATGTGCCGACCTCCAATCGTTAGGTTTTTAGGTCTGACTTTTGGGGGTCGGCACAGGGAAAAAGACTTGCGGGATTTTTTTGTTTAAAGGATTAGATATATAGGGTTAGATATATTATAGGGTTAGAGAATATATAAGGTTAAAGGATTTATAGGATATCGATCATTTCTCCGGCCAATGCTTTATTAATGCTGCGTACGGCGCAGAATTTGCCGCACATACTGCAGGTGTCGCTGTGGTCGTCCTCGGGCAGGCGGGCGTCGCGGATGGCCTTGGCGGTCTCGGGGTCCAGCGCACAGGCAAACTGTGCATCCCAGTCCAGTACGCGGCGGGCATCGCCCATCTTGTCATCGATGTCCCGGGCATGGGGGATGCCCTTGGCAATGTCGGCGGCGTGGGCGGCAATTTTGGAGGCCACGATGCCCTGCTTTACGTCCTCCACATTGGGCAGTGCCAGATGTTCGGCGGGGGTCACATAGCACAGGAAGGCCGCACCGCTGGCGG
>OGUM01000998.1_pt1 | contig 22142 bp, 22 predicted proteins | sample 1553631 | NCBI WGS metagenome assembly OGUM01 (sample SAMEA2580228, study PRJEB22360) | human gut metagenome | biome: human gut; feature: human-associated habitat; material: faeces | place: Denmark | collected 2008/2010 | reverse complement strand
CACGATGGAGAGCGAAGAAGCAACGCCCTCACTCTCACAGGCACAGCGGATGAAAAGCATGAGCCAGAGCGGGCAGCTTGACATGGATATGATATTTTCCATTATGACGGAGGAAAAGGGAAACCAGAAAGAAACCTTGAAAATCAACACAAGCAAACTGAAAAAATACTTTCCGAAGGACACAACGCCGAAGCAGATGGAGGAAACCATCATCCGACTTCTGGAACGTGAGTTGCAGAGAAAACGGAGCAGGGACAGCCGCTAACCTTCTTTTTTCGGGAAGTAAATGCAGGAATTTGGAACAGAAGAAAGACAGAATTTTAAGGAGAATGAGGTAAGGAATGAAAGAAATCCAGTATGAGATTGTAAAGGAAATCGCCGTATTGTCTGCGAGTGACAGCGGCTACACAAAGGAAATCAATCTTATTTCATGGAACGGGAGAGAGCCGAAATATGACATCCGCAGCTTTTCCCCGAACCGTGAGAAGTGCGGAAAGGGTATCACGTTGAACGCTGATGAAGCAGCGGCACTCCTTGAAGCATTACAGAAAGAAGTAAACAGCGGGGATTGATGGTATCTGATTGACAGGGCGGGGCGTTTCCAGACGTTCTCCTGCCCTGTCTGGAAAGGAAGATTTAAGTATGGGCGAGGATAGGAAAACAACTGGAAGAAGAAAGCGTATTGTGCCAAAAGGGCAAGTACAAATGATTATCAGTCGAGAATATATCGGCACACAGACCGTTGCAGAAGCGTTTGTCCCGATTATCTCCGAGGATATTCGGAAGAAGATTGCCGAGGGCGACACCTTCGACAATGAGGGGCTGTCCGCTTAGAATGTACGCAATGGAACATGAAAACGTTAGGACAGATATGGAGGTTTTACAGTATGGCAGGAATAAGAACGGAGAACAAGATTTATGAAGTCGGCATTTACTGCCGCTTATCAAAGGACGATGGCACGGATAACGAGAGTGCGAGCATTGCGACACAAAAATCCATCCTCACGGATTATGTGAAAAGGCAGGGATGGCATTTAGCAAAAACGTATGTTGACGATGGCTACTCTGGAACAAATTTCCAAAGACCAAGTTTCCAGAATATGATTAAGGACATTGAAAACGGGCTGATAAACTGCGTGATTACAAAAGATTTATCCCGTCTGGGGAGGAACTATCTTGATTGTGGGTTATATCTGGAAGTCTTTTTCCCAGAGCATAACGTGAGGTATATAGCGGTCAATGACGGCGTGGACACCTTAAACAAATCCGCTATGGACATCACGCCTTTCCGCAACATCCTAAACGAAATGTATTCTGCCGATGTGTCAGTCAAGATAAAATCGGCGTACCGTGCGAGGTTTCAGCAGGGGAAATTCATGGGAACAACAGCCCCTTATGGCTATGTCAAAGACCCTGCCGACCACAACCATCTGCTGATAGATGACAAAGTTGCCCATGTGGTAAGGGAGATATTCGACCTTGCGTTAGCGGGCAACGGCATCGCCAAAATCCGCAAGCACATCAACAAACAGCATATCCTACGCCCTGCCGCTTATGCGGCGGAGCGTGGCGAAACAGGCTTTGAACGTCATTTTGAGGGGAACGAGGACAAACGCTATATTTGGAGTGGGAACAGCGTGAGGAGCATTTTAAGAAGCCCGATATATGCGGGCAACCTTGCAGGCTACAAGCGGATTGCAGCCAACATGAAAAGCAAGAAACGCCCCTCTAAGCTGCCCGAAGAATGGGAAGTGATACCAGACACCCATGAGGGGATAGTCACGCAGGAGGAATTTGACACCGTACAGCAGCTTATGACGAGCCGCAGGCGGGAGCAGAACGCAGGGGGATTTGAGAATATCTTTTCGGGCGTTATCAAGTGTGCGGACTGCGGCTATGCGATGCGGGCGGCGAGTGCCAACAGGAGGAAACGCCCCGACATCATCGACTGCGTACAATACACCTGCAATAATTATGGCAGATATGGCAATGTTATGTGTACCGCACACAGCATTGAAGCGAGGGACTTATTCAATGCCGTCCTTGCCGACATCAACCGCTTTGCGGATATGGCGGTCAATGATGAAAAGGCGGTCAGAGCCATAGAAAGGCGGCTCACGGAAACAGACCAGAGCAGGGCGAAATCATTAGAGAAAGAAAAGAAGAAGCTGAACAAACGCCTTGCGGAGCTTGACAGGCTGTTTTCCTCTCTCTATGAGGACAAGGTAATGGAGCGTATCACGGAGCGGAATTTTGAGATGATGTCGGGGAAATACCAGAAAGAGCAGCTTGAAATTGAAGCACGGCTGAAAGAGGTAACGGAAACGCTCAATGACAGCTATGAGAAATCGCAGGGCGTGAGGGACTTTCTATCCCTAATCCGCAACTATCAGGGGCTGAAAGAGTTGGACGCAACCATCATAAACGCACTCATAGACAAGATACTTGTTTCGGAACGTGAGAAACTTGCGGACGGGACAGTAAGGCAGGAAATCAAGATTTACTATAAATTCATCGGCTTTGTCGGTGAATTACATATCACACCCACAAAGCGGTGGACGGCGTTAAAGCCTAAAAATTGTACGGTGTGCGGTGTTGAATACGTCCCCAGCTCTGGAATATCAAAGTATTGTCCCGCTTGTGCTAAGAGGATACAGAGGGAGAAATCAAACGAGAGCAAACGCAGGAGTAGGGAGAGGAACCGAAGGGCATGTATTGAACTGTCCGCAAAAAATGACCGACTGATCTGGCACAGCGCCTTGGACGAATCGTCCGTCAGGGCAACCAGAATCCGGAGGTTGAGATCTTCCGCTATGTAACTGAGAGTACCTTCGATGCGTACTTGTATCAATTAGTGGAAAACAAGCAAAAATTCATCGCCCAGATTATGACCAGCAAAGCCCCGGTCCGTGTGGCAGATGACGTGGATGAAACTGCGCTCAGTTACTCTGAAATCAAGGCTCTGGCCACCGGCAATCCTCTGATTATCGAAAAGTGCAATCTTGATATGGAAGTTGGCAAGCTGAATATGCTGAGAGCCAGTTATCTGAGCCAGAAATACGGGCTGGAGGATATGGTTCTGAAAAAATACCCGGAGGCAATCACGCGTCTGACAGAACGTATTACAGGCTATGAGCAGGATGTGCAGCTTGCTGCAGCGCATCCGAAACCGAAAGACGGATTTGCGGGTATTACGATTCTGGAGAAGCCTTATGCCGACAAGGAGGCGGCTGGCAAGGCGATCCTCGATGTATGTACCAAAATGACAGGCTCCGATGCTGTTTTCTTAGGACAGTACCGGGGCTTTTCTCTTGTCCTCTCCTATGATGGGCCAAGCAATGAGTATCGCATGACCATGAAAGGAACCCTTTCCCACACGGCGGTTCTGGGCGCAGATGTGTTCGGAAACCTGACTCGTATGGATAATGTGGTGGACGGACTTCCGGGAAAGCTGGATATAGTCCGTGCCGAGCTGACAGATACGCAGGTACAGCTTGAAAATGCCAGGACAGAGCTGGCGACACCTTTTGCCAAAGAAGCCGAACTCGCGGAAAAAACGGCCCGCCTCAAGGAATTGAATATTCTGCTGAACATGGACGAGAAGGACAAATCTCTGATCGATGATGTGCCGGACGAGGATGCACCGGAACATCATCGGTCGCGAGGAATGGAGCGATAAGACAACCGGGCAGGAGCAGGTCTGTTCTGGCTTGTTCCTGCCCGGAGATCGACAGTGATATTGTGACTGACCTGCGAGAAAACAACGAAGAATACGCAGAAATCCATCAACAAATTGCGGAACTAAAAAGACAATTCTCATGTATCGCGCAGGTAATGGATGACCAAGATGAGCTTCATCTGACCGCAGAGGAACACACCGCATTTGCAAAATATCTGCGCCTATTGCGGAAGCTGGAGGATATGGAGCGTTTGCAGCTTTACTTCCGGGGCCATACGGATGCGGTAGCCTATCTCAAGAAAATCAAAGCGATTTGACACCAGCGGCTCGGAACAATCCGGGTCGCTTCTCATAAGATAGCGATCTGAACAGCAACTTTTAGGTATATGTATCTGCAAAACTCGCAATAAAGAATCTTGACTTTTGGCCTTGCGAATGTATAATATAAGCAAGATTATCATAAACTAATTTATCATAAGGAGGGTGCACATATGAAATTCATAGGCAGAAAAAACGAGTTGAGTAAGCTGAATGCGGAATATGATCGCGACAGCAGCTTTGTGGTGATCTATGGCCGCCGTCGGGTCGGAAAGACAACGCTGATCAAAGAGTTCTTGAAAAAGAAAACCGCATTCTATTTTCTTGCCACAGAGGAATTGGAAAGCCAGAGCATGAAGCGGCTGGCAGGGGTCGTGGCCCGTACAACGAAAAATACATTGCTGCAAAAAGCAGCATTCACAGACTGGCTAGATCTGTTCCAGGTGATCGCTGACTATAAGCCAGAGGAAAAGAAGGTGCTTGTCATTGACGAGTTCCCATACCTTGTAAAGACAAATTCGGCCTTTCCCTCTATTCTGCAAAATGCCTGGGACGAGATTTTGAAAGACAACAATGTAATGCTGATCCTATCCGGTTCCTTGATCGGTATGATGCAGAAACACGCTCTGTCTTATGACAGCCCGTTGTATGGCCGCAGAACTGCGCAGATGCGCTTGGCACCACTGCCGTTTACGGATATATATGCGGTTCAGAATCTGCCTTTTGACCAGGCGGTAGAGCAGTATGCCGTAACAGGCGGCGTTCCGAAATATCTGGAGTTTTTTGAGGATGGACGACCTCTGGAGGAGCAGCTCAAGGATACCGTTTTGTCCAAAAGCGGCTTCTTATATGAGGAACCTAATTTTCTGCTGAAAAGCGAGTCTGTAACAGCGGTGAACTACTTTTCAATCATTAAGGCGATTGCAGACGGTAATCATAAACTGGGCAAGATTGCTGGCGTACTTGGACAGGAAACTTCCTCTTTGACGCCCTATCTGTCTACGCTTTCAGATTTGGGCTTTATAGAGAAGCGGACGCCAATCACAGAGAAAAATCCAGAAAAATCGCGCAAGGGACTGTATTTCATTGCGGACAATTTCATTCGCTTCTGGTTCCGCTACATCTATCCCTATAAAGGTGAGCTGGAATTAGATAACATACAGATTGTGCTGGATGAGATGCACAAGGATTTCCGTGAGAAATTCGTTGCATTTGCTTATGAGGACATCTGCAAGACCATTTTTGCAGAGCTGTGCAGAAACGGAGCGATTTCCTTTGTGCCATCCCGTATTGGCTCGTATTGGCTGAATGATTTTGATGGCGATACAGAAATTGATGTAATGTCCGTAGACCATCAGAACAAGCGGGTATTTGCCGGAGAGTGCAAGTATCATGCGAAACCGGTAGATGCGCCGGTGTACTTTGCATTAAAAGAAAAAGTTGACAATGCCACAGAAATTCACAAGGCTTTTCCAGGCTATGAGGTTATCTATGGCGTATTCAGTAAAAGCGGTTTTACGCAGCGTATGCTGGATATTGCAAAAGAAAACTCAGAGATACTTCTAGTCAACGAGGATTGTTTGGTATAATTAACCCTTTACTGCAGATGCTTCCTGACCTTGCGATAGTGGTTAAATGATAGGAGGCTGAGCAGCTATGATCTATTTTACTGCCGATACGCACTTCGGCCATGCAAATATCGTAAAGATGTGCCAGCGGCCATATCCTGATGTGGACGCTATGAATGAAGCGATGATCGCGGCATGGAATGAGCGTGTACAGGGCAATGATACTGTATACATCATCGGAGATATGTTCTTCCGCTGTGCTGACCCTGAAAGTATCTTAAAGCGGCTGAAAGGCAGGAAGCGGCTGATCGTTGGCAACCATGACGGCTCCTGGATGGGGAAAGTTGATCTGAGCCGCTGCTTTCTCAGTGTAGACAATTTTCTGGAAACCTCGGATGGCGTACATGGCTTGACGCTTTGCCACTATCCGATGCTGACATGGAAGCACGCCAAGCGTTCTTACATGATCCACGGCCATATTCACGCAGATACTTCGGCGGATTTCTGGCCGCTGATCCGGTGCCGTGACCATGTATTGAATGCCGGTGTGGATGTGAACGGCTACCGTCCCGTTACTTTTGATGAACTTGTAGAGAACAACTGCCAGTTCAAGACGGCACATGCGGGGAAATAAGAAAATAGCATAAGTAGGTTTATCATAAATTAACTTATCATATTTGACAAGGCGTCATGGAGAGGATTGTTCTGAGCAATTTTTATTAAAACGGCAGTAAAAGCCGTTTACTGCCGCAAAAATAATTGAATCATATGGAACACAGCCGATTGGTTTTCTTTTGAGGGCCAGTCGGCTTTTTCTATGTCAAAATCAAAATGGAGGTGCACAGTATGAACAATGAAGAACTGAACACAGCCCTATATGAGAGGATGTTTGCCGAGCAGGAAACCTATCGTGCATGGTTACTCTCTCAGACACCGGAGGAGATTTTGAACCATGCCTATGAATACACGGTGCGGGAAGATATTCTGATGTCGCTGGAATACCATGACTTGCCGGATGGACAGGCACGGGCATTGCTGAAATCTCCCAGCCCGCTTGCGGATGTGTTTGCCGATTGGGAGAACAAAGAAACGGATTACATGGACAGCATTTGGCAGACTGTTGAGGAACGGGCAAAGGCAGAAGAACAGAAACATAGAAAGAAAGAGCAGCAAGAGCGATAAGACACGGGCCGGTTGGAGTATCCAATCGGCCTTTTTACATAGCCGGACTGTGTTATGCAGTTAATTCTTAGCTATGGAAAGGAGGATTTTTATGCCATATATTCCGCCAGAGGTAGTGGCAAAGGCCAAGGAAATAGACTTGCTGACCTATCTTAAAAACTACGAACCGGGCGAACTGGTGCATTTCGGAGGAAGCACTTATTGTACTAGGACCCATGACAGCTTGAAAATCTCCAACGGCAAATGGTGTTGGTTTTCCCGCGGTATTGGCGGCAAAACGGCTTTGGACTATCTGATCAAAGTCCGTGAGATACCGTTCACCGAGGCTGTCGAAATGATTGTGGGACAAGCGGCAGTTCAGCCGCCGGTTTATACGCCAGCTCCGAAACGAGATGCGCCTAAAATGTTGCTGCTTCCACCGGCAAGCCGCAGCACATCTCTTGTGGAGAAGTATCTTTCCGGGAGAGGGATTGACCACGAGCTGATTCGTTTTTGTCTGGATACCGGTAGGCTCTATGAGAGCAGCGGCAGATACCACAATGTAGTCTTTGTCGGCCATGACCGATATGGAAAAGCCCGCTATGCTAATCTTCGGGGGATTTCCTCTGATTTCAAAGGAGAGTGCAACGGCAGTGATAAGCGCTTTGCATTCAATATTCCTGCGAAAAACAGTGAGGTTCTTCACCTGTTTGAAAGCGCCATTGATTTGCTTTCTTTTGCTACCCTGCAGAAATTGAATGGTGAGGACTGGCAGAGGGAACATCTGTTATCGCTGGCAGGCGTCTATCAGCCCAGAGAGAAAATCGAGGAAAGCGCAGTACCACTGGCACTGACACAATACCTGAAAGATCACCCGGAGGTCAAGACGATTCTGCTTCGGCTGGATAATGACTATGCCGGACGCATGGCGGCCAAGGCGTTAATGGCTGTTCTGACCAAGGATTACACTGTCGCAGTAAGGCTTCCGCCCAGGTGCAAAGATTACAATGACTACCTGTGTTCCGGTCTGGGTATTTCAGCCGCGAAACCGAAAACACGAAATGAAGAACGATGATATGGAGGATAGCAACATGAAAGAATTTGAAATCACGCTGAACGCCGTTTCCAGAAAGAACTTTCGAGTGAGTGCTGATTCTCAGGAAGATGCTTTGTTGCTGGCGGAAGCCATTCTGGAGAACACCGATTTGCTGGACTTTTCAAATCAGGATGTAGGCAGCATGAATATGAGCTGTGAGGAACAGTGCGGCGGCGTTTGCGAAATCTGCAGTCGAGCCTGTGAGCAGTGCGGTGATTGTATGGATTCGGAATCGACTTGCCTTTATCCTGACAAGGATTGTGACTACCGTTGCTCTGATTGCGGTGGGTGTATGGCAGGACATGAGGACGATTGATATTGTTTTTCGGCTGGTATCAAAGAATGTTCGCCCCGCAGGGAGAACGAATCTGCACTATACCAGCAAGCATCGCCTTTGTGATACCACACAGGCCGCTTGTCAGGGGAAGCCCCCTGAAACCCCTCACAGGAAAGGAGTGACTTTAATTTGAACGGTACATTGATTTTTGCGATTGGTTTTATTTGCAGTTTGCTTTCGGGTGTTATTTCCATTTGTGTGCTGCAGATCAACCGCATGACCGGAAAGGAGGACCAGAACAAATGAGAAAAAGAAACGTGCATATTCAATTCTGGCTGAACCGTAAGGAAGCTGAATCGCTGGATAAAAAGGTGCGCCGCAGCGGGCTTTCCCGTGAAGCGTACCTCCGCCATCTGATTGATGGTGTGGTGCCGCAGGACGCGCCTCCGCCGGGACTATTATTCCATGATGCGGGAACTGCACGGGATTGCCAACAACCTAAACCAGATCGCGCAGAAGGCTCACACATTGAATGTAGTTGATGTGCAGCGATATGACAATTACACCCGACAGTTGGAAGGTACAATCAGGAAAATCACAGAGGCAGTGATTTTGCCGAAACCGATGGAGTAAGCGGAACATGGCTACCACATCCATCTGGCGGGTCAAAGGTTGGCTGGGTAAGGTAGTTATTTATATTGAGAACCCGGACAAGACGGAAAATCCCGCCTTTTATGAAAAAGCGGATATGACAGAAGGACAAGCCCAGGGGCTTTCCGATGTTATTGATTATGCTGTGAATAGTGAGAAAACTCAGGCAGGCAGTGAAAACACCGCCGTCATGCAGAAATTTGTTTCCGGTGTGAACTGCCATCCGGCCACGGCCCGTGAAGAAATGATTGCTGTGAAGAAACGCTTTGGAAAAGAGGACGGCACCATAGCCTACCACGGATACCAGTCCTTTGCCCCTGGAGAGGCTACGCCGGAAATGGCACATGAGATTGGTGTCAGGTTGGCGCAGCAGCTTTGGGGCGAAAAATACCAGGTAGTTGTTGCCACCCATCTGGATAAGAAAAACCACCTGCATAATCATTTTGTGGTCAACACGGTATCTTTTCTGGATGGCATCAAATATCACCGCACGGAAAAGGACTATTACGATATGCAGAAGGCGTCCGATAATTTATGCCGGGAGTATGGCCTGTCAGTCATTGAAGAACCAAAGCGAGGAAAAGGCAAACAGTACGGTGAATGGAGAGCAGAGCAGGAAGGCCGACCGACATGGCGCGGCATCGTCCGCTCCGAGATTGACGAAGCGATTCGGCAGTCGATGACGGAACGCCAGTTTTTTGATAATCTCCGCAAACGCGGCTATGAAATCAAATTGGGCAAGGACATTTCCGTGCGACCACCGGGCAAAGAGCGCTTTGTCCGTTTGGAACGGAATTTGGGTGGGCTTTATTCCCACGACGGCATCAAAAAGCGGATACTGGCGCAGGTCAGCCGGGAGCGCCCTTTGATGGAACCGGAGCGTGCAACACATCATGCAAGGCTGCGTGGTGACATCAACGGCGCACGAAAGATTACCGGGTTCCGCGCATTGTATTTTCACTATTGTTATCTGCTTGGCATCTTTCCAAAGAATCAGTTCAAGCGAAATAAACGCCTCCATTTTCTTCTCCGAGAGGACTTGATGAAATTGGATGCCATATCGGAAGAAACAAAGCTGCTGGTGAAAAATCACATTGATACTGCCGAGCAGCTTTCTTTCTATAAAGCGGGTCTGGAAACTAAAATCAAGGTCTTGACTGCTGACCGAAAGGTGCTGTACCGAAAACAGCGGACTGTATCAGTGAAATCAGATGACGAGCGGCTGTCAGCGGTCAAGGAGCAGATCACGGCGGTTTCCAGAGAGCTGGCTGCACTGCGAAGGAAGGTGAGATTATGTGACGATATTGCAGAGCGCTCCGGCGCAATTAAAGAGAAGTTGAAAGCAGTCCGTGAGGACAAAGAATCTCAAGGAAAGGAGAACAAACGCGATGAACAATTCAGGCGACGCGGCGGAACAGGTCGTCAGGCTTAGTTTGGAGGGAACGGAGGTTGCCTTGAAACTTACGGGTTCCGCTGCAAAGAACATTGCTGCCGCCCTCTATGCGGTGCTGAAAAACCGGGATAAGAACAAAATCAAGGGCAGGCAGCGTCTTACGGCCATGCTGAAAAGCGGTAAGGAATTGAAGGTGTTTACCATCAGTGAGGAACATCTGAAACAGTTTGCTACCGAAGCTAAGAGGTATGGTGTTGTTTACTGCGCCCTGCGCGGCAAGGAAAAATCCGCAGATGGCATGGTGGATGTGATGGTTCGAGCTGAGGACGCTTCCAAGATTAACCGCATTGTAGAGCGCTTCCATCTTGCTACCGTGGACACAGCATCTATCAAGCACGAGATTGAGAAGGCACGGGCCGAAAAAGGCAATGCGGATAAAAAGGTAGCTCCCGATGCTCCTGAAAAGGGCCAGCCCGAAAAAAGTGAAGAAGATCAGTTGCTGGATGATTTGCTGGGAGCGCCCGCAAAAAGAGAGGAGGCCGCACCGGAAAACCCCTCTGCGGCGAGGATGGAAAAATCCCCTCCGTCCGAGCCTATCTCAAAGCCGCCAGAGAAAGCCGCCGAGGGTGCTGCTAAAACTGCCGAGCAGCGTCCTTCTGTCCGCAAGGAGCTGAGGGACATTCAGGCGAAACGCAAGCAGGAAGAAGCTGCTGTTCCAACTAAAGAACCGGAGCGTACCAAAAAGCCGGTAGAAAAATCACTCCAGCATAAGCAGCCATCCCGGAAAAAGAAAAAAACAAAGGAGAGATAAGCTATGAGTAATTTTGATGATATTTTTGAAGCGAGCGCCCCTCGTAAGAATCCGAGTAATCAGCCCTTCGATAAAGAGGCGTGGGCAGAGAAAAAGCAGGCGGAGCGGCAGGCAATATATGACCTTGCGGATACTACGGCGGAAGCGGTCAGTGCGGACGGCGGCAAGTTTCAAGCATATCTGGATGTGCAGACCCGGTTCAATCGGTATTCTGCCACCAATGCCCTGCTGATTCTGGCGCAGAAACCGGAAGCTGTACAGCTCAAAGATTTTGATGGTTGGAAAGACGCCGGTGCTTCCATCAAACGTCAGCAGAAAGGTATTCTCATTCTGGAACCCGGAGAAGAATACGAGCGTGAAGATGGCTCTATCGGAACTTCTTACAATGTGAAGCGGGTTTTTGATATTTCCCAGACGACTGCCCGCGTGAAATCTCAGTCTACGGTCAGTATGGACAATCGAGTGCTTTTGAAGGCATTGATTTCCCGATCGCCCGTACCGATGCAGACCGTGGACGAGCTTCCAAATCATATGGGTGCGCTGTATGACAATGAGCAGCAGGTCATTCTTGTATGCAGGGGTATGGATGCCGCAGATATTTTCCGCAGTGTATCCAAGGAACTGGCTCACGCAGAAATTGCGGGAATGGCCAAAGATTACACCCGTGAAGCGGCGGCATTTTCTGCATACAGCGTGTCCTATATGCTTTGCAAGGAATATGGCATCGACGTCAGCGGATACGATTTCAGTCGTCTGCCGGATAACTTCCGGGAGAACGATACCCAGAGCACCCGTGCAGTGTTGTCGGAAATTCGGGATGTAGCCGGAAATATCTCCGGGCGTATGAATCGGGCGCTGGAACAGAATCGGCAGCCGAAATCGAAAGAACAGGAGCGTTAAAGCATGGGAAAAGAAGAAAAACGTGTCCTTACTTTGGACAAATACGAACACGGCGTTGTTGTCAACGCTTTGAATGAGATGCGTAATGACCTTTTGGAAGAACAGCGCTCCACCGATATTGTGGATGAGGTGCTACTGAAAGCCATTGATGCCCCGATAAAAAAGGTCAAGTGCCGCGATGAAGCAAGATAATCGCAAGGCGCAGCTTGCACTCTGCCTGTTTGGTATTTTCCCGGTGATATGGCTGGGGCTTCTCATGGCTCCGGCGGTATCAGGGGGCTTGCCTGAAATCATCGCGGCATTTCCTGCGGCGATGAATGCTCCATTTCATATTGTGCTTTGTGAGGATAGCCTGAGAGCTGTCCTTATTTCTTTATGTGCCTATGGAATGGGCATCGGTATTTATTTTTCCTCTCGCCGTAACTATCGCAGAGGCGAGGAACATGGTTCGGCAAAATGGGGCGATGCCAGAGTCGTGAACAAAAAATACCGGGATAAAAGACCAGAGCAGAACAAGCTGTTTACGCAGAATGTGCGCATGGGTCTGGACGGCAGAAAACACCGGCGAAATCTCAACACAGTAGTCATCGGCGGCAGTGGTGCGGGCAAGAGCTTTAACCTGGCGAAGCCAAATTTGATGCAGGCCAATACGTCATTTACAGTTTTAGATCCGAAGGGGGAACTGGTGAGAGATACCGGGTATTTGCTGGAGCAAAAAGGGTATGAAGTTCGGGTGTTGGATCTTCTGAACATGGAAAAGAGCTTTTGCTATAATCCGTTCGTCTATCTGCGAGATGACAATGATGTGCAGCGATTAGTTACCAACCTGTTCAAATCCACAACTCCGAAAGGCAGTCAGTCGCAGGACCCGTTCTGGGACACTGCGGCATCTATGCTGCTGCTTGCACTGATATTCTATCTCCACCATGAAGCACCGGAGGATGAACAAAATTTCCCGATGGTCATGGAAATGCTACGGGCCGGTGAAGTCCGGGAGGATGATGACTGTTATCAGTCACCGTTGGACGAACTGTTCGAGCGGCTGGAAATGCGAAATCCGGATCATATCGCGGTCAAGTATTATAAGGACTATCACTCCGGCAGTGCCAAGACCTTGAAATCCATTCAGATCACTCTTGCTGCAAGACTGGAAAAGTTCAATCTTTCTTCTCTGGCAGCGCTGACTGCGACGGATGAGCTGGACCTGGCAAGCATGGGCGAGAAAAAAGTGGCCCTATTCGCGTTGATTCCGGACAACGATACCAGCTTTAACTTTCTGGTATCCATCTTGTACACGCAGATTTTTCAGCAGCTTTTCTGGCTGGCAGATCACAAGTACGGTGGAAGCCTGCCTGTCCCCGTTCATTTTCTCATGGACGAGTTCGCAAACGTCAGCTTGCCGGATGATTTCGACAAGATTCTGGCAACCATGCGTTCCAGAAATGTGAGTGTCACTATTATTTTGCAGAATATTGCCCAGCTAAAGGCTCTATTTGAAAAGCAATGGGAGAGCATACTGGGCAACTGCGATGAGCTGCTGTATCTCGGCGGTAATGAAACCAGCACCCATAAGCTGATTTCAGAGTCATATCTGGGAAAAGCCACGATTGATACGAACACCTACGGAAAATCTACCGGGCGAAGTGGAAATTATTCCACCAACTATCAGATCACCGGGCGTGAGCTGATGACGCCGGATGAGGTCCGCATGATGGATAACCGCTATGCGCTGCTGTTTATCCGTGGTGAGCGTCCGATCATGGACGAAAAGTACAATCCGCTAAAGCACCCGGATGTAGCCTTGACTGCATTGGGCGGCGCACCAACTTATGAGCATGGCAAAACAGACCATGTAACTGCAACAATCTCTACCGGAGCTGTATCTGAATCCGATGTACCAGAGCCGGACAGCACTGTAGACGATACCGTAGAGCTTCTATCCAGTGAAGAGATAGAGGCTCTTTTTCATTTAATCTAAGGAGGAACTATACAATGAAAAAACTGTTTTCCAAGAACCAGAAACCCGTAAATGGCACTATCAAGCTGGAGCGTAAAGTCAAAAAAGGCTTTCGTTTTTACACCGCCACAGTCCTGTCCGGCGCATTTGTGCTGGGTATGGGTGTTACCGCTTATGCGGCCAGTGACCCGATTGCGGTGGTCAACAATCTCTCCGATTTCATCTTTGGCCTGATTCGCGCGGTCGGCCTCATTTTGCTGGGCTGGGGCATTGTTCAGGTGGGACTTTCGTTTCAGTCCCATGATCCCAGCCAGCGTTCCAATGGCTTTCTGACTTTGGCCGGCGGCGTTGTGATTACCTTCGCAAAGGAAATTCTGACTTTGATCACAGGCTAAGCGGTTATCATCAATCAATCTGCGGGAAATGCGGCAGGGCGTGAAAGCGTCCTGCCGCTATTTCGCTGAAAGGAGGAAAAAGCATTGAGTGATAACTGGGTTGTTCAAAACCTTGAAAATGCTTTGAACACATGGAATGAGAAGCTGTCGGAAATCTGGCAGCTTATTACTCAAAGCCCGCAGCAATTTAAGGGCGGTGCGATTTGGGGCGTGATTGTTAATATTCACGGTGCTTTGCAGGCCATTGGCATTGCCCTTTTGGTCCTTTTCTTTGTTGTGGGTGTAATGAAAACCTGCGGCTCCTTTGCAGAAGTTAAAAGACCGGAGCACGCATTGAAACTGTTTATCCGATTTGCGTTGGCCAAAGGCGCTGTCACCTACGGAATGGAGCTAATGCTGGCATTGTTCAATATTGCGCAGGGCGTTATCTCCGCGATCATGCAGGCATCTGGTATCGGGACAGCGCAGCAGACCGTTCTTCCCGATGAAATTGTCACGGCTGTGGAGGATTGCGGATTTTTTGAATCAATTCCTCTCTGGGCTGTAACTTTGATTGGCGGACTGTTCATTACAGTTCTTTCTTTTGTCATGATAATGACGGTTTATGGGCGCTTTTTTAAGTTGTACCTTTACACGGCCATTGCCCCTATTCCACTGTCCAGCTTTGCCGGAGAACCGAGCCAGAACGTTGGAAAAAGCTTCATTCGTTCCTATGCCGCTGTGTGTCTGGAGGGCGCGATCATTGTGCTGGCCTGCATCATCTTTTCGCTGTTTGCGGCGGCACCGCCGACTGTTGACCCTGATGCGGCGGCAGTATCTATGGTGTGGAGCTACATCGGAGAACTGGTCTTTAACATGCTGGTATTGGTCGGTGCAGTAAAGATGGCCGACCGTGTAGTGCGGGAAATGATGGGGCTGTAATTTGGAAAGGAGCAAGCAAAATGGAAGTAAAAATCAACCGTGAAATTCGTAACTACACGGAATCTATGTTTTTCGGACTGACCATGCGGCAATTTGTATTTTCGCTGTTGGCAGTGCTTGTGGCAGTAGGACTGTATTTTCTGCTTCACACCCATGTGGGTACAGAAACGGTGTCCTGGATGTGTGTTCTCGGTGCTGCACCCTTTGCGGCGCTGGGGTTTGTGTCATACCACGGCATGAGCGCTGAACAGTTTCTGTGGGCATGGTTACGCTCTGAAATTCTGGAACCGAAACGGCTTTATTTCAGACCGAACAATTATTATTACGAGATACTGAAAGATACCATTGCAGGCCACGAAAAAGAAATGTTGACCGGGAAGTCCGCACATAAAGCAAAGAAGCGCAAGACCAGAAAGAAGGAGGATCACCATGCTTAAAACACTCACGACACTATTCAAACAGGATAAAGAACGATATACTGTGCCGCGCCGGGTGCAGGATGCTATCCCCATCAAACGTATTTGGAATGATGGTATCTTTCTTGCCGGGAACCGCTACTGCCGTACCTGGCGCTTTTCGGATATTAACTATCAGGTAGCCAGTGAAGATGATAAGAAGGTCATGTTTCTGGACTACTCCGAGGTGCTGAACAGTCTGGAGGCCGGTTCGGTTGCGAAGATCACGATCAACAATCGTCGGCTGAATCGTGCAAATTTTGAGCAGGATGTGCTCATGCGGATGGCGGCAGACTGCAGGGATAAATACCGGGTGGAGTACAACGGTGTGATTATGGAGAAAGCCACCGCCGGCAACGGCATTGTGCAGGAAAAATACATCACCATTTCTGTCTGTAAAAAGAGCATCGAAGAAGCCAGAAGCTATTTCAATCGTGTTGGTGCGGACTTGAAAGCGCACTATGCAGCGCTGGGTTCCAGGTGTGTAGAGCTGGATGCGACGGAAAAACTGCGGGTTCTCCATGACTTCTATCGACAGGGCGAGGAAGTGGATTTTCACTTCGATGCACGGGATATGATGCGCAAGGGGCATGACTTCCGGGATTATATCTGCCCGGATTTCATTGAAAAGCACAGCGACTATCTTATTCTGGGAGATAAATTTGCCCGTGTGCTGTACCTCAAAGACTATGCCAACTATATCAAAGATTCCTTTATTTCGGAGCTGACCGACCTGAACCGCAATATGATGCTCTCTCTGGACATCGTTCCGATCCCGATGGATGAAGCGGTGCGGGAAATTGAAAATCGACTGCTTGGCGTGGAAACCAATATTACCAACTGGCAGCGCCGCCAGAACGCAAACAACAATTTCTCCGCGGTCATTCCTTACGATATGGAGCTGCAAAGAAAGGAGAGCAAGGAGTTTCTGGACGATCTGACTGCCCGTGATCAACGTATGATGCTGGGCATTCTGACCATGGTGTTGACCGCCGACACCAAAGAGCAGCTCGATATGGATACCGAACAAATTCTCTCCCTGGCCCGCCAGAAGATGTGTCAGATGGCGGTGCTCAAATATCAGCAGATGGATGGACTGAACACAGCTCTGCCGATTGGTACAAGAAAAATCAATACGTTCCGCACGCTTACCACGGAATCCCAGGCAGTGTTTATGCCTTTTAAGGTGCAGGAAATCCAGGACAAGGGCGGCATTTACTTCGGAGAAAATGCAATTTCCCATAATCTGATCCTGTGCAACTGCGAGAACCTTTTGAACCAGTCTGCATTTATTTTGGGCGTTCCCGGTTCAGGTAAGTCGTTTGCGGCAAAAGAATTGATCGCGTTTCTGATTCTGAATACAGAGGACGATATTTTGATTTGTGATCCGGAATGCGAAATGGTGCCGTTGGTGGAAGCTCTGGGCAGTGATATTGCATCTATTATCCACATGAAGGCCGGTGGCAGAGATCGCTTGAATGCCATGTATATGGTAGAGGGTTACGGCGAGAACAATCCCATCGTGGAGAAATCTCAGTTTATTATGTCCCTGGTGGAGCAGATCGACAAAAGCGGCATCGGTCCTCAGCACAAATCTATTATCGACCGCTGTGTGGCTGCGGTATATCAGGAGGCGGCAGAAACCGGCATTGTGCCGACGCTCTGCACGCTCCGTGAAAAACTGCTGGCACAGCCGGAGGAAAAGGCAAAGGAGATTGCACTGTCCCTGGAGCTTTATACAACTGGCTCACTGGACATCTTCGGACATACCAGCACGGTATCTCTGGATAAGCGTATTACGGTCTTTGACATCCGCGACCTGGGCGCACAGCTTAAACCGGCGGGTCTGCTAGTCATTACCGATACAATTCTCAACCGTGTTACTTTGAACTGGAAAAAGGGCAAGCGCACCCATGTGTTTATTGACGAGTTCCATGTAGTTTTTGAAAATGAACACAGTGGAATTTTCTTTAATTCCGCATGGCGTCAGTTCCGTAAACGCAATGCGTACCCGACGGCGATCACCCAAAACGTTGAATATCTTCTGGACTCTGTACAGGCCAGCACCATGCTCTCCAATTCGGAGTTCATTATCATGCTCAATCAGGCGGCATCCGATCGCGAAAAGTTGGCGAAACTTTTGAATATTTCCAGTGAACAGATGAGCTATGTCACAAATGCAGATGCAGGCTGTGGTCTGATTAAATACGGTTCTGCCCTGGTTCCGTTTGTCAACCGGTTTCCACGGGATACGGAACTTTATAAGCTGATGACAACAAAACCGGGGGAAGGTGTATTTGGCGGCGGAAAGGAGGTCGCAAACTAATATGACAGATATTAAATTCTGCTCAAAGGAGCATCGGGAGTTCTTCATGGAAGCAATGGGAAAGTGCCGCAGAAATGACTGTTATCACCGGGCATTTTTCTATGTGATGGGAATTACCTCAGAAACCAGAGCCAATATTGATAAGATGTTTGATTTCCAGCACGATTGGATATTGCCGGAAGGAATGCGCGGTGGTTGGCAGACCAGCGGCACCGTCCGGGTGTGCCAGCTTGCTTTCAATCTCTGGAACGGATACAGCGGTGAACGGCAAGGTGATGAATACACACCAAATGATTTGTTCTGCTGCGGATTCGCACCTTACTTTATGGAAGGCATCAAACTCCGTTATCCTGAATATTGCCGTGACCTTACGGCAGCTAGAAAGCAGGCGGAGCAAACACGATAAATAAAATATGGAGGTTCATTATGAAGCAGAAACTTTTGATTTGTGGGGCGGCAGCATTTGCCGCTCTTTTTCTTTCCTCCGGTATTATGCTGGGACGGCAGCTCGCCGACCAGAAGCAGAGCACCGAGGCATTTGACAACATTGCGGATATGGTCATCAAGGAAGCCGAGCCGGATACAGCACAGCCGTCGGAAAACAGCGGTGAAACAGTGCAGCCGATCACACTGACTGCTTATGAAAAATATGCGTCTGTTTATGAACAGAACCATGATTTTGTCGGCTGGATTTCCATTGAGGGAACAAATGTAGATTACCCCGTTATGCAGACACCGAGTAATCCGAATTTCTATCTGAAGCACGCCTTTGACCGATCGTACAGCAATTACGGTGTACCTTATGTTCAGGAAAACTGCGATTTGGAGCAGTCCGACAATGTGGTGATTTACGGGCATCACATGAATAACGGCTCCATGTTCGCAGATTTGTGTAAATACGAAAGTGAAAATTTTTACCAGGAGCACAAGACGATTCATTTTGACACGCTGACCGGGTTCGGAGAGTATGAGGTTGTTGCTGTTTTTAAGACAACAGCCTACTCTCAGGACGGCTTTCGATATTATCATTTTGTCGATGTTGCAGATGAAGCTGATTTTTCGGAGTTTATGGCAGCGTGTCAGAGTCTTGCACTATATGACACAGGCGTGACTGCAGAATATGGAGATAAACTTCTGACGCTATCGACTTGTGAATACAGCCGCACAAATGGCAGAATGGTCATTGTCGCAAAGCTGTCAGCTCCGTCCGCTGAGGAGGTGGACGCCGATGCCGGATATTAAAACAAGAGAAAAAGTCAAAGGTACAGTCAAAACACTGGATAAAGCCGCAGTTGCCGGAGAACGTATGAAAGTAGCCTATGTTCGCACCAAAGAAAAAGCCGAGCAAGGGATTCAGACCAAAGAAGATTCTCCAGAAGAATATGCGGCTGATCGTATCTCAGCAGGTTCGGAAACTGTGGCGCATGAAGCCGTCCACCAATTTGATAAGCAAGGTCGCAAGGGTGTCCAGGAAACAAAAGAGAACATTTCTAAGGCAAAGCAGTATTTTGAACAGCGCAGAGCAGACCAGCCGAAAAAGCAGGCGCAAAAAAGAGCAGCAGAGAATGTACGCCGTTCTGCAGATGTGAAAAAACAGTCTGTAAAAAGTGCAGAGTATGGGTCGCGGCCCATCAAAACCGTAGAGCGTGGTGAAAAGCAAATCCGGCGAGCTGCCAGCTCTGCAGGTAAGGGCACCATTAAAACTACACAGAAATCTGTAAAGACTGCAGAGCATACCGCGCGAACAACGATCAAGACCAGTCAGAATGCGGTGAAAACGGCTCAGAAATCCGCCCAGACAGAGGCAAAGGCTTCGCAGCGTGCGGCCCAGGCAGCTCGTTCCACTGCAAAAGCAACCGCCGATGGCGTAAAAGCGGTAGCGAAAGCTACGGCATCTGCTGTAAAGGCAATTATTGCGGCGACAAAGACGTTGATTGCCGCAATCGCTGCGGGTGGATGGATTGCTATGGCGGTTATCGTCATTATTTGCCTGATAGGACTGATCGTCGGTTCGTGCTTCGGTATTTTCTTTTCGGGAGAGGACACTGGCACAGGACAGACTATGCAGACTGTGGTGCGTGAAATCAATGCAGACTATGAAGCGCAGATTGAATCCATCAAAGGAAGCTGTTCTTATGATGTGTTGGAAATGTCCGGTTCCCGTGCTGTCTGGCCGGAAGTCCTATCCGTTTATGCGGTCAAAACTACCACTGATCCAGATGAGCCGCAGGAGGTTGCTTCGATGGATGATGCCAAGAAAGCAATTCTCAAAGATATTTTCTGGCAGATGAATGAGATTTCTTCCCGGACGGAGAGCAGCACAGAAACGGTCATTGATGAAACGGACGATGGGAACGGAAATATCGTTGAAACCTCGACCACTGTTACCAGAACTACATTATATATTACAGTCAGCCATAAGACCGCAGAGGAAATGGCTGCACAATATGCGTTCAGCACAGAGCAGCGACAGCAATTATCGGAATTGCTTGCCAGTGAAAATAACTCTCTCTGGTCAGCGGTGCTGTACGGTATTTCTGTGGGTGATGGCGAGATCGTATCGGTGGCATTGTCGCAGGTTGGCAATGTAGGCGGTCAGCCTTATTGGTCCTGGTACGGATTCAATTCTCGCGTGGAGTGGTGCGCCTGCTTTGTTTCCTGGTGTGCCAATGAATGTGGCTATATCGACAGCGGTGTTATTCCGAAATTTGCGGCCTGTGTCAACGGCGTGCAATGGTTCAAGGATCGTGGCCAATGGCAGGACCGCAGCTTTGAACCTTCTGTCGGTCAGATTATTTTCTTCGATTGGGATAATAAAGGCTCATCCGGTCCGCAGGATGGCCAGTCCGATCATGTCGGTATCGTGGAGAAATGCGAAAATGGCATTGTTTACACTATCGAGGGCAATTCCGGTGATAGCTGCCGACAGCGCCAATATCCTGTTGGACATTATGAGATTCTTGGATACGGTGTTCCGGCGTACTAAAAGTCAGCCGCCAAATACGGCGGCTGGTACATATTATAAGGGACTTGCTGCCAAGTCCGCTTTCAGGAAAATAGGCGGTGGCGGAATAATCCGTCACCGCCTATTGTGTTTAGGCTATTTCGATTTTGGAAGCGTTGGCTTATTCAGCCTCGGATTCCTTTCTCTTTTTGCCGTTCAGACCCAGCACGGTCAGAACACCGCCGCTGACGAACAGAGCAGCCAGCCAACCGATGAGGTTGCTGCTGTCACCGGTCTGAGGAGACTTGGTGGAGTCGGCCTTTCCGGGCTTAGCGGTGTTATTATTACCGCTGCCTGTATTGCCGGTGCTGCCGCTGTCGGAGAGCTTGGCGATGACCGTATTCTCGCTGCGCTTAGCGCCGCAAACGGTGCATTCCTCGTGCTTGATGCCGGTGGACTTCTTGGTAGCGGCCTTGTCGATCACCCACTGGAAGCTGTGTGCTGCTGTGTCTGCCTTGTCGCGGCACTCGCACTCATGCCAGTGATTGGTGTCGTCATACTTCCAATCTGTGCCGTAGCTGTGGGTATGAGTGCTGCCTGTTGCGGGGATTGTTGCGGTTTCAAGAACCTTCTTGCAAACGGTGCATTCCTTATGCTTAGCGCCGTCAGCGGTTTCGGTAGCTTCCGTGTCAATGATCCACTCGCTGGCGCTGTGAGCCGCTATATCGGCCTTGCCGCCGCACTCGCACTCATGCCAGTGATTGGTGTCGTCATACTTCCACTCTGTGCCGTAGCTGTGGGTGTGAGTGCTGCCTGTTGCGGGGAAGTTCACATAGACCAGCAGGTTCTTTCCATCGCTGTCACTCTTGACCTGCCAAACCTTGCCGTCGTTGATGGTCACGTCAGCCGTGGAGATATCTTCCGCAATAGTGCAGCCCGAATTGATCGGGAACTGATAGACCACGGAATAGTCCTTATTCTTGTCATAGGCGGCGGGTGTCGAGCCGGTGCCGTCCGTATTCAGGCCCTCACGGAGAAAATGGGCCGGATTTCCCATGCTGTCGGTGGGGGTATAGCTCTGGCAGTCGAAGTCTTCCAACTTCGTGCGCTCAGCCTGTGGCTTCACCTGGATGGTCACGGTCTTGACCACCTGTCCCGCTGCGGAGGCTGCCGGGAAGTTCACATAGACCAGCAGGTTCTTTCCATCGCTGTCACTGCTGACCTTCCAGACCTGACCGTCGTTGATGGTCACGTCAGCCGTGGAGATATCTTCCGCAATAGTGCAGCCCG
>OGUM01000965.1_pt1 | contig 22717 bp, 21 predicted proteins | sample 1553631 | NCBI WGS metagenome assembly OGUM01 (sample SAMEA2580228, study PRJEB22360) | human gut metagenome | biome: human gut; feature: human-associated habitat; material: faeces | place: Denmark | collected 2008/2010 | reverse complement strand
ACCCCTGCCACACTCGCCCCAAACGACCACCACCTCATCCGCCGTATCTTACCCTTCCGTACCGTCATTTTCTTCCGGATATCGCTCTCCAACCTCTCGTAGGCCTTCTCCCTATCCAACCCTCCTTGCTGTCTCACCAACCTCACGACCTCACCCAACTCACCCATCAACATCTTATACGTTCTCTCATTCCCTCTTTTCTCTTCCCACCACCTGTTCATCTTCTCCCTCTCCTCTTTCGTCACGTTCTCCCCCGCTATTTCAGCCGCCATAATTTTTAATATTTCGTCTTCCATACTCCTAGTTTTATACAAATAACACCACCACCCATCAAATCATGTGACAGGAAATCCCATTTTTTTCCCAAAAAATTGCAACAATCCCATTTGTATCGCCAATTCCTGCGACACCACCCTGATTATTCCGATTTTCTGAAACAAAGCAATAATATGGTAAACATGTGTCCCTCCAGTTTCTCCCGCAGAAACTTCAACGAACGCGACAACTGGGTTCGGACAGTATTAATACTGATTTGCAAATGCTCGGCAACCTCCTTATATTTTTTCCCTTCGGCATACACCATCATAAAAATACGGCGACGCTCCGGAGGAAGCTGGTTTATCGCGAAGTACAAAACATCTATTTCAGTTTGCTCATCTTCATGCATGATTTCTGCCACGGGCATTCCTTCCATCATTTTTTCATGGCGGGTTTTCCTGCGTTTACAGTCTCTCAGCTCGTTTAAAGCAGCATTCTTGACCACATGAAACATGTATTTATCCAACCCATCAGAAAGTTTTTTATAAAGAGAGCTTTCCCAAGCCTGTACGAAACAACCCAACACAACATCCTCTGCCGCATCAACATTTTTCAGAATACTTGCGGCATATAAAACCAACACATCATGGTATTTCAAGAAGAAAGTCTTGAACGTTTCTTCTTCGGGATTTTTTTCGTACATGCTACAAATATACGAAATTAACCCGTTGTACATCTGGCATAAACGCATAAAAAAGTTGTTCACGCCGGATAAATTCCGTATATTTATTTCATTTCCAATCAGATAAATATCATGAACAACTTTTGTGCAAGTTACGAAAAAAATAAGAATTTATAAACTTTGATTTTCTTTGTTTTATATCTTTACGAATTCAAATTCTGAGGAATGACAAGAAGAATTATTTTAGTCACCGGAGGGCAACGTTCCGGTAAAAGTGGTTATGCACAGCGTTTAGCGTTGGAACTATCCGACAACCCTGTTTATATGGCTACTTCGCGGGTATGGGATGAAGAATACCGTAAACGTATCGAACGGCATCAACGTGACCGGGGACCTCAATGGACAAATATCGAGGAAGAAAAAGCCCTGAGTAAACATCACTTGCAAGGACGGGTAATCGTGATCGATTGTGTTACCTTGTGGGGTACTAATTTCTTTTTCGATCAGGATTCGAATGTCGACCTGGCTTTACAAGAACTAAAAGAAGAGTTCGACCGATTTACAGCCCAGGAAGCGACTTTTATCTTTGTGACCAATGAAATCGGTATGGGTGGAGTTGCCGAAAACACCATCCAACGCCGGTTTACCGATATGCAAGGCTGGGTAAACCAATACATCGCAGAGAAAGCCGACGAGGTGGTGCTGATGGTCTCGGGAATAGGAGTAAAGGTAAAAGGCTAAAGGCTATAAAGCTAAAGGCAGGGAGGTAAAAAAAGTGAAAGGTAATAAGTGAATAAGGATAAAAAATAATAGGATACGATATGAGAGCTTTCAATATTAAAACGCCGGATAAAAAGATCGTGCCGGCACTTCAGGATAAAATCGATAATTTGACAAAACCGAAAGGTTCGTTAGGACGGTTGGAAGAATTGGCAGTCCGGATCGGTACCATCCAACAAAGCCTCTCTCCTGTTTTGAGAACTCCTCAAAATATTGTGTTTGCAGCCGACCATGGTGTGGTTGTCGAAGGAGTCAGCTTTTCTGCCCCGGAAGTAACGGCACAACAGATATACAATTTCCTGAAAGGCGGCGGCGGAATCAATATGTTTGCACGCCAGCATCATTTCATACTGAAAGTGGTAGATTGCGGAGTGAATGCCGATTTCGGGGATCTGCCCGGACTTATTCACCGGAAAATCAGGAAGAGTACCGATAATTACCTTTACGGACCTGCCATGACGCCCGAAGAGATGGAACGCGCCATCGAAATCGGGGCAGAAATGGTACAATTGGCTTATCAGGAAGGAACCAACATCATCAGTTTCGGCGAATTGGGCATGGCCAATACTTCGGCCTCATCGGTCTGGATGTATTTTTTCACCGGAATTCCGTTAAAAGAATGCGTCGGTGCCGGAAGCGGACTGGACAACCAGGGTATCGAACATAAATATCAGGTACTGAAACGGGCCACAGACAATTATCAGGGAAACGGTACGGCAGAAGATATCCTGCGTTGGTTCGGAGGCTTTGAAATGGTGGCGGCAGCACAGGAGTCGAAAAGGCTTGGGCTTTGTAACAAGTCACTGTTTGTTGTACCAAATCACTTGACCGAACAATGGGCGGCTGAGTATTTGCAGCTCTATCCGGCGGCGAATATCCTTGTCGCAACAAAGAAAGATTTTGAAACCAAGAATCGTAAAAAGTTCTGCGGCAGGATTGCAACCGGAGATTATGACGCCGTTATTATCGGACATTCACAGTTTGAAAAAATCCCGATGTCCATTGAAAGACAGAGGGCAATCTTAGAACAGCAGCTTGAGGAGATAACTGGAGGAATTGCAGAACTTAAGCGAAACCGAGGGGAAAACTTCTCCATAAAGCAGCTTGAAAAGTCAAAGAAATCTATCAAGCAGAAACTTGATAAACTCAATGACCAGACGAAAAAAGATGATGTTGTAACCTTTGAGGAACTTGGTGTAGACAGGCTTTTTGTTGATGAAAGCCATTATTACAAGAACCTTTATCTTTATACAAAAATGCGTAATGTGGGCGGTATCGCACAGACGGAAGCACAGAAATCTTCCGACCTCTTTATGAAGTGTCGTTACCTTGACGAGATTACCGGAGGACGAGGAACCGTATTTGCAACGGGTACACCTATCTCAAACAGTATGGTGGAACTCTATACGATACAGCGATATTTGCAGTACAACACGCTTGTGAAAAATGGGTTGCAGCACTTTGACGCCTGGGCTTCCACTTTCGGAGAAACCATTACGGCAGTGGAACTTACACCGGAAGGAACAGGATACAGGGCAAAGACAAGGTTCGCAAAATTCTATAACCTGCCTGAACTAATGGCGATGTTCAAAGAGGTTGCGGATATTAAGACAGCGGATATGTTGAACCTGCCAGTACCGGAAGCAAAGTACCATAACATTGCAGTAAAGCCGTCAGAAATGCAGAAAGAAATGGTTGCTTCCCTTGCGGAAAGAGCAGAACAGGTGCGTGGCGGTGGTGTGGATTCAAGCGTAGATAATATGCTGAAAATCACAAATGACGGTAGAAAACTGGCTCTTGACCAACGTATGCTCAACGATATGCTGCCTGATTTTGAGGGCAGTAAAATCAATGCCTGCGTCGATAACATCTATCGGATATGGGAGAAAAATACTGACAAGAAATCGGCACAGCTTGTGTTCTGCGATTTGTCAACTTCTAAGAATGACGGAACATTTTCCGTCTATAACGACATCAGGAAGAAACTGATTGAGAGAGGTATTCCAGAAAGTGAAGTGAAATTCATACACGAAGCCGACACGGATATGAAGAAAAAGGAACTGTTCCAAAAGACCCGTAAGGGAGAGGTCAGGGTGCTTCTTGGCTCTACTCAGAAGATGGGAGCAGGAACGAATGTGCAGGATAAACTTATCGCACTTCACGACGTAGATTGTCCGTGGCGACCTTCAGACTTGGAGCAGCGTTCCGGCAGAATTGTCCGTCAGGGCAATGAAAATCCGCAGGTAGATATTTATCGCTATGTAACAGAGCAGACCTTTGACGCATACCTTTATCAGCTTGTGGAAGGTAAGCAGAAGTTCGCAAGTCAGATTATGACGAGCAAATCTCCGGTCAGGTCGGCAGAGGATATTGATGAAACCGCACTTTCCTATGCAGAGATAAAAATGCTTGCAACAGGTAATCCATATATCAAAGAAAAGATGGACTTAGACATTCAAGTACAGAAGCTGAAGATGTTAAAATCCAATTTCTTATCAGAGAAATATGGACTAGAGGATAAGGTCATCAAGTTCTACCCACAACAGATTGCTTACTTGAAATCCCGTGTAGAGGGACTTACAAAAGATGTTGAAACAGCAAAATTACACCCGAAACCGATAGACGAGCAGCCGCTTGGAATGATGGTATCGGGTGTTTCTTATTCCGAAAAATCCGAAGCAGGTCAGGCAATCATCAATACCTGCAAGTCAATGAACAGTCCCGATGCGATACCACTTGGCGAGTACCGTGGCTTTCAAATGGAACTGTATTTTGATACGGTGCAGCGTAATTATGTTGTGAAATTAAAAGGCGAAACAAGCAGAGATGTACCGCTTGGCGATGATTCTCACGGTAATATCGTGAGAATAGATAACGGCATTGAACGCTTTGAAGAAGCACTTGCTGATACGAAAAACAGCCTTGAAAATACGGAAAAGCAGTTTGAAACAGCGAAGCAGGAAATCGAAAAGCCGTTTGCTAAAGAGGAAGAATTGAGGGCAAAAACTGCTCGACTTGATGAGCTGAATATCCTGCTCAATATGGATAAAAAGGAAAATGAGATTGTCGGCGGAGAGCCTGATGAGGGCGAAGCAGTCGGCGGCAGAAAGGAGAAATCGTATGAGAGATAAACAGGAAGGCGGTGGTCGATATGCCATTTATCGCACCTGAGTTAATCATTCAGGCGAAGCAGATGGACTTATTAACCTACCTGAGAAATTATGAACCGTATGAGCTGGTTAAGTTTTCAGGTAACACCTATTGCACCAGAACCCACGACAGTTTGAAGATTTCAAATGGGAAATGGATATGGTGGTCGAGAGGTATTGGCGGCAGGAGTGCTTTGGATTATCTGATTAAGGTCAAAGGCTACAGCTTCCTTGAAGCGGTGGAAACCATTATCGGACACACAGCGATTCAGGCTCCGGTCTATGAAAAGCCACAGCCAAAAGAGGAAAATAAACCGCTTCTTCTCCCTGAAAAATGTGCTTCCAACAGAGTGATTACAGAGTATCTTTTCGGGAGAGGAATAGATTTTGAAATCATCAATTACTGTATCTCCAATGACCTTATTTTTGAGAGCCTGCCGTATCACAATGTTGTGTTTGTAGGCTATGACGAGAAGAAAGAGCCGAAATATGCAGCCTACCGTTCCACGAATAAGCGTAGGATTATGGGCGATTGCAGTGGCAGTAAAAAAGATTATTCTTTTCGGCTTGGTAAGGAAAACTTGGAGGAAGTACACCTCTTTGAGTGTGCCATTGACTTGTTATCCTATGCCACGCTTGCGAAGCTGAACGGGCAGGATTGGAAAGAAATGAGCTTTGTTTCGCTGTCCGGGGTGTATTCTCCGGCAAAGAAAATTGAGGACAGTAAAGTGCCGATTGCACTGGAAAAGTATCTTGGCAGTAACCCATCTGTCAGGAAAATCCGTATCCATTTTGACAATGATATAGCGGGCAGAAAGGCAGCACAGACCTTAAAAACCATTCTGCCGGATAAGTATGAAATCGTTGATGAGCCACCAAAAGCAGGTAAGGACTTCAACGATTTTCTTTGTATGCGGATGGGAATTTACAATAAAAAAACACACGAAAGGAATGAAGAACGATGAATGATTCTAAGATTAAAGTTCTCTTGGTAGAACCGGAAAAGTACCCGAAGGAAATTGAAATCGACGACAGTCTGGAAGCAATGCAGGAGGTTGTCGGCGGGGATATTGAGGAATATATGCCCTTTGATGATGACGTTGCAATCATCTGTAATGAGGAAGGAAAGGTAAGAGGACTTCCGCTTAACCGTGCAGTTTATGTGCAGGACAACGATAAGAAAGAGATGGTAGATATTATCTGCGGCAAATTCTTTATCTGTTATGCACCGCCTGAGAGTGAGAGTTTTCAGAGCTTGCCGGACGATATGATGAAGAAATACAAGGAACAGTTCAAGTATCCCGAACGCTTTTCTAAGGATGTGGGCGGCAATATCGTGGCTGAACCTTTTAAGCCGAAATCAAAGGATTATGAGAGATAGCAGCCTGAGAACGGGGCAACCCGGAGGAGATGTTTATTCTTAGCGAGCAGACCATTTGGATAAACACAGTTTCCCAAACGGTAAAAGGCTCGTTAGGGGTTGCCCCTAATACCCCGTGAGAAAGGAGAACTTGATTTGAGAGAGTTATTACTTATCGCCGCCGGAACACTGCTCGGCAGTTGTCTTGGCGTTACGATGATGTGCTTATTCCAGATTAACAAAGATTGCAGAGTAAAGAGAAAGGAAGATACCGATTATGAGAAAGAGAAACATTCAGAAGATTGTCCGCTTTAACCGCAAGGAAGCACAGGACTTGGCAGCAAAGGCAAAGAAGGCTTGTCTTTCCGAAGCAGGACTTATCCGTTTGCTTATCAGAGGTTACGAGCCGAAAGAGAAACCCGATGACCGCTTCTATGATGTGATGAGGGAACTTTCCTCTATCGGTAATAACATCAATCAGCTTGCTGCCAAAGCAAATACACTCGGTTTCATTGACGCACCTATGCTGAAGAATGAAGCTGCGAAGTGGAATAAGTTCCAGTCAGAGATTGAGAGGACATATCTTCGTCCAAATCAGAGCGAAATGAAATGGCAGTAACAAAGTTGTGGTCGGTAACAGAAAGGCTCGGTCAGGTCATTGACTATGCGACCAATCCAGAAAAGACTTCTGCAAAAATCAAAAGGGAATTTTCGCCGGAACAGTATCAGGCTCTTGCAGATGTTATTGCTTATGCAAAGGACGAAGAAAAAACTGAGCGAGAATTTTATGTTGAGGGTATCAACTGTAATGTGGCGATTGCCCGTGACCAGTTCATAACGGTTAAGGAACAGTACCAAAAGACAGACGGTATCCAAGCCTATCACGGATATTTGAGTTTCAAGGAAACAGATATATCTCCTGAGATGGCACAGAAAATCGGAATGGAATTTGCAAATGAAGTGTGGGGTAAAAGATTTCAGGTCGTTGTGACAACCCACCTGAACACAAAGCACCTGCATTGCCATTTTGTCATCAACTCTATTTCTTTCGTTGATGGCAAACATTTGTGGGGCGAGGAAAAAGCGTGGTTCAAATTCCGAAAAGTTGCAGATAGAATTTGTGAGAAGTACGGACTTTACTATGACCCGAATCCGAACCGCAGTAAGCAGTCGGACTATCTGACGATGAAAGAAAAGGCGGGTATGCCGACACGTTACTCGGTTGCAAAAGAAGCTATTGATTATGCTATCGACCACAGCAAGACCCTGAAAGAATTTCAGTTTGCACTCAAGGAAATGGGATATGCCTATAACTTAAGTCCAAGCCGAAAATACTGGACGGTCATTCCAAAGGGATACGATAAGCCGATACGACTGAAAAATCTCGGAGCAGATTATACCAATGACCGGATTGTAGAGCGTATCAAAGAAAATCGTAACAGATGGACAGAGATTGAGCCGTTCCAGAGGGCGACTTATAAACCAAGACAGTACCGTATGCAGACCAGAGGGCAGAAGCTGAAAAAGAAAGGCGGACTTTATGGGCTGTATCTGTATTACTGTTACAGACTCGGTTATCTGCCAAAGTATAAGAAACAGAATAACGCAAGGCTTCATTATCTTTTGAAAGATGATTTAATGAAGCTCGATAAGATTACTGATGAAGTAAGGCTGCTCGGACGAGAAAATATTTCCACGGACGAACAGCTTTTTTCATATAAGACTTCCTTAGAGGAGCAGATGAAAAATCTTGTTGCCGGAAGAACACGTCTCCGAAAAAAGATAAGAACAAATATTGATGATGGTCAGCTTCAGGCGGCAAAAGATGAAATCGCTTCTATCAACGGAGAATTGAAAAAACTCCGACGGGAAGTAAAACTCTGCGAGGATATTGCGGAGAGGTCAAAGGTTATGGAAGAAAACCTTGAGCATATCGAAACGGAGGAACAAAAACAGCAGAGAAAGGAGAAATCACGCTATGAACAACGGTGGTGACGCAGCAGAGCAGGTCGTTAGGCTTTCGCTTGAAGGATTTGAAGTTGCTGCAAGATTAAGCGGTTCGGCGGCGAAGAATATCGCATTACTTTTGGTATCGGTTCTGAAGCAGGAACAAAAGACGAAGGGCAAAGCAAGGCTTACCAATATGATTAAGTCAGGCAAGGAGCTGAAAGTCTTTTCCATTCCGCAAAAGGATTTGAAGAAGTTTACCGAACAGGCAAAACGCTATGGCGTTCTTTATTGTGTCCTCAGAGATAAGAACACAAAGGGAGAGAACACTCCGGTAGATATTATTGCAAGAGCAGAGGACGCTTCTAAAATTCAGCGTATCGTTGAAAGATTTGAACTTGGCAAGGTGGATAAGGCTTCGATTGTCAGTGAAGCAGAGAAGGCTATCGCAGACCGTGAAGCGGTTGAGAAAGAAAAGCCGACCAAATCCAAAAGTGAAATCATTATGGAAGAAGCAGTCAGAAATCCAATGCAGAAAGAGGAGCGAGCAAACGCAAACCCCTCAGTCGCCAAAACAGACAAAAGCCCTCTGTCAAGGCAAAACTCAGAGCCGGTAGAAACGCAATCTGATAAGGGTGTTGCAAAGCCAGTGGAAAAGCCATCGGTCAAAGAGAAACTTGACCGTTACAAGGCACAGGCAAAACAGCAAAAAGAAGCAGAGCGTAAAGAGCCGGAGGTTAAGAAAGACGGCAAGAAGCCGCAGCAGAAAAACGGTCAGACGGTACACCGTCAGCCGAAGAAGAAACCCAAAACAAAAGAGAGGTAATTCACTATGACAAATGATTTCAAACCCGCAAAGGCTGGCGGTAATCAGCCGAGATTATCCAAAGAGGAGTATGCGGAAAAGAAGCGAGCAGAAAAAGAAAAGGTCTATCAGATGATTGATGACGCTGCCCGTGAGATTGTGAGTGACCCTGAGAAATTCAAGAGTTTTCTTGATACGCAGAGTCGAATGGACAGATATTCCGCAGCAAATGCTCTCCTTATTTACAGTCAGTATCCGCAGGCGACACAGCTTAAAGATTTTGATGATTGGGGTAAGGACAATGTGAAGATTACCAAAGGGGCAAAGAGTATTTCTATCCTTGAACCAGTGGAATACACAAGAGCAGATGGTTCTCCGGGTATTTCCTACAATGTCAAAAAGGTATTTGATGTTACGCAGACAAATGGAAGAAAAGCTCCGGCAGTATCAGCAAACCGTGACCCGAAAGCACTTATTACGACAATGCTTGATGTATCTCCGGTGGAGGTTGCGGCAACCGATGAACTTCCGTATCCGAATATGGCAGCTTTCTATAATAATGAAAAGCAGACCTTGTATGTGAAGCGTAATGTGGGCGACAGCGTAGCAGTTGCTAAGTGTGTCGCTCAGGAACTTGGACACGCACAGCTTTCCATCAACAGCGAAAGTTACAGCCGCAGGGATATGGGCTTTCAGGCAGTGTGTATCGGATATATGATTTGCAAGAAGTATGGCGTGGATACACAGAATTTTGCAATTAACCGTATTCCGGAGGGACTGGCTTCCAAAGAGCCGAAAGAAATCCGTGCGGAGCTTTCCAAGGCACGAAATGCAATGGCAGAAATTCACAGTCATATCTCTGATGAAATGTTCCGCAAAAAGCAGGAGCGTTCAAAGGACTATGAGAGATAACGGAGGGCAGATATGGAAAAAGAAAAACTCTACCACATTGCTTTGGACGATTACGAACACGGTGTTGTCATTCGCTCCTTAAACGATGAAAAAACAAAGTTAATGGAGGAAGGCAAGTCCGCAGACGCAGTAGACGACCTGCTTGTAAAAGTCGGAAATGCCCCATTGAAAAAGTTCAAAGTGATTGAAAGGAAACGCTCAGATGAAGCGAGATAATGACAGGCAGACTGCCATTATTTTATCCATTGTCGGTATCGTTCCGGTCATATGGCTGGCACTTCTGATTGCACCTTCCATAAGCGGAGGATTGCCGGAGATAGCAGCCAATCTTGCGACACTCTTTGATAATCCATTTTCCATAAAATTATGTGGGGACAGCCTGAAAACTGTCCTCATTTTGCTTTTGTGCTATGGAATGGGTATCGGGATTTATTTCTCAACAAGAAAGAATTACCGCAGACGAGAAGAACACGGTTCTGCCAAATGGGGCAATGTCAGAGCCATTGATAAAAAATACCGACAAAAGCCACTATCAGAAAATAAGCTGATGACTCAGAATGTGTGCATTGGACTTAATGCCAAGAAGCACAGACGAAATCTGAATACGCTTGTGTGCGGTGGCTCCGGTGCAGGTAAGACGAGGTTTTATGCAAAGCCTAATATTATGAATGCTGCAAGAAACAGCTATGTGATATTAGACCCGAAAGGGGAAATCCTGCGAGATACGGGACATCTTCTTGAGAAGAAAGGTTACGAAGTGCGTGTGCTTGATTTGATTTCAATGGAGAAAAGCCATTGTTACAATCCTTTTGTTTATTTGCAGAATGACAATGATGTGCAGAAGCTCGTAACCAATCTTTTTAAGAGTACCACTCCGAAAGGTTCACAGAGCAATGACCCATTTTGGGATACGGCAGCGTCAATGCTTCTGCTTGCACTTGTATTTTATCTGCATTATGAAGCACCGCCGGAAGAACAGAATTTTGCAATGGTAATGGAAATGCTCAGAGCCGGGGCGATTGAGGACGAGGACGACCCAAGTCCTTCTCCGCTTGATAATCTGTTTTCAGATTTGATGATAGATAATCCTGACCACATTGCTTTGAAGTATTACCACTCTTATCATTCCGGTTCTTCCAAAACATTAAAATCCATACAGATAACCCTTGCAGCAAGGCTTGAAAAGTTCAACTTGGAGAGTCTTGCTGCTCTTACTTCTGCCGATGAACTGGATTTGCAGTCACTCGGAGAGAAAAAGGTGGCTCTGTTTGCACTGATACCGGATAACGACTCCAGTTTCAACTTCTTGGTATCCATTCTTTACACACAGCTCTTTCAGCAGTTGTTTTATGCAGCCGACCATATCCACGGCGGCTGTTTGCCGATGCCTGTTCATTTTATGATGGACGAATTTGCCAATGTTTCACTGCCGGACGACTTCGACAAGATACTGTCGGTTATGCGTTCCCGTGGGGTATCTGTAAGCATCATCTTACAGAACTTGGCACAGCTTAAAGCCTTGTTTGAAAAACAGTGGGAGAGCATTGTGGGTAACTGCGATGAATTTCTTTACCTTGGTGGAAATGAGCAGTCAACCCATAAATATGTGTCGGAGCTGTTGGGCAAGGAAACCATTGATACCAACACGTTCGGAAAGAGTACCGGAAGAAGCGGTAATTATTCCACCAACTATCAGATTAGCGGCAGAGAGTTACTTACCCCTGATGAGGTGCGTATGCTCGATAATCAGTACGCTATTTTGTTTATCCGTGGGGAAAGACCCATTATGGATTTCAAATATGACATTATGAAACACCCGAATGTGGCACTTACCACAGACGGAAAGGCGAGTCCTTATAAGCATGGAGAAGTCACAAAAGATATTGCTTCGATTGCCATTTGGGACATTGACCCTGCAACACTTCCTGAAAAGGAAATGGAAGAAACGAACTGGGAACTTCTTTCCGAGGAGGAGATGGAAGCTCTGTTCATAAACAATCAAACAAATTAAATTTTGGAGGTATTCAACTATGACTATTTTTAAGAAAAAAGCAACTGACATTCAGGAAACAAAGAAACTGCCTATGACCGGAAAGGTTAAGAAAGGCTTCCGTGCTTACTGCACAATGGTCATTGTCGGTGCGTTGGCACTTGGAATGACAACGACTGCATTTGCAGCGAATGACCCGCTTACCGTAGTCAATAATCTGTCCGACTTTATCTTCGGACTTATCCGTGCCATCGGTATGATTTTGCTTGGCTTTGGTATCGTGCAGGTCGGTCTTTCACTCAAATCTCACGACCCTTCTCAGAGAGCCAATGGCTTCCTGACTCTTGCGGGCGGTGTCATTATCACTTTTGCGAAAGAAATCCTTACTCTTATCACAGGCTAAGATAAGAGTTACACAGTTATCGAGGGGTGTGCCAAGTTAAGGGACACCCCTTAATTGTAAGGAGGTGCTTTGAATGAGTGATAACTGGGTAGTTCAAAATCTTGAAAATGCCCTTGAAACTTGGAATGAAAAACTGTCGGAAATATGGACACTCATCACAACTACACCGCAGAACTTTAAGGGCGGGAATATCTGGAAGGTTATTGTTGACATCAACGGTGCAGTTCAGGCTATCGGGCTTGCCTTACTTGTATTGTTTTTTGTGATAGGTATGGTAAAGACCTGCGGAAGTTTTACAGATGTGAAGAAACCGGAACACGCTTTAAAACTCTTTGTCCGTTTTGCATTGGCGAAAGGTGTTATCACATACGGAATGGAGCTTATGCTTGCATTATTTAATGTCGTGCAAGGGACGATTTCAACCATTATGAATGCTGCCGGATTTGGAACTCCGGAACAGACGACCTTACCCACAGAGATGGTAACGACCATAGAGGATTGCGGATTTTTTGAGAGTATCCCTTTGTGGGCGGTAACGCTTATCGGAGGATTATTTATCACGGTGCTGTCGTTCATTCTGATAATGACAGTGTATGGACGATTTTTCAAGTTGTATATGTACACAGCACTTGCACCGATACCGCTTTCCACATTTGCAGGAGAACCTACACAGAATGTAGGCAAGAGTTTTATCAAGAGCTATTGTGCAGTTCTGCTTGAGGGAGCAGTCATTGTACTTGCTTGTATTATTTTCTCCGTATTTGCTTCATCGCCACCAGTAGTGAATCCTGATGCAGCAGCAGTTACGCAGGTGTGGGCATATATTGGGGAATTAGTATTTAATATGCTTGTTCTTGTCGGTGCAGTAAAAATGTCTGACCGTATTATCCGAGAGATGATGGGACTTTAAGGAGAGATTTTGAGATGAACCAAAGAGATTGTAAGAAATGCGTTTACTATGGCGGTAAACGAAAAGGCAAAGTCTTTTGCCTGAATGATAAATGCGTGAGGGAGAAAGACCGAAACCGCAGGAAAGGAAACAGATATGGAAGTAAAAATTAACCGAGAAATCAGAAATTATACAGAGTCAATGTTTTTTGGACTGTCGCTCAGACAGTTCATTTTTTCTGTTCTCGCTTGTGGCGTTGCAGTAGGACTGTATTTTTTGCTCAAACCGTATGTTGGCACGGAAACCGTATCGTGGGTGTGCATTTTGGGTGCTGCTCCGTTTGCGGCACTTGGTTTTGTGAAGTACAACGGTATGACCGCAGAGAAAGCAATCTATGCGTGGATAAAGTCGGAGTTTTTGATGCCGAAGAAGCTGGTATTTCACTCCACCAATGTGTATTACGAACTGATGAAGCCAAGCATTGAACAGAAGCAGAAGGACCATTTTCGAGAATCTAAAACATAAAATAAGATTTAAGCTATTGACAGACAGGTGCTTTCTGAATATACTATAATGATTTAGCATTTGACTAGATGGGCGGCTTGGGAAGAAAGGAGAAATGTTAATATGTATAAGTATGTGGAAGACAAACAGTTTCTGAGCCGTATGCGTTCGTTATGTGGAGAAATAATGCAAGACCTTTGCCATACGCTTAAAGAAGAATATGACATTGGTGCTTCATTCTATCTCGTGGGTAGTGGTGCAAGAAACCTGATATTACAAAATGCTAATCAACCGATTGATTTGGATTATAATCTTGAAATCACAAGAATTGATGATTGGGAAGATTGCAAAGAAATCAAAGAATGTGTCAGAAAGGCTTTCAATATTGTTCTTAGAGAATATGGGTGGAGTGACTGCCAAGATTCTACCTCATCTTTAACAACGGAAAAGCGGCACTTTAATCAGGGAAATAGTACAGAATTTTCAATGGATATTTGTATTGTTTGCGAGGATACAGACGGAAACTATCATCGCCTTATTCACGATAAGAGATGTTTTCCAAACAGATATTTCTGGAATCAAGCACCTAATTCAAGAAACATTAGAGAGAAAGCAAAGTATATCAAAGAAAAAGGAAAATGGACATTAGTTAGAGAGCAGTATCTGAAAATAAAAAAGCAGTATTTGACTTCCAACGACTACAATCATTCCTCTTTCATTTGCTATATTGAAGCAGTCAATAATGTATATAATTCAAGAAAGCACTGGAACTAAATAAAACCAATTTGATGTATCGTCACTATAATCAGTGGCGATATTTTTTTGCCAAAAGGAGGTCATGAGTTTTTATGATTAAGACTCTTACAAACCTGTTTAAGCAGGACAAAGAAAAATTTGTTGTACCGAAAGGTGTGCAGGACGTGATTCCCGTAGTGGCTATCTTTGATGATGGCATTTTCAAAGTGGGAAAGGATAAATATTCAAAGACTTATCGCTTTACGGATATTAACTATGCAGTGGCAAGTCGTGAGGATAAGGAAGCGATGTTCCTTGAATATTCCGAACTTCTGAACTCCCTTGACAGTGGTGCAACGACAAAAATCACAATCAATAATCGTCGGCTCAACAGACTGGATTTTGAGCAGACAATTCTTATTCCGACAACCGGAGATAATCTGGACGAATATCGAGAGGAATACAATAAAATGCTTCTTGATAAGGCAACGGGTGCAAACTCCATTGTTCAGGATAAGTATATTACCATTTCCATCAACAAAAAGAGTGTGGAGGACGCAAGAACTTATTTTGCCCGTGTCGGTGCAGATTTGATTGCTCACTTCGGCAGGCTTGGAAGTAAGTGTGTGGAACTGGAAACAGACGAAAGACTTCGTATTTTCCACGACTTCTATCGTGTGGGAGAAGAAAGCTCTTTCCACTTTGATATTAAGGAAACAAGAAAAAAGGGACACGATTTTAAGGATTATATCTGCCCCGACACAATGGAATTTGAAAAGGACTATTTCAAGATGGGAAACCGTTATGGAAGAGTCCTTTTTCTTCGTGAATATGCGTCCTATATCAAAGACAGTATGGTAGCGGAACTTACGGATATGAACAGAAATCTGATGATGTCCATTGATATTGTTCCCGTTCCAACTGATGAAGCAGTAAAAGAAGCAGAGAACCGTTTGCTTGGTGTGGAAACCAATATCACGAACTGGCAGCGTAGGCAGAATGCCAATAATAACTTCTCTGCAACTGTTCCGTATGATATGGAGCAGCAGAAGAAAGAAATGAAAGAGTTCCTCGATGACCTTACGACCCGTGACCAGAGAATGATGTTCGCTGTTATCACAATGGTTATTACAGCAGACAGTAAGGAACAGCTTGAGAATGATACGGAAGCATTGCTTACCACAGCAAGAAAACATCTTTGCCAGTTCGCAACGCTGAGATTTCAGCAGGTAGACGGACTCAATACGGTAATGCCGTTTGGAACGAGAAAGATTGATGCGTTCAGAACACTTACCACAGAGAGCCTTTCGGTATTTATCCCATTCAGGGTGCAGGATATTTTCCACGAGAACGGTATCTATTACGGTCAGAATGTTATCAGCAAAAATATGATTATCGCAGACCGTAAGCAGCTTTTGAATGGTAACTCCTTTATTCTCGGTGTATCCGGTGGTGGTAAGTCGTTTGCAGCAAAGGGAGAAATCATCAATCAGGTGCTTTCTTCGGATGCAGATATTATTATTATTGACCCTGAGCGAGAGTATTCACAGCTTGTCAATGCGATGGGTGGAGAAGTAATCAATATTTCTGCTACTTCTGACAATCACATCAATGCAATGGATATGAATAAGGATTACGGCGACGGTGCAAACCCTGTCATTTTGAAATCTGAGTTTATTATGTCCCTTTGTGAACAGCTTATCGGCGGAACAAATCTCGGAGCGAAGCAGAAGTCTATCATTGACCGTTGTACGGCAAGTGTGTACCGCAGTTATCAGCAGAATGACTATCAGGGACATATACCGACCTTGCAGGATTTCAGGGCAGAACTTTTGCAGCAGGACGAACCGGAAGCAAAGGAACTGGCACTTGCTATTGAGCTTTTTACGCATGGTTCTCTGAACACTTTTGCAAAGCAGACGAATGTGGATACCAATAATCGCCTTATCTGCTATGACATTCTTGACTTGGGTAAACAGCTTATGCCGATTGGTATGCTTGTTGTCCTTGACTCTATCCTGAACCGTATCACACAGAACCGTGCAAAGGGTAAGAACACCTTTATCTTCATTGATGAGATTTATCTTCTGTTCCAGCACGAATACTCTGCAAACTTCCTCTTTACCTTGTGGAAGCGTGTGAGAAAATACGGTGCATACGCAAGTGGAATCACTCAGAATGTCGATGACCTTTTGCAGAGCCACACAGCGAGAACAATGCTTGCAAACTCAGAGTTTATCATTATGCTGAATCAGGCTTCCACAGACAGGCTTGAGCTTGCAAAACTTCTGAATATTTCTGACCTCCAGATGTCCTATATCACGAATGTGGAAGCAGGACACGGACTTATCAAGGTGGGAAGTTCGCTTGTACCGTTTGCAAACAAATTCCCTAAGAACACGAAACTTTATAAACTGATGACAACCAAACCAGGCGAAGCATAAGGAGGGATTTACAATGTCTAAGATTCAATTTCGCAATGCTGCACACAGAGATTTTGTATTGGAAAATCTGGATAAGTGCAAAGTCAACGACTGCTATCACAGAGCATTTTTCTATGTGATGGGTATTTCAGAAGAAACGAGAATGAACATCGGAAAGATGTTTGATTTTAAGAGGGACTGTATCATACCGGAAGGTATGCACGGAGGTTGGCAGACAAGTGGCACAGTCAAAGTCTGCCACCTTGCCTTTAATCTCTGGAATGGATTTACGGAAGAAGGCAGGGAAAACCTCTATACACCGGAGGAACTGTTCTGTTGCGGATATGCACCGTACTTTATGGAGGGTATCAAGTTGAGGTATCCGGAGTATTGCAGGGATTTAACCCCGCCTAAGAGAAACGATATGGAAAGGTAAGAGGATATGAGCAGAAAAATCTATATTATTATTGCGGTGGTGCTTACGGTAATGTTGTCTGTAAGCACCTTCTTTATTATTCGTAATCACATTGACTCTGCCAAGCAGAATGAAGTCTATGATAACCTTGCGGAGATTGTGGAGGACGAGCCGCCAAAGGAAAATGAGGGCGTGATGTTTTCGGAAGATAAGGACTATCTTGCTGAATATCTTGAACTTTATCGGCAGAATGAGGATATGGTGGGTTGGATAAAGGTTGAGGATACCAATATCAACTATCCGGTCGTGCAGTCTGTAAATGAGCCGAACTTCTACCTGAAGCACAAGTTTGATAAGACCTATTCCGCTTATGGCTGTCCATATGTGCAGGAAAATTGTGATGTGCAGAAACCTTCAGACAACATCATTATATACGGACACCATATGAATGACGGTTCGATGTTTACGGGACTGATGAAGTACAGAAACAAGAGCTTTTGGGAAGGTCATAAGACTATTACCTTTGATACACTGACGGACAGACACCAGTATGAAGTGATTGCAGTCTTTAAGACAGTCGTTTATACAGACAGCTCCGATAGCTTTAAGTATTATGAGTTTACGGACGCAGAAAATGCGGCAGAGTTTGATGCGTATGTTGCTAAGTGCAAGGAACTTTCTTTGTATGATACCGGAGTATCGGCAGAGTATGGCGACAAGCTTATTTCTCTTTCTACTTGTGAATATTCAAGAAACAATGGCAGGCTTGTTGTTGTCGCTAAGAGAGTGGACTAAACCCCACTCTCTATTATTTTTCGAGAAAGGAGGAAACCGATGGCTGATATAAAAACAAGAGATACAAGCAAAGGTACAATCAAGACCATAAATAAGGCAGCAGTTGCCACGGAGCGAATGAAGAAAGCCTATGTGATGACGAAAGATAAGGCAGAACATTCCACCAATGCTTCGGAAAATTCCGCAGAGGAATATGCTTCCGATAAAATCGAAGTGGCAACGGATAGGGCTGTTCACGAAACTGCATACCGTGCGGATAAAGTCGGCAGATGGGGTGTGCGTGAAACAAGGCAGAATTATCAGAAAGCCAAAATGGGGATTGAGAATTTTAAGACCAAGCGTGCAGAGAAGCAGCTTCAAAAACAATCGGTCAATCCTGTCGGAAAGCAGAGTATCCGAACTCTGGAACATACGGAGAAAACAATTAAGCAGTCTGCAAGGTCAGCAGGAAATACGACAGTCAAGACCGTATCGAAAGGTGCAACCAATACAGTTCAAAGGTCGGTCAAGACCGCAGAACAAACGGCAAAGACTTCTATTAAGACCACAAAAGAAGCTGCCATTATAGCACAGAAAACTGCAAAAACAACAGCCAAAGCAACACAGAAAGCGGCTCAGACGGCAAAGAAAGCGGCGAAAGCCACAGCAGATACCGTTAAAGCGACAGCGAAAGCTACTGTTGCGGCAGTCAAAGCGATTATTGCAGGGACAAAAGCACTTGTAGCAGCAATCGCAGCAGGCGGTTGGATAGCGGTGCTGATTATTATGATTGTCGTATTGTTTGGTGCTGCCGTAGCAATGTTTGGAGGAGGAAGTGACAGTAATTCCTATACTCCGGTAAGTGCAGAGGTAGAAGCCTATGAACCTATCATACAGAAGTATGCCAAGGAGTACGGCATTCCTGAGTATGTAGAACTTATCAAGGCGGTTATGATGCAGGAAAGCGGCGGCAGAGGACTTGACCCTATGCAGGCAGCAGAAGGAAGTTTCAATACGAAGTATCCGCACGAACCTAATGGAATTAAAGACCCTGAATATTCTATCCAGTGTGGTGTTCAGGAATTGAAAGCGGCTCTTACCTCGGCAGAGGTGGAAAGTCCGATTGATATGGAGCATATCAAATTTGCCTTGCAAGGCTACAACTTCGGTAATGGATATATTTCTTGGGCAAAAACGAATTACGGCGGTTATTCTTATGCCAATGCAGTGGAGTTTTCCACTCAGCAGGCACAAAGGCTTGGTTGGGACAGTTATGGAGATACCCAATATCCGGCTCACGTTCTGAGGTACTATCCGTATGGGCGAGCCTTTACTGCCGGAGGTAATCAGGCGATTGTTGAGGTTGCCTTGACACAGCTAGGCAATCAGGGCGGACAACCTTACTGGAGTTGGTACGGCTTTAACAGTCGAGTGGAATGGTGTGCCTGCTTCGTATCTTGGTGTGCTGACCAATGCGGGTATATTGAAAGCGGACTTGTTCCCAAATTTGCAGGTTGCGTGGATGGTGCAAACTGGTTTAAGTCAAATGGGAAATGGCAAGACCGCACTTATGAACCGAAGGCAGGAGATATTATCTTCTTTGATTGGGAAGGCGACGGTACAACAGACCACGTTGGTATCGTAGAGAAGTGTGAGAATGGCACTGTTTATACTGTAGAGGGTAACTCAGGCGATGCCTGCAAGCAAAGACAGTACGCAGTCGGAAGCAGTAATATCTATGGATACGGTATTCCGGCATATTAAAAATTCCAGACGGTGTCTGGAAAATTGAAAAGATGGCTGCTCAGTTGAGTAGCCATCGGGTACATTATGAGAAATCAGTTGTTTCTCTGTTATTCAGGAAAATATGGTGTGTGTGATAAGTGAAGCTGAAAAGCATATCGGCATTTTCTTTACTGCCGTCTAAAAAGGAAATATCATCGGCAAGGATAAAAAGAATTGCTAACAGCTTCTTGATATATCCAGTGTAGCAGGCATAATCTACATAGATGTTGGCGATATATCCCTCGGCAAATTCTATCAGGTCAGCGTCAATTTCAAAGCTGTTGGATAACTCGTAAACGGTCTTGATGAATTTGTCCTTGTCAGCAATTCGCTCTTTACTTGGAACACTTCTGCGGTTCTTCTGTATAAATTTTAAAAAATCATCAGCTTCCGTAAAGTCGGGAGTGACTGAGCTGTCAGTTCCCAAATCTGTTTTGTAATCCTCAAATTTCTCTTTTTCAAACCGATTACTGAATATTATCTTTTGTTCGTCCATTCCTTTTACCCCTAAGTTTATTCTATGGAGATTGTTTAACTTGGCTCTTGGGTTGTGATTTGTCTTTCTTTCGCCATTAACAATCGTGAATTACTACTTTTATAGTATAACATAAAAATAGTTGGGAATCATCACTAATAGTTGGTTTGACTTCCTTTGGGTGCGTGTGATTTGAAATCGACTTAACCTATACTATTAGTTATGGAAACACACTAAGGGAGGTGATGTGATGAAGCTCGATACAATCGGCAAGAATATAAGGAAGTTCCGACTTGCGAGGAAATTACGCCAAGAAGATTTGGCTGAGAAAACAGATTTGACAACAAATTATATTGGTATGGTTGAGCGTGGAGAGAAAATTCCGTCACTCGAAACTTTCATAAAGATAGTAAATGCTTTAGGTGTATCATCGGATATGGTTCTTACAGATGTTCTGGAAACGGGATATACAGTCAAGAACTCTATGCTGAATGAGAAGCTTGAAAAACTTGCTCCTGAAGATAGAAACAGAATTTATGAAGTTATAGATACACTTGTGAAGCAGTCAAAGCAAATACTTCCATAAAACACAGAAGTTCGTCCTAATCGACGAGCTTTCTTTTTTTCAGTATAAAAACAGCATAGATTTTTCAGTATCTTTTTATAACTATCACGTTATAACTATCACGAACCGTCAATATATCCCTGTTTATAAGGGTTTGACGGTTTTTTTCTTGTCGCAGGTCTACCGCAGAACTGCACGTAATCCCTTATATATTCACTCGAAAACGTTGTACAAATCGTTGTAAATCATGCTACAAGGCTTCTCAATTCTCTGTTTGCTCCTGCCTCTGACGCATGGGCGTACAAGTCCAGCGTTATCGTTATGCTTGCGTGTCCCATGATATACTGTAAATTCTTCGGGTTCATGTTCTTCTGTGCAAGCTGTGTGCAGAACGTATGTCTTAGGCTGTGGGGCGTTATCCTCGGCAACGGCGTTTTCTCATGACTCTTGTTATACTTCTTTACAACGCCATTCAGTACCGATTTATAATTGCTCTCCTGCATAGGCTTTCCACTAGGGCTGATGAACAGAAAATTGTGGTAGCCGTCTATCTCCTTGAGTGTCGGCTTCTGCTTCCTTTTCAGCACCCTCTTAAAGGCTTTCTCTGTTTCCTCGCTCATAGGCACGTTGCGGAAACCGCTCTTTGTCTTTGGCTCTGCTATGTAGAAACCGTCCTTGTCCCTAAGTAACTGATGATTGATACGGATTGCATGGTTCTTGAAATCAATATCGCTCCTTGTCAGTCCGCACAGCTCCGAGATACGCAAGCCTGTTTTCAGCAGGATAAGCACATCATCATGATACTTCTGATAGGTTCTGTCCTGCTCCATGAAGTCTAACAATCTTGCTTCCTGTTCCTCGCTCAATGCGACTTTCGGCTTGCTGTCGTCCTCTATGACCTCGCTTAGCTGGAAATTAAAAGGGTTCTTCCTTACATAATCGTCCTCTATTGCCATGTGGAATGACGCTTTCAGGGAACGCTTGTAGTTATTGATTGTCTTGTAGGAAAAACCGTTCTCTTTCATTCTGACCGCCCATTCCTTAGCGTCTGACGGCTTTATGCTGTCTATGCTCCTTGCTCCCAGTTTGTCCTGTTCCAACGCTTCCATGAGGTATTTACGCCCCTGTTGGGTGCTTTTCTTCACGTTCGGTCGTTGGGCGTTCTTTTTGGCGTATAGCTGGCACAAGGTCATCTTGCTTCCCTTTGTGTCGATACCGTCATATAAATCACGCTGTATGATACGCTCTTTTTCCCTTAGCGACAAGTCCTCACGCTTTCCTGCTGGTGTCTTGTCCGTAGGCAACAGCTTCCATGCGTAGACATACTTTGTTTTTCCCAGTGCGTCCACATATTTATAGGTGTACCTGCCGTCTTGTCTTTGGCTCTCTCCTCTGTATAAGATACGGTTTCTGTTATCCCGTCTTTTTGCTGATGACATTCTTTCTTAACTCCTTTCAAAGTAAGAAAGAGCCTTGCTGTAACGACTTATACACATCTTATCACACACAAGGCTCTTTTTCACTAGATTTGTTCCAATCGGTCTATGACTTTTTCAAATTTCTTTTTCTTGATGAGCATACGGTTTCCGTTCATCACAACACATTCCTCTTTGTATTCGTTGGCAAGCTGGCGGAGCTTGTTCTCCCCGATACGGAAATAACTGGACGCTTCCTCTATCGTCATGAGGTATCTTTCCCATAACGGCATACTTAAATCGTGCATAGATATGACACCTCCTTTCCTCGTAGTTTTGAAGCGGTCAGACGGCTTGTGTCAAAGCCCACAGGGATTGCACCTCTGCATGGTTCTCATGTAGCCGTACCCATTGCGTGCGACGCTCTGAACGCTCAAGCTGTGGCTGTACG
>OGUM01000951.1_pt1 | contig 22942 bp, 16 predicted proteins | sample 1553631 | NCBI WGS metagenome assembly OGUM01 (sample SAMEA2580228, study PRJEB22360) | human gut metagenome | biome: human gut; feature: human-associated habitat; material: faeces | place: Denmark | collected 2008/2010 | reverse complement strand
GCCCCACGATCAGCAGCACCAGGGCCGCCGCCAGCACCGCGCAGGTCCACTTGTTTTCCCGCAGCCAGGCGGCAGGACCCGCCTGTTTTGTCTTTTTCTTCATAAGAACCTCTTCCTTTCGGCAAATGGAAAGCTGTCCTCACCAGCATAGCAACTTGCGCCCCCCTTGTCAAGCGGCGGTTTCGCGCCGCCGCCGGGGATAAAAGCCCCGCCGCCGGGCAGACTATAGGCGAAAGGATGTGCTGCAATCATGGATATGTCACCCCAGGAATACCAGGCCTATGTCAAGGGCATGCAGAAGAAGTCTCCCCTGCTGAAGGACATGGCCCTGGCCTTCGGCATCGGCGGGGCTATCTGCGTGGTGGGCCAGCTGATCCAGACCGGCTGGCTGATGCTGCTGCCCCGGGAGGACGCCGCCTCCGCCACCTCCCTCAGTCTGGTGTTTCTGTCGGCTCTGTTCACGGGGCTGAACCTGTATAACAAGCTGGCCCGGTTCGGCGGAGCCGGGACCCTGGTGCCCATCACGGGCTTTGCCAACGCCGTGGTGTCCCCGGCCATGGACTTCCGGGCCGATGAGAGTGATATAATAGGACTCAGTCAGAAAGCCTTTAAGCATTTAGGCGCGAGTATGATGATTTAGTCCAAACAATTACATTTAGAAAGGAGTATGTATTCGAGCAACATATTTAATAACCTGTCACACAGAAAAGCCGAATGAGCACTGAAACTCATTCGGCTTTTCCCATTTCACAAGGAGAATAAGGATGAAAAAACAAGGTGTACTGATTTATGATGATGTGATCGGTCGGATGGACATTCGCTTCGGGCCGCTGGATTACTACGGCGGCCTTCACTGCGGAGAACGGTTGGAGGTGCTGCTTGACGGAGAGTGGATCCCGACGAGAATCGAACTCGGTGAGTTCTGGTATCTCAAAGGCGTGAAACTGTTCAGATTGAACGGACTGATTGTAAGAATCGAAGACTGATACTATGGGACGACGGAAAGGTCGTCTTTCTTATTATTCCAAGGAAGGAGGCGCTGATGTTGAAATGCTTGATGAAGTATGAATGGGTAAAGCTGCGGAGAGATACCCTGCCGGCCGGCAAAGGCATTATGGGTGCCTGGGCAAAGCTCGCCGCCCGAGCTGCATTTCGCAAAGGACATGCCTCCTACTGTGGTCATAAGAATGCTGTGAGCCCCGGAATGTGGTCCGGAGGTATTGTTGGGCTGAAGAGTATTCTCGGCATCAGAAGCCGCACACAGGCTTTAGAAATACTGGATAAGCTATCAGCCCTCGGTTATCTGAAATATACGCTGGACAGCAAAACCAAAAAGCTGACCTATCAATTAACGGATTGGGTCGTAAAATGCTCCGGCGAGGAATGCATGAACGGAACCGTGTATGCCACAGACGGTTTTGGGTTTCTCTGCCTCCCCCGCAATATTACGCAGCGACTTGCCGAGGAGCGATATATATTTGATGAAGCAGACGCATGGCTGGACCTCTGGTGCCACACAGTATCAGAAGAACCGGGCAATGCGTTTTCTTTTATGGCGCCAGCTGTTCAATACGGCAATTACGGCGCCATATTAACGATGGAAAAACTGGGCAAGCGTTGGGGCTGGGAAAAGACAAAGGTATGGAGATTTTTCAAAAAGCACGGGGATGCCTTTGCTCTGTACCGTCTTCCCGGCTCTTACGGCTGCCTCGTTTTCAATAAATCGTATCCGATGGATACCGAGGTTTCCTTGCCTAAGCAGACAGAAATCCTGCGTATTCTTGATGAAATACGCATTTGGGGTGCAAATACGCACAAGGTAGGCAGTGACAACGATCATATCAACCGCCTGGTCGCATGGTACAGCAGAAATGCCGTGGAAAAGTCGAATGACAATGTGGAAGAAAATCGCGTTGCACTTTCGGACAGTATAATACGCGCGTATTTTTCTCCGTGTTGGAACTGTAAGAATTGTGAGTATGTCTGCCGGAGTAAAGAGTATTCCATGCTCAAGGTACAGGAAACGAATAAAATCCGCGGACCGTGCAGGCCGACGGATATCACCAAAATCGCAAAGGAGATGTTTTACCATGAGCAAACAGGATGAACTGCAATATGAGCAGCAGGAAAAACGAATACAAGCGCAGTCAGACGCTTTTATCACACTTCTGACAAAGCGAGGCATCTTGGGAGACAGCCAAATCGACGACGCACAAAAGCGTGCTGCCAGACAGGAAAAGACGAAAAATTGTTATCACAACACGCTGATGCTCCTCCAGCACTATCGCACGCTGGTGTGGATGCTGGAATGCTTCCCCGAGACGGTTGCTGCTGAGCTTGATCGGCCGTTTGAAGGCGTGGACAAGCTGATCGAGGATGTGGATGTCGAGGTGGCGCTGGGCAACAAGAAGATCGAAAGCCGGATGCAGGGCATGCAAAAATCCCGTCTGCTGATGGATCGGCTCAACGAGGCACTGACCGTGCTCCGGAAAAAGCCGGACAACGGCGAACGGCTGTATAATCTCATCTACACGACCTACATAGCGCCGGAGGCGCTCAACCATCAGGAGGTTTTGTATCGCCTAAACCTGTCGTCACGGAACTTTTATCGCTATCGTCAGCAGGCCATTTCCGTTCTCTCCATTCGCTTGTGGGCGACAGCTGCGCCGGATGTGGACTTCTGGCTGGAAATGCTGACGCTTCTGGAAGGGCTGAAATGAGGTGAGCTTTGAGAAGTATTTCACTCGACTCCATTGAAATGTTGGCAGATTTATCTGTGAACATTTCAACAAAGCTCTTGATTTTTCTCTCTCACTGGTGTATAATACCCGTTGAAAAGTAGCATGATAATACCAGCAAGTTTTCAATGGAGGTTGGGTTATGGAAATAAAACGAGATCGCTATTTGAAAAAAATCATCTCCTTCATGTGGGATGGTCAGGTGAAGGTGATCACTGGCATCCGCAGATGCGGCAAGTCCTTTCTGCTTCGCAATCTGTTCAAGAGTTACCTTCTCGGTGAGGGTGTTACCGAAGATCATATTCTGTCCTTTGAGTTGGACTTGACCCGTGATATTCGCTATCGCAATCCGCTGGAGCTTTCGGCTCATGTCCGTGAGATCGTAGAACACAGTGCAGACCAATATTATCTTTTTGTAGACGAGATTCAGATGTCCGACGAGGTTCCGAATCCCTACAATCCAGATGGCAAGAAAGTTACCTTCTACGACGCGCTCAACGATTTGAAGTCCTTGTCCAACTTGGACATTTATGTGACCGGCAGCAACTCCAAAATGCTGTCCTCCGATATACTGACTGAGTTCCGGGGACGGAGCGATGAGATCCGTGTGCATCCGCTTTCCTTTGCCGAATACTATTCAGCCGTAGGCGGTGATAAGCAGGATGCCTTTGAGGACTATGCCTTCTACGGCGGTATGCCGCTGATTCTGTCCCGTCCCACGGATGCCGCGAAAATGGCTTATCTGAAATCGCTGTTTTCTGAGGTCTATCTGAAGGACATTGTAGAGCGGAAGAAGATCAAGCGTGAGGATGTGCTGTCTGCTATTCTTGATCTGCTGTGTTCGTCTATCGGCTCTCTGACCAATCCGACGAAGGTTGCAGCTACCATCAATACCATGCAGAAGCGCAGCGGTGAGAATATCGTTGCCTTGAACACCGTGAAAGCCTATATGGATCACTTATCGGATTCCTTCCTCTTCACCGAATGCAAGCGCTGGGATGTCAAGGGCAAGAGCTATTTTGACTATCCCAACAAATACTACTGTGAGGACATTGGACTGAGAAATGCCCGTATCGGCTTCCGCCAGCAGGAAATGACGCACATCATGGAGAACATCATTTTCAATGAGTTGATGATCCGTGAATGCGCCGTTGACATCGGCATTGTCTACGGCAACGAGAAAAATACCAAAGGAAAGGTCGTGCCGGTCGCGCGGGAAATCGACTTCATTGCAACCTCCGGTGGCAAGAAGACCTATATCCAGTCTGCCTACGCATTGGGAACAGCGGAAAAGGCGATCACCGAGAATAAGCCTTTCGCGCTGACCGGCGATTCTTTCCCGAAAATCATCGTGCGTCATGACATTCGCAAGCGCTGGTATGATGACAATGGCATTCTCAATATCAGCGTCATCGACTTCCTGCTGGATGACACGCTTGTCTGAATCCATTGCACTTGCATCTGCTTTTTGATCGATAAAGAAATTATCCCGTCGGTGCCCATAAAAAGGCGAAAAGTTGGCACACGATTGCCGATGACACGGGAACGCGAATGTGTTAAAATAATATCGTCCCAAACTGGGATCGGGCGAAACCGACGCCGTTTCTTGAGCTGAAAAGCTTTGAGAGACGGCGTTTTTTGTTGCCCAATACCGAAGAAAGGAGGGCCAAAAGCATGAACAAACAGCTTCGGCTGCGCGATGGAAAGATCAAAACCGCATACTGGTCGCTTGTGGGCGTTGTGGCGGCACTGCTCGTTTCGACACAGGCGGTATTCGCCGCAGATATGTGGGATCGTTTTTCGATGATCATGAAGGATATCTACGGAGAGCTTGTGGCGATCAGCACCATCGTGGCTGTCACCGTGGCCGCTATCGCCCTGCTGGTACGCATGATATCGCGCAATCAGCGAGCCGTCGATGAAGCGACGAGTTGGCTCAAGAGAATCGTGATCACTTGGATCGTTCTGAATTCTCTTGGCTTTATTGTTGCCTATCTGCAGCCCCTCATCAGCGGCGGAAACTACAACCCGTAAAAGATCCGGTCAAGCGGAAAGGAGGTGAACACCTATGCTTGACTGGATTTTTGAAGGAATCGTCACCTGGATCAGCAGTGTTGTGTCAGACATGATGGATGCGGTGTCCGGACTGTTCCTTCAGGCGCTCGGTACGGATATGACGGCAATGGAAGAATACTTCCCGTTTGTGTCTAAAGCCTTTACCGTAATGCAGTACACCGCATGGGCACTGCTGTTTCTGATCACAGTTTGGCAGTTATTCCGTGTATTCGGAGGCCCTGTAACGGAGGCGGAAAACCCGTGGGTACTGCTTGGCAGAAGTGCGTTATTCGCCTTTCTGATCGGATATGCCAAGCCGATTTTCCTGTTGACGCTGAAAATCGCAACAGCGCCGTATACGGCACTCATGGACATTCAGATGACGGCGGAGGACTTTACCTTTGCCGGAATCGAGCAAGCCCTTCAAAACGGGCTGACCAGTCTTATCGCCACCATCTCGGTGGTCGGATTGCTGCTGCTCACCATACTGGAAATTGCGCTGGGCTGGAACTATTTCAAGCTGCTGCTTGAAACGGTGGAACGGTATATCGTTGTCGGTGTGCTGTGCTATACCTCACCACTCGCCTTTTCTATGGGTGCCTCCAAAGCATCAACACCGGTATTCCGGTCGTGGTGCCGGATGGTCGGGTCGCAGCTATTGCTCCTTGTGATGAATGTCTGGTTCCTGCGTGGTTTTTCAACCTCGGTAGGCCAGTACATCGGCACGGGCGGTGCCTTGTCCAACGGGAACGGAAATGTGTTCCTGTGGCTGTTCTGCGCAGTGGCATTTCTCAAAACGGCACAGAAATTTGACAGCTATCTTGCGGCAATGGGACTGAATGTAGCCCAGACCGGCTCCGGTATGGGCATGGAACTGCTGATGGCCGCACGAGTGATCACCGGCGTGGCCGGAGGCGCAAGGAGCGCCGGCAGCGTGTTCCGCAGAGGCAGTGCCGCAACCGGTACAGGTGCAGCGGCAAGTGGGTTCGCTGCAGGCTTTGCCAACCGTTTCAAGGGCAATTCGTATGTCCGTGATGCGGTCGTGGACGGCGGTACAAGAATGGGTGCCGGTGGAACGATCGGCTTTGTCGGTCGGGCTTTCGGCGGTATGGCGGCTCGTAACGGCGCCACACTGACCGGAGAATCCATCTCCTCCGTAGCGTCCAGGACACCGAATGTGTCCGGCTCTATCGGCGGCGACATTGCCAACCGTAGTCTCGGCAATTATATGCCGCATATGAAGGGCATGAATCTCTCGGATACGCAGATCACCGGCGGACATATCTCCACCAAGGCGATCGGCGCTGACGGGAAAGAAACGGCTGTCGAGATGTTCAACGCTTCCCAGTTTGAAAAGCCGGACGGTCCGCACGCCGTTGTCAATGCCTCGGACGGCAGCCAGTGGTATCAGATGGCCAGTGGTTCCGGAGCCGGAGCATTTTACGACGCGCCCGTATTCAGCGGCAATTCCGCAGAGGCGGCGCAGGTTGCGGCCGCATTCCCGGATGCGGACGGTGCAACGCTCAGAACGGTCGGAGACGGTGTCATTGAGGCATCTTCGGACGGCGGCGTGAGCAGATGGTACAACAGTGCCTATTATGATGAGCCGGATGCACCGCATTCCACAATTCAGGCGGCCAACGGCGTAGAGTGGTACGCCATGCAGCAGCATGCAGAAACGCCTCCCTTTGAGGCGGGCGACGCAGCGGATGGCTATAATCGGGCACAATTCCAAAGCTTTATGCCTGGCTATGAGCAGCCGGTCACAAGCGTGGATGGATCCGGTCGTATGGATGGGCATTTTGAGGTCCGGCATGAAAACGGATCCGGCACGATGTTCTACGATACGGCACAGTATGCACCTCCCCGCGGTGACTATCAGGTATATGAAGATGTTCACGGCAGCCAGTGGTACGCAGTACACGGTGAGGCTGCAGTGGAACGCAAGCCGGTTTATGAGAACGGAAAACCGGTCTATGACGGCGATAATGTACGCACCGTCTCTACGGAAACCGTGCGGTACAAAAGCACACCGTCCCGTTATGGTGAGCCAAAATCTCGTAATCAAACGGAGATCAAGTCGCCAAGACGGAGACGATAAACGGCGGGCAGCCGGACCGGAGCAATGGATTCGGTTCGGCTGTCTTCCTATTATAAAAGAGAAAATAAGCCTGCTTTTGGCAGTTTGAATACGGAGGTGAAAGAATGGCAGAGCCGCAAAAGCAGCAAATGGGAGACGGTTCGGATAATATCGGTCAAGCGGCCGGTCAAGCCGCAAAAGCCGCCAAAAACGCCGGAAAGCAAGCCGTAAAGCAGGCGGCAAAAAAAGGTGCGGAAGCAGCAGCTAATGCCGCTGCGGCAACCGTAAAAGCCGGTGTGGAGGGCGGCAAGGCCGTGGCAGAAATCGCGGCCGGTACAGCCGCCGGAGGTCCTTGGGGTGCGATCATCTCCGCCGCATGGGCCATGCGGCATACCCTGTTTAAGATTCTCGTCTGTTTGTGCCTTTCGGTGGTTTTTCTCATTGTTATGATCGTGGAGCTGCCCGGGATCATCATCAATAAAGCCCTTGGTCTCGATGGCAATGAGCCGACGGTATCCATCACGGAGATATATGAAAATCTCTCTGAGACGGTTTCGGATATTGTCCAGGCTGGGTATGACGCTTCGATGGCTGAGGTGGAACGCCTGATTTCAGACGGCGGCTATGACCGGGAGCTTTCAATGAATGCGCTGATCAATTATGCGCAGAGTTCGGCCGGGTATGACACCGCCTATATTCTGTCGGCATATTCCACTTCGATGGAACAGCTCAGCAACGACCCGGAGGATATGAAAAAGAAGCTGGACGGCGTAGCGGCCAACATGTTTCCCGTAACCTCAGTGGAACGGGAAAACGAGGTAATCACACCCGTCACTTACTATACTTATAAACCGGTCACGATACCCGTGGTTACGAAAACGATAAAGACCGGAGTGATCAACGGCGTCCCGCAATACCGCTATGAGACGGCGGAAGCGACCTATTATCTGCAGGATCAGCAGTTGTCATCAGATACACAAATCGAGGTGGATGCATACGCAGCCGTTACCCTGACGCTTCCCGTTTACAGCGGCAGCAATATCACAGGCACACGCAAGGCAACCTATTATCAGTACACAGGCAAGGAAACGCTTACACCGGAAAAGAAAACCGTTAAATATCTGGAATGCACCATTCATCCCTTTGACAATACGGTGATTTCCACAGCGTTTGGGCTGGATCTCAACGCCTCCTATAACGGTCTGGAAACCACATATGGCGATGTGATCCACTCCCGTGCCTTGGCCCTGAAGAAAACGCTCTACGGAACAGCCGGAAACGGCAGCACCGTTCCGCTTACCGATGTAGAACTGATTGCCTTCCTCGCCCGTCAGAATTGCAGCGAAACACGAAAGCACATTGTCAAAACCGGGCTGTCCCTTGTCGGCAAGGTGCCATACTTCTGGGGCGGAAAATCGGCAGCCGGATGGAATGATGAATGGAACACGCCGAAGCTCGTTACAGCCGCCGGTTCCACAACGACCGGCACGATCCGCCCGTTCGGTTTGGATTGCTCCGGCTTTTCGGATTGGACCTATAAAACGGCTGTCGGCGTCAGCTTGAACGGTGCCTCCTGGAGTCAGTGGGACGAATCCTATGCCATTACCGCCGAAGAGCTTTTGCCCGGTGATTTGGGATTCCTGATGGATGACGACGGAGGCGGATGGAATCATGTGCTGATTTTTGCCGGATACGGTGAAAACGGCGAGCGCATGTGGGTCCATTCCTCCGGTGGTGAGGGCGTAATTTTCAACACGCCGAGCTATGAGGCCGGGCTGGCACTGCGCCGACCGAAGAATGTAGATTTCGGTGATACACCGGGATAAAAAAGAACGGAGGAATCATGGAAGAAAAAGAATTTAATACGACCTTTGCCATTCCTGCAAACTATACCGACTCCGGAAAGATATTCGGCGGAATGCTGGAACCGCGGAATGCGGTCGAGGCACTGATTCTGATATTGGCCATCGGATATCCGGAGTTGATGCTGATCCCAATGGCAACCACAATACGCATCGTGGTAATGACCGTCACACTGATCCCGATTGGGATCCTCGCCGCTATGGGCATTGACGGCGATTCGCTGTTCCAGTATGCGGGTCACATTATCTGCTATCTGGCGCACAGAAGAAAACTGCATTTGAGAAGGGTGGGATACAAATATGACCAAAGACAGCTCCGCAAAAAGAAAAACAGGAAAAAGAAAGCCTGAAAAGCTGAGCTTTACCCAGGATTTCATTCCAATCAAAAATCTGGAGCACGGCATTATCGAGACGACCGGCGGGCGCTATATCAAGATCCTCGAAATTGAGCCCATCAACTTTATGCTGCGTTCGGAGGAAGAACAGTATGAGATCATCTGCTCCTTTGCAAGCTGGCTGAAAATTTCGCCGGTGCATCTGCAGTTCAAGAGCATCACCCGCAAAGCTGATTCCGATAAGCACATAGCTATGCTCCGAAAGGAAATGGCAACCGAAGAAAGTGAGCAGTGTAAGAAGCTCAGCGAGGGATATATTCGACTCATTAAGGATGTGGGAAGCCGTGAAGCGCTGACGAGGCGCTTCTTTTTGATTTTCCGGTATGAAGAACTGCGGCGTAACGAAAACAGCGACTACGGACAGATCTGCAGCACACTGCTAACCGCCGAGCAGAACGCCCGGGCCTACTTCATGCAGTGCGGCAACAATATCCTTCAGCCGAAGGATCCCGACGAAGCAACGGCGGAGATTTTATATATGTTTTTTAATCGCCGTTCCTGTGTAGAGGAGCCGTTTCATTCCCGCGTCGACCGTATCGTCTTAGACACGATGGCGGCGAAAAACAAGGTCATCGGCATCGATCCGATTCCACATATCCGTATGGCGCATTTTATCGCACCGCGCGGCATTGACCTGACGCACCGCAATTACATCATTATGGACGGCCTCTACTACTCCTTCCTGTATATCAAAGGAAATGGATACCCGAATAAGGTCCGCGCCGGATGGATGTCCTCCCTCATCAATGCCGGCGAAGGCATTGATGTCGATGTGTTTCTAAAACGGGAAAACCGCAGCAAGACCATCGACAAGGTTGCCCAGCGCATCCGCCTGAACCGCACGAAGCTTAAAAGTATGCAGGACACCTCGACCGACTATGAGGAGCTTGCCGGTTCCATTCAGGCAGGATATTTCATCAAGCAAGGAATCGCCAATTACAATGAGGACCTTTTTTATATGTCAGTATTCGTGACCGTGTCCGCACGGACCTACGAAGAACTGATGTGGCGCAAGCAGCAGATGACCGATATGCTCAAGTCTATGGATATGTATGTCAGCGACTGCAGCTTTCAGCAGGAGGACGCCCTGCGCACGGTGATGCCGTTTCTGCAGATATCCCCGAAGCTTGAAAAGAAATCCAAGCGGAATGTGCTGACCAGCGGTGCGGCCTCTACCTATATGTTCACTTCCTTCGAGATGTCGGACGATACCGGCGTGCTGCTCGGAATCAACCGCCATAACAACTCGCTGTGCATCGTCGATCTGTTTGACACGAAGAAAAATAAAAATGCCAATCTGAACCTGCTCGGCACCAGCGGCGCCGGAAAGACCTTTACCATGCAGCTGCTGGCACTGCGTATGCGTATGCGCGGCATTCAGTGCTATATCATTGCACCCATCAAGGGGCATGAGTTCCGGCGGGCGTGCAACCGCATCGGCGGTCAGTTTATCAAGATTGCACCGGGCTCACCGCACTGCATCAATATTATGGAGATTCGGCACACCATCAGCCCCGAAATGGAACTGATTGATGAGCTGGATTATAGTGAGATGGACTCCCTTCTGGCGCAGAAAATTCAGCAGCTGATGATCTTCTTTTCACTGCTGATTCCGGATATGACCAACGAAGAAGAGCAGATGCTGGATGAGGCGCTGATCCGCACCTACGGCAAGTTCGGCATCACGCATGATAACGATTCGGTCTATGCGGACCGCAATGCCGTTCCGCCGAAGATGAAGACCATGCCGATCCTCGGAGATCTGCATGAGGAACTGCAAAAGAATGAAATGACCAAGCGTATTGCAGTCATTGTCAGCCGTTTTGTTACCGGCTCGGCGCAGTCCTTCAATCAGCAGACGAATGTGGACCTGTCCAATAAGTATATTGTTCTCGACCTGTCGGAGCTGAAGGGCAAGCTGCTGCCTGTGGGCATGATGATCGCCCTTGATTACGTCTGGGATAAGATCAAAAGCGACCGCACAAAAAAGAAGGCCATTATGATCGACGAGATCTGGCAGCTGATCGGTGCCGGTTCCAACCGGATGGCGGCAGAGTTCTGCCTGGAAATATTCAAGGTCATCCGAGGCTTCGGCGGCGCGGCGATTTCCGCAACGCAGGACCTGTCCGATTTCTTCGGATTGGAAGATGGTCGCTACGGTCGGGCAATTATCAATAATTCCAAAAATAAGATCATTCTGAATCTGGAACCGGACGAAGCGGAGTTTGTCCGGGATACGCTGAAGCTTACGAAAACCGAGATCCGTTCCATTACCCGCTTTGAACGCGGCGAGGCGCTGATCTGTTCCAACAACAGTAAGGTGCCTGTCATCATTAAGGCGTCCAAAGAGGAACAGGAAATGATCACGACCGACCGTGCCGAGCTGGAAGCCATTCTCAAGGAGCGGCAGCAGGAGGTGAATTAACAGTGCGTATTTTGCACGGAATACGCATTTTGGCGCAAATGAGTACAAAAAGGAGGTGGTTATCGTGCTGTTGACCGATGAACAGTATGTGGTCAAATGGCTCTCGCAATACGGAGCCTTGCCCCGTGCGCAAATCATAAAGATGCTGCAAAAGCCGCCGCAGACGGCAGAAAAGATCCTGCGGAATCTGAAAAGGCAGATGCGTATCGCAGATGTTTCCGGTGGTTATTATATCGGGCTTGACCCGATGTGCCAGCCGGATCAGCGGATGATCCTGGCAATATGGGTGCTGCTCCGATTCATTGACAAGGTGGAACCGATGGCGCATTATCCGGCGGTCTACCCGTCGCAGCTATTTTTCCTGAAAGAAAATGTCGGCTATGAGATCGTGGTGCTCTATGACGGCGAGCAGAATCTGCTGAAGCTGCTTCAGCCCCAGGAAGATATGAAATATATCGTTGTGGTGCCTCGGATCGATATGGTGAGCACTGTTCGGCTGCCGAATGCGCCGTGTCTGTTCGCCACAGTGGATTTTTGCGGCCAGGACGAACCGGAAGTTCGTTTTTACAGTGAGGAGGCGACCGAGCATGAAGGCTGAAACAACTTATATGAAGACGCTCGGCAAAGTAGAAGCCAAGCTGTCCCGCATGAAGGAACAAGCTGCTGCCGTCCGCTGGTTTTACGAAAACGGAAACCTTCCGGAAAGCTATAACCGGGCGCTTCGGCTTGAGGAACTGTCCGAGCAGACAGTCCTTCTCACCCGTGTCCTTCCGGCCTACACCGGAGCAGCCGGAGCAACAACTCAAACGGATGCGATCATATCCGATACGATTCCTGTTGAAGTTGGATTTACGGTCGAGGGATGGTTTTCCATTCGTATTCCGGCACTGCTGCCGAAGAAAGCATCCGGCTCAGCGGACTATATCAGGTCTTATCTTTATCCGGCTATGCGGAAGTTCTTTGAGGGTAAGCCTCCGGTCCGCTTTCGGGATTGCGTGCTTGCCTACCGCCATGTGTATGACAGAAGCCGCCCGGAACGGGCCATGCGTGATCACGATAATATCGAAACCAATATGGTCACGGACATTCTGGCATTGTATGTTCTGCCCGACGATCACCCGGCAGTTTGCTCGCATTACTATTGCAGTGCTGCCGGAAGCGAGGACCGCACGGAAGTCTATGTGATTCCCAAACACGATTTTCCTATGTGGATGGTCGAGGAGAAAACACTGCCGGATAAGGGGGTGAAGTTCTATGAAGTCCGCTTTTGTTAAGGGGAAAATCTTATGTAAAAACCGCTGCTTTCCGCCCCGGAAAACTTACATAAGAAATTGGAAGCCGAAAACGCCCGGTATAGCGGCGATTTGGGGCAGATTTCACGGCGGAAATTCCGACAAAGAGAGCAGTCATGTGGTCGGAATTTCTTACAAAGCGAGGTGATGCGCCTATGCAATACTTCCGCCCGGGCAGTCAGCTCCGGCAGCTCATCACAATGCTTTCCATCGTCGGTGAATATCCGATTCATTCGCTCTATCTGCTCGGCAATGAACGCGCTTACAAAGCCATGGTTCATAAACTCACCACACCGGAAACATTTCGCATCCCTCAGACGGAAACGGAACTGACCACACGCCTGCTTACCGTTACCGGCAAAGGCAACAGCAGATCTGTGCGCTTTTATAAGGGCGCTCTCCCCATACTGGATTGGCTTCACCCAGATGCTTACCGGTATTACATGGACGCCTTTTGGGAACACAAATTTCCCGGTAATGCCGCACATAGGGACAGAAACCACCGAGTTGCCGAAGCCGTGGCTATGTGTATGCGCTCAGGTATTGAATGCCGACCGTATATGCTCCCCGCACTCCAAAACCGGACCATCACCAAACGGATTCCCGATGCGCCGTGCTTTTATCTTGCCAAGGAGCTGAAGAAGCTCGGCGAAGCGGAGATGAACAAAACGATGTTCACCCGTATGGTGGGAACAGCCTATCTCGGGCAGCGGCCATACGCCGTTTATAATACGCGCAGCGCCGTGATGAAATGGAGCGGCAAGGGCGAGTTCAAAACGCTGCACAGCGTCATTGAGATCAGCCGCCTGAATGCCGGCGCCGATGCAACGCCGGCCGCCATTTTATTCGGTCAGTCTGAGAGCGTCGCACTGAAGACGCTGCTGGAGTCCGACACAACCAAGCGGCCGGAGTTCCGGTTTGATGCGATCTACCGAAATCTGTATTTCATCCCAATGGATGAGCATGGCATTCGCCAGCTGCGGCTTATGACCGTACCCGAATGGAAAGAACGGCTTTTGGAGCTTCTGTTTGACCCGGAAGTGCGTACCTATGATCGTGGGCTGTTTGAGTATGACGCAAAAATCGGTGATTCCTATGTGTTCTCGCATCTGGACGGAGATCTCTCAAGGCTGGTTCGCTTCAAGGAAGCAGTCGAGAATCAGCGTGGAAATTATGAGGTGCTGTGCTACCCATACCAAATGGCATTCATCCGGGAGTATCTCGGAAGCCGTGTGACAATAAAAACGATCGGGTTTGACGCTGTGGAAGCAGAACTCGACCCGGAAAGGAGGAATTTATTTGAACGATAAAAACCGCAAGATAGCCATCATCATCGCCGCCATACTGGGATGCGTTGGGTTGTTTTATCTGGGCGGAATGCTTGGTCAATTGCTTGGCAACTATGCAGCGTGGATGGACAGCGGCGGCGTTTCCGGCGAAAGCACGATGAAGCCGGTAAGCTGGAATCCGCTGATTTGTTTCCCAGCGGCTTTCAGTGGGAACGGGATCAAAGGCATCCTGATGATCCTGCTGATCGCCGGCGCCATCTTCGCCTATGTGAAGCTTCACGATAAGTTTGACGGAAAGCAGCATGATCCCCGCGGCTTTGCCAGAAGCAAATCCGGAATCTACGGCACGGCATCCTGGATGGACGAAAAAGAAATGAAGGAAGTTCTGGAGATATCTCCGGTCCCCGATGCCAAAGGCACGATCCTCGGCGAGTACAACGGCAAGGCCGTCTGTATGCCGGAGGACACCAGACTGAACCGCCATATCGCCGTCTTTGGCGCATCCGGTACCATGAAATCACGCGCGATCATCCGCAATGCATTATTTCAGGCGTTGCGGCGCGGCGAGTCCGTCATCGTGACCGACAGCAAGGGCGAGCTTTATGCCGACACTTCGGAAATGTTCCGAAAAGCGGGCTACGATGTGAAGATCTACAATCTTGTCTCCCCTGAGCACAGCGACTCGTGGAACTGTATGTCAGACCTGAAAGGCGACACATTGATGGCGCAGGTGCTGACCAATGTCATCATCGGCAACACCAGCTCAGGCAAGGGCGACCACTTCTGGGACAATGGCGAGGGTAATCTCTTGAAGGCACTGATCCTGCTCGTTGACCAGGATCGGACCCGAAGCCCCGGTATGAAGCATCTGTCCGCCGTATATCAGTTGCTCACACAAAACAGCGAACGGCAACTGACCGCTATGTTTGACAAGCTGCCGCTTGACCATCCGGCACGGGCGCCGTTTAATCTGTTTGCCCAGTCCAGTGATACGGTGCGTTCCGGCATCATATTGGGTTTGGGTACCCGCCTTCAGGTGCTTCAGAATCAGGCGGTCCAGCGGATCACGAGTCGGTCTGACATTGACCTGACGGCACCTGCCAAGGGAAAGTGCATCTATTACATTGTGCTGAGCGATCAGGACGCTACGATGGCGTTCCTGTCATCGCTCTTTTTCTCATTCATGTTCATCAAACTGACTCGCTATGCAGACGGTCGCCCGAACGGCCGCTGCGATGTGCCTGTCAATTTGATACTGGATGAGTTTAACAATGTGGGGCGCATTGGAGGTGCGGAAGACGGATCCGATTTTGCCAGATCCCTTTCTGTTGTACGGTCGAGAGATATCCGGGTCATGCTTGCCGTGCAGAGCCTCGGTCAGCTGCAGAACCGGTATCCCAAAAATCTGTGGTCCGAAATCATCGGCAACTGTGACATCCAACTGATGCTCGGCTGTACCGACGATGCGACCGCCGAGTATATCTCAGCCCGGTCCGGTGATATGTCGGTGCAGGTCAATTCCACCATGACGGTCCGCCAGACCATTGCGGTGGCGCAGGTCATTCCCCAGTACCGTCATACCGAGGGTCAGGGTCGCAGACGGCTGCTCACACCGGATGAGGTTTTACGGCTTCCCAATGAGGAACTGCTCTGCATCATACGCGGGCATAACATTCTGAAGCTGAACAAACTGGATTTCACAAAGCACCCGATGGCAAAGAAGATCGTAAAGGCATCGGTATATGATTATCAGCCGGCAGCCGATACGCTTGCACCCACACCCACCCAGTCTGACACCGAACCGGCGCCGCCCAAGAAAGCGACGCGCAGAAAAAGCTTATACAGCTCGGCACAACCGCCGAGTGAATTTTAACAAATAAAGGAGGACAATCTATGCCAACCAAAAAGAAAGCAGAGCTTCCCGAGGAGATGACGACTCCTTTGGAGGCGCAGGAATCCCAGACCGAGGAGAATATCACAGCATCACCTGCCGAAGGGGCACCGGATGACGCCTGTGATGCCTCGCTCTCCCAGACTGAAACAGATTTGGCGGAAGCGGACGGCCCTTCAGCCGGAATTCCGGATGGAGCTCTCGATGAAGCGACGGAATCCCAGACCGAGGTAAAAAAGCCCCGCAGGCGCAAGAAGACAGAGCCGGAACCGTCCCAGTCTGATACAGAATCTGAAACTGCACCGAATGCCAAGGAAGACGGCGTCGATGCAGCGCCAAAAACCAAGAGAAAACGCACTTACACCAAACCGAGCGTGTCGGTACTGTCCATTGACGATCGTCCGACGGTCGAAACGGAGGCAGATAAGGCCAAAAACGACCTGCTCGATCTCATCGAGTCGCAGCGAAGCGGCCGTATCCTGACCGGGACGATCCAGGGTGTGGAACAGTCGGCGGATAACCCCCGTCATGCCTTTGCAGTCCTGTATCACGGTGAGTTCAAGGTCATCATTCCTGCCGCTGAGGCAGTCGAACCGCCCGAGGACTATCGTGGACGAGATCCGGATGAGGTACTTCATTACATGCTGACCAAGCGCCTCGGCGCCGAAGTCGATTACATCGTAAAAGGAATTGATCCCAAATCCGGTATTGCAGCGGCGAGCCGTCTTGAGGCTATGCGTGCCAGAAGAAAAGAAATGTATTTCGGCACAGACCGGGACGGCAACAACCGCATCTATGCCGGTGTTTGCGCAGAAGCAAGAGTTGTCTCTGCCATCCGTGCAGGAATCTTCATCGACCTGTTCGGCGTGGAGAGCTACATTCCCCTTAAAGAACTGAGCTACCAACGCTGGATGGACGCGGCGGCCCACTTCCAGCCCGGCCAGCGCATCCTCGTCAAGGTCTTGGATGTAGATCGCAGCGACCGTGGCCATGTTCGGGTTTCCGCCTCCGTGAAACAGGCGGGAGAAAACCCGTATGAGAAAGTCCTGCGCAGATATTCCGTTGGCAACCGTTATGTCGGTACTGTCAGTATGGTGGATGTGAACGGCGTGTTTGTGGCGCTGGACGGCGGCATCGACTGCCTGTGCAGTTATCCCAAACGGGGACGCCCGCCGAGAGGCGCCAGAGTCACCGTCCGGATCCTTGGGATCAACCACGAGACCAACCGGATCTGGGGTGCCATCACCCACATTGCCATGCCGCACTGATGAAAAAGAAAGGAGATTTTATGCTACATTGTGATCTGAGTCAGAAAGAACAGCATCGCAGAAAAGAGATCGCCGAGCATACCCGTCAGATGCTTCTGACGGAGCTGCCGATCGACAGTCAGGATGAAACTTCGATCATGGGCAGGTATCGGGATTATTACCTGCAGATCTCTTTTTCCGAGCTGCACCCGCTGATGGTGGTTTGTCTCGCCAAGGCGCTTACTCAACCGGGTACCGCAAAGCAGTGTCGGATCGCAAACGATCTGAATCTGAGAAGTGTGCTCGGAAGTCATGCGATCAACGATGAAGTCGGCTGCTATTCCTACCGTGCCACGCACTGGCTGGATACCGAGTTGGATGCCAAGCGATTTTATGAGATTCTCGACCGGTGCGTCGACGAAGCGGACCGCGGCTTTTATAAGCTTGCGTGCTGAGTTGTAAAATCCCAGACTCGTCCGTGTAATGATGGTAAAAACACGAACCGGGAGTATGCATCATGAAAAAGCTTTTGATTTTATCCTGCGCATTGGCATTCTGCCTGACACTTGCCGCCTGTCATACCACAGACTCGGCTGATAGTTCCGTACCTTCTGGGATCCCGGGCTCAGCAATTGCCAATGAGTCCTCTGCTCACCAGACCGAGTCGGAGAGTTCCCTGGAGGAGAGCCAGACATCTCAGGATACGACCGTCACATCAGACCCAACCGAAAGTGAGACGACAGCCCCTGCCAAGCCGGCGGATCCCATGTCGACTACCGAACCGGAAAGCGAAAAAGCCACAGAGTCTACGGCTCCCCCTCAGACCGAGCCGGAAACCAAGCCTGCCGAGCCGCCTTCGGAACCCGAGAATTCTTGTGCCGGGGTCGAGGACGCCCGAGCGGTCGCTGATAAGGTACTGGAGTACATCAACAGCTTCCGCACATCACCTGCAGTCAAACTGCCGGGGCTTACGAGCTATGCTGAGTATCGAAGCCGACAACTCATCCGCAATTTTGCGCATGATACAAACGATGAGCGTGCAGCGGCGACAGCGCTTCAGTATGGCGAGTATGTGGACCCGAGCGTCTACGGCGGCTCGGCAGGGGGGCCGAGCGGCGAGCCGTACTACCGTGCCAATGCCAGCGAAGCCATTGCAAAGGCTGGTTATGTCGGTACGGTGGACGAAGTTGCCTACAAGCTGGCAACCTTGGTCAAAAACAGCGCAGAGCATTGGTGCTATATCGGCTCGGCCGAGTATGGCTATATTGCCGTTGGCGTAACTTATGAAAGCGGTATGTGGTACTGCGACATCGCAGTTGCTGCCGAAAACACGGACAATCTTTAAGAACCATCAAGGAATTGCAGCCTCACCCAAAACGGTGGGGCTCTTTTCATATCCAAATCAAGAAAGGAAGATACCAAGATGAACAAGAAATTCACCGCACGCATTCTGTCAATGCTTATGGCAATGCTGATGCTCGTCTCAATGCTGCCGACGAGCGTTTTTGCGGCGCCGGCATCTGATATTCCTGCCAATATGCTGGATAACGTCTATCTGGATGCTCTGGAATACACCGGCTATAAGGTACAGGCGCAACGAGATGACGGAACAATTTTCAAAAAGTACAGCGGCGGCGCAACAGCCTATCTCTCGAAAATCTCCTACGGGCTGAATAAGTACGGCACGGAGACCGTCACAAAAAGCGGTACGGCAACCGGGCTTGCACCGGATATCGCCGGATTCGAGAGCAGCGGTCTTTGCTGTGCCTCCTTTGTTTCGTATGTGTACTACAACTATCTGCCCAACATTGCGGGCATTGACACCAGCAGCGCAACCCGTCCATACAATCTGCGCACCGCAACGGCATACAACGCTGCTGCAAATGCATGGGTCAGTGCCGGAACGGCACGCCGCATCAGCTTCAGCCAGAATGCGAACGGCAATAATTTCATTCCCAGCGAGGATATACCGATCGGTTCTCTCATCGTTTTCAAACACATTCCGACCGGGGACATCGCCCATGTTGCCGTGTACGCTGGTTATTACAACGGAACCCACTTTGTTTTTCATGTTGGAAACGATAGAGGGCCGGAAATCAGTTCTATCGTCGGTATGTCCAAGGGTGACTACCCGGAAGCCGTCGTACAGGTCGTTACTCCAGAATTCGTAGAGGCAGCCGGCAAAATCGAAGTCTATAAAAAGGATCCGAAGGGCGCAGCATTGAGCGGCGCCTATTTTATTGCCACCAACACCTCGACCGGAGCAGAATATGCCATCGGTCCTACCGACAGCCGTGGCTACGCCTGCACCAAAGAGCGGCTGCCGTTTGGCACCTACAAAATCGTGGAAACAGTTTTCCCGACGGACTACACCTATTCGGGAACCAAGGAATGGATCCGCACAGTCAGCGCCTCCAATAACGGCGTGGTAACGATCCATGCAGTCAATGAACTGAAAAAGGGCAATATTGAGGTCTACAAAAAATCATCCGGTACCAACGAAGCCCTCAAGGGAGCCATTTTCACAGTCTACGATATGTCCGGCGCAAAGGTAACAACCATCGGGCCGACCAATGATCGTGGATATGCCAAATCCGCAGATATTCCTTACGGCTCCTACCGAGTGGTCGAAACGACCTTCCCGTTCAACTATGAGCCGGACGGCCAGACGGAATGGAAGGTCACCATTGATACCGCACATGGCAGCCTGGCAACGGTCAATGCGTATAACCGGCTCAAAAAGGGTCATATTGAAGTTCTGAAATCCGACGCTGAATCCGGAAAGGACCTCAGCGGAGCGGAATTCACCGTCTATGATCTGGACGGTGAAGAGATCGCCGTGATCGGACCTACAGACAAAAACGGCTATGCCAAGTCCGGCGAGATCATCTATGGCGATTATATTGTAAAAGAGACCAAGGTTCCGGTCAATTACCAGCCGGACGGCGATGCACAGTGGAAAGTGACGATCGACGATAACAGTCCGCTTATCACTTTGGACATTGCCAACCTGCGCCAGTACGGTATGGTCAAAGTCCGCAAGACCGCCGAAGACGGCTTGGTGGAGGGCCTGATTTTCCGCCTGACCGGCATCTCCGAATACGGTGAGCGTGTGGATATGACCGTTGCAACCAATGCGGCCGGCACAGCTGTGTTTGAGCGTGTCCCGATCGGTACGGATTACACGCTTTCCGAAGAGAACACCCCAGCGCGATATGTGATCCCGGAGGTGCAGAACATTTCGGTCGAGTGGAATAGAGTGACCGAGCGCCGATTTGATAATATCCTCAAGAAATGGCGTGCCGATGTCCTCAAGGTCGATGCCTCTCTTCGCGGCAATAGTGAGCATGGAACCACAAAGATGCTCTCGCTCAACTCAGACAGCATTGTGGAGAAACTCGGCTATCCTTACGGAGAAACCCAAGGCAATGCCACACTCGCCGGAGCTGTTTACGGTGTTTATCGTTATGATGAACTCGTGGACACCTATGTGACAGATAAAAACGGATATTTTCTGACCGACTACTATCCCTGCGGCGAGGGCTGGAACATTCGTGAGATCACGCCCTCGGAGGGGTATCTTTTGGATGAGACCGTCTATTGGCTCGGTGTGACGCCCGGACAGTATACGCTGGAGAAGAACACAGAAGAGTTGGATGTCTATGAGGGCATCATCTTCGGCAGCCTGTATCTCATCAAACACATGGATGACGGCAGCACCGGTCTGGAGACGGTTGAGGCCGGGGCGGAATTTGAGGTATTCCTGAAGACCGCCGGTTCCTATGAGAATGCACGGGACACGGAACGGGACTACCTGATTACCGACGAGCATGGATATGCCGGGACGAAGCAGCTTCCTTACGGTGTCTATACCGTCAGACAGACGAAAGGTACGGAGGGCTTTGATCTGGCAGCGCCCTTCGATGTTTTTATTGATAAAGACGGATGCTGCTATCAGTATCTGCTCAACAATGCGCCCTTTACCGGATATCTCAAGATCCAAAAGACAGATGCAGAATCCGGTCTGAGTATCCCGTATGCAGGCGCGGCGTTCCAGATTTATAACCCGGACGGTACCAGAGTTACCATGCAGTATACCTATCCGGAACTGACGGTGATCGATACCTTCTACACCAACGAGGAAGGCTATCTGATCACTCCGGAAGTGCTTCCGTTCGGGAAGGGCTACTCCATTGTGGAAGTCAAGGCCCCGTATGGCTATGTATTGAACTCCGATCCAGTCTATTTTGATGTGACCGCAGACTCGGCGACCGAGGACGGAGGCATCACATTGATCGAAGTCACCCGTTCCAACATGCCGCAGAAAGGTATCATCCGTTTCTTTAAGACTGGCGAAGTATTCTGGACGGTCACGGAAGCGGACGGGATCTATAAACCGGTCTATGCGGTCAAGAGTCTGCCCGGCGCAGTGTTTGAGATCCGTGCCGCAGAAGATATTTATACGCTTGACGGCGTCATGCATTACGCAAAGGGCGAGATCGTGGATACGATCACGACTGAGTCTGACGGCGTGGCATCGAGCAAGGAGCTGTATCTCGGAAAATATGAGATCCGGGAGATCACCGCGCCGCACGGGATGGTTTTGAACGGCACGATTCAGACGGTGGAGCTGACTTACGCCGGTCAGGAGGTCGCCATTACGGAAACCGCCGGTAATCTCTATAACGAGCGTCAAAAGGTCAAAATTTCCTTGAGCAAGGTGCTGGAGCAGAACGAGCTGTTCGGCATCGGTATGAACGGCGAGCTGAAAAACATCATCTTCGGTCTGTATGCCAAGACTGACCTGGTTGCCGATGACGGGACCGTCATTCCGGCAGGTGGGCTCATTGAGATCGTGACCTTTGATGATAACGGCATGGCGACGGTCAGTGCCGACCTACCGCTGGGCAGCTATTACCTGCAGGAACGCAGTACGGACGAGCACTACATCCTGGACGACACCCATTATGAATTCGAGTTTTCCTACGGCTCGCAGGAAACTCATATGGTTGAGATTTCTGTCAACGGCGGTGATCCGATCAAAAACGACCTCAAGTACGGTATGATTTCCGGCCGCAAGGTCGATGAGGATGGACATGTGATCGCCGGTGCGATTTTCGGCCTGTTCCGCAATGATGAAAATGAGTATACGGCTGAAAATGCGTATTTAACGGCGGAAAGCGCACAGGACGGCACCTTCAAATTTGAAAAGGTGCCCTTCGGAACCTGGGTCGTTCGTGAGATCCAGCCGGCCAAGGGCTTTGTCCTCAATGAGAAGGCGTATCCGGTTACAGTGTCTGAAGACGGCGATGTGGTGAGCTTCCAGCTGGAGAACCGTTATATCCGCGGCAATATTGAGGGTACCAAGCTCGACGAGGACGGCAATGTGATCGCCGGTGCGGTATTCGGTTTGTTCCGTGAAGGTGAAACGGAGTTTACCGAGGAAACTGCCGTGCGTGTAAGCGAGTCTGACAGCAACGGTAAATTCCGCTTTGAAGATATCCGGTACGGGAAATGGATCATCCGTGAGCTGAAGCCGACGACCGGGTATGTGCTCAATGAAATGCCGATCGAGGTAGAAATCACCGAGGACGGCAAAACCGTTTTCATTACCGTCGAGAACAAATTCATTCGCGGTGACATCAAAGGCTATAAGGTCGACGAAGAC
>OGUM01000950.1_pt1 | contig 22947 bp, 28 predicted proteins | sample 1553631 | NCBI WGS metagenome assembly OGUM01 (sample SAMEA2580228, study PRJEB22360) | human gut metagenome | biome: human gut; feature: human-associated habitat; material: faeces | place: Denmark | collected 2008/2010 | reverse complement strand
TAACAAAACCAGGGGATAGTGTTACATATTATTTTGACATAGTAAATAAAGGAACGGTTGATGCAGTTGTATCAAACTATAATTTTAGTTATGGTTATACCAAATGTGCCAGTTTTAGAGAAGGTAATGATGGATGGGATGATTGCAAGGTTTGGGATTTAGATAACAATGGTATTATAAATACAACTGATAAAGTAAAATATATGAGACTTTTTGATTACAACATATATTATGTTGATAGCGGAAATAAACTTGCTAGAAAAGATACGTTAAATGCAGGAGAAACAAAACATATGAAACTTGTTATAAAATATAACTATGATGCTACAGAGTTACCAGAAAATAATATAACTTTAACTTCATCTGATCCTATAACAATTACTTATGAGCAAAAAGATTAAAAAAATAAATACCAGATCTAATCATCTTGGTATTTTTTATTTCTTATAAATTCTCTTAGTATTTTAGTTAAGGCCCTTTTTTCTATTCTAGATACATAGCTTCTTGATATTCCAAATTCTTTTGCTATTTCTTTTTGAGTTTTTTCTTTTGTGTTAAATAGACCATATCTTTTGATTATTATATCTTTTTCTCTATCTGTTAAAATGTTTATGTACTTATATAATAATTTTATATTATCTTGAAGATCAATATCTTTTATATAATCTGGATTAGGTGTTTTTAAAATATCTAAAAACGATATTTCGTTTCCATCTTTATCAAAACCTACTGATTCATTTATACTTATGTTTTTTTGATTTTTTTTATCACTTCTAAAATACATTAATATTTCGTTTTCTATGCATCTTGCAGCATAAGTTGTAAGCCTTGTTCCGTTTTTATTGGAAAACGTATCTATTCCTTTTATTAATCCAATGGTTCCAATACTTATTAAATCATCAATGTCATTTTTACCATTGTCATACTTTTTTACGATATGTGCAACTAACCTTAAATTGTGTTCAACTAATTTATTTCTTGCGTTTTTATCTTTATTTAACATTTGCATTATTAATTTTTCTTCTTCTTCCTTTTTTAATGGGTCCGGAAAAGTCTTGCTTCCGTAGCTACCCATTCCAATTATTAATCCCTTAATAATTTCTGTTATAATGCTTAAAAACAAATTTATCACTCCTGATAAATTATATGAAAAAATATTAATCAAATATGTTATAATAAAAAAGATAAATGAACATATAAATATTCTAAATAAAGCATAAATAACTAATTATTTAAAAATAATAGAAGGGAAGGCGTATTAATGTTTAATATAAGTTTTAATTTTGATTTGTTTAATAACTACTATTATTTTTATGAAAGATTAGTTGTTTTAGCATTTTCGTTAATACCAACTTTAATACTAGTAGGTTTTGTTTTATATAGTGATAGAAGAAATAAAGAACCAGTAAGAAACATCGTAATATGTTTGTTATCAGGTATTTTGTCGGTAGCACTTTCTGGGTATTTAGAACAACTTGTAATGCCTTATATAGGAAATAATACTATTCTTACATATAATTTTGCATTTATAGAAGAAATATCTAAAATGGCTATATTTTTCTTGTTTGTGTTTGATAATAAATATTATGATGACATGTATGATGGTCTAGTTTATATGATGCTTATAGCACTTTCTTTCGCTGGTTTGGAAAACGTTATGTACGCTTTTTCAGAAAGTACTATTCAAGAGAGCATAAGTTTATCTATTATGAGAGATATTACAACTATTCCATTGCACGTAATATGTGGAATTATAATAGGATATTTCTTAAGCTTATCAAGCTTTTCTAAAAATAAGGAAAGAAAATACATTAATATTTTATTAGCATTATTACTTTCTGGTGCACTTCATGGTACGTTTAATAGTTTAATGAACTTATTAGGAAGTTTAAATATTAATTATGATAGTTCAGTACAAGTAATTTTATTTGAAGCATTTCCACTTATATTAATAATGGTAGCGTTATTTGTAGTTGCAGTTAAATTTATAAAGAAAAACATAAAACTTAATGAAGTATATATGGAAAATAAAGAGTATGACACAAAACATAAATATTTGATGACGTATGACGAATATATGAATAGTAATGATAGAAGGCGCAGAGTAGATACGTATAATAAAATAAGTATCAAAGAAAAAATAACAAAGGAGGAAAATTAATGCTAAAAAGATTTTTACCTGATATGTATCAAGAAAACATATTTAAAATTAATTATAAAAAGTTAAAAAAACAAGGCATAAAATGCTTATTATTTGATCTTGATAATACTATTTCTCCTGCTAAAGAAGTGGTTTTGGAAAATAAGACTAAAAAGCTTTTTGATTCTCTTAAGAAGGACTTTAAGATAATTTTATTCTCAAATAATTTTCCTAAGAGGGTAAGTAAGTTTGGATCATTTTATGATGTTGATATAGCATGTATTTCACTTAAACCATTCTCATTTAAATATAGATATATATTAAATAAATATAAACTAAAAAAAAGTGAGGTAGCATCCATTGGGGATCAATTATTAACAGATATAAATGGAGGTAATAAAATGGGTATTACAACAATACTTGTTAATCCTGTAAGCGAAATAGATGAAACAGAAACATGGCTTAATAGACAAATTGAAAAAGCTATTTTTAAAAAGTTTGAAGCTAAAAATCTCTTAATCAGAGGTAAGTATTATGACTAAGAAGTGTTTAGGATGTGGTGCGTTATTTCAAATGGAAGATCCTAAAAAAGCAGGCTTTATCGAAAAGGAAAACTTTGACAAAGCGGTAATATGCAAAAGATGCTTTAGAATTAAGAACTATGGAGATTATGAAGTTATAAATAAAGATATAAAAGATTACGAAAAAATATTTGATGAAATATCAAAAAGACGTGATCTAATACTTTTTCTATGTGATATATTCACGCTCGATGAAAGTTTAAATTACATTAATAAGTTAAGCGGAAAAGTAATTTTAGTTATAACAAAAAAGGATTTACTTCCTAAGTCTGTTAAAGAATATAAACTAATTAATTATATTAAGAAGAATTATAATTTAAATATTGTAGATATAATATTTGTAAGTAGCAATAAAAATTATAATATTGATCTTTTATACAATTTAATTAACAAGCGTAAAGTAAGCAATAACGTTTATTTAGTTGGTAATACAAATGCAGGTAAATCAACGCTCATAAATGCTTTAATTAAATCATATGGAAAAAATGATTCTTTTATAACGACAAGTAGTCTTCCTGCTACCACAATAGATTTAATAGAAGTTAAGTTAAATGATGGTTTAACTTTAGTTGATACTCCGGGATTAGTAAGTCCTAATAATTATTTGACTAATTTAAGTTTAAAAGAAGTTAAAAAAATTCTTCCTAAGGTGGAGATAAAACCAAGGACATATCAAATGAAACCTAATCAGTCTTTGTTAATAGGGGACTATGCAAGAATAGATTATTTATCAGATGAAAAAAATAGTTTTACCGTTTACTTGTCAAATAATATAAAAGTTGATAGAATAAATTTAAATACAAACGATAGATTAAGGGATTTAAAATTAACAAGTTTTAACTTAAAAGGAAACAAAGACATAGTTATAAATGGTTTATTATTTTGCAAGATAACAAATGATGCTAAAGTTAATGTTTATGTAAAAGATAATGTAAAGGTATTTGAAAGAGACAATTTAATTTAATTGTCTTTTTTTTAAAAAGTATGATGTGTAAATGTCTCGTGAATTTTTGAAAGCATAAACTTGACGTTCAAATGTTGAAATGTTACTATTAACGTAGATAAGGTAGGGTAAAATGTCTATAAAAAACAACCTTATGTAAGGAGAAAGTAAATATGGAAAAAGAAAGAAGAACAAAGGCACTAGTTGTAGTAGTATTGCTAATAGTAATTGCAGGGCTTACAATAGCGTTTGCAGCTCTATCAACTACGCTAAATATAAATGGTACTGCATACTTAGATGCAGCAAAATGGGGTATTAAGTTTGAAAACTTATCTAGTCCAACAAAAATAGGTAGTGCAACAACTACAGGAACAGCAAAGATAGAAGAGTCTAAATCAGTAGAAATAAATGGTATAAACGTTAGTTTATCAACACCAGGAGATAAAGTTACGTATACAGTAGACTTAGTAAACAAAGGAACAATAAATGCCAAAATAGATAAGATAGAAAAAACAAAATTAACAAGTGGGCAGCAAAAATGCTTAACATTTAAAGTAACTGATAAAGATGGAATAGAAGTTTCAGAAGGTGACATCCTATCAGCTGGAGAAACAAGAAGCCTTACAATAACAATAGAGTTTATAAAAGATTTAACTAAAGAAGATTTACCTGCCTCAACAAGTACAATATCATTATCGTATAAATTAAACTTTGTACAAACTGATGAAAAGGCTACTACTTCAGGTTCTTCTAAGCAAGCCTGCACATCCTTTGATAAAAAAGACACATATAGTGTGGGAGACGTAATAGCATTATGTAATACATCGACTAATAAATCAGAAGACTTTTATGTAATAAAAGATAATGGAACTACGGTAACAGCACTTGCTAAGTATAATTTACTTGTTGGTAATGTGGTAAAATGGAGTGATGATTTTGAGGTTGAATCTACAACGGTAATTCCATCATCAGAAGAAGGATATGGCTTGCAAAATAGTACTGCGGCAAATTATGAATCAAATAGCGGGACACCTTCAACAAATACTTTTACTGGAGTTTTAGGATTTTCAAAAGATAACAATGGTAAAGGATACTGGGTAGATGATACTTCTAATCATAATTTATTAAGTAAATATGGTAATTCGTATCCGGCTTATGTGTTTGATGAAAATTCTATATTGTATAAACCACTTAGTAATTACGAGAGCTACATTAAGAATACTTTGAAAAAAACTAGTGTAACAACAAGTTTGTTAACTTACGATCAAGTTATAAACTTAGGATGTAATAAAGATAATGGGTCTTGTAAGTCTGCACCATCATGGGTACATGCAGTAAATTACTGGATCGGTTCGGTTGATGCATCATATTCTGCTGAAATGGTTGGACATGATATGGTTGATCCAGCATTTGGCTATGGTGGATTAGAGGAAAATATGGCTGGCCTTCGCCCAGTAATTACAATATCAAAATCAGAATTATAATAAAAAATATTAAAAGAACCAATTTGGTTCTTTTTTTCGACAGAATATTTAATTAATTTATCTTATTATGTATGTGGGTGATGAAATTATGAAAAAAACTATTATATGGGTTTTATTTGCACTTTTATCAGGTGCATTACTTGGTAAGATAACGTTTGATAGGTATGAAAAAATTGATACTAAAAACGTAATTAGTTACAATAATTATGTTTATATGCTTAAGTATGGTTCTTATAAAACGGTAGATGATATGACAAACAAGATAACTAATATAGATAGGTATATTTACATAACTGATGAAAATAAAACTACTGCTTATATTTCTATTTCAAAAACTAAAGAAAACTTAAACAAAATAAAGAAAATTTATGATGCTAAAAAAATTAAAACCACAATTGCAAAAGTAAAAATAGATAATGATGAATTTATTCAAAATTTAAATGAATATGAAAAACTACTTAGTGCAACGGATGATGAGGCATCACTTCTTATAATAGAAAGACAAATTTTATCTTGTTATGAAAGTGTGGTTCAAAATGATTAATAAAACTTTAATAAAAGATGTTCCAGAAGAAGAAAGACCAAGAGAAAGATTAGTTAAATATGGGGCTAAAAACTTATCTACCAGTGAACTTATTGCAATTATTTTAAAAACTGGAACAAAAGATTATTCATCAAAGTATTTAGCGGGTGAAGTGTTAAAACTAGTAAATGATGTTTCTGATTTAAAAAAACTTACTCTAAGTAAGTTAATTAACATAAACGGAATAGGAGCTGTTAAAGCAATTGAGTTTTTAGCGGCCTTAGAACTTGGAAGAAGAGTTTATGATGAAAAACCTCTTGATAATAATTTAAAGTGCAATAGCGCAGAAAAAATTTATAGACACTTTAGATCACTTTTAATGGATTCTAATCAAGAATATTTTTATTGCCTATATTTAAATCAGCAGAAGAAGTTAATTGATAAAAAGCTGTTATTTAAAGGTACGTTAAACAAAAGTTTAGTTCATCCAAGAGAGATATTTAAAGGTGCTTATTTATCTTCTGCAGCATATATAATATGTATTCATAACCATCCATCAGGAAATGTTATTCCGTCTAATGAAGATATCATAATAACAGAAAATTTAGTTAAAATAGGAAAAATGCAAGGAATTCCAGTTATAGATCACATTATAATAGGAGATAATAATTACTATAGTTTTTATGAAAATGATTTAATAGGAAAGGAGTAGAAGATGAACGTAAACTTAAAAAACGTAAAAAGAAAGGTAATATTTATAATTGTTATATCCATTTTTGTTATTTATTTTTCACTTGCATGTGCCCTTTCTGACAGAAGGTATTTATATATAGAAAGTGCCTTTAAAACGGTAGTATCAAAGATAAATGAATTTTTTATTAATAATTCTTATAGTCTTAATAATTATAGCAGTAACATAACTAATTCTAAGGTAAAGTATTTGGAAAAAGAAAATGATAATTTAAGAAAAATAGTAGGATTAAAAGAAAAGGAAGAGAAATATATTTTTTCAGAAGTTACAAGTCACGTTGCATTAGAAAGTGCTAGATTAACAATTAATAATGGATATAAGTCTGGTATTAAAAATGATCTTCCGGTAATTAATGAAGAAGGATTAGTTGGCTTTATTTCGAAGACTGGCAAATACGTAAGTGAAATAACTTTAATAACTAGCATTAACAAAGATAATATGCTTCCTGTATTTATTAATTCAAACGGAAATGAATTATTTGGAATGTTAAGTAGTTATGATGCTAAAAAAGGCTTATTTAAAGTAACTGGAATAACTAATAAAGATAGCGTGAATAATGGGGATACCGTAACTTTATCAGGATATGATAATAATTTATATAAAGGTATATATGTTGGACGTGTCGTAAAAGAAGAGTTAAGTAATTATGGGATATCTAAAACAATCTGGGTTAAATCGGGAGTAAACTTTGATGATATTTTGTTTGTAGGAGTAATAAGAGGTGATTTAAAATGATGGTTTTCATGATAATATTTTTTATTATATCTGTTATATTAGAATCACTAGTATCTAACTTGATAGTTAATTTTATTCCTTTTTTTATACCTTGTTTTATAGTTGTTTTTGCTTCTTTAAAAATAAATAGAGACTATTTTTATAAAACTCTTATAGTAGCGGGAATAATATATGATCTTATGTATACAAACCAAGTTATTTTAAATGCTTTATTATTTTGTTTTTATGGTTTTTTAGTAAGCTTTATACTTAAATCTTCCAAAAACTTTATGTTATGTTTTTTATCATATACTGTAATTTGCCTAATAAATGTTTTTGTAAATTTTATTATTCCTGTTATACAAAATAATGTTACGATAAATAATATAGTTCATAAAATATCTTTTAGTATTCCCATAAATATCTCATATTTTGTTGTTGCATACTTATTATTTATTGGTATAAATTGTCTAATTAGTAATAGAAAAAATAAAATGCGCATACCTATAAATTAGGTGATTGGTATGGATAATTCTTTTGATATGTATAATAAAAAATTAAAGAAAGAAAAAAAAGATGATGATAATAAAAGCACGTTATCAAAGTTTTTATTTACCATCTTAATTAAAAGTTTAATAGTTGTATTACTTTTTCTATCAAGCATGATATTTATAAGACAAAATGATAAAAATAAAAAAATATTTAAAGAAAAAGTATATAATAACTCTCTTTCTTTCGCTAAAATTTATAATTTATATAGCAAGTATTTAGGAGACGCACTTCCTTTTAAAGACACTATTAAAGATGGTACTAAAAAGGTATCTAATGAAAAAATTACATATTCTTCTATAAAAAAAGAGGGAGATGACTACTTACTTGCTGTGCCTAGTAATTATACTTTGCAGTCTATTAAAAGTGGGATAGTAATAGAAGTTAAGAAAGATGATAAGTATAAAAACATAGTAAAAATTCAGGATAAGTCTGGCGTTAACATAACTTATAAAAACTTAAATGAAGTAGAAGTTAAGTTATATGATTACGTGGAAAAAGGTGAAATATTAGGTAGTACATCGGATAAATTATATATAAATTTTGAAAAGGATGGTAAGTACTTATCTTATGAAAAGTATTTATAAAAAGATAAAGCTATCTCCTTTTTTTCTGTTAATTATTTTTATTTCACTAATATCTGGTTTGTTTAAAGATGTTATTACATTATTTATGATAATAATTATTCACGAATTAGGACATATAATTTTATCTTACCTTTTTAAATGGAATATAAAAAGTGTAGAAATAGGCGTTTTTGGAGGTTTTATAACTTATGATGATGTTATTGATAAACCATTTATAGAAGAGATAATGATTTCTTTAGGTGGCTTTTTAATGCAGGGATTAATTTTTTTAGTTACTTACATTTTAAGTAAAAATGGTCTGTTTTCCATTAAGGAAACCTCATTAATAAACCGATATAACTTATCTATTTTTTTATTTAACGTAATTCCGGTATATCCGCTTGATGGTTCTAAAATTTTACTTGTTATATTAAACATGTTTATTCCGTATAAAAAGTCTTTAAAGATAACGAGTTTTATATCTGTTTTACTTATATTTTTAATTTTTCTATTTCTGATTAGTCTTGATGTTAAAATTAATTCCAGTTATATCATAATAGGATTTTTTATAATGGGAAAAGTAATAAGTTTAATTAAAGATATTCCTTATTTATTTAATAAGCTTTTATTTGAAAGGTATTTATATAAACCAGTAAATTTTAAAATCACGTATGTTAATGGTTTAAATTTATCTATGTTTAAAAGAAGAAGAAAACATTATTTTATAAAGGATGGACACTTTATTCCTGAAATGAAAATTTTAAAAGAAAGATTTGACTAATATATGTTTATATGGTAAAATTGTAACGTTTGAATGAACTTCTTGTTCTTCAACCACACAGAAAAGGTTATAAACATGAAATATGTACCTTAATGGTGAGTCTAAGTTTTAAAGTAAGGAGGCAAAAATATGAAAGCAGTTATCGAAACTGGTGGTAAACAATACCTAGTTGAAGAAGGTTCTGTAATCTACGTTGAAAAATTAGATTGCGAAGCTGGAAAAAAATACACTTTTGATAAAGTAGTTATGGCTGGTTCAAAAGTTGGTACACCTTATGTTAATGGTGCTAGCGTAGAAGCTAAAGTTGAAAAACATGGTAAACAAAAAAAGGTTGTTATCTTTAAGTATTTACCAAAGAAAAGTTCTCATAAGAAACAAGGTCATCGTCAACCATATACTAAGCTTACAATCACAAAAATTAATGCTTAATTAGTTGGTGAGGAAAGATGATTAAAATAAATGTAAATTATGACGATAATTATGTATCTAAATTTAAGGTATCAGGTCACGCAGGTTATGATGTAAGTGGTAAGGATATCGTTTGTGCATCAGTATCAAGCCTTGTTATATCAAGTATTAATCTTGCTTTAAGATTAAATGAAAAATCAGTTGTTGTAACACAAAAAGAAGGCTTAATAGATGCAAAAGTTCTAGTGCATGATAAAGTCATTAACGAGGTATTTCTAAACATGATTAATATGTTAGAAGAATTACAAAAAAGTTATAAAAACAATATAAAATTTATATAGAATGGAGGCCCTACAATGCTAAAGTTACAAATTCAATTATTTGCACACGTTAAGGCGCAAGGTTCAACCCATAACGGCCGTGATAGTGAAGGTAGAAGATTAGGTGCTAAAGCAGCTGATGGTGAATTAATTAGTGCTGGTTCAATTATCTATCGTCAAAGAGGAACTAAGATTTATCCAGGCGTAAACGTTGGTATGGGTAAAGATCATACATTATTTGCAAAGATTACTGGATACGTTAGATATGAACGTAAAGGTAGAGATAAAAAACAAGTTAGTGTATATGAAACAAAGTAATATCATCTTTATGATGGTATTTTTTAATTTTATATGATAAAATTATTGCGAGGTGAATTTTTATGCGTTATAACATAGTAAAAGATGCAGATGAAATATTAAAAAATAGCAAGTATTTAATTAAGAATCCAAGTAACTATAAAAATAAATGGAAAACTGTATTTAACAATAATAATCCTATATGTTTAGAATTGGGTATGGGGCGTGGTAGTTTTATTACTAATATGGCTATTTTAAATCCTAATGTTAATTATATAGGTCTTGAAATAGATAAGTCTCAGACTGCAACTGCAATTAATAATATAGGAGGAAGAGTAATTCCTAACCTTAGAATCATTTGTGCGGATGCTAAGGATATTATTAATTTCTTTGGTAAGGAAATAGATACAATTTACTTAACTTTTTCAGAACCATGGCCAAAGAAGCAGGATGCTAATAAAAGATTTACTAACATATCATATCTAAAGCTATATGACAGAATATTTAAGAAAAATAAACACATTATTTTAAAGACTGATAATAAAGTTTTATTTCAATCAGCACTTGAGAGTCTAAGTGATTACTGGTATGTGTTTGATAAGGTAAGCTTAGATTTGCATAATGATGAAAGAAAAATAGATAACGTTATGACTGATTTTGAAAAGCAATATTACAAGGAACATCGCGCTATATATTACGTTGATGCATCATTTAAAGGATAAAAAGTCCAAAAATAATGGACTTTTTTAAATTAAAATTATATAATAGTCTGGCTTAAAGGAAGGGATTAATTATGGATAAGAAAACTAAAAAGATAATTTGTGCTATTGGAATTGTAACTATTATGACTGGAACTTTCGCAGCAATTACACCAACTGTTATTAAAAATGACGAACGATATACTGATGCAGATAGTTATTCTGATTATTATACTTATGACGATATATCACCAGTTAATCAATTAACATTTAATGATGGGTTTAATAGACGTACATTTTATGTTCAAAAAAAAGATGATTCTACGATTTTATCTTTAAATAAAGAAGTTGAAGGATATAACCTTATTGGTATATATTCTTCTAAGAGTTCTTCAGATAAAGTTTTATACATCTTTAATAGCAATACTAAAAAAGTGATGGCAGTAGATTATGATTACTTAGAAGAACATAAGCTAGAAGATGGGGATAATGTTTATGTTATAACAGAATATGCCCCAGAAAGTGTAAAAAAAGATGCTTTTATTCCAGAATGTAGCATAGATGAAACTGGCTATGAAAAAACATTAAAATAAATATAAGAAAGGAATGATATTATGAGTTTAATATTAACTTACGATGGTGAGCTATATAAAGAGCCGGATAATAGTTATGGAGAAAAAACTAAAATAGTTAAGGTAATTCCAAAATATGATTACAAAAATTTTAGCCATAAAAACGTAACTTATAGAGATAAAGATGAGAATAGGTTTGAAATTGGTGATATAGTAAAGCTTGATACTGGTGAAAAATTAATTTTTATTTGTGAAGCAAAAAGATTTGCTCACCTTTGTAGTATGGATTCAATAGATGAATTTAAGGGCACTATAAGATTTCCTTTGGATAGACTTGAAAAAAATGAAGGAAGTTTAAGTGAGTATTTTACCACGAAATTAATTTATAATATAAAAGAAGCTTTTGAAAATGATAAACATATTGCAAAAGAGATAAAAGCTAAAGTTAAAACTTTGGTTATGTAAATAAAATTATGTTATACTAATAATGATGGGGTGATTAATATGTTCGTTGATGAGGTTATAATAAAGGTTAAAGCTGGTAATGGTGGTGATGGATGTACTGCTTTTAGAAGAGAAAAATATATTCCTGATGGTGGACCTTTTGGAGGTAATGGAGGACGTGGAGCAAACATTATCTTTGAAACTGATTTAGGCCTTAGAACGCTTCTTGATTTAAGATATCAAAAATTAATTAAGGCACCTAAAGGAGCAAACGGAGAAGGTAAAAATAAAAACGGTAAGGGTGCAACAGACGTCATAATAAAAGTACCTTTAGGAACTACTGTTAAAGATATGGATACTGGTCTTATAATAGCGGATTTAACCAAGAAGGGTGATAGCGTAATAGTAGCTAAAGGCGGAAGAGGCGGACGTGGTAACACAGCTTTTGCAACTGCAACAAATCCTGCTCCTAACTTTTCAGAACATGGTGAGCCTGGTGAAGAAAAAACTCTAAAGGTAGAACTTAGATTACTTGCAGACGTTGGTTTTGTTGGAATGCCATCGGTTGGTAAATCTACTATTTTATCCAAAATTTCCGCATCAAAGCCTAAGATTGCAGCATATCATTTTACTACCTTAAATCCTAATTTAGGCGTTGTTAAAACGATTGATGGAAGAACTTTTGTTGCGGCTGATTTACCTGGATTAATTAAGGGTGCTTCTTTAGGTGAAGGCCTTGGAGATAAGTTTTTAAAACACATACAAAGAACACGTGTTATAGCGCACATTATAGACATGTCTGGTCTTGAAGGAAGAGATCCTCTAGAAGATTATGAAACAATTAATAAAGAGCTTAAGGACTTTGACGAAAAACTTATTTTAAAGCCTCAAGTTGTAATAGCAAATAAGATGGATCTTGAAGGTGCAAAAGAAAATTTAGAAAGATTTAAAGAAAAGTATAATGTGCCGGTATATGAGGTTAGTGCAATAACAAATAAAGGACTTGATAAGGTACTTGTTAAAATAGCAGATGAACTAGATAATATAAAAGAAGAACCATTATTTTCCGATGAGGCGTTTGAATCTCACGTATTATACAAGTTTAAGAAGGAGCAACCATTTACAATCACAAGAGATAATGATATTTACGTTGTAAAAGGAAAAGAAATAGAAAAACTATTTCATATGACTAAGTTTACTGATGAAGGAGCCATTCGTTTTGCAAGAAAACTAAGAAAAATGGGAATAGATGATAAACTTCTAGAAATGGGAGCTAAGTACGGAGATAAGGTACAAATAGAAGATCTAATATTTGAATTTAAAGAGTAATTATTTTACTCTTTTTTCTTTACATTATGTTAATAATAATCTTGCACTTTATACATATTTATTATAAAATTATGGTATAGGTAAAGGAGGATTGTTATGAAGAAAAAAGATGAAGAAATAGAAACTCTTGATTTTGAAGATAATAAGCCTTCTTTAGATGATACTGTTGAAATGCTTGATTTTGAAATGGATAAAAAAGTGTCTAATGAAATAGATGAAATGCTTGATTTTTTAGATGTTTCAACTAATGATAATAAAGAAAATGATGAAAATGAAGTAAATGAATTAATTGAAAAAATAACAGAAGACAAAGAAAAAACGAAAATAGAGTTAGATGCAGATAAAGAAAAATTAGAAGAATATAAACCATCTATTAAAGATTTTAATATAAAGAGTGCAAGGACAAGAAAATATGTTAAAAAAGGAATGCTATACGTAATAATAGTAATGCTTTTAGGGTTTGAGTTTTTCATAAATAAGACTGGTGATGCCCTAAATGATTTAGTTGTTTATGCAAGCGATAACGAACCTATTAAAATAGAACAAAACGCTAAATATGGATACATTGATTATACTGGAGATAAAATTGTTAATCCTAAGTATTTATATGGTGAAGACTTTATAAAAGGTTATGCTATTGTTAAAAACGGATCAGACCTCCCTTTAATAATTAATAAAGGAGGCAAGGAAGTTATAAAAGCAGGTGAGTATTTTTCTCTTTACCGTGCAAATTCTGATATAATAGCATCTAAGGTAACGAAAGATGGCCTTAAATATGGTATATTAAATTCTAATTTAAAAGAGAAAACACCTTTTAAGTATGATATTATTTCTTATAAGAACGGTGTTTATTCGTATGTATTAGATAATGACGTAGGATTAATAAATGAAGATGGTAAAAAGATATATACATACAAATTAACCGACAGAGATGATAAAGGAATAGATGTTACACCATCTAGTGTTACCAGTGATAATTATCAAAGATATGGAGTTGTAAAAGTTAATAAAACATCATTAATTGTTAATTTAAAAGATGGAAAAGTAATATCTTCTCCTACACTAAACGAAATTGTTCCAGAAGAAAATAACGTATTTTATGAAGTTATAGCAAGTGGTTCTAAAAGATATATGTACGTAGAAGACAATAAGATAATACTTGAATCAGAAACTTATAACAGCGTATCTATTCCATCTATAAAAACTGGCATATTAAAAGCAATTAATAACTCATTTAAGTATGAGTATATTAGTACAAAAACGCAAAATGAAATAAAAAAAGACTTATCAGATAATAACTCGTTTTATGGGGATAATGTATTTATTTATACGGATTACGATACAAGAAAAAGAACAAGTACAATAAATTTGGTAAGAAATGGTGAAGTTTATAAAACTATAACGAATGATTTTGAAGTATATAAACCTTATAAAAATGGCTTTGCAATAATTAAGTATAAAGATGGAACATACGGATATTTAAATGAAAATGGAGATCTTTTAAATGATACTCACTATGTAGAGGTAGGAGAGTTTGATTCTTATGGGGATGCGATTGCTAAAACAGAAAATGGTTATGGTGTAATAAATAAAGATGGTAAAACCATAATTAGTTTTGAAAATAGTGAAATAAAGATGGCACAATCAAATGTAAAATTAAAATCTCTAGCTAACAGAAATAACGTGTTTTATGCAGTTAGAAAAGAAAGCGGATATAGGTTATATAATAACAAAGGTAAAAGGTTTAATAATACTATATATAATGATATTGCATTTGATGAAAATTATCCTATACTAAAATTATCTACTGAAGAAAAGGATGCATTAATTACTACAGAAGATAAGTATGAAATAGGGTTAACATCATTTAATACTGATTATGAAGCACATGAAAATTATATTATCATAAAAAATGAGTATTATAATTATAATGGAAAGTTAATATATACTAAGGAAGAAAGCAAAGGTGATTAAAAGTGAATGATATGGAAATGATTGATGTATCTGAATCTACAAATAAAGATGTTAAGAAAAAAGATAAATTTATGACTTATATATACATATCTTTAGTTATATTAGTAGTTCTTGGACTTTTAACTTACTTTTTTGGATATGACTTATTAAAGCCTTTTATAGAGGTGTAGTATGAAAATTAAAGAAAAAATATTAAACTTTCTTATAATACTTATTGTAGTTGCGCTTTATGTAGCAGTATTTATGTTTATATACTCAAACTTTAGAGAAAGAAAAAGACAGGAATTAGCAGGTGGCATAATAGATAAAATTGATAAGGTGATAAAAGAAAATGATGGGGAAGTTATGCCTGAGGCTAAGGTAAGTTATGGTGGCTTTAAATATACCGTCTTAGGAAAACTTACAATTAAGAAGATAAATATATATCAGCCAATACTAAAAGAAAATACGGCAGGAGCTTATAATACGGCACTTGTTAAAATGGCTGGCCCAAACCTTAATGAAAATGGAAATGTTTCTATTGGTGGACATAATTTTATGAGAGGTAACTACTTTATAAAAATCAATAGACTAGTTAAAAATGATGTTGTAACGGTAACAGACTTATCAGGAAGAAAAGTAAACTATTACGTTTATGAATATGGCGTTGTAGATAAAAATTCAGCTAGTTATTTGGCACAACCAGATAATAAAAATGAGAAAATAGTTACGCTTGTAACATGCACTAAAGGCGGTAAGGAAAGATATTACGTAAAAGCAAGAGCAAAATAAAAAAGGCACTAATTTATGGTGCCTTTTGGTAATTCATATATCATTTTAGTGCCACGAGGAGCAATTATCACTTTCCAAGGTTTAACGTTTTTATATGTTTTTATAACGTTATTATGATTATCGACCGCAACAACGTCAATTTTATCTAACATAAAAAACGTATGAATACTTCTGCAATGTTTAAATAAAAGACCATAATTTATGTTTTTCTTAAACATAAGACCAATTAATCTATCTTTAAAACTTTTGGCTGTTTTAATTTTTAGGTTATCAAACTTTAACATAATTATCACCATAAAAATGATAACATTAAAATCTATTTATGTAAATCACTTTATAAATATCATTGACAAATGATGGTATAAAATGTTAAACTAATGTTAGTTAAAATATGAGGTGTTGAAAATGAAAAAAATGAATAAAAAAGGTCAAGCATTAGTAGAATATGTTTTAATCATAGCGTTAGTAACTGTTATTGCGGTTAGTTTAATAAAGGTATTTGGTGGATACTTAAAAGATTCAATCACCAAGACTTCTTGTGAACTTGTTGGTGAAACTTATGTTAAGGGCGCTAAAGCTGGAGAAGGAACTTGTAAATAGACCAATTAGGTCTTTTTTTGTATATGTTTGACGGTTTATTTATTGATAAAAAGGATTGACAAACATTAAATTAATATTTATAATTTTAAAACATAAATGTTAAGAAGGTGATTATATGTCTAATATATTAAAACGAAATGAAAAGGGAAGCTTAATAGTTATATCTGGCCCATCAGGTTCTGGTAAGGATACTATATGTGAAAGATTAAAAGAGTATAAAGAAGATTTTTGGGTATCTGTTTCTTGTACGACTAGAAAACCAAGAAAGGGCGAGGAAGACGGTATTAATTATTTCTTTTTGACAAAAGAAGAGTTTGAAAAGAAAATTAAGGAGGATAAATTTATTGAATATGCTAAATATAATGGTAATTATTACGGAACTCCAAAAGATAAGGTAAATGAATATTTGTCTAAAGGGATAGACGTTATATTAGTAATAGAAGTTCAAGGTGCACTTGAAATAAAACATAAAATTCCGGAGGCTATATTTATATTTATTATGCCTCCTACAATGAAGGATTTAATTATAAGATTAAAGAAAAGAAATACTGAAAACAACGACAAAATAATAGAAAGATTTAAAAAGGCATACAAAGAAATAAACGAACTTAACAAGTATAATTACGTAGTTGTAAATGATGAAATAGATAAAGCAACAAGAAAGGTTAATGCCATATTAGAAGCACAAAAATGTATGGTAGAAAGAATTGAGGAAGTATATTTAAATAATCCAGAAGAAGAGATTCACGAACTTCTAATTGATAATAAAGATTTTAAAAATAGTGAATTAAATGTCTAAAAATGTCTTGCAATAAATACTAAGATATGTTATTATTTAATTGTCAGCTGGGAAGTATTGGCTGATAGCAGTATAAGCAGTAACCAGCTTATGCAGTATCTAGCTGGAAGTAGTACAAGCAATCCTGAGGTTTGAGGATTGCTTTTTTTATGCTTGACATTTTTGTTTCCACATAGGATTAAAAACATTGACCGGGGGGGGGGGTATATGTTATTATCAACAAGTAAAGTAACCTTACATAGTGGGTTATAAATAAGTTATTTTAGTATGATAAAATGATAAAAGTTAATAATAGAAGTAGGAGATGGGTAATAATGGAAAAAACAAGAAAAGTGAAAATAATAAGCTTAATAGTATTAGTGGTCATGATTTTATGCTTAACAGTAGCCTTTGCAGCTTTATCACAAACACTTACGATTAATGGTAGTGCAGCAGTTAATGCGGCCTCATGGGACATACATTTTGAAAATTTGACTTTATCTGAAAAAACTGGAACAGCTGAGGTTAGCGGTACTCCGCAATTAACTGGAACTGTAATTTCCGGAATAAATGTTAGTTTAAATAAACCTGGAGATAAAATTGTATATGAATTTGACTTGGTAAATAACGGAAGCATAGAGGCAAAGCTAACTAATATCAACGTAAATAATTTGATTTCTAAGTCGTCATACGTTCAAAAAATATATGATTGTATTGGAAATACCACCACCGAGTGCATTAATAAGTATGATTTTAATAAAGATGGTGGAATCACGGGAGTTGATGCTTCTGGGGTTGCCGCTGCATTTGATATTTATCTTTATGATGGAGATACTAGGGTAGAAAAATATACAAAAAATGGCAGAACCGGTAAAGAAAGTGGTTTGTGGTTAGAAGCACATGAAACTAGACATTTAAAATTTGTAATAGCATTTAGAGATACTGCAAGTTTCGTCGTAGATGAAAAAATTACCATTTTTGATCCTACTAAGCCTGCTGTAACGTTAACGTTCGAACAAAAATAATAGAACCATTTTGGTTCTTTTTTTGTAATTAAAAGATATTTTGAGCATATAGTTAAGTAGAAAAGATTTGGAGGATAATATGATTAACAAACAAAAATTATGGTTTTTAACTTTATTTAGTTTAATATTAGTATTAAGTGTCTATTATATTACAATGCCAAGTGAACTACTTACAACGGCAAAGACTAGTGATAAAAATGCAGTAACTGAAAAGAAAACAAGTAAAACAAAGGTAAAGGCTAAAGTAAGTAGCACTGATAGTTTAACCGCACTTCAAGTTGAATTAGACGAAGAAAGGCAAGCTCTTGCAGCAGAATATAATGAAGTGCTTACTAATAAAGATACATCTACAGAAGAGAAAAATAACGCTTATAATGGTCTTAAAGAAATAGATGAGGTAAAGGCAAAGGAAGATGATTTAGAAAATAAGGTAAAAAAAGAACTTAAATTAGATTCATTTATAAAAATAGATGGTAGTAACGTAAGTGTAACAATTAAAAAGAAAGATCATGATTATTCTCTTGCTAACAACGTAATGAGATTAATTAGTAAAGAGTTTAAAACAAAGGTATATGTTTCGGTTAAATTCCAAAAGTAAGTACCTTTTTTTCTTTTTATCATAAAATAATATAGAAAAAATATTAAAACCTCTTATCATAAGAAAGTGGGGAAATCATGGTAAAAAGAGTACTTACTAAAAGAGAAAAAGAAATATTTGATTTATTAATAACTAATAAGACAACTAAGGAAATAGCTAAAAAACTTGGAATAAGTGAAAAAACAGTTAGAAATCACATTTCAAACGTAATGCAGAAATTAGGGGTTAAGGGAAGAGCTTGCGCGGTAATCGAACTTATAAAACTAAACGAAATTACGTTATAAAATCGCATATATCATGCGATTTTTTCATACTATTAATAGGAGGATTATTATGCTAAGAAAGTTTGCCTATAATAAGATTTTTAGAACAACAGGAATGCTTGTGCTTCTGTTATTACTTCTTTTGTTTCCAGCATCCAAGGAGTATAAGCTTGAAGATGAAAAACTTGCGAAAACAAGCGTTTCATATTCTGCTAGGGAAGCTTATTTAATTGATAAGGATGGCTTTGTAGCAAGATGTAAAGTAAAGCTTAATAGCACAAGCGATAAAGGTATGGCTATTAAACTTACGGAATTATTAATAAATGGAGGAAAGTATGAGAGCTTGGTGCCTAATGGGTTTAAAGCAATTTTGCCAAGTGATACAAAGATTAATGATGTATTAATAAAAGATGATACATTAACAATTGATTTATCAAATGATATATTAGAACTTGATAACAAGAGCTTTAAAAAGGCTTTAGAAGCACTTACGTATAATTTGACCAGCATTAATAATATTAAGTATGTTTATCTTAAAATAGATGGTACTATGCAAGATAAATATCCAGATGGTAAAGATGTAATAAAACAGCCACTAGAAAGAAAAGATGGAGTAAATACCAATTATGATGCTTTTGATTATAAAAATGCTAGTATAACTACTATTTACTATGTAAATAAAAGTAGTAGTGGTTATTATTATGTTCCGGTGTCTAAGGTTTCTAATGATAACAGAGATAAAATAAAAATAATAGTAGATGAACTTACTTCTTCTAATACTTATGAAACTAATTTAATGAGTTTTTTAAATTATAATACTAAGCTCACTGGATATGACATAAAAGATGATGTATTAACGGTAGATTTTAATGAGTATTTATTCGATGATGCTAATTCAAAAAGTATTTTAGAAGAGGTAATATACTCAATTTCTCTATCAGTTAGGGATAATTACGACGTAAAAGAAGTTATATTTACAGTAAATGGTAAGGAAATTACAAAAAGTGTGTTAAAAAATATTGAATAATTATTATTTTTGAGTTATAATTGATTTGTTCTTAAACGAACAAGTCATTGTCCTGCTAGCTCAGCTGGATAGAGCAACGGCCTTCTAAGCCGTGGGTCAAAGGTTCGAATCCTTTGCAGGACGCCACTTTGATTATTAAATACTTATGTTTTTGCGACATAAGTTTTTTTATAGATAAAAAGTACAAGAAAGTTATTTAATCTTGTACTTTTCTTTTTAATATTTTTATTTTTTTAGCCGGTTTATAAATGACGGTATCATTACCATATGTAATTATTTCATTTGATTTTTCTCCGTCGTTATCAAATGCAAATTTTGGGTAAGTTTCTTTAAAGGTAAGTCTTATGTTACTTGATGAGTCCATAATTAAATAATCTTTATATTTATTTAAATCAATTGTGTTTGATATATAATCACTTACTAAACTAGCAATTAGTTTTGGATTAGCATTTCTAACAAGCAATAATTCTAATTTTTCGTCATTTAAAGAAACATTTTTATATAAATCTATTCCACCGAAACCTTTAGAATTAGTTATGGCACCTAATATGCAATTCGCCTGTCCAATAATATTATCTGTTTCGTATTCTATAAGATAATGTTCTGGACTTTTTATAATATATGGAAAAGCACTTAATACATATCCTGCGTGTCCTAGGCGTTTTTTCATATTTTTATTAGTAACATAAGGCACTTGTGCCAAATAACCAAAAACGGAAGTGTAAGAGACTATTTCATCGTTCATTTTATACGAGTCAAAAAGCTCTACGTCCCCATTTAGTATGTCTTTTACTATTTTATCAGCGTCTTTATATCTTACGTCAAAGTTTTTTGCCATATCGTTAGTTGTTCCGGTTGGAACGTGTGCGTATAGTCCTTTTTGATCTATTTTGTTATATGCTTTATAAGCTTCACCAACGGTACCATCTCCACCTAATGTAATAACTAATGTATCATTATCATCAGATTCTTTAACTAGTTCTATTAAATGGCCCTCATACATACTTTTTTTGAAGTTGGGTATTATGTTATTTTCCTTCATTGTTTTTGCAATTAGGTTAATGTCATTTTCTTTGAAACCAGTAGAGACCGGATTATATATTATTTCGCATTTTTTAATGTTATGTTTTGTCATAAATACTCCTTTTTTAGCCTTATAATATCATATTTTTATGAAAAATTTAAATTTTTTTCTAAATTTTTAGTTTTTTTGGAGATTTTTAGGGGGTTTTTCAAAAAAGTGTCTAACTATAGATATGAGAGGGCCTAATAGTTTGGGTAGTTATGCTTTCTGCTTTTTATTTTTTCTAAATAGAAAGTGGGGTGATAATTATGAAAAAAGAAAATAAATTTCTTAAAATAATTATTCTTCTTTTGATTTTTCTATTAGTATTACTAATACTTAAAATATAAAAGAAACAGCATATGCCCAAATAGTTAAGGGGGTATGCTGTTTCCATAAACTCAATTGTGGAAAGCTAACTAACCTTTATTGTTAGGTTCTTTCACTAATTAAATTATACAAAATAAATCTTTTTATGTAAAGATTATTACGTAAATTATTTGTTTTGGATAATTACTTTTGTTGGGAGATGATTAAAATAGAAAAAGAAATGGTTGTACAAAAGTCAGTTAATGATTGTGGAGTTGCTTGTCTTTTATATGTTTTAAAATATTTTGGCAAAAACGTAACATATAAAAGTGTAGAAGAAAAAATAGTTAAGGAAAAAGATGGCATTAGTGCTTATGAAATTATTAAAGTATCAAAAGAGTTTGGTATTTCATCTTGTGGGTATAAAAATTTAAAGGTTAATAAAAACCTCACTTTCCCTTTAATTGCACATACGATTAATAATAATGTCCAACACTTTGTAGTAGTTCTAAAAGTAAGTAATAATAATGTCTACATAATGGATCCTTCATATGGACTTATAACCAAGCCAAAAGATGAGTTTAATAAATCATATACAGGTGTGGCAATTTTATTTAAAAATTATAATCCATATTTGCTAAATAATGTTATTAATGGAAGAAACATTCTTTTAATAACAATATTAATTTTACTTTTTACTTTACTTAGTTTATTTTACTCTTATCTATTGTCATATTTAGTAGAAAGCATCAGTACTAAAAATAACTTAATTATTTTATTTTTATCTTTTATATTGTTAGGTGTTATAAAAGAAATGTTTTCTTATGTTAAGGATTTAAGTTTATTAAAATACCAATTAAAAACTGATGAAACACTTACAATACCATTTTTAAAAAAACTATTTAATCTCCCTTACTTGTTTTATCATGATAAGCCAGTTGGAGAATTAATATCGAAGATAAATGATTTGTCTTATGTAAAAGAAGCTTTATTATCTATCGTAGAAGTATTGTTTGTAAACGTAGTTATAATTCTAATCTCCTTTATATTTTTACTATTTTTAAACGTTCATATATTTTACTTTAACTTTATTTTATGTTTAATACTAATATTATATAATATGCGTTTTTGGAAAAAGAACTCATATAAAAATTACGATTTACAAACGAAAAACGAATATTTAAACGCTCGCATCTCTAAAACAATAGAAAATATTTATGATATTAAAAATTTAAGAAAGGAATCATACGTTTCTAATAAAATTACTAATTTATATAATGATTTATTAGCGTGCTTTAAAGATATAAAGAGCAAATGTATAAAAAAAGACTTCATTAATAAATTACTTATTTTAATTGGAATATCTATATCACTTCTTATATCCTTATTAGAAAAAGTAGATGTAAAAAACACACTTTTTATAACTTATGTTTTATCTT
>OGUM01000944.1_pt1 | contig 23036 bp, 19 predicted proteins | sample 1553631 | NCBI WGS metagenome assembly OGUM01 (sample SAMEA2580228, study PRJEB22360) | human gut metagenome | biome: human gut; feature: human-associated habitat; material: faeces | place: Denmark | collected 2008/2010 | reverse complement strand
GTGATTCCCCTCCAGGAGCGGATGATACGGGTTCCCGTGCCGCTGGAAGAATTTTCCGCATTGCCCAGGGATGAACAGGGCAGGGTAAGCACGGCGCTGACCGCCTCCTGCGTGCTGAACAATGGAAAACGGCTGCAATGGCTGGGCCGCGTTACGGCGGTGGACGCCGCACTGGATACCGAGCGCAATTCCGCCGTGCTGATAGCCTCCCTGGAGCCGAACGCCTCCCATGTTTCCGAATGGCAGGTGGCCCCCGTCAACATGGCCCTTCAGGTAAACATCAGCGTGCAGGTTCCCGCCTCCGCGTGGATTCCCGCCTCTGCCGTCCGGGATGGAAGCTCCATTCAGGTAAAAACCGCGGAAGGGATGCAGGAGCGCAAGGTGCGCGTGGTGGCGTTGAAAGACGGGAAAGCCCTGGTAACTGTTCCGGAATTACGGGACGGGGACGCTTTGGCTCTTTGATATTCCCTCCGGGATTTCTTCTTCCCCCATTTTTTCCGAGGGGGCTTGTCCCTTTCAAAAGGCGCTCCGGAAATCAGGCTCCGGAGAGGCCATAAAAAAACCATGCCGCCCGGAAGGGGGAGGCATGGCGTTGCGCTCAATGGCCGGCGGCCCATGGGTCAGTGTCCGTTCGTTCTCATGTCGAACACCAGCACCTCAAAAGGTTGAAGTTCCAGGCTCACCGGCTTGCCCTGTTCCAAATTCAGCGTTTTGACGCGCTGGTCCGGGTAGGAGGCCTTCATGGGGAAAACGGCGGGCACTCCCTTGACGGGTTCAAAGACGGTTGACGCATCCAGATCAATCGTCCGCGGCCGGTCGTCCGGATTGCGGAGGGCCAGCGTGCAGCCCCGCGGGCTCCATGCCGCATAGCCGTACGGTTCCAGCTGGTTCGGGTTGCCGCCCACCCAGTGCACGTCGGCCAGGACGTCCTGGAAGCGCCGGGCCCAGCGGGCCCCGGCCGCCACATCGTCCCACGCCTTTTTGTCCATCATGGACGGCGTGAGATAAAGTTCCTGGAGATTGGCTCCGGAACCGAAATAAATGCGGGCGTCGTTCTTCAGGTCCCTGTTGTCCTGCTTCCCGTCCTCTCCCTTGCTGACGCGCGCGGCCTGGAACTTGGTGCCCAGCACCATGCCGTGGTGCATGATGGAGTTCAGGGGATAAAGCGGGCCGGGCTTGACGATGACGTTATAGCAGGCCCCGTCGCGGAACGTGATCCACTGTTCGCGGTCGTCTCCCTTGCCCGTCCAGCCTACGTCCGCCGTACCGCTGCGCCAGGTGGAATCCACATGGTTGAGCCAGAAGGGGGAGGGCCAGGTGCCTACCGTCGTGTTGATGAACAGGCGGGGATTCTCCCGACGAAGGTCGTTGGCGATGGAAAGAAGGGCCATGAAATGGGGGCTGATGCCGTCTCCGGCCTTGTCCCACTTGAAATAGGTCACCTTGTCCTTCTTCATCAAGTCGGAGCAGCGTTTTTTGAACCACTTGTAATACTGGGGGCAGGAAAGGTCGAATCCCGCGGCGTCCGCCGGGAGAATGCCTTTGTCCTTGGCATGCTGAACCCTCTTTTCCGGGCCGAAATACCCTCCCAGCGGAGAAATCCAGATGCCGAAGCCGGAAGGAATCTTCCCGACCGCCTTGACTACAGGTTCAAACCCGTGCGGGAATTTTTTGGTGGAGGGCTGCCAGAGGTCTTCATTAACGTCGTCCCAGCCGTCATCCAGCACGAAAAGCTCTATTCCCAAGTCCGCCGCACGTTTCATCATGCCGTGCAGCACTTTTTCCGTGAAGGTAAAGTACACTCCCTCCCATGAGTTCAGCAAGGTCAGCCGCTCCGTGCCGCCGCCGCGCAGGCCGTAGCGGCGCGCCCAGCGGTGGATGCGCCGGGAGGCTTCCCCCTTGCCGTTTCCACTGTGCGCCAGAATGAGGGGAGGCGTTTCAAACACTCCGCCGCCGTCCAGCAGATAGGGAGCGGGAGCCACGTCCAGCCCCGCCCCCGCAAAGAGGTAGTGATACGGGCTGTGGCGGAACCATATCCGGTAGTTGCCGGGCCACGCCAGCGCCCCCAGAACCACTTCCCCCGCATCCTCCCGCGCCGGACCGTCCAGGGAGATGACGAAGCCGGGGCTTCCCTCCTGGGCGGCGCGGGTACCGGTTCCGGAAACCAGGGCAAGTTCATGCCCCCGCGCCACTTCCTCCTCGCTCATCAGGGATTCCCCGCCCCATGTGCCGCGGAAGCTGGTGACAAAGTAACGTTCCGCTCGCAAATTCAGTTGCGCGGACGCCGCGCGGTGCAGGCGGATGCCTTCCCTCCCCTCGTTCCGTATCACCGCCCATTGAAGGAAGGCGTCCGATTCCCGGTGGGAGCGCACGTGAATTTCCACCCGCACGGGGTAGGAAGGGTCTTTCCCATAGAAGACGGCTTCTTCCCGGTCGTCATCCAGTTCCAGCACTTCCCATCCCTGGCATTCCAGGCGCAGGGAAAGAGTTCCGTCCGCCTGGGTCGCGCAAATGCAGTATTCATCCGACGCATTGGGAAGCCCTGTCACGGAGTCCGCCAGCGCGGAATACAGAAGAGGCGCATCCGCGGTGCTTTCCAGGGCATCCTCCGGTTCACGCAGCCGCGGTCCGTAATAGGCGCGGCGCACGCGGCCCTGTTCATCCCTGAACAGGGTCATCTGGGAGGAACGGGTCAGCAAATGAACGGAATCCGGAGTCATGGTCGGCAAATGGGGAAAGGGTAGGTCATTTTTTCCGGGCAGGCGCACGGCCGCTCCTGCCTTGTCCATTAATCCCTGCCCCGGACAGGGAAGTCAATGGCAAAATGGCAGGAGAGCCCGGGCGTTTCTCCTACTTTTTCCACAAACGGGAGGAAGGCCGGAATTTCATGGTGCTTGATTCATGCACAAACAGTTTGCTGCCGTTTTCCGGATGGCGTACCACGCGGGCACGCCGCCGCTTGATGCTGAACGAACCAAAGCCGCGGAATTTGACCAGTGAGCGCCTCAGGACCGACCGGGCAATCGTGTCCAGCACCGCGTTCAGCGCACGTTCCGCCTGCCTGGGGGTAACGCCGTCTCCCAGCTCCCGCTGAAGTTCCCTGACGAATTGTGTTTTATTCATAGGCCGCCCAGCATGATATGCCCCGTTCTCCCGGTAAAGCGGAGAAGGAACGCAGGCATTCCTGCCACCAGCCCCATACGGGGATGCCCTTCCGTTCCGGGCTGCAAGTTTCATCCTTGCCCCCCTCCGGCGGACCCATTAAGGTTCAGGGAAGATGTCTTCCCCCGCCGCCGGTGCTCCATTCCCGGAACGAGCTTTCAACGTGACCGCGTTGAAATGGAATACCTGCGCCTGGCTTCTGCTGCCCGTCCTGGTGTTCATGGCCTGGTGGATGCACTGGTATGTCTCTATCCCCCTCGCGGCCCTGATGGCCGCGGGACTGGCTCCCGGAAGGCGCAAGGAACTACCGGAAAGGAAATCCCTCCCCTCTTTTCCCCTGTTCAACCGGTCCTCGTTTCTTGTCCTGGGCGCATTCATCGCCCTGATGGTCCTGTCCGGATGGGGGGAATGGGTCAATCAGCACCCGGACCACATCGTCAGGAACGCCTGCCTTCGTGAATTGGTCGCCAGCCCGTGGCCCGTCGTTTTTCCGGACGGAGACGTCTTGATCTACAACACAGGGTTCTGGCTGGTTCCGGCCCTGGCAGGCAAAGTGGCTGGGCAGGAAATTGCCCGGGCATTTGTCGTGCTGTGGGGTGCATGGGGCCTGTTTCTTGCCTGGCTGTGGCTCTGCGTTTTCTCCGGCCGCCGTTCCCTGCTGCTCGCCCTGCTGATGGTAATGTTCGGCTCCCTTCTGAATTTCCAATGCTGGCTGGGGCTAGATCTGTTCCGCCTGCATTACTTCGGCACGGCGGAACAGATCATGTGCAGCGCAAACGCCTCCATCCCTGTCATGCTTTTTTTCATCTTCCTGGCTTCGGGACGCATGCCCCCGCACTGGATGCCCCTTTTGTTCGCGGCCACGGCCTTTTATTCTCCCCTCGCGGCCCTGGGGGGGCTGCCCCTGGCGGTCTGCCAGTGGCTCCGGCAATGGAAAGGCAGCCGCTCCCCCCGGCGCAGCCTGCTTCATCCCTCCTTTCCGGCAGCCGTCATGCTGGGGGCGTGCTTCCTTCTTTATTATGCGGCGGTAAACGAGCCGTCCTCCCATATGGGCTGGCGGCCTTTTTATACGCGGCCGGGGGATTTTCTGCTGGCAGGGACCTCCTTCCTGCTGTACGCCCTGTTCTGCTGGCGGGATTTCCGGCGGAATTCCCTCTTTATCTGTACGCTGGCAACCGGACTGCTGCTGCCCTTCTTTTACGTCAACGGAGACGTCAACGACCTGCTCTGCAAGGGGAGCGTTCCGGCGATGGCCTGCCTGCTCGCCTTTCTGGCCTCCACCTGGGCGCGGCATCCCCGTCTCCGGATATGGATATGGCTTCTGCTGGCGCTCGGATTGGCGCCCCGGTTCAATGTTCCCTATTACTGCTGTTCTTCCAGCGCCCTCCAGGCATTTCTGACGCCTTGCGCCTCATGCACGGAGCCTTCCTCCTTTCCCTGCCGGGAATGGCGGCAACTCACCTATGCGCCGCAGGCACGCCACCAGGATGAATGGGGCCGCACCATGCACCATCCCGGACACCGGTGGCATCCCTATTATTCCGGCACGCCGCGCCCATGGCTACGCTTCATTTACCGTTTTTGACGTAAAGAAAACAGTTGCGGGAAAAACGCCCGGGAAATGAACATTCCGGATTCACTCCTTTCTTCATGGGAGGGGTCCGAATGCTCAGGCGGTCTTTTGACCTTCCTTCTGGAAGTTTTTCCAGCATTCCTCGATAACCGCGGGCAGGGACTTGCCTTCCTTGTCCATATCCCCCTGGCTTACCATTTTCTTAATCATTTTTCCGGAAACGGGGTCCAGGATGATGACGGCGGGAGGCCCGAAAACGACATAGGGGGCCTTGGAGCCTATGCATCCTACTACTTTGCCCGCTTCCTCCGGAACGAACTGGAAGGTAAAGGAACCCGGTGTCCTTCCCGGGGCCTGCCTGGTATCCACCATCCAGAAGATGAATTTTTTGCCGGAGGCCCTCTTAAAAGCACGCTCCTTGATATGCTTGTCCGTAAAAATGTTGCAATACACGCACCAGGAAGACCCCGTCAGGTAGATGACCAGGGGAACCTTCTTGGCGATGGCCTCATTGCGCAGCTTGTCAAAGGCGGGACTGCCCGATTCATTCACGGCTGGAACGGGAGCCTGCTGCGCCAGGGCGGAAGCGGGAGCCAGCATGCCTGCCACGGCGGCGGCGCAAAGCACGGAAACGGCAAACTTGATCATATTACAGTAACCATAAGTCTCCCTGCGCAGAAGTCAAACTTCAAGATTCCGCCATTGCCATCATTTGCCGTTCAAGGTATATACATTCGCCATGCGCCATTCCAACCCCTATAACCGCAGGCACCCCTCACGGAATAAATGGCGCTTTGTTTTCTGGCTGTTCATGGCGTTCCTGCTCCTGGGCGCAGCCCTGGTTTATTTCCACCCTGCGGAAGACTGGAAAACTGCGGACCGCAGCAGCAGCAGCCTGGCCCCTCTACCCGCTGAAGAACCGGAAGCCGTCGTCCAGGTTTATTCGGCACGCGCCTTCGGCTGGCGCAGGTATTTCGCCGTGCACACCTGGATAGCCGTGAAGGAGAAGAATGCCGGCTTTTACACCGTGTACCAAGTCATGGGCTACCAGCTTCCCTCCCGGGGAACCAGCGTTTCCATCGCGCGGGACATTCCGGACCGCAAATGGTTCGGCGCGGAACCGGAATTGATTCAGGAATTGCGCGGAGCAGCGGCGGAAAAGGCCATTCCCGTCATCAGCCGCACGGCGCAGGATTACCCCTATGCCGATACCTACTGGATCATTCCCGGCCCCAACAGCAACACGTTCACCGCCGCGCTGATGAGGGAAGTGCCGGATCTGACGGTGGAGCTTCCGCCTCATGCGGTGGGGAAGGATTATCTGCCCGGCGGCATTGCCGGACGGACGGAAAGCGGCACGGGCATCCGCATCAATTTATGGGGTCTCGCCGGGTTCAGCCTGGGGCTGGCGGAAGGAGCGGAAGTCAGCCTGCTGGGCCTGAACGCAGGCTTTGACCTGTTGCGCCCCGCCCTTAAACTTCCGATGATCGGGCGCATAGGGCTGCCGGACGCTCCTGTGGGCTGGGACTGGTGGAGCGTCACGCTGCTTCTTTCCGCCGGAGGGTTCATCTTCTTCCGCATGCTCCGCCACATGCGCAGGAAGCGGAGGCAGGCGCACCGCATCCCCCACTTCCGCCATCCGCGGACAAAAACGAGCGAGCGCATTTGAGCCGCATGGTACGGAAGCCTTTTTCCCTTATTCCGTTCCCCGTACACGGGAAGAAGGGGAATAAAGCGGAAATTCGATTGCCAAGCGCGGATGAAGCTGTAAGAATCCGCGCCATGAAAAAGCTCCTGATCCGCTCCTGTCTGATTGCTGGGCTGGCCTGGACCGCTTCCTGTTCCTCCAACAAGGAAACGGCACCTCAGGAACCCGCTCCCGCCCCAGCCGTTCAACCGGAACAAACCACCGCGGCGGACCGCCCCGCCCCCTGGGCTCCGGCCCCGGTGAAACCGGCCATTCTTCCGCAGGAGGAGAACGCAGAGTCCGTGCCGGGACCAGCCGTATTGCCTGGCGACTTCCGCCCCGGGCTGCGCACCCCCCGGCTGCCGGAAACCCTGCTGTATGATCTGGACGGCAAGCTGATCACCCCCTCCGCCCCGTAACCCTTTTCTTTTCCTTCACCATGACTGCGACCATTCCCAAGGGCTTCCACCCGGAACCTTTTTCCTACCATCAGGAGCTTGAACTGGACATTGACGCCCTTTCCAATGCGGGCGACGGCATCGGCCGCGTGGACGGCTGGGTGGTTTTCGTCCCCTTCGCCCTGCCGGGAGACCGCGTGAAGGCCCGCGTCTGGCGCAACGACAAGAATTATTCCTCCGCGGACCTGGTGGAAGTGCTTCACCCCAGCCCGGACCGCGTGGAGCCCGGCTGCCGCCTGTTCGGCACCTGCGGCGGATGCCAGTACCAGCATTTTTCCTACGACCGCCAGCTTCTCTGGAAAACCCGGCAGGTGGCGGACCTGCTCCGCTTGCAGGCAGGGCTGGAACTGCCCGTCAATCCGGCCATTGCCTCCCCCCGCCAATACCATTACCGCTCCAAGATTACGCCCCATTTTGACAAGCCCAGGGAAGCCAGCCGGCCGGCCATCGGCTTCCTGAAGGCGGGTTCCAGAAGGGAAGTGGTGGATGTGCCGCAATGCCCGATTGCCATGGAGTGCATCAACGAGGCCCTGCCCCTGGCCCGCAAGAGCGTTTACCAGGCCGCGGCCCGGTTCAAGCGGGGAGCTACCATTCTGCTCCGCGCCTCGGAAGGGACCGTCATTACCAATAACAACGCCGTGGCCTGCGAGCGCGTGGGCGGTCTGGAATTTCATTTTTTGGCGGGAGATTTTTTCCAGAACAATCCTTTCATTCTTCCGCTTTTTACGGACTACGTGGCCCAACAGGCGAGCATGGACGGGGAGGAGTTCCTGGTGGACGCCTATTGCGGTTCCGGCCTGTTCGCCCTGAGCCTGGCGAAGAAATTTAAAAAAGTGCTGGGCGTGGAAGTCAGCGAGACTTCCGCGGACTGGGCGCGCAGCAATGCCCGGAGCAACGGGATTGAACACGCGGAATTCCTGGCGGCGGACGCCGGGGCCATTTTCGCCCAGGTGGATTTCCCCGCGGAAAAAACCGCCGTGGTGATCGACCCGCCCCGCAAGGGATGCAGCATGGAGTTCCTGACCCAGTTGTTCGCCTTTGGCCCCGGAAAGGTCGTTTACGTTTCCTGCAATCCCGCCACCCAGATACGGGACCTGGCGGAATTTGACAAGGCCGGGTACGCCGTTACCGCCGTCCAGCCCTTTGACCTGTTCCCCCAGACCAAGCACCTGGAATGCGTGGTCACCCTGAAAAAGAACATCTGATTTTCCCCATGCCCAAGCTTTACATCAAAACCTACGGCTGCCAGATGAACGAGCGGGACTCCGAGCAGGTGGCCCGCATGTTCGTGCAGAAGGGCTATACCATGACGGACCGCGAGGATGAGGCGGACGTCATCCTGTTCAATTCCTGTTCCATCCGGGAGCAGGCGGAACAGAAGGCACTGGGGAAGATGGGCCTGCTGGCCAAGCAGCAGCGGCACCGCCCGCACGTGGTTTACGGCATGATGGGCTGCATGGCCCAGAGCAGGAAGGATGAGTTGTTCAAGGAACTGCCGCGCCTGGACCTGGTGATCGGCACCCAGAAGTACCACCGCGTGTTTGAGCATGTGGACGGCATTCTGCGCGCGCGCCAGGAACGCCGCATGGATGAATTGCAGACCGCTTTTTCAGGCACTCACGTGTGCGACGTGGCGGATGAGGAGGATTCCCAGAACCGCATCCGGGACCACCTGAATCCCGGCGCGCGCTCCACGGCGTATGTCTCCATCATGCAGGGGTGTGAAATGAAGTGCGCCTACTGCATCGTCCCCTACACCCGCGGCAAGGAACGCAGCCGCCCCGTCCGGGACGTGGTGGACGAGGTGAAGATGCTGGTGGACGCCGGCGTGAAGGAAGTCACCCTGCTGGGCCAGATCGTCAACCGGTACGGCAGGCAGATGGAAACGGCGGACGGCAAGGGCGGCTTTGTCCAATTGCTGGAAGCCGTGCATGAGGTGGAAGGCCTCCGGCGCATCCGCTTCGTTTCCCCCCATCCCATCGGCTTCCGGCAGGATCTGGTGCAGGCATTCACCTACCTGCCCAAGCTGTGCAGCCACATCCATTTCCCGATGCAGAGCGGCAGTGACCGCATCCTGAAAATGATGCGCAGGCCGTACAGGAATGAAACCTACCTGGACCTTTGCGCCCGGATGAAGCAGGCGCGCCCGGATTTGTCCATCACCACGGACATCATCGTAGGCTTCCCCGGAGAAACGGAGGAAGACTACCTGCTGACCCGGCAGGCCGTGGAACGGGTCCAGATCCTGCCTTTGACAACGCCTTCATCTTCCGCTACTCCCCGCGCCGCGGCACTCCCGCCGCCGCCATGGAGGAACAAATTCCGGAGGAAGTGAAGGAAGCGCGCAACCAGGACCTGCTGGCCGTGGTCAATGAAATAGCCATCCGGAAAAACCGGGAACTGGTCGGCACCGTTCAGGAAGTCCTTCTGGAAGGGCCGTCCAAAACGAATGAAGCGCGCCTCTCCGGACGCACCTCCCAGAACAAGCCCGTGATGGTGGATGCCGCCCCGGACCTGGCGGGAGAGCTTCTGCCCATCCGCATTGAAGAAAGCACGGGGTTTACCCTGTACGGCGTCCCATGCCCTTCCAGGGGATGATTTGAACGCCTTCCTCTTCCACCCGCAAATAGATGGCTCCGGTTTCCGAGAGACGGTACACGGCCGTTCCCTCCGGCACGGGGCATTCATGCTCCGTGGTGAAAATGACCGCGCGGGCGCCCGTGGCCCTGATCCACGCGGCGCTGGCCACCGGATCGCGCGGATGGTGCCCGATGACCAGCACACCAGCCCGCGGCGTCATTGCCGCCCGCGCCAGGGAGGGAAACCCGGCATTCCCTATCATCAGGACGCACTGCCCGCGGCATTTCCACGACAGCACCCGGCTCCGGTCCTGATGGATTCCCGTGGACAACGGTACGGGAAAATCTTCCAGAACAAGTTCATTTCCAGGGCGAAACCGCCATTTCCGAACGGAACATTCCGCATCCGCTGCGCCCCAGTTCCGGATTCCGGGATATTCCTTCGCCAGCGCTTCCACTCCGGCGCGCTCCGCCCTGCCGTTCCTGGAAGCCAGCACCCCGGAAGGCCGGATACCACGCGCCTTCAATACGGGAAGAAGGGTGTACCGGACCGCATTTTCCGTTCCTGCGGCCACGACCAGCGCGGGATTGGAGATGACCGCGGACCAGGCGTCCTTCTGCAACGGAACGATGACCGCTTCATTTTCCCCGGCAGGAGGTGCGGAAGAAAGATAGCTGCACGGCAGGGAAGCCACTCCCCCGGCTACCGCCAGCATGACGGAGGCCATCCAGGAAGCCGCCGTATTGCAGACGCATAAAATCCACGGGCACCACGCGAACACCAGCCCGAACAGGGAGACGCCCATGAGCGGAAAAACGAGCACGCTCAAGCACAAATTGGTCAGGGGAGCGTACAGGTTCCAGGTGCCGAAGTGCCATGCCGTCAGGGGAATGGACATCAGCCACGCCCCCACGGAGATGAGCAGCGCGCCGCGGAACGCTTTTTCCAGGCGCACAAAGCCTTTTTCCCGCGCATTGTAAATCCGGGAAGGAATGAACGGGTCCGGAGCCCACAGGGGCCTTTCCCGGATGCTCCATCCTGCCAGGCAGACAATCACGGCGAAGACGCAGAAGGAGAGCTGGAACCCCGGCTGGAAAACCTGGAGCGGGTCCATCAGGCAAAGGAGGATGAAAGCCAGCGCCAGAATATTGGCCGGATGCCCCTTCCGGCGCAGCACGGACGCCAGCAGCCAGACCGCCGCCATGATGAAGGCCCGCAGGGCGGAGGCGGACATCCCGGTCACAAACACGTACACCGCCAGCAACGGAATGCAGGCCAGCCGCGCCGCACGGGGGCGCACGTACAACAGCCTCAGCATTCCCAGAACCAGCATGGCCGCCACCCCCACATGCATGCCGCTGACGGCGAACACGTGCATGCAGCCGCTTTCCAGAAACTTCGCCATCGTTTCCGGCCTCGCGTCCGTCTTGTCCCCCAGCACGGCGGAGACCATCACCTGCCGGGCCTCGTCATCCGCCGGCGCGCCTTCCCTCAGCAGGCCTGCGGCCCCCTCCCGGAGCCGCAGGGAAAACGCCCGGAGGCGGCTGCGCCAGTCGCCCGGCCCCACCCGGCAGGCGCCATCCAGCCGAATCCCGGCAATAATGCCGTGCAGGTATCCCCACCGCTCCCGGTCAAAGATGCCGGGGCCGCACGGGGCCTGGAGCGGATATGTCTCTCCGTCAATCCGGTACCGTTCCCCTACTGCCAGGGGGCATTCCCCGCCACGGGAGGAAACTGCGTACAGCCACCGGGAACCGTCCGGGCGGAACAGCACGGACTTTCCGGAAACGGCGTTAACGGAGCCCTCCATGGCGACAGTCCTTCCCGCCTCCACGGGAACATTCACGTATTCCCGGTCATACGCCAGCAGATGCATGGCCGCCCACACCGCCAGGGCAATGGCCAGCAGGCTCATGGAAGGAGCCCGGAACAGGCAGGGCAATAGCGCCCAGCAGAGGCAGAGGCCCCAGAACCAGGGGGAAACGTCCACCGCCGCGCATGCGCACAGCATGGCGAGAGCGGGAGCCAGCAGGGGAGCCGCGGCCATGGTCCGTTCCAGCCACGGCCGCCGCAGGTGGCGCTCCTGTTCCATCCGGGGAAAAGCTTACTGCATGGCGTCCGCGCCGTCCCGTTCCAGGGGAAGAACGGAAGGCAGCGGAAGAACGACGTTGGCAGGCAGGGGGGCCTTGCGCTGGAGCACCTTGGGGGCCAGCGCCTCGCTCGTCTCATAGGCGCCGCGGAACATCTCCAGCTTGGCGTCCAGATTGTCAATGTAATGCAGGGCCACCGCCTCCGGGGTCTTGGGGAACACGGGGGAGCCGAAGGCCAGTTCCCCGTGGTGGGAGGCGATCAGGTGCAGCAGGTGCATGCGCACGTCCGGGGAGGCGGGGTCCAGCGTCTTCCAGGATTCCGCTTCCGGAAGGGCCATGATGCGCTTCCACAGATTGTTGACCAGTTCAATGCCCAGCGGAATGTGGCCCAGCAGTTCCCCGGCTTCCGAATAGGGCATCGTGAAATCCTCCTTCGGGTAGCAGTTTTCCCACAGCTTCCCGCAGTCGTGAAACAGGCATCCGGCCAGCAGGAGATCGCGGTTCAGCTCCGGATTCGCCTGGCAGACGGCAGAGGCCGTGCGCATCATTCCCGCCACATGCTCCACCAGTCCGCCGCGGCGGGCGTGATGGTAAGTGCGGGCGGCGGCGGCGCGCTGGAGGCGTTCCCCGAACTGTTCGATGAATTCAATGCACAGGGCGCGAATGCGCGGATCATTCATGCCCTTGATGAGCACGCAAATCTCCTTCAGGTCCGCCTCCTGCTTCTTCTTCAAGGTTCCGGACCCGGCCAGGAAGCTTTCCTTCTCCTGTTCGTCCAGGGGGCGCACTTCCAGATCGGCCGCTTCCATGCCGAAGCCCCCCTTGGTCCACTGGCCGCGCAGGCTCACGAAACTGCGGAGAGGCAGGGAGGCCAGCGTGCGGAACCAGGGCTTGTCCTCCCACACCTTCAGTCCCATCGTCCCTTCCGCATCGGCAAAAGATACGTCCAGATACGGCTTGTTGCTCTTGGTCATCTTCTGCGCGCACTGGGCGATCTGGGCAAAAACTTCCGCTTCCACCTGGCCCTCCGCGGCCAGCTTGCCCAACTCCATGAGACTGACTTGTTCCATGCGGGCCATCTTGCCCCGCTTCCCTCCATCCGTCAAGAAAACGCCGGAGGACTACGATGATAAAAAAAGGAAACTGCTTATTTTTCCAATACTCCCAACTCGGCAACGGCAACATGGCTACCTTCCACTACCCGCTTGCCTACAAAACGCAGGTAACGGGCTTTCACGGGCGTCTCCAGGTCAATCCGCTGCGGAACGGGATTGGCGCGGATATTGGAAAACTCCCCCTCCGCGGCGGGAGCTCCCCAATCGTTTCCGTCCGCACTCAGGTAGACGGCGTAGCGGTCAACCGTCCCCTTTGCGGAATCCTTGCGGGGCGTGTAGATGACGGCGGCAACGTTGACCGGACGCCCCATGTCGATTTCCAGCGCCTGCGGAGGAGCTATTTCCCCCTGGGCGGCATGCGTATGCCAGAGGGTGGAGGGGTTGCCGTCAATGGCCAGCTCCGGAGCGGCGGCGCTTCTTTCCCCGGCCGCTACCTTCCAGTCCCGCGTAGGGACGGGGATGATCTGCGCGGTTACGGAAGACCTTCTGCCGCGGTATTCGCTTACCGCCTTCACCGTCCCCCCGGCAGGGAGAAGGAAAGGCTCCCTGTACACGGCGGACTGCGGGCCGGGGTCCGTTCCGTCCGTGGTGTACCTGGTCACCACGCCCTCCGCGGATGCCAGGGTCACCCGGCCATCGCGGTCGTAATTCACTGCCGGAGCATTCAGGATAACAGGGTACTTCCACAGGGAAACCTCGCACAAGGCCGGAACGGCCCGGGACTCTTCCAGCACCACGCGCACTTCATCCGCCGTCACGGGCCTGCCCTTCAAAAGAACCCTGGCTCCTATGCTGGAACCTTCCGTCCATTTGCTCCAACGGCCGTTTTCACTCACCTCCACGCGGAACTTGCTCACCCTCTGCCCCAGCTGGACGGGTTCCGCCAGCCGGATGACGTCAAACGCCGCAGGTTCCGGCAATTTCAACGCCAGGCAGGGATTTTTATCTTCCGGAGCGGCCGCCCAGTACGTCGCCCGCTTCCGGTCCAGAACCTGTTCCGGGCCGTGCCCCTTCCATGAGGAGGAGGAATCCGCCCGTGCCCCGGAAGCGAAGTTGCGGGAATACAGTTCATTCAGCAGCGCACGGAAACCCGCCAGGGACTTTTTATCCTCTTCATGAATGCGGCCGCGGCGGTCCGGCGGCACGTTCAGATTCAGGTTGGCCCCTCTGCCTACGCTGTCAAAGTACAGCTTCAGCAGATTCTCCGGCGTCCGGACGCGGGAATTCTCATGCTCATGCCAGAACCAGCCGGGGCGGATGGAAACATCCACTTCCGCGGGAATCCAGTACTTGCCGTCCACGGTGCCTTCCGTGCCCAACTGGTAGCGCACGGTGCCGGGGGCGGGTTCCGTCCCGGCTTGCAGCGGAACGGGGGTGTACGTGGCCCAGCAGGGATAGCCCGCATAACCGCTTTCGTTCCCCACCCAGCGGGCGCCCGGCCCCACGTCGGAAAAAATCACCGCTCCGGGCTGCCGTTTCTTCAGTTCCCCCCACGTCTTCTTCCAGTCGTAATACGTGCTCCGGTCAATGGAGCGCTTCTCCCGCGCTCCACCGTAATAGCCGTCCCCTCCGTTCGCTCCGTCAAACCACGCCAGGAAAACTGGGCCGTATCCCGTGGACAATTCCTTCAACTGCTCACGGTACATTTTGATATATTCCGGCGTTCCGTAGGAGGAAGCGTTGCGGTCCCACGGAGACAGGTAAATGCCGAACCTGACGCCGTACTTTTTGCACGCGCGGGAAACCTCCTTCACCACATCGCCCTTCCCCTGCTTCCACGAGGAGGCCGCCACGCTGTGCCGGGTGGTCTTCGTGGGCCACAGGCAGAAGCCGTCATGGTGCTTGCAGGTCAGCACCACCCCCTTGAACCCGGCGTCCGCCAGCGTCTTTACAATTTCGTCCGCATTGAAATCGGAAGGATTGAACAGCTCCGGCTTCTCGTCGCCATAACCCCATTCCTTCCCGGTAAAGGTATTGATGGTGAAATGGATGAAGGCATACATCTCCATATCGTGCCATGCCAGTTGAGCCGGAGAAGGAACAGGCTTCAACGGGGGAACCCCATTCTTCACTCCCGCTTCCGCCAACCCGGCGGCCAGCATGCAGGTTCCCAGAAGGGCCGGGGCCAATTGATTCAATCTTCTCATCAAATGCATAACTAACGTTCGGAACTATGTACGCTCCGGGCATCCCGTTCTTTCAGACAACTCTACGAGTTAAAGCCGTACCGCCCGCTGAAGATGGCCTGTTTCCCGCAATCGCGGGAGAAACGGGGCGCCTGCGCTTTTTTCCTTTTCCGCCCATCAGGGATTATGGAGCAATCAATATATTGAACACGTATCCGGACAGAATGATAAACGCCGTCACTGTTCCGAAGAAAATCCAGATCAGCTTCCAGGTCATCACCTTCTTCAGAAGGGCCGCCTCCGGCACGGAAAGCCCTACCGTCGCCATCATGAACGCTATCGCCGTGCCGATCGGAACGCCTTTCGCCACAAACACCTGGATCACCGGAACTATCGCCGCCGCATTCGCATACATCGGAACCGCGCAAATTACCGCAACCGGCACCGCCCACCAATGCTCCCGGCTCATGGACGCTTCAAAAAATCCCTCCGGCACATAGCCGTGCACCGCCGCTCCCATAGCGATGCCGATCACCACATACAGCGCCACTCCCTTTACGATTTCCCACGCATCATGCATGATGACGGCCCATCTCTTCCGGAACGGCGTCCCCTTCCGCTCCCACGCGCCGCTTTCCTCCCCGGACTGGACAAGCAGCCCCCGTATCCAGGGGGACAGATAGCGTTCCAGCCTGAACCTCTCCAGCACAGCCCCTCCCATCATCCCCAGCAAAATGCCGGAGACCGCATAAATCACCGTGATCTTGACCCCGAACGCCCCCAGGAACAGGGCGATGGCAACCTCATTCACCAGAGGCGATGTGATCAGGAAGGCAAACGTCACGCCCAGCGGAATCCCTCCTTTCACAAAGCCGATAAACAGGGGAATGGAGGAACATGAACAGAACGGCGTGACCGCCCCGAACAGGGCGGCGAAAAAATACTGAAATCCGTAGAGCTTCTTTGTCGTCAAAAACACGCGGATGCGTTCCACCGGGAAATAGGCGTTCACCACGCCCATGAAAAGACTGATCGCGTACAGCAGGAAGAGGATCTTCACCGTGTCGTACACGAAGAAGTTGACCGCCTCCCCCAGACGGGTATGGGGTGTGAACTCCAACACCCCGTAAACCAGCCAGTCGGCAAAATCCTGAATCATAACCGGGAAGAATTCTCCTACCGCTCTGCGGAAACAGCCGGGCGGGGAGGTTCCCCGCCCCCGGAACGTTCCTGGTGATTCATCATCTTAACCACCGCCAGCAGAATGAGCAGCGCCGCAGCCCAGACGGCAGCCCTTTTCCATCCGCCCTTTCGCTTGAAGGAAGCGCTGCCGCAGCAGCCCCCTCCTCCGCACCCGCAGGAACCTGCCTCCGGATGGGGAAGATTCCCCTTTACTGCCCTTGAATCCTCCGGCCTTCCGCTACAGCAACCCTCCTCCGGAGAATCCGCTTGAAGCGCTTTTTGGAGCATCCTACTGATTTCATCCCGGGAGGGTACCGTGCCGGAAACAAGAATCCTGCCGTCCACCCCAAGAGCCGGGGTTTCCAGCACTCCGGCGGCGGCAAGTTGCGCGGCATCCGTCACCTTTTCCGGAAGCGGTTCCAGACAGAGTTCCCGCATGACCTGCTCCGTCACCTGCGCCAATGCCGTACATTTGGCGCACCCCGGTCCGTAAATTACTATCTTCTTCATGTAATTATTGATTTATATTTTTAAGAATATCAAAATGTATGAATAAAAAATACTGAACAAACTGAATACCAATACCATTACCCCTTTAACGCCGGGCTTTCCTGCAAACACGACAGCACGCTGCTGAGGCAGGGGCAGCACAGGGAATAATACACATTTTTCCCCCGCTGTTCACAGGACACGATCCGGCTGTTCTTCAACACGTTCAAATGGCTGGAAACGGTAGACATGTCACGTCCGGAATCCTTCTGCAGTTCGCAGACGCAGCGTTCTCCATCCAGAAGCATCTCCACAATCATGAGGCGCACGGGATGCCCCAGCGCCTTGAAAACACCGGCAAGAGGTTCCAGCTCCTTGACGGAGTGAACCGGACGGAATGAAGAGGTGCAGGAACAATCGGACATAAGCAATGGATTTATTATTTTTAAAATCGTAAAAATGTCAATCTGTTTTCCCGCCACGGCCATGGCACACCACGCAGGCACAGCGCACAGAGGCAGCCGCTTGAAATCACCCCCCCATGCTGGACACGGCAATTCCCTTCCGATATGCTCGCTTACACACCTTTACCGCCATGCTGTACATCGGATGCCACCTCTCCTCCGCAAAAGGTTACGAAGCCATGGGCAGGGTTGCCCTTTCCATCGGCGCCAACACCTTCCAGTTCTTTTCCCGCAACCCGCGCGGAAGCAAGGCCAAGGCCATTGACGAACCGGACATTGCCCGTTTTCTGAAGCTGGCGGAAGACAACGGCTTCGGCACGCTGCTGGCGCACGCCCCTTATACGCTGAACCCCTGCTCCGCTGACCCCAAAGTCACCCGCTTTGCGGCCCAGGTGCTGAGGGAAGACCTGGAGCTCATGGAGCATCTGCCGGGCAACCTTTACAACTTCCATCCCGGCAGCCACGTGGGACAGGGAGTGGAAAAAGGCATTGAACTGGTGGCGGACCAACTGAACGGCGTGCTTGCTCCGGACCAAAAAACGACCGTTCTGCTGGAAACCATGTCCGGCAAGGGAAGCGAGCTCGGCAAGACCTTTGAAGAACTGGCCGCCATCATTGAGCGCGTGGACCTGAAAGAAAAGCTGGGCGTCTGCCTGGACACCTGCCACGTTTATTCCGCCGGGTACGACATCGTCAACAACCTGGACGCCGTGCTGGAACAGTTCGACTCCGTGCTGGGCCTGGAACGCCTGCACGCCATCCACCTGAACGACAGCATGACGCCTTTCTCCTCCTTCAAGGACCGCCATGAAACCATCGGCAAGGGGAGCCTGGGAAAACAGGCCTTCATCAACATCATCAACCATCCTTCCCTCCGGGAAGTGCCCTTTTTCCTGGAAACGCCCCGGGACGACGCCGGGCACGGCGAGGAAATAGCCTGGCTGAAAGAACATTACCGCGGCTGAGCGTGATTCCCGGATCAACCGGGTTGCCTGTGATGGAGAAAAAGCTTGCATGCGCGCCAGATACGGGATACATAAGGCCTGTAAATTAGTTTAAACTAATTCCAATATCTGCTTTTCGAGGCAGAACCCATCCGGCTTTTATGAAAGAAATGCGCATCGCAAAAATAACAGGGCGTGAAATTCTGGATTCACGCGGCAACCCCACCATTGAGGCGGACGTTTATCTGGAAGGCGGAGCCACAGGCACGGCGGGCGTCCCCAGCGGAGCTTCCACCGGGGAACATGAAGCCTGGGAACTCAGGGACGGCGACACGGCCCGCTACCAGGGCAAAGGCGTCACCAAAGCTGTGGACAATATCCGCAACGTCATCGCCCCGGCCCTGATCGGCCTGGAAGCGACGGAACAAACCACGGCGGACGCCCTCATGAGCTCCCTGGACGGCACCTTCAACAAGGCCAAACTGGGAGCCAACGCCATTCTGGGCGTTTCCCTGGCGCTTGCCAAGGCGGCGGCGGCCCAGCTGCAACAGCCCCTGTACCGCTACCTGGGCGGTCCGAACGCCAAGGTTCTGCCCGTCCCCATGATGAACATCATCAATGGGGGCGCCCACTCCGACGCGCCCATCGACTTTCAGGAATTCATGATCGTTCCGTCCGGCGCGCCTACTTTCCGGGAAGCCCTGCGCTATGGCGCGGAAGTCTTCCATGCCCTGAAATCCGTCCTGCACAGCCGCGGCCTTTCCACCGCCGTGGGTGATGAAGGCGGCTTCGCTCCCAAGCTGAACTCCGCGGAAGACGCGCTGGACTGCATCGCCCAGGCCGTGGACAACGCCGGCTACCGATTCGGGGAAGACATTTCCATTGCCCTGGACGTGGCTTCCTCCGAATTCTACGATCCGGAATCCGGACTGTACGTTTTCAAGAAGTCCGACGGCAGCCGCAGAACCGCCGCGGAACTGACGGATTACTACGTGGAACTGAAGAAGAAATACCCCATCGTCTCCATTGAGGACGGCTGTGCGGAAAACGACTGGGACGGCTGGAAAATCCTGACGGAAAAACTGGGCAAAAGCACCCAGCTCGTCGGGGACGACCTCTTCGTCACCAACGTTGAATTCCTCAGAAAAGGCATTCATCTGGGCGTGGGCAACTCCATTCTGGTGAAGGTAAACCAGATCGGCTCCCTGACGGAGACGCTGGATGCCGTGGAGCTGGCCATGGGCAACCGCTACACCGCCGTTATTTCCCACCGCTCCGGGGAAACGGAAGACGCCACCATCGCGGACATCGCCGTGGGGACCAACGCCGGCCAGATCAAGACCGGCTCCCTGAGCCGTTCCGACCGCATGGCCAAATACAACCGCCTTCTCCGGATTGAGGAGGAACTGGGGGAATCCGCCCGCTACGGCAACGGATTCGGCCTGTTCTGACCTCTTTTGCCGGAACTGGTATAAAGCAACCCAAATCCCCGGTCGTCGTGAGGCGGCGCGGGGATTTTTCATTCTCCGGGGTAATTGCATCCTTTTCTTTGGGACAAAATATGCAATGCTGGGCTTTCGGATTCCGCATTGCCAAAAAGCCCCATCTCCGTTCCGCGCCATGTCTCCCAGCCTTTCCCTGCCCACACGCCCCCTGCTGTGCGCGGCACTGGCGTACCTGGCGCTTCCTCTGGGCCTCTTCCTGTGGGGATGGCTGCATCCCGCCTTCTCCGTTCCGCTTTGCGCCGCACTGGCGTATGGATTGTACGCCTGCACCCGGAATCTTCCGGAACAGCGGCTTCCTCTGAAAGCCCGCGGACTGGCCGTGCTGGGCTTTCTGTCCGCCTTCTGCCTGCTGCTGGTGCTGCTGTGCGGCTTCACGGGCCACTGCCAGCAGCACGCGGACTTTGCGGTCCGCAACGCCGTTTACGAACAGCTTGCGACAGGCTCCTGGCCCCTCGTCATGGCGGACGGGCGCCACTTCATCTACTATCTGGGCCATTGGCTGCCTCCCGCGCTGGCCGCCTCCTGCTGTCCGGATGCATGGGCTCCCTGGCTGCTGGCCCTGTGGACCTTCCTGGGGCTGGAACTGGCGCTGCTGGCGGCTGCCTCCCGCTGGGGCGTCCGGCAAACGGCCTGGTGGGCGCTGGTTCTCTTCTGCCTGGGATCTCCGGCAGCGGCGCTGGACTGCCTGGGAATGCCCCTCCCCTCCCTGTTCGCGGAATACAATGCCCAGATGGTGCTGTTCATCGGCATGCCCGCCCAACTCTTCAACACGTTCAACCATGCCGTTCCGGCGCTGTTGTGCGCCGTGCTTATTCTGACCCGCTCCCTGCCTGCCGCGGGATATTATTTCATGGGGGCATTGCTGCTGCCGTCCTCCCCGCTGGGCGCTCTTCTGCTCCTTCCGTACATAATGTATGAAACCCTGTTCCGCCGTCCAACGGAGCAGGCTCCTCCTTCCCGGCTCCGGTTCCTCCTGCTCCAGCCGGTTTTCTGGATTGCCGTCCTGTGCGCGGCGGTCATGGCCGTCTTTTATGCCCATCTGGACGGTGGGGGGCAGTTTTCCTGCCTTTTTGCCGGGAAGTATGCGGAAATCTACCACTACGGCCAGCAGCGGCTGCTGCTCTATCCCGGCTCCGTCAAATACGCCAGCTTCCTGCTGGCTCTGGCCCTGGGCGTTCTGCTGCCGGGTGCGCTGCTCTTCCAAGCATGCCGGAGGAATCCGCTGTATTACATCACGCTGGGGATGATGGCAGGCAGCCTCTTTTTCCGCACGGGCATCATGAATAATGAACTTCTCTTTAAAGCCCCGGCGGTCCTCTATCCCTTCCTCTCCCTGCTCTTTCTCCATGCCTTCCGCCAGGGGGGCACGAAATACCGGACACTCCTGATTCTTTACCTGGCCTGCACGGCCCTTCCGTCCCTGCAATGCATGATGGAAAAAGCGGGTACGTTCTCCACCCGGGCAAGCACTATGCAGGAGCACCAGCTGACGGCGCACGGCGGCATGCTTGACCGCCGGAAAGACCCCGTCTGCCGCCAATTCGTCAAAAAGGACGGCCATCCTCTCCCCGCGTGGCTGTTCAAGACCGGAACAAGGCCATGACGTCACGGCGGCGGGAATCAATCCAGCCTGATGCCGAACATGTCCGACAGGGACCCGGCATCCTTGTCCAGCGCGTCTTCTCCGCCGGGAACGGCTTCCGGAGCCTTCGGAATCAGGACGGAGGCGTCCATCCCGCGCAGGGTAAACAGCAGTTTCGGCTGTTCGTCCAGCATCACACCGAAGGCATACAGGACCGCGGACGCATGCTTGCACAAATCCGCCCAGTCCGGGCAGGAACAGGAAAAACGCCACTCTTCCGGCGCGGGGAACAGGCCGCCCTCCGGATCGCACAGGATTTCCAGCAGCTCCGGGGAGAGGTTCCCCTTCAGCAAGTCAATCCAGGAACCGATATGCCCGGCGCACCGCGCACGCAGCCGGGCAAGCGCCTCTTCATCCGGAGGGGCGGCATGCACGCGGACCTCATACAAATGCTCCCCCATCACCAGCGCGTCAATGCGGCCGGGAGCCGCTTTCACGTCCAGAACAGCCATAGCGCAAATAAGTACGCCCGGGGGCCAGCCGCATGCCGTACACCTCGCACGCGGCCAGGCTCTTCATCCATTCCTTTCCCCAGAACTTTTTCGCCAGATTTCGCCCGGAAGCCGTCACGGGATGCAGCTCCATCCCCTCCGCGGCCAGTTCCGCCGCCTTCTCTTCCGCGCGTTTCCGCAAATCCGCCCGTTTCAGGGGCATGCCATCATTTTCACACATATGATATTTTACCTTTTATTCCATAAAGAACGGCTTATAAATCATTCACTAATGTTCTTTAGGAACTGTTCTCAGCATGAAATCTCCAAATAAAGGTACCGTGAATGCCAATTCTCCATAAGAAGGACTATATATCATTCCCTTTTTCATTAAATGGGCCCGGGTTGGACCTATCTTGTTCACAGTAACTCCCAGAGCATGTGCAATTTCTCCGGCTCGCATCCTTTCAGATCTTAATTCTGCCATGGTTCTCAGGAATCTTTTTTCTCCCGGAGTAAGCCGATCAAATCTTACACGGAAAAAATTTTGATCCAATCTCTCTATAACCTTCTCCGTTGCCCGATTAATTACATCCAATGTAATATTTTCAGTTTGCGCCTGTTTCCAAGCCTGATATCCCCATTCTTGTAAAAAATACGGATATCCATGAGTAAGTTCATATATTTTATCAAGAGCATCATTTGCAAATACAGCTCCCTCCCTTCTGGCCGGTTCCTGCAATGCGCGAGCAACATCTTCCTGGGATAAAGCTCCAACATCAGGAAAACTGAATAAGCGTTCAGCATAGGATTTAGAATCTCCGGCCAAACCCGGCAAAATAGGAAGCCCGGCACCTAATAAGACAATAGGACTCTGTTTCTGTTGAATTCTATGCATTGCCATAATCAATGCACTTAATTCCTTCTCTTTAAAATATTGGATTTCATCAATAAGAATGGCAACAGCGGATTGTTTTTCCATGGCTGCCTCCGACAATGCCTGAAAAAGCTCAGGCAAATCATTTTCAAGGTCTCCGCTGTCCGCTACACCCGGTAACGGATCCAAGTCCAATCCCAAATCTCCATAGTTAATTCTGATAGTTCCAATAAAATTTCTAAGAGCAATCAGCCCCCTTTTAACTTTATCACCTGTTCCGGCCAATCTGTTCAATTCAAAAAACAACCTCCTCAAATATGGAGCAAGACTGGCACCTAAAGATTTATTTTCATGTGCTTCAATCGAGATCGTATGATATCCATGTTGTTGCGCCAATCGTTCCATTTCATTGAGTAGAACCGTTTTCCCTACTCCTCTCAAACCAGTTAGAAGCATGCTTTTTTCTGGTCTCCTATTCAAAGTACGCCCTAATAAAATCTCTGTTTGTCTAAGAATGCTGGACCTCCCTACCAACTCGGGAGGAGGAGAGCCAGCACCTGGTGAAAAGGGATTTTTTATTTCATCCATAATATAGCCCGTTATAGTAAGTATACTTCTAAGGCTTTTCAAGTAGAACTTACTAGACCTTCTTACCTCTTCTTACCTCTTCTTACCTCTTCTTACCTCTTCTTACCTCTTCTTACCTCTTCT
>OGUM01000930.1_pt1 | contig 23329 bp, 20 predicted proteins | sample 1553631 | NCBI WGS metagenome assembly OGUM01 (sample SAMEA2580228, study PRJEB22360) | human gut metagenome | biome: human gut; feature: human-associated habitat; material: faeces | place: Denmark | collected 2008/2010 | reverse complement strand
TTTAACTACTTAGCTCACGCCGTGAGCGATAACTTCTTTAACTACTTTAACTCCTAAAAAAGTACAAGTCATGGACATCTTTAATTACACCCGAAGGGATAGTTCGGTTGTCAATGTGGGCGCAACTCCGCTGGGAGGAGACAATCCGGTGAGGATACAGTCGATGACAACCACGTCGACCAACGACACCGAGGGAAGCGTGGAGCAGGCCATACGTATAATTGAAGCCGGAGGAGAGTATGTGAGACTCACCACACAGGGCGTGCGCGAGGCTGAAAACCTGAAGAACATCAACGCCGGACTGAGGAGCAGGGGATATAACACTCCGCTCGTGGCCGACGTCCACTTTAATCCTCACGTGGCCGACGTGGCCGCGCTGTATGCCGAGAAGGTGAGGATAAATCCGGGCAACTATGTCGACCCGGCGCGCACATTCAAGAAACTTGAATATACCGACGAGGAATATGCCGCAGAGCTGCAGAAGATAGAGAAGCAGTTTGTGCCCTTCCTCAACATCTGCCGCGAGAACCACACGGCCATACGCATAGGCGTAAACCACGGTTCGCTCTCCGACCGCATAATGAGCCGCTACGGCGACACTCCTGCCGGAATAGTGGAGAGCTGCATGGAGTTTCTGCGTATATGCAAGCGTGAAAACTTCACGGATGTGGTAATCTCGATAAAGGCCAGCAACACGGTTGTCATGGTGCAGTCGGTTCGCCTGCTCGTTGAGGCTATGGACAAGGAAGGCATGAAGTATCCCTTGCACCTCGGAGTAACCGAGGCCGGCGAGGGCGAAGACGGCCGCATAAAGAGTGCCGTGGGCATCGGAGCGCTGCTGTCTGACGGCATTGGCGACACCATACGCGTGTCGCTGAGCGAGGAGCCGGAGGCAGAGATACCCGTGGCGCGCCATCTTGTAGACTATGTCGGCAAGAAACAGGGCCACATGCTCATACCGGGCAAGGCCTTTGAGGGCTTCTGCTGGACATCGCCCGAGCGTCGCAAGACACGTGCCGTGATGAACATCGGAGGCGATAACGTGCCCGTTGTGATATCATCGCGCCTCGGCAGCGACGCCGCTCCGGCTGATGCTGCAGGCAAGGACATGACGCCCGACTATATATACACAGGTCAGACTCTGCCAGCAGAACGCGTTGCCGGACAGCGCTACATCGTAGACTTCGGCGTGTATGCTGACCTCGAAGACAAGACCGGCGTATATCCCATATTCCCATATAATGCCGTGCCGCTGATATCTTCAGTGGACGCGCCGCTGAAATTCCTTGTACTCCAGTTTGGCGTCGACACCGACGAATACACAGCCTGCCTCAAGTCGCACCCCGAAGTGGTGGTGATATGCGTCAGCAACCATCAGAACCGCCTCGGCGAGCAGCGCGCCCTGCTGCACGACATGATGTCGGCAGGACTCACCAATCCCGTTGTATTCTGCCAGATGTACCGCCACTCGCAGGACGAGAAGGGCGACTTCCAGCTTGAGGCGGCAGCCGACATGGGAGCGCTGATGTTCGACGGACTGACCGACGGACTGTGGCTCATGAACGACGGCACGCTATCGGCAGCCGACATCGACGCCACGGCGTTCGGCATACTGCAGGCAGCACGACTGAGAACGTCGAAGACCGAATACATCAGCTGTCCCGGATGCGGCCGCACGCTCTACGACCTGCGCTCTACGATAGCCCGCATCAAGGAGGCCACCAAGGACATGAAGGGCCTCAAGATAGGCATAATGGGCTGTATAGTGAACGGTCCGGGCGAGATGGCCGACGCCGACTACGGATATGTGGGCGCCGGACGCGGCAAGATATCGCTCTACCGCAGAAAGGAATGCGTGGAGAAGAACATACCCGAGGCCGAAGCCGTTGACAAGCTGCTTAAGCTCATCGAGAGCGACCGCGCAGCCAACGCAGCCGGCTGAAAGCCACTATAGCTGCTCACGTATTAAGCTGGTCCGAAGGCTTCAGGCACATCATTCAGGTCAGGTTTAAGCCCCGTTATGAAGCCAGTCGGCAAAGCCTTCGTAACATACTGACATTCAACGTATTGCAAAAGGCCGTCTTTTACACGCTAAAAGATGGCCTTTTACGTGCCGAAAGCATACCTTTTGCAAGGCGAAAGGTATGCTTTCGCAAAACGCCTCCTCGCATGCCGCTCTGCCGTGCCTGCCTGTCGGCAGTTTGTGCCGTTATAACCGATGATATGGTCTATAATTCAGACCGACCGCCATAAAACACTCCTGAAAGACAAATAATTAGCATTAAAATTAGAATTTTATATAAAATATATTTACCTTTGCAATCAAATATAAATATATATGAAAACAGAATTAAATTATCTTGACAGGAACGAATTTAATTTCGAGCCTTCTCAAGAGGTAAAGGACGCAATTAAGAATTTTGATCTTAACAAGCTCTGTTTTTACACACGTATCTATGATCAGGGGAAGAAGAGCATATTCTCGGTATTCCTTTCAGAACAATACAGCATCGACGAGAAGCAGATTGTGCTGGGCTACGGCGCAGAGGACCTGCTGAAGATGGCCGTTCACTACTTCCTTACGGGCAGCGACGGCAACAAGACCATGCTGATACCCAAGTTTTCGTGGTGGTATTACAAGTCGATAGCCGACGAGGTTGACGGCCGCACGCTGCAATATCCTGTGTATGAGACCGAAGACTCGTTTGCATACGACTTCGACGGGCTGCGCCGCATGATAGCTGAGGAGAACCCGAAGATACTGCTCGTGGCGTCGCCCAACAATCCTACGGGCAACGGACTAACGCCCGATGAGCTCGAGCAGCTGGTGGGCATGGTGCCTGCCACTACCGTTGTGCTCGTCGACGAGGCCTATGCGTCGTATGTAACCGAAGACATATCTTACATAAGAAACCTCATAGCAAAATATCCCAACATAATATTCTGCCGCACGCTGTCTAAGTTCTACGGACTGCCGGGCCTGCGCCTTGGCTTCGGGTTCATAGGCAAGGGCGAGACGATGGAGCGCTTCAGCCGCTATGCCAACAAGTATCTGGGATACGACCGCCTGTCGGAGGAGATCGGCATTGCCGCCCTTAAGTCGGACGCTCACTACCGCGAGATAGCCCGCGTGATGGACGAGGCGCGCCGCATGTACACCGACGAGATAGGCTCTCTGCCCGGATTCAAGGTGTATAAGTCGATGGCTAACTTCATCCTCATTAAATATCCTATCGAACTGAAGGCCGCCCTGCAGCAGGAATTTGCCGGACAGAGCTATAAGGTGAAGTTTATGGACGAGCCTGACATCAACTCGCACATGCGAATAACCCTCGGACGCAGGGAGCAGAACCGCATGGTGGCTGACATAATACTAAAAGTTGCAAAGCAATGATAGCCGTAATATTAGCCGCCGGAATGGCGTCGCGGCTGCGTCCGCTCACAGACGACCGCCCGAAGTGCCTGCTGCGCGTGGGCAGCAAGTGCATACTGCAGCGCACGGTAGACAGCCTTGTTGCTGCCGGAATAAGGCAGATAGTGGTGGTTACGGGCTATCGCGGAGGCATGATACGCCTGTTTCTCGAGGGCAACTATCCCGATATCGACTTCCACTTCATTGAGAACGCCGACTTCAAGACCACCAACAACATATATTCTCTGTGGCTCACAAAGCCCTATGTTGCCGGACGCGAGTTTATGCTGCTCGACAGCGACATCCTCTTCGACGGCCGCATAGTGGAGCGTGTGCTTGCAGCGCCCGACACAACCCTTGCGCTCAACAGCCACAAGCTGGGCGAAGAGGAGATTAAGGTGATAACCGACGAAGACGGAAAGGTGAGCGAGATAAGCAAGACATGCAGCATAGACAAGGCCATAGGCGAGTCTATCGGCATAGAGAAGATATGCGCCGACTATTCAGAGGCTCTGTTCAGCGAGCTCGACCGCATGATTGAGGGCGAGCATCTTGTGGACATATTCTATGAGAGAGCCTTCGAACGGCTCATCCCGCAGGGCCACAAGTTCAGCGTGGTGGACACCTCAGACCTCTTCTCGATAGAGCTCGACACCGTTGAAGACTTTAATCAGGCTTCACAGCTGATACCCCGTGAGCTGTTCTGACACATGCCGTCAGAAGGCCGACAATCATCATACATAAAACAAAAAGCTGTTATGGCTGAATACAACATACGTGAGCTGCAGCTCAGAATACTCGAAACGCTAAAGGCTGTAGACAACGTCTGCCGCGAGCACAACCTGCGCTACTACATCTGGGCAGGCACAATGATAGGGGCGGTGAGGCACAAGGGCTTCATACCTTGGGACGACGACCTCGACATTGCCATGCCTCGCCCTGACTACGACCGCCTCATTGAGCATGCCGCAGAGTGGCTGCCTAAGCCCTATGAGATGGTCTGCGCCGAGAACGACGGCGTCTATCCGCTGCCGTTTGCCAAGATTCAGGATGCCGACACCACGCTCATAGAGCGCATGCACCTTAAGTATCTGGGCGGCATTTATCTCGACGTGTTCCCCATCGACGGAGTGCCCGAGGGCGCAGTGGCGCGCAAGCTCCACTTCGCACGCTACGAATATTACAAGCGAGTGCTCTATCTGCTCTTCCGCGACCCCTACAAGCACGGCCACGGACCAAGCTCGTGGGTGCCCCTGCTGTGCCGCCGCATGTACACGCTTGCAGGAGTTCAGCAGCGCATCAGCCGTCTGCTCCACCGCTACAGCTACGACAAATGTCGCCTTGTGGCCGACTACGACGATGGCTCAAAGGGCGCAATGGACAAGAAGATACTGGGAACGCCGGTGCCATACACCTTTGAAGACACCAAGGTGATGGGCGTGGCAGACTATGACACATATCTGTCTAACAAGTATGGCGACTACATGACCATACCAAAACACAGCGCCCAGCGCCAGCACAACTTCCATTATCTCGACCTGAATCATCCTTACAGAGAGTTCAAGCAATGACAAATACACAGCAGGACGGCAGCCGCCGTCCTGCTTTTTTATTATTCCTGCCTGTCTTTTAAGTTCGTCTTATTCTGCCTTAATCCGTATTTAATTCTGCCTTAATCTGCATTTCATTCTGTCTTAATCCGTCTTCCGTTCAGTCTTCTCTGTCTTGCGCGTCATCGTTAGCCGTCCCTTTAATTTGCCGTTATTTTCATTTCCTTTTCATTCAGACAGCCTTACGGGTTGAGGCCGCGCTGCATGCGGCCTTATGCCTGTGGCAGTCTGTGCGCCGGATGACGTTACGGCGGGCGACAAAAAATCCGGACTTATGCATCTTTACGATGTTGCATAAGTCCGGATTTATATGTCATGGCCCTGTTGCAGGCCTCATTTTGTTTCTTTAAATCGTGCTTCAGCCAGGCTTTAAGCCTTCTTAGTGCTCTTTATCAGATAAACGATGAGCAGGGCATAAGCCACGAGCGAGCATATCTCAGACAGCGGGTTGGCCAGCCATTCGGTGTTGAGCACGTCAACTTCGGCAAAGCGCAGCAGTGCGCTTACAACGCCCATGAGCGCTCCTCCGGCAATGAATCCGCTGGCAATGAGCGTTCCCTTCTCGCCGCGCTCTCTGTTTACTTCCTCGTTCTTAGAGCGTGTTGTAACATACCAGTTGATGGCTCCGCCGATGAGCAGTGGTATGTTGAGCTGTATTGGGATAAACATACCGAGGGCGAAGGCCAGTGCAGGCACCTTGAGCCATGTCAGCACGATGGCTATGACGGCTCCGATGGCATAGAGAACCCACGGTGCGTCGATGCCGTTCATGAGCGGATCGATCACTGCCGCCATGGCGTTGGCCTGAGGAGCGGCAAGCTGTCCGCTGGCAAATCCGTAGGTCTTGTCGAGCAGAATCATAACTCCGCCGACGGTTGCAGCTGAAACCAGAGTGCCGAGGAACTTCCATGTCTCCTGCTTGCGCGGCGTAGAGCCGAGCCAGTAGCCTATCTTAAGGTCGGTGATGAACGAGCCTGCAACCGACAGAGCGGTACATACCACGCCGCCCATGATGAGCGCAGCCACCATGCCGCCCGTGCCTTTAAGACCTACTGCCACCATAACCACAGAGGCAAGGATGAGCGTCATGAGCGTCATGCCCGACACAGGGTTAGATCCTACGATGGCAATGGCGTTGGCAGCCACCGTGGTGAAGAGGAAGGCTATTACGGCAACGAGCAGTATGCCCACAACGGCGAAGAGCAGGTTGCCCTCCATTACGCCGGCCCAGAAGAATATGAAGGTGATTATTATCGTGGCTATCGAGCCTATGGCGATAATCTTGAAGGGGATGTCGCGCTGTGTGCGGGGCAGCTTCTCGGCAGCAGTCTTGTTGCCCTTCATCTCCTTTGCGGCAAGACCTACGGCCTGCTTGATGATGCCCCACGACTTGATGATGCCTATGATGCCGGCCATGGCTATGCCGCCGATGCCGATATACTTGCCGTAAGCGTTGAAGATGTCTTCAGGCGCCATGGCTCCTACGGCTGTGCTTATTGACGGATCCCACTGGTTGAGCACCGTGTCGGGGAACATCAGCGCCATGGCGGGCACGATGAGCCACCACACTGCCAGCGAGCCGAGGCAGATGATGAAGGCATACTTGAGGCCCACGATGTAGCCGAGACCCAGCAGGGCGGCTCCGGTGTTTACCTTAAACACGAGCTTGGCCTTGTCGGCGAGCATCTCGCCCCAGCCGAACACGCGTGTGGTGAAGTTCTCGTTCCACCATCCGAACGTTGCCACGATGAAGTCGTAGAGACCGCCCACCAGTCCGGCGAGCAGCAGCGGCTTGGCCTGCTTGCCGCCCTTGGCTCCGCTGACGAGCACCTGTGTGGTGGCCGTAGCCTCGGGGAAGGGATACTTGCCGTGCATGTCCTTAACGAAGTATTTGCGGAACGGTATGAGGAACAGTATGCCCAGGATGCCTCCCAGCAGCGAGCTGAGCAGGATGTTGATGAACGAGGCGCTCATCTCAGGATACTTGTCCTTGAGGATGTAGAGGGCGGGCAGGGTGAATATGGCACCAGCCACCACGGCTCCTGAGCACGCTCCGATGCTCTGTATGATGACGTTCTCGCCCAGGGGGTTGCGGCGCTTGGCTGCCGTAGACACGCCCACGGCAATGATGGCTATAGGTATGGCGGCCTCGAACACCTGGCCTACGCGCAGGCCAAGGTATGCGGCAGCGGCCGAGAAGAGTATGGCCATGAGCACACCCCATGTAACCGACCAGCCGTTGACTTCGGGATAAGCCTTGTCGGGGCTCATCACGGGCTGGTATTCTTCGCCCTCCTTCAACTCGGTGAAGGCGTTTTCGGGCAACTTGATGTTGTCTTTAATTTCGTTTTCCATTGTGCTTTATTGTTTTTTAAGGTTTATTTTATCATCACTTTAGACGTTGCCACGGTGCCGTCGGCCATCTTTCTGACTACGATGTTGAGGCCCTTCTGCGGCTGCGACAGCTGCATGCCCGACGGCGAGTAGTAGGTTACCGACAGCGTCTCGGCTGCGGCTGCGCCCGGGTTGGCTATTGCTGTGGTTACGCCCTGGCCGTATTCAACGTTGAGAGTGGCTCCGGCGTATGCCTTCACCTCGTCTTTCACGAGGTTTGCGTCGTAGCCTTCGAGCTGATAGTGGTCAGCAGGTATGAAGTATTCTATGCTGCCCGAGCGCTTCTGTTCGTCCTCGGCGCCGATGTTTCCGGTCAGCGTTATGTTGTAGTCGGTGTATTTTCCGCTTGTGGCGTAGTTCTTCCAGGGGTTCTTAACGTCGTCGAACACGCACTTTTCAACGTATGCGTTGCACTTGTAGCCTGTTCCGATGCAGTAGTTGGTGAGCGACGACGAGTAGAGGCAGTTGAGCAGATGCACCTGTCCGAAGCGTATGCGGGGCATGCGCTCGCGGCATCCCTCGTCCCACCAGCAGCTGTAGAATGTGGTGCGCAGCTTGCCCTCGCTCTCGGTCTCGCTGTCGCTTCCGCCCCAGAGGTTGCTGTAGCGGTGGTCGTCCGATCCGCCTGAGCCTCCCTCCCAGGGCTCTTTCAGATAGCGGAAGCGGCACCATGATATGCTGATATGGTCGGAGCCGTTGTTGCAGTCGAAGTTGCCGTCCACTCCGTCCTGAAAGTCGCAGTGGTCAACCCACACGTAGCTGCAGTTGGTAAGGTTAAGGTTGTCGTTGCCGTCGATGTCGAAGGCGCCCGCACTCTTGAACGTTACGTTGCGTATTATTATGTTCTTGCTGTTCTTGAACGACAGTATGCCGCTCTTCTTGACGTCGGTAGAGTGGATGCTGTTTACCAGGGCCGAGCCCGGCAGTCCGTAGATGGTCTTGTTCTGCACGTTCTCCATGCTTACAAGGCCTGTTATGTCAATCTCTCCCTCAATGTAGATAGTGTGCTTGTAGGTGCCTACGAGCGCCGTTTTCAGCTCGCTCATGGTGGTCACCTTGATGGCGCCCTCGTCGTTTCCGCCCGTTATGGTGCCGCCGACAGTGCCCCAGCCCACCGGACTGTTGTAGTCGTGGGCCGACATCTGTGCCTTTGCGGCCGTGCCAACGGCGAGCAGCATGAGTGCGCACAGCGTTAGTTTTGAAATGTTCATAAGACTTTTGTAGTTGTTAATTTTCATATACGATTCAGCCCGGCGCCGGCCCCGGCCATGCGCCCTGTGAGCGCGTGAGGTGCAGGCGGCGCCAAGGTCCGCTGATGTTTGCAGCTGCAAATTTAATTAAAATATGACAACAACATAGCAAAAAATGCTTTTTGTTTAGTTTTTGTTTGCAATAGTTCCGCATGGTTTCGGGCACTTCTGCCGCCAGCCGTTGCGGGGCAGAAGTGCAAAAGGCCACCTTTCACACTGCGAAAGGTGGCCTTTTGCACGCTAAAACGTGGCCTTTTAGAGCCTAAAAAGCCATGTTTCGCACGGGCGTATGTAACTGTCTGTAATACAACGCGTTACATCTGCCGATATGATTGCACATGACGGGCACGGCGCCTTGCCTCAGGCATCACTTCATGAGTATGTCCGACAGCTGGCGCATGCCTTCAGATGCTCCTGCCGTTATCTGCTTCACGTCGTGGCGTCCGGCAGCCATCACGGGCTTGGGGTCGATGAGATATATGGGCACTCCCGGCCTTACATACTGCACGAGGCCTGCCGCCGGATAGACGTTGAGCGACGTGCCTATGATTACGAATATGTCGGCGCCCATGGCCTCTTCGGCCGCCTTCTCGATGTTGGGCACCGCCTCGCCGAAGAACACTATGTAGGGGCGCAGCAGCGAGCCGTCGCCGGCCTTCTCACCGGGCTTCACCTCAAGGCAGTCGGGTGTGAGCGTCTTGATGAAGTGAGGGTTGTCTACGTCGCGGCTCGAGCACACCTTCATCAGCTCGCCGTGCAGATGTATCACCTTCGAGCTGCCTGCCTCCTCGTGCAGGTTGTCCACGTTCTGCGTAACCACCGTTACGTCATACTTCTCTTCGAGCGCCGCCACGAGCCTGTGCCCCTCGTTTGGCCTGGCAGCCTGCAGCTTCTTGCGCAGCATGTTGTAGAAGTTATTTACATACACGGGGTCGGTCTCCCACGCCTCATGTGTGGCCACGCGCGCCACGGGATAGTTCTCCCACAGTCCGTCGGCGTCCCTGAACGTGCTCAGCCCGCTCTCAACCGACATTCCGGCACCAGTAAGAACAACAATTTTCTTCATCACTTTTCTATAGTTAAAAGGTTATCCGGCAGTCCTTTCCCGGGCCGACTAGCCGCCATTCTTTGTGCGGCTTGATGCGGCTGGCGCCTGCAGTTGGCACATCAGCGCGCCGCCGCCCGGCCAAAAGACTATTAACAATGCACAAAATTAGTGATTTTTCTTCAATAATAATTCCGTAATCAGATAAAAATGCTACCTTTGCACGATTTTATTAAGGTAGTAATCATAAACAAATAGACAAAGAAAATGGATAAAGTAAGTTACGCTTTAGGATTGGGCATCGGCCGCCAGCTGGCACAGATGGGTGCGTCAGAGCTGAATATTGATGATTTCGCTGCGGCGATCAAGGACGTTATCGCGGGCAACGAGCTCAAGGTATCTAACCGTGAAGCGCAAACAATAGTACAGGATTACTTCCGCAAGCAGGAAGAGAAACTCAACGCCGAGCGCGCCGAGAAAGGAAAGGTTGCCAAGGCTGAAGGCGAGAAATATCTGGCCGAGAACGCCAAGAAAGAAGGCGTGGTTACGCTTCCCAGCGGACTGCAATATATGGTGCTGAAGGAAGGCAACGGCAAGAAACCGAAGGCTACCGACCAGGTGAAGTGCCACTATGAGGGATTCCTCATCGACGGCACAGTGTTCGACAGCAGCATACAGCGCGGCGAGCCGGCAGTGTTCCCCCTCAACCAGGTTATAGCAGGATGGACAGAAGGCTTGCAGCTGATGCAGGAAGGCGCCAAGTACCGCTTCTTCATTCCCTACATCCTCGGCTACGGCGAGGGCGGCGCAGGAGCTTCAATACCTCCATACGCAGCGCTGATATTCGACGTTGAGCTGCTCGAGGTGCTCTAAGCGGGCAGCCCGGCATGGCGGCAGGAGCCGTTAAAGTAAAGAATAAATAAAACAATAACGAATAAAAACAAAGATGAAAAAGCTTACATTCGCAGCCGTTTGGGCTGTAGCAGCCGCATCATTGGTTTCTTGCGGCAATTCAACACCTAAGGCAGACCTGAAAAACGATGTCGACACAGTGAGCTATGCCATAGGTATGGCACAGACACAGGGTCTGAAGGACTATCTGGTAAGAGGACTCGGAGTAGACACAGCATACATGGACGAGTTCTTCAAGGGACTTAACGAAGGAGCCAACGCAGGCGACGACAAGAAGAAGGCCGCTTACTACGCAGGTATACAGATCGGCCAGCAGATATCTAACCAGATGGTAAAGGGCATCAACCACGAACTCTTCGGCAGCGACTCGACAAAGACTATATCTCTGAAGAACTTCATGGCTGGCTTCATCAGCGGTACAACCGGCAAGAACGGACTCATGACCGTTGAACAGGCTCAGCGCGTGGCTCAGCTCAAGATGCAGGCCATCAGAAGCAAGGCCATCGAGGAGCAGTATGGCGCCAACAAGAAGGCTGGCGAGAAATATCTTGCTGACTATGCCAAGAAGGCCGGAGTGAAGAAGCTCGAGGGCGGCGTGCTCTACAGAGTTATCAAGGAAGGCAAGGGCGAGATGCCTACAGATACATCTACCGTAAAAGTTCACTACGAAGGAAAGACAATCGACGGCAAGGTGTTCGACAGCTCTTACGAGCGTAAGGAGCCTGTAACGCTGCGCGCCAACCAGGTAATCCCGGGATGGACCACAGCCCTGACACACATGCCTGCCGGAAGCGTTTGGGAGGTCGTAATACCTCAGAACCTCGCTTATGGCGACCGTGAGCAGAAAGACATCAAGCCTTTCTCTGTGCTTATCTTCAAAATAGAACTTATCAGTTTAGGTAACAAATAATTAAATGAAGAAAATAATTTTAGCAGCACTCGCCATTCTGGTGAGTGCTTCTTTCAATACGGCAGACGCTGCCGCAAAGAAGAAGAAAGACAAGAAGGCCGTAGAGGAGCCTGCAAAGATTAGTCTGATAACCAAGTCTGACTCGCTCAGCTATTCAGCCGGCATGGTGCGCACCGACGGCCTTGTGCCCTACCTGAAGCAGGGCTTCGGCGTTGACACAGCCTACATGGCCGACTTCATCAAGGGATATGAAGACGCCGTGGCAAGGGGCATCGACGAAAAGACAAAGGCATACTTCGCCGGAGAGCAGATAGCCCTGATGGTAAGCCAGCGCATGCTGCCCTTCCTGAAGGACGAGTTCAAGGGTCAGAGCGACTCTATCAGCGAGGCACTCTTCAACAAGGGATTTGTCAGCGCGCTGAAGAAAGACTACACGCTGATGACAGACTCTGCTGCAAAAGACTATTTCGACAAGGCCTTCAAGCAGGCTGTCGATGCGCGCAACGAGGCAACACGCAAGGCAGGCGAAGACTTCCTGGCTGCCAACAAGACCAAGGAAGGCGTGGTTACGCTTCCCAGCGGACTTCAGTATAAGGTGCTCGTAAAGGGCAACGGAGAGATTCCTTCAGTAGACGACGAAGTAACCGTGAAGTATGAAGGACGACTGATAGACGGCACAGTGTTCGACAGCAGCTACAAGCGTCCCGGCGAAACAGCCAAGTTCCGCCCCAACCAGGTTATCAAGGGATGGACAGAGGCCCTCACAATGATGCCCGTTGGCAGCAAGTGGGAACTGTACATACCGCAGAATCTGGCCTACGGCGATCGCAAGGCAGGAGCCATCAATCCTTACAGCACGCTGATATTCACCGTCGAGATGGTTTCGGTAGAGAAGGCTAAGAAGCCCGAGGCCGAGGCTGCCGCAAAGGGTGCTGACAGCAAGAAGACAGCAGCGAAGACTGCCGCAAAGAAAACAGCCAAGACAAAGAAATAGTGTTCATTTGTCATAAAAAAGCATGGGAGACCGGCCAAGGTCTCCCTTTTTTTATTTCATTCTGCATAAAATGCGCTATTTTTTATGTCAAAATGTTGTATAACTCATTTTTAATATGTAAATTTGCTCGCATCAAACATACTGGAAACCAAAAGAGAATATAACTTAAAAAATAAAACTAATAACATTATAAAATGGAAAAGATTGATAGTCTTGATAAAAAGATTTTGAGCATTCTGTCAAAGAATGCCAGAATTCCGTTTAAGGATGTAGCAGCAGAGTGCGGCGTATCGCGCGCAGCCATACATCAGCGTGTACAGCATCTTATCGAGGGTGGCGTCATCACAGGCAGCGGATTCGACGTAAATCCCAAAAGTCTTGGCTACACAACATGCACATACGTGGGCATAACGCTTGAGCGCGGAAACATGTATAAGTCGGTAGTTGAGCGCCTTGACCACATACCCGAAATCGTTGAGTGCCACTTCACCACAGGTCCTTACACCATGCTCGTAAAGCTCTACGCACGCGACAACGAACAGCTCATGGACCTGCTTAACAACCAGATGCAGGGCATCCCCGGCGTAGTTGCAACCGAAACCCTTATTTCTTTAGAGCAGAGCATCAAGAGAGAAGTGCCCGTTCCGCAGGGAGAAAGCAGATAGTGTGAGGCTGGAGCAATGAAATCGTTTGATATTCAGAGCAGTCTCGACGACATATACGCCCGTTATCCTGAGGCCACTCGCCAGCCGGTGATTGGCCTCACAGGCAATTTTGCCGACGGCGACGCGCGTCTGTGCGAGCAGTATTACATGTCCGTGGTGAGAGCCGGAGGCACGCCGGTGATAATTCCGCCCGTTGCCGACAAGGACGTGATAATCAACACGCTCGACAAGATAGACGGACTGGTGCTCACCGGAGGCGGCGACATCAATCCGCTGTGGGCCGGCGAGGAGCCTTCGCCGCGCCTGCACGGCATCAACCACATGCGCGACAAGGCCGAGCTGCTGACCGTAAGGCTGGCATACAACCGCCAGATACCTATGCTCGGAATATGCCGTGGCATACAGACGCTCGTTACGGCCCTCGACGGCGAGGTTGACCAGGACATAGCCGAGAGCTTTGCCGCCGCACACGGGGCAGGCCGCGCTGCCGCGGCAGCAGGCCACAGCCTGATAAAGCACAGCCAGGACGCCGACCGGAGCGAGCCCACCCATACGGTGAGGATAAGCCGCGAGTCGGTGCTCTATTCGTTGTATAAGACGGAGACGCTTGCCGTCAACTCCATACACCATCAGGCCGTAAGAGCTTCAGGCAGGCGCTTCAGCGTCAGCGCAAAGGCACCCGACGGCGTGATCGAGGCCATAGAGAGCAGCGAGTTCAAGCCGTTTATCGGCGTGCAGTGGCATCCCGAGTGGCTCGGCGAGAGCGGACAGGTGCTGTTCAGATGGCTTGTAGACCGTGCACGCGACTTCTATACGGCCAAAGACCTTCACCGCCGCATGCTTACGCTCGACACCCATTGCGACACGCCGATGTTCTTTCCGCAGGGTATACACTTCGACCAGCGCGACCCGCGCATTCTCGTCGACATGCACAAGATGGCCGAAGGACATCAGGACGCTGTCATCATGGCGGCATATCTGCCACAGCCTAAGCTCGGCGAGACATTCTCGTCGAAGGTGGCATTTAAGGTTGACGGGCCGCTTCAGTATGCCGACCTTATCTTCGACAAGATAGAGGAGATAGTAAACGCCAACAACCGCTATCTGAGCATAGCGCGCACGCCTTCCGACCTGTATGAAGACAAGCGCAAGGGGCGCCGCTCCATAATGCTCGGCATAGAGAACGGACTGGCGCTTAACCACGACATATCCAACGTAAGATATTTCGCAAGGCGCGGCGTTGTCTACATCACGCTCTGCCACAACGGCGACAACGACATCTGCGACAGTGCCCGCGGCTGCAACACTCATGGCGGAGTGAACCGTTTCGGCGAGCAGGTCATTAAGGAGATGAACCGATGCGGCATAATGGTAGACCTCAGTCATGCCGGCGAAAAGAGCTTCTACGACGCGCTTAGCATAAGCAGTAAGCCCATCGTGTGCAGCCACAGCAACTGCAAGGCGTTGTGCGACGTGCCGCGCAATCTTACCGACGACCAGCTCAGGGCTCTTGCCAAGCATGGCGGAGTGGCACACATCACGCTCTATCACGGTTTCCTGCGCAACGACAGCCAGGAGGCTACGGTCATGGATGCCATAGCTCATCTTGAGCATGCCATCAGCGTTATGGGCATAGAGCACGTAGGACTGGGCACCGACTTCGACGGCGACGGAGGCATAAGAGGCCTGGCAGACTCGTCAGAGCTTATCAACTTCACCCTGCATCTTCTGCGCCGCAGGTACAGCGAGCGCGACATCGCCCGCATCTGGGGCGGCAACTGGCTCAGGGTCATGGCTCAGGTGCAGAATAATCTGTAACAGACAGGTCTGTGACAGGCTTGCAGCTGAATTTGTCTTTATAAGTAATAATCATCTAAAATACTTTTCGCCACGGCTTGTCCGGCGGCGAGGTGATACGAACATGAGAATAATAACCAAAATGTTGATGCTGGCGTTAATTATCGCCATGGCGTCTTGCGGAGGCAACAAGAAGGCGGCTTCTGATGCCGATATGGCTGCGCAGCAGCCGGTTGGTCCTTCGTTTAATGCCGATTCGGCCTATGCTTACTGCAAGGCTCAGTGTGATTTCGGACCGCGCACGATGAACAGCGAGGCGCACGACAAGTGCGGCGAGTGGATTATGGGCAAGTTCCGTCAGTATGGCCTTACGGTGATACCGCAGAATATTACGCTCACCGGTTTCGACGGCACTCCGCTCAAATGTACCAACATCGTGGCGAGCTACCGTCCGGAGCTTACCACCCGCATCTTGCTATGTGCCCACTGGGACAGCCGTCCGTGGGCCGACAACGACCCTGACTCGGCCAACTGGCGCAAGCCTGTGATGGGTGCCAACGACGGTGCTAGCGGTGTTGCTGTGATGCTCGAGATTGCACGTCTGCTGGCAAGCGACACTACGAAGCTTAATCTTGGCATCGACTTTGTGTGCTTTGATGCCGAAGACCGCGGCGTGCCGCGCTGGAGCACAGTTCCAGACAATGGCGACTCGTGGGCTTTGGGTGCGCAGCATTGGGCTGCCAATCCGCATAAACCGGGATATGAGGCACGTTTCGGCATCCTGCTCGATATGGTAGGAGGTCAGGGCTCGAAGTTCTCTCAGGAAGGATTGTCAAAGCAGTATGCCCAGGGCATTGTCGACAAGGTTTGGGCTGCGGCAGAGGCAGTGGGCTTTGGCAGCTATTTCCCGTCGACAGACGGCGTGATGGTTACCGACGACCATGTGCCTGTGAATGATGTGGCAAAGATTCCTACGATAGACATCGTTCCATATTATCCTGACTGCCAGCAGAGCAGCTTCGGTCCTACATGGCACACGATTAACGACACGATGGAATATATCGACAAGAACACTCTTCAGGCCGTAGGCCAGACGGTTATTCAGGTGCTTTATTCAGAGAAACCATAAGACAGTAATATGATAATAAAATAGGCACGGCCATGTGGCTGTGCCTATTTTATTATAGGGATGATGATGATGGGAGAGATGGGATTTATAAGAGCCATGAGTCATATTAATCTCATAAGTCCCATAGCTCCCGTTCTTCCAATTAATTTTATTAGTTCATTCTTTCCATAAGTCTCATTCTTAATCATAGTTGTCCCGACTCAACCATCAGCACTACGCGCTCTGTCAGGCGGTCGGTCTTTTCAGGGTCATATTTCTTTGTCAGACTGGCGCCGAAAGCCCAGGCGAAGGCCTGATAGAAGCCTGCCCTTATGGGGCTGATGAACGAGCGTATAAGGTCGTAGGCCGATGAGTCGCACTCGCGATAGACTAGCTTTATGAGCAGCTTGCCCTGCGAGTACGACAGCTTCTTCATTCTTGGCGTGTATCTCTTCTTGATGTCTTCCTCCACGCGCTTCATGTGCTCGTCGCGCGCCTTCTTGTTGGGCAGCGTCTGCAGATATTCGTAAGTCTCGATGATAACCCTGTTAACCTCCTTGGCTATGGGCAGCACCTTCTTTACGTTGTACACCAGACGGTTGTAGGCGGCGCGCTGCCTGGCGTTCTTGAACACCGGCTGTGGGTATACATACACGTTGTTTAGCTCAACATACTGTATGCTGTCGCCGTCAATAAGCACCTTGCCCACCTTGACCATAGGCACAAACGTAGGGTTGTCCATGTCAACCTCGTTGTCCTCGGGATTGTCGCCTTTCTTGTCCTGTGCCGTAGCTGTGGCCGCGAGCATCAGTGCCATCAGAGCCGTTATGAATATTCTAAGTCTTGTCACGGTTGCAAAAATAGTTATTTTATGCAAGTTGCCGAAGTTATGTTAGTTAAAGAAGTTTTCCGGCAGTTAAAAAAAACAGGGCAGACATATCGCTTTTACTGCGGTATGCCTGCCCTGACTGTCTTATTGTCTTGTTACCATCTTCTTTGAAACAGCCATGAGCGCCACGTAGAGCAGCGCGCCGCTCACCAGTCCGGCCAGTGCGTCTATGGCATAATGGGCCTGTATGTAGACCGTGGCGAGGCACAGCAGGACGTAGAAGGGCAGCAGGACGTAGAGCAGGCGGCGGTTGCCGCTGTGCCATGTAAGCAGCATCAGCACGGTGCTTATGCCCACATGGCTGCTCGGGAAGGCTGCCGTGGGCCTTTCGCCGGCCGCCTTGGCGTCTTCAACAAAGTGATAGAATATGCCGTCCTTGTATCCGGGACTGGGCAAACAGTCCTGATAATAGTTGAAATAGTCGTGAACGTTGGGGAACACGCCGTTGGCTATATTGGTCAGTCCGGCAGCCTTGTAGTAGAATGTAGGGCCTGTTACGGGCACGAGAACGAACACCACATAATAGATGAAGAAGGCCGTGAGCACCACGAACGAGGCACGCTCGAACTCGTGGTAGCGGAAGGCGAAGTAATAGAGCACCACGAGCGCTATCATTGGATAGTAGGAGGCATAGCCCATGTCCATAAGCTCGCTCACCACGGGCCACGGCATGGCCTTGCAAAACAGCAGTGCCGGCTGGCAGCCGAACATGTCCTGCTCCCATTGGGCAAACACGTGGTCGAGGTTGGGCAGCATGCGGTTAATCTCGTAGGTGTCGGGATACCACCAGCCCAGCAGCGCCATCTGCACCACCACGCGTGCCAGTCGTGTAAGCCGGCACGGCAGCATGCGGTAGACGCCCCACAGTGCCACCGTGATGACAGCAATGCGTATGCGCCCCCATATCATAGCATCGGGGTTGGCCGCCTTGGTGTATGTGAAGAACACTATGAGCAGTGTGAGCACGAGATATGCCAGCACCACCCACTCGAGGGCAAACAGCCCCTTCTTGGGTTGCTTCTCTATTGTGAAAAGCTGCTTGATGAATTTTATCATTTTAAGAGATTGTTAGTGGTGGAAGAGGGGATGGGAGAGATTGGGAATGTGGGGCTGATGAGACTTATAGGACTTATGTGAGCCATGCGCCCCATTTCTCTCATCAGTCTCATTAATCTCATTAGTCCCATTATTCTCATCTATCCAATTATCCTTATAATTTCCTTTACAGCCATCCGTTGTCTTTATACCATTTTATTGTTGCCGCCACACCGCGCTTCAGGTCGTATTGCGGCTTGTAGCCGAGCTCGTTCTCGGCCGGCTTGATGTCGCACATCCAGTTGCGCTGTTTCATTATGTTATACTTGTCGTTGTTCAGTGCCGATATCTTGCCCGTAATGCGGGCTGTCCATTCGCCGGCAAAGGATATTATGCGCAGCAGCCACAGCGGCGCCTTTATGCGCAGCAGCCAGGGATTGCCCAGTTCGTTGCTTATCAGGTCGCTGAACGTGCGCGACGAGTACACGCGGCCGTCGCTTATGAAGTATCTTGAACCTACGGTACCGTGGTCGAGGGCAAGGAATACGGCCTGCACTACGTCCATGACATATATGAACGTAAGATGCTGAGGTCTGTAGCCTACGGCGAAGTCAACATGCCTGCTTATGCTCTGCGCCATCATGAAGTAGTCTTTCTCGCGCGGGCCGTAGACGCCCGTGGGGCGCAGCACTATAAACGGAAATCCCTTTATGGCCTCGAGCCTTTGCTCGCTCTCCAGCTTGCTCTTGCCGTAGGCCGTGTCGGGGCGTGCCTCGTCGGCTGCCGTTATCTCGGTGTGAGGCTCCTGCTCGCGCGCCGGACCCATCACGCTCAGGCTGCTCAGATAGACAAAGCGCCTCAGCCCCGTGTTCTGTCTGCGCAACGCCAGCGCCAGGTTGGCCGTGCCTTCGGTGTTCACCTTGAAGAAGTCGCTGCTGTGCAGGCATTTGGTTACGCCTGCCGCATGCACAACATAGTCAAACTGCTGTCCGCTCAGCTGCTTCTCCAGCTTGTCCAGGTTGCCCAGGTCGAGCTCTATAAAATGTATTCTGCTGTCGTTTAGATACTTCCTTGAGCTGCTTTTTCTTACGGCTGCCCATGTCTCGAATCCTCTTTTCAGCGCCTCCTCGACAATGAAGCTGCCTATGAATCCGCTTGCGCCCGTTATGAGTATTTTTTTCATTTATAGGATGTTGCTTCGATTTCAGGCCACAAAGTTACTAAAAAATCCGGCACAATTGCGCAAGTTGTTGTTATTAAAGTCTTTAAAACATAGTTTTGTAGCTGTTTGGGCATGCCGCCGCATGTTATAAAACATGAAAAAACACAGGCGTTAGCATGTATTATTAAAATATTTCGTTAGTTTTGTCAGTGGTTGTGCAGATTGCGTGCAGTCTGTGTTGCCGATAATTTTAAATTAACGACAAACATTTAAAACCGAATGATTATGAAACCTTTAAATCTTTTTCTGGGCATAGCCTTTGCCTGTGCGGCCTTTGGCTGCAGTGCCAATTCACCCAAAAGCGATGCTGCCGCAGCAGCATCCGACACTGTCGCAAACCGCTCTGAGGCCGTGATATCAACGATAATGGAGCGCCGCAGCATACGCAAGTATAAGCCGCAGCCGGTTAACCGCGACACGATGAAGATGATACTGAAGTGTGGCATCAACGCGCCCAACGGCATGAACAAGCAGTCGTGGGAGGTGCGCGTGGTTGACAATCCTGAGTTTATCGACGGCATTACGGCTATCTACAAGAAGTATAATCCGGAGGCAGCGGCCGACGCGTCGTTCAAGAATATGTTCCGCAATGCGCCCACCGTGGTGTTCATAGCCAACGACCCGTCGTATGACTGCTCGCAGATAGACTGCGGACTGCTTGGCGGCAACATGATTCTGGCAGCCCAGTCGATGGGCATAGGCTCGTGCTGTCTTGGCGGTCCGGCCCGCTTCATGCGCACGCCCGAGGCTGCCGAATATCTTAAGAAACTCGAGTTCAGCAAGGGCTACGAGCTGCTCTACTGCATAGCCTTCGGCTATCCCGACGAGGCTCCCAAGGCTAAGCCGAGAAATGAGGCTAAGGTGAGGTTTATTGAATGATGTCTTTAGGAGATATTTATTTAGGAGTTAAGGAGTTAGGGGGAGTTAAGACAAATGCCTTTTGGCGTTTTTCCCGGCCTGTTAGGTCTCATCAGCCTTATTAGTCTCATTCCTCCCATAATTCCCGTCCCATGAAACAGGGGCTAAGGCGAAACGCCTTAGCCCCTTATTTTATGGGAGTAATGAGACTGATAAGAATGATAGCCCGCATACCCACAAGACCATGTGTCTTGGCTCCCTCTAACTTCTAAAATAATTACTTAACATACTCAGCAAAGTCAGTCAGATGCATGTCGCCCTTGCGCATCAGAGTGTCGTGCATGGCGAAGGCAGCTGTCAGGCAGTGGCGTGTCTGTCCCATCTTGGCAATCTTCAGATAGTCGCGCAGCAGCGGACGGTAGTCAGGATGAGCACAGTTCTCTATGATGAGGTGTGCACGCTCTATTGGGCTCTTGCCTCTCAGGTCGGCCACACCCTGCTCTGTAACGATGATGTTTACATCGTGCTCAGAGTGATCCTGATGGCTTACCATCGGTACGATAGAGCTGATAAGACCGCCCTTGGCAGTTGACGGACAGGTGAAGATGCTTATGTATGCGTTGCGCTCAAAGTCGCCGCTTCCGCCAATACCGTTCATCATCTTCGTTCCGCTGATGTGTGTAGAGTTGGCGTTGCCGTAGATGTCAACCTCGATGGCAGTGTTGATGGCAATGACGCCCAGTCGTCTGATAACCTCAGGCGAGTTTGAAATCTCGCTCGGACGCAGCGTCAGGTGCTGCTTGAAGTAGTCCATGTTGTCGTAAATCTGCTTCAGACATTCGTTAGACACTGTCAGCGAGCATGTAGTCGCGTCCTTGATGCGTCCTTCGAGCATCATGCCCACCACGCTGTCCTGCAGCACCTCGGTGTAGATGTTGAAGTTAGGCACGCTCTCGTCGTGTCCCAGTGCGCCCAGTATGGCGTTGGCAGTGCTGCCCACGCCGCTCTGCAGCGGCAGGAACGACTGCGGTATGATGCCCCTCTTCATGTCGCTGATGAGGAACTGTGCCACGTTGTGTCCAATCTGGTCAGTTATCGGGTCGGCATCCTTGAAGGCTCTTGCCTCGTCGGCTATGTTACATTCTACAACGCCCACAATCTTCTTGGCGTCTATCTCTACATAGGGTGTGCCTATGCGGTCGTTCACGTGTGTGATAGGTATCGGCTGGCGGCACGGCGGGTCGAGCGGCTCGTATACGTCGTGCAGATATTTTGCCTCGGGGCTGTGGAATCTGTTAAGCTCCAGCACCACGTGCTTTGCCAGGCGTGCCACTGTGGGGCTGATGCCTCCGGCAGCCGTCAGGTAAGCCTTGCATGTGTCGGCGCCTTCCTCGATGTCGCACACCTCAATTATCGCCCAGTCAACTTCTCCCATAAAGCCGTAGCGCAGCTCCTGTGCCATGTGGCTCAGGTGGATGTCGTTGTAGGCTATCTCGCCTGCGTTTACGTGCTTGCGGAAGTCAGAGTTGGTGGTGTAGGGCGCGCGGTATTTTATAGCCTGCGCGTTAGACAGGTCGCCGTCGGTGCTCTGTCCTGTAGAGGCGCCGGTGAACAGTCCTACCTTAAACTCTCTGCCGGCCTCGTGCTCAGCCTGAGCTATCTTGGCCAGCTCCTTGGTTACGGCCTTGGCGGTGCCTGCGGGCGTAAATCCGCTCAGACCTATGTTCTCTCCGTTCTTAATCATTGCCGCAGCTTCGGCAGCAGTTATGCGTGTATAAGCCATGGTGAAAAAATTAAAAATTATGTCTTTATTCAGGTTAAACTTTTGGCAAAGTTACCTAAAATCAGCGGTAAAGCAAAATAAATGGCCTTATATTTTTCAGCTCGACAAGTTAAATTATGTCATGCCCGATGTGCCGGGGCGCAAGTATGCGCGCCCGCGTGTACTTTATATTATGCATAATTATGCATATATGTTTTGTTTGTCCCGTCTCTTATGGCTGTTCTGTTCCGGCTGGTTTCATCTTGCATGCCTCTTCATTCATTTAATTAAGTATCACCGCTTCGGGTGATGCCTCTTTGGGGTGGTTGAATTCGTGGGTGGCACATCCCCGGTTACTGAAGTGCAGCCCTTCGTTTTTTTTGTGCGTGTTGTCTTGCTCTATAATTTGCTCTTTTACATGCCAAAGTGTCATTTCATTTTTGTACGGATTTTCTGACGAAATAGAAAATAATGAGCCATGCATGGCCGTGTTTTGGTAAACAATATTTACATTTATGTCCAAACGGGCAGCTTTTTCTGAATAACTCGGCCACTTTTGCATCAAAAACAGGCCGTTTCAGACCTTGAAACCACCCTGTTTTTTTATTGAAATAATGGCTTTTTTGTCCTAATTGGGACAAAAAGCATTGCACACATTGCCTTCATCCGGCGTAACGCCTTATGCCGTAGGGCGTTGCGCTTGCACACGAAAACTGCCCGTTTTTGCGGGCGGATGATTTTAATTTCTGAATACTTCAGTATGAGAACGTCAGTCTGAATCACATTGTAAGCGTATGCTCTAATATTCTTTCATTATGTAATTCTGTCGCTGCATATGCTTACGCAAGCCGAAAATGTGCGTGATGATATATTTTTGTTGGCTATGCTTGATGTATGTAAGTATTTTTTTTCTTGCCTGATGCCTGCATTTCCCTGTATTTAAGGCAAAAAAGTATATTTCTGACACCAAAACTTTTTTATTGAGAAAAAGTGCCTGGTTAATGATTTTTAACGCGAAGAGGGGTCCTTTGTAATTACTTATTGTTATTTTTGCAATTGAAAAGTTTTAAGATAAATATTCCTTAAATAAGGTGTGTTTTTTACAAACATACTGCTTGGAATAAGAACTTTAGCACAAAAATGTCGAACGAGCTTAACCTTAAATGGTGCCAGCATTCGAACTACTAATGTGAAAAAACTGTAATCGGTTAAGAATAATATATACGAACCTGTCAGCATGAACGGCCACGCAAGCATGGCTGTAAACTAAACTGCTAACTGAAATTGTCATAAGGCAACAACACAGTCTGAGAATGCAGTTTTACGATGTGAAATGATTGGTCAACGATGATATAAAAACCATCTGCTGAGATAATATAACTATGAATAAAAACGGGGCAGTAGAAATTTAATGGGGGCAGTAGAAATTTAATGGGGATTTTTGTTGCAATTCTATAGAAATTCCG